>Ga0180438_10003683_pt1 | contig 22916 bp, 19 predicted proteins | sample SS_ome_12_FD_132455 | JGI IMG/M metagenome (GOLD analysis project Ga0180438, IMG submission 132455) | Hypersaline lake sediment archaeal communities from the Salton Sea, California, USA - SS_3_D_2 metaG | ecosystem: Environmental > Aquatic > Non-marine Saline and Alkaline > Hypersaline >...
CTATAAACAACCGGAAGTACGGAAACTGGTGTCCAAATAGACCAAAGTGATGTATAAAAATGTCCAACTTTAAATCGCGTATCGCCCTTATTTCTCTACTGCTCTTTCTCATCCTGGGGTTGGCAGCATGTTTTCCGGTACCCGAGGAGATTTCCACCGGCGAACTTTCACCGATCCCTTCTGCCACCCGCACAGACAGCACCACACCGGTCCCTACGGAGGAGGCTGATCCGGTGGAAGAATCCGTTGCGGCTGAAGAGAGTGAAGAAATCCTCATCGTCCCCACCCTGGGGCCGACCGCCACCCCCGGTGTCATTTATGAGGTGGTCAATCAGGTGGTGGAAGCCACCAACCTGGACCAAACGCGCTTTCTGAATCTATCGGCAGCGGATTGGATAAACCTGGCGATTTCGCTTGTGCTGGTCTTCTTGATGATGACCCTGATCTCCAGGCTGATCTTCATGGTATTGATGAAAATTGCCAAACGCAGCGCAACACCGTATGATGTGATCTATCTGAAGGCGATCCAACCCATCCTGCGCTGGCTTTTCAATGTCTTTATCCTCTACATTGCCACGGCCCGCCTGCAGTTCCTCAGCCCGGTTATCAAACAATGGCTTAGGCAGATTTATGTTGCCGCCATCATTGTTCTGGTAGCCATCTGCCTGTGGAAACTTGCCGATATCATCCGGCTGTGGTACCAGGAAAAAACCGCCAACCTGGAAGAGAGACAACGCAATGATGCGGCAGTGACATTAGGCGAGGTCGCTATACGCGCTGTGATTCTTGTTGCAGGGCTGATCCTTTTCTTGAATCATTTTGGCGTCAATGTTTCAGCCTTATGGACCGCCATCGGTATCGGCGGCCTGGCGCTCTCACTGGCTGCACAGGACACCCTCGCCAACATGATCAGTGGCCTGATCATCTTGCTCGACCAACCATTCCGCACCGGCGACCGCATCGAAATCCAGGAACTAAACACCTGGGGGGATGTGGTCTCCATCGGCTTGCGCAGTACGCGCATCCGCACACGCGACAACCGGCTGGTGATCGTACCCAATGCCAGCATCAGCAATAACCAGGTGGTCAACTACACCTATCCGGATCCTCGCTACCGAATCCAAACCGAAGTAGGTGTGGCTTATGGAACCGATCTGCGTCTCGTTCGGCGGGTTATCATCGAATCCCTGAAAGGCGTGGAGGGGATCATCGCCGATAAACCAGTTGAAGTGCTCTTCATGGAATGGGGCGATTCAGAGATGGTTTTGCGTGTGCGCTGGTGGATCGAATCGTATGTAGATGCCCGGCGCAGCGCAGACCGGGTGAATGAAAATATCTACCAAGCCCTCGAGGAAGCAGGCGTGGATATGCCTTTCCCGACGATGTCAGTAGAACTCATGAACAGAGATCAGGAAGATCCTTCCTCTCATCAACGTGAGAGGAAGATGAATAATCCATAACCAAGCCAATCTGATTTTGAATAAGGAGAAAGACCATGGAGAAAATTATTATTTGGATCATTTTTTGTACGACAATATTAGGATTGATGTTAGTAGGCTGTTCGACTGGAGAAAGTTTGGATGGCACCAGTTGGGCAATGACATCCTACAGGGATTCACAAAACAAATTGACTGAGATTCTACCGGAGACAATCGTCACCACCAATTTCCAAGCGGATCAGGTTTCGGGGAATGTGGCTTGCAACAATTACAGCGGCACCTACCAGACCACTGGCAATAATATCAATATTGGTCCCCTGGCAACTACGATGAGAGAGTGCATTGGCCCCGATGGCATTATGGAGCAGGAGGCTGCTTTCCTGACAGCCATGGAAGCCGCAGCCCAATATGAAATCAAAAATGACATTCTTGAGATGGTGGATGATCAAGGTGCAACCATCCTGGTCTTCAAGAGGTCGCCAAGTGAGTAACTCGCTCCGGTAGGAGTAGTTGAAAAATGATAGATAACCAACCAATGGATATGTTTCCAATTTGGTCTGTATATTTTTTACAGTCATCGTTTTGTTGCTTGCTGCAGAAACAGGCTTTCGATTCGGCAAGGTGGTCAGAAGCGTTGGCCAGATGAAGCCGAGATTGGTGTCGGCACAATGGTGGGTGCCGCGCTGGCTTTATTAGGCTTTCTCTTGACGTTTGTGACCAGTATCGCGATCGGCAATTTCAACCAAAGACGGCAATTAGTGGTGTTAGAAGCTAACGCGATTGACACCTCTTATCTGCGAGCATGATACTTGGATGAGCCATACAGAACGGATTCAAGAATACTACTCCGGGAATATGCCAGTTTGCGAATTGAGCACTTGATCCAACAGCTACAGAATTGGCGATCGCCCTGTCAGAACAACTCCATGATGAACTGTGGCTCATGGCTGAAGAGCTAGCCAAAGAGAATCCTGATCCAACGGATGCTCTCTATATTGAGTCTTTGAATAATGTCTTTGATTTGCATACTGAACGCGTCAATGCTGAACTAGGTTTCCGTATCCCGCCAATCATCATGTGGGACTCTATGTTATCGCTATTCTGACTATGGTCCTGACAGGCACGTCTGACAGTTATCGTGAAAAGCACAATCTCATTTCGCTGATCATGGTCGTGTTGATTGTATCGGTTGTATTTTTTGTGATCGTCGATATGGATAGATCTAATGTGGGTCTGCTTCAAATTCCACAGAAAGCTATGATGGATTTGTTGAGGAGGTTAAACTTGCTTCCATAATCACAAACAATTTTACACTTCGAAATTGGACACAACTGGCTGCGAAAATTATTGGACTTGGTGGGGAAAATAATCGCCAGAATCCTATCAGCAATCAATCTGGCTGAGGGCAGGCAGCCAGTCATATCCGGCACCAGCCGCAGTTCCGAATGCTGATGGATCCATCGATGTGTACTTTGTCCGAGTCTCCCTCTGGGAAGGAAGGCAACTGGATCCAGGCCTTCCCTGGCAAAGGCTGGTTCGTGATTTTAAGTCTCTGCAACCCTTTGCTACCGTTTTTCGAATAGACCTGGCGACCGGGCAAGGATGAATTGGTGGAGTGAGGGTAAAATCTATTCTGAATCCAATTCTTCGGTAATTCGCAGGATAATTGTCAACCTATGATTCAAGGTCTCGGGTGTTCGGATCGCGTCGCGCAGCACCCTTTAGGGAAGCATACCTTTAGGTGGTAGCTCACCGTAGGAATCGCGCCTCAGCGCATTCCTGTAAGGGATAACATCCAGCTCTGCGGGATTGCGATGGATCCCGCGCTTTTTGCCCTGCTGCTCACTCCTGTGTTCTCCAACTTTCGAGTCTGGCTTGAGACTCTTGAAGGTTCAACAAGATCCTAAGCTGGTTTACACATCTTCCAATTCTTGGTTTTGCATCCATTATGCCTACTAACTACAGTTGGTAAGATTATTAACTTTTACTTCAATAAAAGTATTTTCAATTATAAAATTGGTAATGCCAGTGTCACTTGACGATTACCAGGATTGAATTTATTATCCAAAAGTGTTACTAAATTGATGCAATCAAACATCCGCGGGAGTTCGGATCGCGAAGTATCCCTGTAGGGAACAGCTCATCGTAGGGATCGCGCCAGCATCCAGCCTGGCTGGGCACACAAAAAAAGACTTTGCACAAAGCAGAGTCTTTTTTAATTAATCAAAGTTCGCATCGATTGGAGGAACAGGACGCAGCCCTTTCAAGGTTAATCTGGAGTTAGAATTTTAATCCCATGAAGGAACGTTGTGACGAGGGGGATTTCCGTGGGGGCACAAGCTCAAAAAGACCGTTCCAAATCCTTATTGGAACAGTTTTAACCTTCAATTGCTTTAACAAACGGGAAAAATTGGAGGAATTGGGACTGAAACTTTAATTACTATTGCATTTCAGAGTTCGTATCGCGTAACGAAGTAAAGCATCCCTTTGGGATCTTCTTGGATGGTTATCACTAAAAACTGGTTCGAGTGCCACGGGCATGTTACGCGATCCTATTCCGCCCAAGACTCGCGCTGCGCGATAAAATGAGGACACTTTTGTGATAATTTGCCAGGATTTGCACATTTTATTTCTAAGCAGTTAATATGGCCTCATCAGTTTCAGAACCTTCCCTCCTCCAAACCAAACTGCACCGGCCACGCCTGCCAAAAGACCTGATCACACGTACGAGGCTTTTGGAGTGGCTCAACAAAGATATTAACCACCAGCTCATCCTGGTCACTGCTCCGGCTGGATTTGGTAAATCCACCCTGGTTGGTACCTGGCTTGAGTATTTGGCTGCCGGCCAGGGTGAGAAGGCAGCTTGCTTGCCTGCAGGGTGGCTTTCACTGGATGAAAACGACAGCGATCTCAACCTCTTTTTACGTTACTTCATTGCCGCACTTCGTAAGATTTTCGACGCAGCCTGCGAGGAAACCCTGGCGTTACTCCAGGCGCACCAGCAACCGTCTCTGGCGGTTCTTTACACAACGATCAGTAATGATCTCGCAAAGCTTCCCCGAGAAGTTATTCTCGTCCTGGATGACTACCACAACGTCCGCAATGTAGAGATCCACAATCTGCTCGCTAAATTAGTGCGCCACTGGCCGCAACCACTCCATCTGGTGCTGATCTCACGCATCAACCCACCTTTACCACTCGACAGAATACGTGCGAAGGGGAATCTCAGCGAGATACGCACCCGTGACCTGCGTTTTACACCCGAGGAGACTGCTGCCTATATTCATCAAGCGCAGGTTGCCCATCTGAATCCTAACATCCTGCCACTTCTGGAAGAGCGCTTTGAAGGCTGACCCGCCGGTCTGCACCTGGCTAGCCTTTCACTACGTTCCGAAGACAGCCGGGAATCCGTTCTGTCCGCTTTATCCAGTGAGAATACAAACATTACCTCATACCTGGTCGATGAGGTGCTGAACCACCAATTTCCAGCGATCCACTCTTTCTTACTGAAGACCTCGATCCTGGATCGCTTCTGCGCCCCACTTTGCGAAGCTGTCATTGGAGATATCGACACCGCCTGGAATGTGCATGCCTGCCTGGATTGGGTAGAACACTCCGAACTGTTCATCATACCCCTGGACAACAACAGGGAATGGTATCGTTATCATCATTTGTTCCAGGGATTGCTACAGCAGCGAACCTCCGTCGAGATGACGCCTGACCAGGTTGCCAACTTGCATCGCCAAGCCTCGGCCTGGTTCGAGGAACAGGGACTGCTCGATGAAGCTTTACAGCATGCCCTGGCAGCCGGCGACCTTGATCTGGCTGCACGCCACATGATTGCTGGTCTTCGCGATGTAATCAATCGCGAAGACCGTCTGACCCTGGAGCGTTGGCTGAAATTGCTGCCGGAAGAAATGATCCAAGGTCAACCTAGGCTGTTGATGATCAAGGCTTGGGCGCTGCAGTTCTCATGGAGACTTGACCTGCAAGCACAGGTACTCCAGCAGTTAGAAGAGAAGTTGGAGGCAGGTGCGGGCGAACTATTGCCGGCAGACGACCTGCAAATCCTGCGCGGGCAAATCCTTGCGCTGAAAGCTCAGCAGGCGTTTTTCAACAACCAGCCAATGCTGGCGATCGACCATTGTCAACAGGCGTTGGCGCTCCTGCCCCCATCGTGGACGTTCGTGCGCGGTGGAGCGATGCTTTTCCTGGGCATGTCCATGCAGGCTATCGACCAGGCGCTGGAAGCCGAACGGCTGCTGCTTGCTGAATACGAGGCCTGCGGCGATAGGACCGATGCCTATGCCTTGCTTCTCTTAAGATCGTTGGCTTTTATCTACCTCAATACCGGCAAGCTTGATCAGGCCAGCAGAATTGCACAGCTGCAGCTCCAGGGAGCAACCAACCGGAGCATCCGAATCATGCAGAACTGGGCTGACTGGTTTCTTGGTGTGTTGTGTTATCATCGCAATGAGCTGCAGGCTGGTGCACAGTACTTTAGTCAGATCGTCAAAAATCGCTATGCAGCCCAGATATCAACATATCGCGATGCCGTTGCCGGCCTGGCGTTGATCCACCAGATCAATGGGGAGAGCTCTGAAGCATGGCGGATGATGGAGTCGATCAGCCAGTTTGACCTGGAACAGAGAGGCAGCGAAGACAAGCGGACATGCTCCTTGCGCGCCAGGCTGATGCTCCTGCAAGGCGACTTGGAAGGCGCCGGTCACTGGGCTGACACATTCTCCAATCCGCCGCTGGACCAGCCTCTCCTTTGGCTGGAAGAACCACAGGTCACCCGGGCGCGCATCCTGGTGGGCAGAGGTACAGATGACGACCTGATTTTGGCGCTGCAAATATTGGACGCCCTGGATGAGATCGCCGACCGAACTTATAACACTCCCTACAAGATCGAGATCCTGGCATTGCGCGCCCTGGCGCTGGATACTCTGGGGAAAACCAGATCAGCCAACACTGCGTTGGAACAGGCCCTGGACCTGGCCCGATCGGGGGGCTTTATCCGGGTTTTCACCGATCTGGGGGTAAACATGCAGGAGATGCTGCAGCGGCTTGCGAAGCAAGGTCATTTCGAGGAGACGATCCACCGCATCCTGGGTACCTTTCCAGATGATGATAAAAATCTGGTTGGCAGTGGTAGCGCAGCCCGCCATTCATCGCTTGGGATTTCGACGTTGGCTGAGCCTCTAACCCCCCGGGAGCTCGAAGTCCTGACCTTATTGCGAGGGCCGACAAGTATCAAAGAGATCGCTCTCGTACTCAATATTTCGTACGCGACCGCCAGGCGCCACACAATCAACATCTATGGCAAGCTGGGCGTCCACCAACGCTGGAATGCTGTGGCAAAAGCAGAAGAATTGAACATCCTTCCCCCACGCTGAGCCGCCCATAAAGCAGGCTCTTATTCCCTCTCGAGAATCCGATCGTTCTACACCTTAAATACAACATCTGTTGGTATTTTTTCGCGCCATATTCGTCTATCCTCTATTCATAATGAATATACCGCCGAGGAAACCCATCACCTTCGATAGCCCGGCCATCTACCAGATCATTGTAGAAGGTCGGCTCGACCCAACCTGGTCTGATCCTCTGCAAGGCATGTTGATCTGTCCGGCTACGATAGATGCATACCCCCAGGTTACAACACTGAAGGGCGAGTTGAGCGATCAGGCTGCCCTGGCCGGTGTGCTCAACACGCTCTATGAGCTGCATTTGACCGTAATTTCGGTTAAGCGCCTGGAAATATAATGAATTTATTAGGAGGACACGTATTGAAATTATTGCACTCAATTCACCTGTTATCTCGGGCGTAAACAGCGATATGGTTACCTGCTTTGCGTCGATTTTTCCGAGAAAACGATCAAAAAACCTTATAAATATTGAAAAGGAGCAAGCTATGGGTACTATGACAATCAAAGGCAAGACAATGCGTTCCGTCGATGTAGATTGGAACGAGTTCTACTACACCAACTGCCCGTTGGTGTCCCCCAGCAACATTGATCAAGAGATCGGTTGGGTGAAGGAAGAGTTCAAAAAGATGGATATCGCGTACAAATTCCTGCGTTCCACCACTGAGAACGACTGGTATCCGCACTACGTCCACAACCTCGACAACCTGATGCGCTATGGTGGCTGCAATCCTGCCATTCACGTCCAAGCCGATGTGCGCCGTACCCGGCTGATTGGCACAACCCATGTCTACGAAGGCGGCTGCATGCTGGTGCGTGCCCGGGACCCGATTTACCGCATGAAGGATCTGAAAGGTAAGAAGATCGGCCTTACGAAGAGTCTGAACGTCATCAAAAATGACTGGTGGCGTATTCAGGAGGAGCAGGGCATTGAGCTGATGCTGATGCTCAACGACATGACACGCGATGACGTGGAGATCGTGGATTTCCCTTACCCGGATGATTGGTACGACAATCCCGCTATGCTCACCCCGATGGAGAACCCATCTGAGCTTTGGCTGAAGCGCGACCACAAGCACGACCTGGCTTTCCGCCCGCTGGAGACCTCGCTGCTCGATGGCACCGTTGATGCAATCTACACCCAGACTGGACCCTTCCAACATATCCAGGAGCAGACTGGTAAGATCAAAGCCATTGAGAACCTGGCCGACTATCCGGATTGGACCCTGCAGGGGGCTAACGTCCCGGCTACCTGCACAGTCAGCGATGTGGCCTGTGAAGAGCACCCCGAGCTGGTTGTCACGCTCATGAAAGGCCTCATCAAGGTGGGGCGCTGGGCCAACGAGCACAAGCATGCCGCCGCAGCGATCCTGGACAAGCAGACCTACTACCTGGATGTAGAGGACACCTACTGGAATATCCTGAAGGTCGACATGGTGCCTACCCTTTCGCCCTACAACCTGGAAGCCCTGCAGATCAACAAGGACTTTATGCTGAGCCACGGTTACATTGAGAATGATTTTGATGTGTTTGAATGGGCTGCACCGGAATTCTTGGAGAAAGCAGCCGCGGAACTGCTCGAAGAAGAGTGGAAAAAGCGCAGTATGGCAAGGCTTCCTGAAGCGACTACGCTCGAAGATGCTATGACGGCGAGACTCGGATAGAAAATTGTCTCTTTATTAAATTGATTGGGCGGTACTGCCGCCCAATCATTTAAGAAAATAGAAGTTTTTCATGATAGTGATAACGATGCCAAATCTAAGCCAGTATGTTATAGAAGGTCTGGTAACACATTGATACAAAAAATAAGGAGATCATGTTCGGGAAGGAGAACCCATACTCGAAATCGAAACGATTAAAGCAACAACGGATATACAAACTCCCGGTACGGGAACATTAGTGCGCATTCTCGTCCAGGAGGGTGAAACTGTAGCGTGTGAGACACTTCTTGCTGAAATCGAAGCATAAGAGATGAGATGATTTTATGGCAACATGTTTTCTCAGCCACACGGCTATAGCTATGCGACTTAGTTAGTTGATAGCAAGCGTTATAGAAGCAAGGTTATTTCACTTGATAAATAATATAAGGAGATGAGCGAATGAGTAATGAAACAAAATCTGCCGCATTGCCTTCCTTCGAGATACCCGAATCGAACAAAACGGCGCTGGGGCTTTATGTGATGCCCAAAGAGGCTTTTGCTATGTGGAAAGATAAACCTAAAGAAGTCCACATCCTCGACGTTCGTACCTTTGAGGAATACACCTTCGTGGGCCACCTGGAAATGGCGAAGAATATCCCATTCGTCTTTCCCAAGTACGACCCCAAAGGTCCTTCCCTACCCGGCCGGCCGCCCGGATGTTATGGGGAGATCAATCCGGACTTCATTGTTTCTGTGAAGGAAATTTTTACTCCCTCTGACACAATCCTGGTGTACTGCGCCACCGGCGGCAGAGGTGCAATGGCTGTCAATATGATGGCAGAAGCCGGATTTACGAACGTATACAACATCATTACTGGGCTGGAAGGGGACCGGGTGGATGACCCGGGGAGCGTCTATCATGGCAAACATATGCGCAACGGTTGGAAGAACGCCGGGCTGCCCTGGGGGTATGGTTTCCATCCAGATTTGATGTGGGTTGACCCAGATCCAACCAACTAGTGCAGCTGATCAAAAATACGTTCTGGGTTGTCTGATTGCCTCCCACTCGGTTTAACTATCATATTGTAATTAATCAAAAAGGAAAAATGAAAAATGACCACGGTTGAAATATCCACCCTTCATTCAAGCCACCAGGTGCCTGAAGAAAAGTTGACCAGTCTGGGACTTTATGTAACCGCCCGGGAAGCTTACGAAATGTGGAAGGCAGAACCTGAGCAGATCAAGGTTCTCGATGTTCGCACTTTCGAGGAATATGTATTGATAGGTCATGCGGAGATGGCTGCAAATGTTCCCCTTGCCTTCCCCACCTATAATTGGGATGATAACAAAGGGAATTATTCTGTGGTGATGAATTCTGATTTCATCGCACATGTGCAGGAGCGTTTCGAACTGGATGATACCATCCTGGTCATGTGCCGGTCTGGCGGTCGCAGTGCCATGGCGATCAATGCGCTTATCAAGGCTGGCTTTACGAATGTTCACAACATTATTGATGGTTTTGAAGGGGATAAGGTGGACGACACCGAAAGTATCTTTTATGGAAAGAGAATGAGGAACGGCTGGAAGAACTCCGTTCCTTGGACTTACCACCTTGACCACAAGCTTGTCTGGCTTCCTTCTGAAGGAGAATTAAAAACACTTTTAAACACCCTGGATCTATAATCTCGATCCAGAACAAATGGCGGTATCGCGCCGTGTAATCCCCGATCTGGCTCACACGACGCCAATCAAACATCACCCTTGCCCCTCCAGGGCAGAGGCAAATGAGGTTTCATATGACAATTAATGATTTCTTTTCAGCTATCGCGGCTTTGTCAGGTTTATTATTTGTCGTCGGCAGCATGCTTGCAACGGGATTGAGTCTGACAGTAGCTCAGATTCTCCAACCCTTAAAGAACGCCCGCCTGGTGATCCTGGCACTGCTGGCGAACTTCGTGCTGGTACCGCTACTCGCATACGGTATTACCCTGTTGATCCCACTTGACGAGACGCTGCAGGTTGGCTTAATCGTGCTGGCAACGGTGGCGGGTGCGCCCTTCCTGGTCAAGGAGGTGCAGGCAGCGAAAGGGGATCTCTCCCTGGGCGTTGGGCTGATGTTTTTACTGATGATCGTAACCATCTTTTACGTGCCGGTTGTCCTGCCGTTGCTGCTGCCGGGCGCAGCGGTGGACCCCTGGGCGATTGCCAAATCGTTAATTATGACCATGCTCATCCCCATCGTGCTAGGTCTTATGTACAGGGCGTACTCGACCGAAGGTGCGCATAACTGGGCGCCGGTACTGAACAAGGTGTCCGGCGTTGCACTGCTGCTATTGCTGGTGACCGGGCTGGGATTGAACATCTCCAACATCATCGACCTGATCGGCTCGTACGGCTTTCTGGCCCTAGTTATCTTCACCGTCGGATCGCTGTTGATTGGCTTTGTTTTGGGTGGCCGTGATGCGGCTGTCCGCAGCGTGCTGGGATTGGGCACGGCACAGCGCAACGTTGCCGCCGCCATTCTGGTCACCAGTTTGAATTTTTCTGGCACCTTAACGCTCCCATTTGTACTGGTGGCTTCCATCGTCCTGCCGCTAATCTTGATACCGACCGCACGCTTGTTGGGTAAGCGCAGCGCGGCAGAACCGATCTAAGCATCGCAGGATACATCTAATTCTTTGCGTGTAGAAGGAACCATAATCTCTCCCCCGGTTTATGTGGTATTGCGAATCACCTGATCACAAATATCTGATTCGGCACCTAGTCAGGGATAGCTTACCTCTTATATTTTCTGCTTCCTTCTGAAGGAGAGTTGGAAACACTTCAAAACAACCTAGATTAATAATCTGGATCCGGAACGATTGGCGGTATTGCGCCGTGTAAACTCCCGATCGAGCTTACACGGCGCCAATCAAATGACATCCGCACCACCCCGAGGCGGAGGAAAGAGAAGTTTAACATGACTCTCAATCAATTCTTTTTGGCCATTGCGGCTTTATCCGGTTTATTATTTATCGTCGCCAGCATGCTGCTGACGGGATTGAGTCTGACAGTAGTTCAGGATCTCCAACCCCTGAAAAACGCCCGCCTGGTGATCCTGGCACTATTGGCGAACTTTGTGCTGGTCCCTTATTTATCTAAATGAACCCTAAGCAGTTAATATTTTTTATCCCCGAATTCCCTACTTACTACTGGAAAATTAGGTAACACTAGCGTGACTTGACACTTCGTGAATGAATATTTATCATCCGAAAAAGTAGTCCTGAATTGAAACAGTTTCTCTAGAGCGAGAGTTCGGATCGCGTAGCATCCCTGTAGGTAACAGCTCATCGTAGGAGCACTGTAAAGACTTTTCAATCAGCAAAGTCTTTTTATATACTTCAAAGCTCCCATCGTCCAGGGGACAAGGACGCAGCCCTTTCAAGGATAAACAGGATCCGTTGAGCGGGATAAACATTTGAATCGCGGAACGAAGTGTAGCAACCCCGTTGGATCGCGGAACGAAGTAGAATTCCATCCCTTCCGATTTGCTGGAGCTTCCCTTGAAAAACACGATAGGTGGTGTGGTCTCCCTCTGGAGTCTGTGTAGGCGGCAGCTATCCGGGGTGCCGACCCGAATTTGTTGTTTTGAAAACCCCGTCTATTCAGATCTTTGACCGAGCAAGTGATCCCGGCGGCGCTTTTTACTTCCATCAGATATCCCTTAAATACGGATAATTATTATAAGTATTATCGTATTATAATAGTCTCAATAAAGTGATCTTTGTTTCAACCAGCTGAGAAGACTTCAACCAGCCCGAATTTTCGATTTCACAACCGGCTGATAGAATATCTAGTCAAAAATAATAAAAAATGGGAGCCACCTCACCAATGCAAAAAATTACACCGCATTTATGGTTCGATAAAGAAGCAGTGGAAGCCGCCGAGTTTTATACTGGCTTGTTTCCTGGTTCAAAAATAACAAACACCTCGTCTTTGCGCAATACCCCAGCGGGTGACACGGACATTGTATCTTTTGACCTCGCGGGTCAGGCATTCATGGCTATCTCAGCAGGACCGTATTTTAAGTTCAACCCGAGCATTTCATTTTTCGTAAATTTCGACCCATCCCGGGATCAGAATGCAAGCGAGAATATCGATGGGCTGTGGGACAGCCTGTCTCAAGGCGGCGAGGTGCTTATGCCGCTAGAGAAATACCCTTTCAGCGAACGCTACGGCTGGATCCAGGACAAATACGGCCTGTCATGGCAGCTGATCCTGTCAAACCCTGAAGGCGAAGAAAGACCGGTTATCGTGCCGTCGTTCTTGTTTGTAGGATCTGCACTTGGCCGTGCAGAAGAAGCGATCAACCATTACCTTTCGGTATTCGAAGACTCGAAGATGGGATTCATTCAACGCTATGGAGCCGGACAGGAGCCGAACAAAGAAGGAAATGTGATGTTTGCTGACTTCATGCTTGAAACCCAGTGGTTCGCATGCATGGACGGCGCCGGCGAGCACGACTTTGTTTTCAATGAAGCTGTTTCTTTCATTGTCTCCTGCACGTCGCAGGATGAAATTGATGCCTACTGGAGTAAACTTTCCGCAGTTCCCGAAGCGGAGCAGTGCGGCTGGCTGAAAGATAAATTCGGGGTTTCCTGGCAAATTGTACCCGCAGTGATGAATGAAATGATGGAAAAAGGAACCCGGGAACAGATCGATCGGGTGACTCAGGCGTTCTTAAAAATGAAAAAATTCGATATTACGGCCTTAAAGAAAGCCTATGAGGGATAAAATGACCGATCCTTCCACTCGACTCAAGGATTTCTTGATTCCGATCGACGATAGCCTGGCCGTACACTGAAACGAATAAAGGAAGTGGTCGGATGGGTGACCACTTATAGTTGAAGTAATATTCATTTATCAAGGAGATAAAATACGATGATAAAAATAAACACGTATCTTAATTTTGGCGGTAATGCAGAACAGGCATTCAATTTTTATAAATCCATTTTCGGCGGAGAGTTCAGCTCCGTTGTGCGGTTCAAGGATATGCCGATGGAGGGTGTGAATATTTCTGATGAAGATAAAGAGAAGATCATGCACATAGCACTCCCCATCGGAAATGATGTTTTGATGGCATCGGACGCGCCCGAAAGTTTGGGATTTAAAGTTAACTTTGGAAACAATTCTTATATTTCCATCCATCTAGAAAGCAAGCAGGAAGCGGACCGGTTGTTTAATGCATTGTCAAAAGACGGAGCAGTTGAAATGCCGATCGCAGATCAAGCCTGGGGTGATTATTATGGCAGCTTTACGGATAAATTTGGAGTAGGGTGGATGGTGAATTACAGTCCGCCGCATGAAGAATAATAATTATTCAAGAATACCCAATAAATGGTGGAATGACAGAAAGTACGGTGTTTCCGTCAATTCGAATTGAAATTTTAATGATAAAAAAATAAAATTGAGGCTGGATATCTGATTCATATAGCAAAAGTAGTATAAAATCGAAACATAGTATAGCGTTTCTGAGTGATTCTCGTATCACAGGCTGTTTCGAGAAGAATAAAATTTTTACTTATTGAAATTAATATTTTCATGTATCGTGATATTCATTTGGAAAAACTACAAAAGATCATCTTATGCGCAAGAGTTGTATTGATAATAGTCTAAGGATGATTATATCTGTTGCAAGCTGTTAATTTGGGTTGGACATATTGGATATTGATGAAATTACTCGGTCGAGATTAGTTTGTCAAAATGTTAAACGGGTATTGATTGGGGATAGTCCGGTTGGTCTTATATCTGTGACAGGAGTTGTCTGATGAGCGACGCCATACTTGTAGGGCAAGGACGCCAAATCACTGAAATCCCTCGCGAACAATGGGAAGAAAACTTATCCCATTTTCCACAGCAGAACCAAACCAGGCTCGGCTTCATGTCAGAAAAGCATCATTTAGTACGGAATTTCGTTGTAAGTGAGCTTGCCCAGAGGGGGCAACCAATTCAGCCTGATTCCATCTCGCAGTGCCTGGGGCTGCCTCTAGCACAGGTAAACACCCTGCTGGATGAGTTGGAGAAGAATCTGTTCTTCCTGGTTCGAAATAACCAGGGAGCGGTCTCATGGGCCTATCCTGTGACTGTTGAGAAAACGCCGCATGATCTGGTCTTCAGTACAGGTGAACGGTTGTATGGGGCTTGAGCGGAGGATGCGATAGCAACGCCCTTCGTGCAAGGGCGGTTAAAGGGAGAATATCTCACTGTCACAATAAGCACGGAATGTGTGCATTGTGGTCGTTCAATGCATATTGAGTTGGACAGTGCGATGCAGTATCGTGTCGCTGAAGAGGGAGCTGAGCCTTTGATCTTTCTACCGCAAATTAATTGGAAAAATTTCAGCGAGCCTAACATTATTGATGCCTATTGACGTAACAGTGTCTTCTTCTGGTCAGAAGATCATGCCCGGCAGTATAGAACTGAAGTAAGTCAAGTAGACGGATTGTATGAGACTCTGGAACAGAGCTGCATTTCTACTCCATTAGTTCAAGGGGCGCTCTTTGGATTCAGGTAGAATGTTTTACTTCATACCCATATCCACTGGGCTCGAGATTATCCAATCCTCCGAGAGTGATATTGGTGCATTCAAAAAGTTCCGAAGGCTTTTATTGAAATGACCCGGCGTTTATTTGTGTACGGCACGTTGGCTCCAGGTAGGGCAAATGAACATGTTCTCAAAGCAATTGAAGGGGCTTGGGAAGAAGCTTCCGTAAAAGGTTATCTCATTCCGCAGGGCTGGGGAGCTGATATGGGTTATCCAGGTATCGTCTTGGATGATAACGGGGATGAAATCCAAGGATACATTTTTTATTCGGATAAGCTAAAGGATCACTTGGAGGAACTTGATTTTTTTGAAGGTGAGCAGTACGAACGGGTCATGACAAAAGTTATTACGAAAGACGGAATGGGGGTTGAGGCTTATGTATACGTAATCAGAGAACGTTAATTTTTGTATATATTCGAACCTGCAGTTTTGCTGATACTGGGGGACAGTTGACTTTGTGCGGTATTTTTACCTGAAGAAACAGATCACCAGAGAGTGAATAAGGATTTCAGCTTCATAATCTATTTTGAATAAATATTATTGATACATATCATAGGTGGAGTTGGTTATTTTTCGTGAGGGATTTATCCGGTGGATTCCAATTAGATTTAAGAAAAGCCAGCCTTACAGCCTGGCTTGTTTGATAAAATTGCTTGGCGCGGCGCTGCAACAAGCTTTATCTGATTGCTGAACCCAAAATATCACGTAGGGCTCTGTGGCTTAAGTTCTTCTTGGAATCAATTCTTTAGGGTATTTTTCCCCATGTCAGTAATCTGGAAGAAAGTCTGGTTTGATCTGTGGAATAACAAGCTTCGCACCCTGCTGGTGGTGCTGAGCATTGCCGCGGGTGTGTTTGCGGTCGGCACCACCTTCGGGCTGATCGAGCAGCTCATCCCCTCCATGGATGCCTCCCACCGCAGCTCTTCGCCTTCACATGCCACCATGATCCTGCTTCAACCGGTGGACAGCGATACAATCCTGAACCTGAAAAAGATTCCCGGCGTTCTGGATATTGAACCGCTCAACGAGCTTGAATTCCGCTACAGGGTCAAGCCGGGCGAAGACTGGCGCCAGGGTAACCTGGTCATGCGGTTTGACTATAACGACCAGGACTTCGATGTCATCCAGCTCAAGGAAGGAAGCTGGCCTGAGGAGAAATCCCTCAGCATTGAAAGGATGCACAGCCCTTATTACGGCCTCGGGATCGGCGACCAGGTGATTGTCGAGATCGACGATAAAGAGCACCTTTACCCCCTCAGCGGGTTGATCCGCCACCCCTTTGTCCCGCCGCCTGAAATGTGGGATCTTGCGTTTTTCTTCAGCAGCGAGCAGGTGATGGAAAGCTTTGGCATCCCGCCCGGAAAATTCAACGAGCTTAAATTCCAGGTGCAGCCTTACAGCTCCAAACACGTCCGGGAAGTGGCCTCGGAGATCAAGCGCGAGCTGGCGAAGCAGGGCGTCAGCGTTTCAGCCACGCTGTACCAGGATCCCCAGACCCATTGGGGGCGCGCCTTCATCGACGGCGCGGTGCTTGTGCTGCAGGTCCTGGCAGTGCTCTCCATGCTGCTCTCGGTTGTGCTGGTGCTAAACACCTTCACCGCACTGATCACCCAGCAGACCAACCAGATCGGGATTATAAAAGCGATTGGCGGGGGCCGCCTCGATGTGGTTAAAGTTTATCTGGTGGGTGTTTTTATTCTGGGTTCGCTGGCGTTATTTGTGGCGCTTCCCCTGGGTTCCTGGGTTGCTTTTGAGATGAGCCGTTGGATGCTGGGGATGTTCAATATTGAATACGAATACTTCCTTTCCGGTGGGCAGGCGCTCTGGTTCCAATTGGCTGCCGCCCTGGTGATACCGCTTTTTGCTGCTCTGGTACCGGTGTTAAAAGGCGCCGCCATCACCGTGCGTGAGGCGATTTCTTCCTACGGGCTGGGGGGCGATTACAGCGCCGGGTTGCTGGACCGTCTGGTTGAAAGGCTTGGCCGCAGGATCCTGCGGCCCTCCACGGTAATAGCCCTCACCAACACCTTCCGCCGCAAATGGCGCCTGGTGCTTACCCAGCTTGTGCTGGTTATCTCCGGGGTGATGTTTCTGATGGTGATGGGGCTGTCGAGCTCGCTGCAGGCCACTCTGGACAACGAATTCGAAAGGCGTGACCATGATTTTATCCTCTATTTCGATGAGCTGGTTCGCATTGACCACGTTGCGGAAGCCGCCGGCAGGATCGAGGGTGTCCAGGATGCCGGCATGTGGTTAGCCCTGCCGGCGACTATCTTACAAGGAGGCCAGCGCAAGCTGGATGCGGGCATGGGCTCCCAGCTTCAGGGGGTTCCGGTCTCCCAGCCGATGATCAGACCGCTGGTTGTGGAAGGTCGCTGGCTGCTGCCAGGTGATCAGCGCGCAGTTGTGATGAACGCCGCTACCGGCGAGGATGAAGGGATTAAAGTCGGGGATATGGTCACATTGGATCTGGGCGATATGGGCGAAGAAGACTGGCTGGTGGTGGGGTTTTACCGTACTTTTATGATGTTCGGCTCGGAATTTAACCTGGATGTGATCTATGCTCCCCAGCAGGCGGTTTTTGATGCCAGTAAAAAGCACGGTCATGCCAATATGCTCCTGGTCCGCACCCGCGATCGCGCTGAAACCGCCATCGATAGTACCGTTGATGACCTGGAGGCTTTACTGCGGCGTGAGAACATCCCGGCTGATCTGCGCGAGACCATGCCCGGTTCAAGGAGGATTATGGAGAGCGGCTACGATATCATCGTGGGCATGATCCTGTTCCTGGCGGTTATCATGGCTGTGGTGGGAGGCATCGGGCTGATGGGGGCTCTCTCGATCGGTGTGATTGAGCGCACCCGCGAAATCGGCATCATGCGCGCCCTTGGGGCCCTCTCAGGCGCGATTCTGGGTATGTTTATGCTTGAAGGGCTTGTCCAGGGTGTCCTCAGCTGGATGGTGGCGGTGCCGCTCTCGCTTGTTGTCACGCCCCTGATGGCTTCTTCGTTGGGAGAGACTATCTTCAGCACCCAGCTGGTCTACCGCTACAACTACGGCGCTGTGCTGGTCTGGTTGGGAGTCGTAATCGTTATATCTGCCCTCGCATCCATCATCCCCGCCCACCGGGCATCCCGGGTGAACGTGCGCCAGTCGCTCACATATGAGTGATCTTTTTTCACCACTAAACAGTTTTTGACGCGTAGCGTGCCTTTTAGGAAGTAATCTTCAAAAGAAGCGTTCCTTTACGGGATGGGATCGCGGTGTGTATTTTTATGGTGAAATCCAGACTATCTGCTTCTCGTTTGCACAAGCCTCTCCAGTGGGATAAACAAAACTGCGTAAACCAGATTAAGCGCCGCGATGAGTCCAAAAAGCTCAAAAATCAGGTAAAGGGATCCAACTGGAATTGACACCAGCCCGATTGCTGATACGTTCAAACCCAGCAAAGCCACCAGCACGACACAGGTGAGCAGTACCGATCCGAATTTGACCCAGCTTGGACCGTACAGCATTGTGATGAGTATTGCCATGCCAAAAGTGAAAGCGACTGTCATTGGCATGGCCTGGTTAATCAAATCCGTCGGCGGTCCGTTAAGTGTTACTACCGCAGCCATGGTCGTCACTGGTTCAAAAAGCAGCACTGACGCGACCCCCAGCAGGCAAAACAGCACCACGTAAATCAGGTTATAACCCAGCCAGTTTCGAAGGGAATTCGAAGATACCAGAAGCCCATAGCTCCAACTCACCAGTCCGCCGCACAGCGCACCCGCAAGCAGCATTGGAGTGAGCATAAACCAGATGTCGCTGATGAAGATATCATGGATTATAGTGAATACTAGTGTGGAAATGGCTCCGGCTAAAGCGCCTGATAGGACAAACCGGATTTTATACCTTGAACGTTGTTCTACGTTATCCTGTATCATCTCCATAAATATTGATCCGCACTAAAAACAGGTTGGTATTACAAGAAGTTCGATATTTCTTGCATTATAAGTATGGACAGTTCCAAAGTCATGAGGCAAGAGACCTGTATTCTCCGGGAATTAATCCGGGACATCTGCCCGGTGTTTCAGGGCTTATGTCCTGACGTGGAACGGACTTTCTTGGAGATAGCCGGCTTTGGGATCAGGATTTTTTGAATGAGTGGTCTGTCTTTTAATGCCATCGGGATAAATGCGAATGTGTATGAGAACTTCCGGGCAAGGTTGTTTATTTGGTTTAAAAAATAGTGTAAACCATTTCGGCTTGAGTCCCGCAGTACGTGAATATACCCTCAGATAGGGTATTGCACATTAGCTCCCGTATAGTCTCAACCAGCACCTCCAAATCTTTCCGGGATTGGTATCCCTCAATGGAAAATCGAATGAAATGCTGGTCGTTCCATTCGATCCAGGAGACTTCGATTCAGTAAGTAGGTCAGGTTTCCAAACCTGACAAGCTGGAACCTCCCTGGGAGCAAACCATGCCGCCCACACTCTCTAAAAAGCCCCTTCCATCCTAACCTCCCCCTCTCCAGGTATAATATCCCTGTCTGTTGCATTTCTTAATCCGGGTTCGTTTTATACCCATCCCATTGATCCCAACCTGGCTGCCCTCACCCGAAAAAGGAGGCCTCTCAAATGGTCAGGATCGCATCCTATAATGTCGAAAACCTGTTCACCCGCCCCAGGGCTTTCCACACCGCCGACTGGTCCATCGGCCAGCCCATCCTGGAAGCCTATTCTGAACTGAACGACCTCTTCCAGCTTGCTGCCTATTCCCCCGCCGATAAAACCCGCATGCGCGACCTGATGGTCGTCCTCGACCTCTACTATATCAACAGCCAGGGCGCTGTCCGCCGCAAATACACCTCCTCTCCCCGCTGGGCATGGTTCCGCAAGAACCGCGGGGTTTTCGACCGCCAGCCGTCGGATAACACCCTCAATATCGAGATCGAAGCCGCTGGCCGCGACGACTGGATTGGCTGGGTTGAGCTTGCCGTCGAGCCTACCGATGATCTCAGTGTCCGCATGACCGCCCGGGTTTTCCAGGAAGTGGATGCTGATATCGTCGCCGTTGTCGAAGCCGAGAACCGCCCTTCCCTCGTCCGCTTTAACCGTGAATTGCTGGCGGATATGTACGAGCATGTGATGCTGGTCGACGGCAACGATGACCGCGGCATCGACGTCGGCATCATGACCAGATCCGGCTTTGAGATCGAATCCATCCGCTCAAATGTCGATTCCCGCGATGCGGTCGGTCTGGTCTTCAGCCGCGACTGCCCCCAGTACGCCGTCCGCACCCCTTCCGGCCTGCTGGTTCACGTCCTCATCAATCATTTTAAGTCCCAGTCCGGGGGTGGTGATGAAAAGCGCCGCCGCCAGTCCCTCGAAGTCCGCCGGATTGTGGATGGTCTCGTCAGCCAGGGTCAGCACGTTATTGTGCTGGGCGACCTCAACGAAGGACCCGCCGTCTCTGACGTCCCTGCGCCCAATCTTGTCCCTCTCTACGAAAATAACAGCCCCCTGGTTGATTGCTACACCCAGCCCGCCTTCCAGGTTGGAAACCGGGACGGCACCTTCGACTCCTGCGGTCTCCGCAACCGCTTCGACTACATCTTTTTTTCTCGGAGTCTCTCTCCTGCCTTAAACGGCGGCGAGGTCTTCCGCAAGGGATTGTGGGGAAGCCGTAAAACTCGCCCCACCACCTGGGAAACCTATCCCGAGATCACCCGCTCCTCCCAGCAGGCTTCCGACCACGCCCTGCTCTACATCGACCTGGATATTTAGAGCTGAATCCCGGAGAGACAGCGTCTAGCCCCCCCGCTCCCCAATATCGAATATTTGTTTCCCTCCTGCCTCCCTTCAATAATTCGCAGTTATAATAAACAACGGTTGATGGTAATATCATGACGGCTTCCGCTGATTTATTCTTCAGGTTCGCAATCGCCCTGGCGATCGGATTTATGATCGGGCTGCAGCGCGAGTACGCATTCCGTGAGAAAAAGCGTAATTTACTGGCTGGGGAACGTACCTTTGCTCTTCTGGGCCTTGTTGGCGCCCTCGCGGCGATGATCGCCGATGAATTTGAATCCCCTTTCGCCTTCCTTGGTGTATTTATGCTGATCGGTTTATTATCCGCGATCGCATATTTCATCGACGCCTGGCGCGGCCATGTCGGCCTGACCACCGAAGTCGCGATTCTGATCACCGTGCTGATCGGTGTCCTGTGTTACTGGAATTACCTGACCCTGGCGGCTGCCCTGGGGATTACAACCACAGTCCTCCTGTCAGTCAAGATTGAGACCGACCGCCTGGTGAAAGCGCTTACTCGGGAGGATATCTTCGCCGCTCTGCAGTTCGCGGTTATAAGCTTGGTGATTCTGCCTGTCCTGCCAAAAGAGAACAACCTGCCGCCTCCCTTCGACGTGCTGAGCCCATTCAGAATCTGGTTGATGGTGGTGTTCATTTCTGGGATAAATTTCGCCGGCTACCTGGCCATCAAGATAGCCGGGCCTGAGCGCGGCATCGGCATAACCGGTCTTCTCGGAGGGCTTGTGTCCAGCACTGGGGTAACTTTCGGGTTCTCCGAACGCAGCAATCGTGAACCTTTTCTGGCAAAACCTTTCACGCTGGCGATAATGATCGCTTGGACGGTCATGTTCGCAAGGGTCCTAATTGAGGTAGGAGTGCTCAACCCTGTGCTTCTCTCCTTGGTCTGGCCGCCGATAGCAGCAGCCGGGGGGGTGGGGTTGTTGTACTGTATTTTCCTTTACTTTAGCCAGAGGACAACCGAAAAGGACACCCAGGAATTTTCTAATCCTTTCGACCTTGTCTCAGCGATTAAATTCGGGCTGTTGTATGCTGTTATCCTGGTCGTCGCCCGGACAGCCCAGTTGTATTTCGGGGATACCGGAGTCTACATCTCCAGTTTGCTGTCAGGTCTTGCGGATGTGGATGCGATCACAATCTCACTTGCCCAGTTGAGTGAAGAAGGCACAATCTCAACCACAGTCGCCGCCCAGTCGATAGTCATTGCGACAATTGCCAACACCATTGCCAAAGGCGCTGTCGTGATTATTGGAGGCGCAGCCCTGCTCAAAAGGAACCTGGTGCCCGGTATGGTACTTGTGATCGCTGCCACCCTCATTGTATCCCTCCTGGTAATATAACCCTGTTCGATCTCACAAATCCCTCGCTGCCTTCTTTCTTCTCGCCTTCGCCTTCTCCTGGTCGATCGCCATCCCGCTCGCTTTCGCCCATCAGGGCCTAATCCCTCCCCTCCTGCCTCCCTGGGCTCATTACCTGCCAGCCCGCGGTCCCCTGCTCTCAGCCTTTATTGTCACCGGTTTATCCCCCGGTTCCCCCGGTCTTAAGGACATCCTCCGCCGGATGTTCTTCTGGCGCGTCTGCCTTAAGTGCTGGCTGGATTCCTTCTCCCTCCCCCTTATCGGTCTTCTGCTCGTCTTTATTCTCAAACACCTCTCCTGCGCTGGTTTATCCATCTCCGGCTTGGGTCGGATCAACTACCTCCCCCCGCTCGTGAATCATATCCTGAACCCAGGAGGGCGCTCGCGGAAAAAGCGTGGCTGTCTCAACTGTTGTCATCCCGAACGAAGTGAAGGATCTAAAAATCTAATTTAATCTCCAATTTCTTTGTGCTCTTTGTGTCTTAGTGGTTCAAATTAAACCTAATCCCCAATCCCAAATCTCCAACCCCCAATCCCCCATCATCTCCTCTCGATATACTCCACTCCTTCAAAACCCGAAAAATCCTTATCCTGCGTCCAGAGTGTAGCTTGGTTCGCTCTCGCGGTCGCCAGTATAACGCTGTCTGCCATGGCCAG
>Ga0180438_10003686_pt1 | contig 22891 bp, 16 predicted proteins | sample SS_ome_12_FD_132455 | JGI IMG/M metagenome (GOLD analysis project Ga0180438, IMG submission 132455) | Hypersaline lake sediment archaeal communities from the Salton Sea, California, USA - SS_3_D_2 metaG | ecosystem: Environmental > Aquatic > Non-marine Saline and Alkaline > Hypersaline >...
CACCGCCACCACGATCACCCCCCCGGTCACGATCTGAGTCACCCAGGCCGGCCAGCCGTTCAGCTGACATCCCGTCCGAATTACGGTCATGATCACTGCTCCGATCATGCTGCCGAACACCGATCCCTCCCCTCCCGATAGGCTCCCCCCTCCTATGACCACGGCGGCTATGACATCCAGTTCCAGCCCTACCGCCCCGGTAGGATCGCCCTGCTCCTGATAGGACATGAGCATCAATCCTGCCAGCCCGGAGAACGCGCCCGCGGCCGCATAGACCACCACCTTGACGCGCTCGACCGCCACCCCGCACAAGCGGGCCGCGTTTTCATTCGAACCCACCGCAAAGATATGGCGCCCCAGGCGTGTGTACTTGAGCAGAGCAGAGATCGATAAGGCCAACAGGATCATGAGCCACCCACCGGGCGGGATGAGCTGCCATTTTCTGTGCGCCGGAAGCGACGCCAACAAGTCGCTCAACCAGGTCTGTCCTACATCGATAGGCATGCTGGAGGCCAGCCCCTTGGCGAAGCCGCGGACCACCAACAGCGTGCCGAGGGTGACGATAAAAGGAACCAGGCGAAAGCGGGTGATCAGAAGCCCGTTCAGCATGCCCCACAGCAGGCCCGAGAGGATGCCGAACACCGCGGCCACCAGGGGGGGCAGGCCCAGGGATTCCATGCCGAGAGCGACGATCACCGACCCGAATGCAATGATGGAACCGGCCGAAAGGTCGATGCCGGCCGATATGATCACCAGCGTCATCCCGATGGCGGCCACCCCCACGATGACCGTCTGCTGGATGATGGTCTCCAAAGCAGTAAAGGTGGCGATCCTGGCGTTGAGCGCGGCGAAAAAGCCATAGACCAGCAGGAGGGCCAGCAGCGGACCGAACCGGTTCAGCCAGCGCCAAGTTCGCGTGGGGGATGATTTTTCAGATTCAGGCATGAGAATGGATCTCCCGGTCTGTTGGCGGCTCGGGCACAGAATCCTGTACGGTGGCCGCCCGCATGAGTCGCTCCTCATCCCACTCTTCGACCGGACGGGCGGGGCCCAGCCTCCCCCTGCACATGACCGCAATGCGATCGCAGATGCCCAACAGTTCGGGAAGATAGCTGCTGGTCATGAGCACCGCTTTCTGCACCGGTGCGGCCGATTCCGAGCCGGAAGCCAAGCGGTCTATGATCTGATAGATTTTAGCCTTGGCCGCCACATCGATCCCGCGCGTGGGTTCGTCCAGCAGCAGGATATCCACGTCGTGCTCAAGCAGCCGGGCAAGGGCGATCTTCTGCTGATTCCCGCCGGAGATATCCTGCACCCTTTGTTCCGGTCCGGTGCACCGGATGTCCAACCGATCGATCCAGGACTTTGCGGCGCGGTGCTGGTGTGGGGGCCATAGGAATCCGCCCGGTCCATACCCGCCTAGATTGGTGAGAGTGAGGTTGTCGGCCAGATTGAGTCCCAGGGCCAAACCCTCGTCCTTCCTGTTCTCGCTCAGGAATCCTACGCCCTGACGCCACCGCCTCACCGGAGAGGCCGGTCCCGCATATATCCCCATCCGAATCCGGCCGGACCGAACCGGCGCCAGGCCGAAGAGGGTTCGCAACAGCTCGGTCCGTCCCGCCCCCATCAAACCGGCGATCCCCAGTACCTCGCCCCGATGCAGCGTCAGGCCTGCGAAATCCGGCTTGGGATCCCCGGCAAGATCCTCGACCTCAACCACCGGCTCTCCTCGCTCCCGCGCGGTGCGCGGGTACATGTCGGCCACCTCGCGGCCGACCATTCTACGTACGATGTCCTCCAATGATATTTGCGCAGTGGGATACGTCCCGACAGCCACCCCGTCTCTGAGCACCGTCACCCGGTCGGAAACGGATTTGACCTCTTCCAGAAAGTGGGAGATGTACACCACGGCCAAACCCTGGTTCTTGAGTTCATGGATGATGGAAAAAAGCCTGGCCGTATCCTGCTGATTGAGGCTGCTGGTGGGCTCATCCAAAACCAGGATCCGGCAGCCCGCCGTTAGCGAGCGGGCGATTTCCACCAACTGCTGCTCGCTTATGGAAAGGCGGCTCACCTTCTGCTCGGGGGAAATCTCCGGATGCCCCAGGCGATCCAATGCGGCCCGTGCCGCCTTCCGGACCTGCGCCCGGTGGATGAAACCCAGGGTGCGTGGTTCCTGTCCCAGCAGGACATTCTCCCCTACTGTCAAATGAGGCGCCAGGGTCAGTTCCTGATAAATCATTCCGATGCCCTTCCGCCTGGCCTCCAAGGGATCGCGCGGTCGAAAGGGGCGGCCTTCGAGCTTCAAGCGGCCGGAATCGGGTTTGTGGGCCCCGGAAAGAATTTTCATGAGGGTGCTCTTGCCGGCTCCGTTCTCACCCACCAGCGCATGCACCTCACCGATATGGACGGAAAAATTAACATCCTGCAGGGCTATGGTCGCCCCGAACCGCTTGTGAATTCCCAACATCTGTAGATAGGGTTGGGTCATGGTCAGAAGTCTATTTTTGATTGAGCCAGTATTGCAGATCCGGGTCGATCAACTCCTGGATCTCCGGCTGTTTGAGATTCTCCCGGGTTACAAACGCCACCCCGGTGTCGATGCGCTTCTCCACCGGAATCCCGTTCAAATGGTCGAGCATGGCCTTGACGCCGAGGTATCCCATCCGGAATGGATTCTGGACCACAAGGCCGGCGATTTCGCCCTGCTCCAGGCCCAGTACCAAGGGTTCATCCGAGTCGAAGCCGATAAAAACCACCTCTCCGGCCAGGCGGTGCCGGCGAAGAGCCTGCAGCATGCCGTAACTGGATGATGCATTGGGGCAGAAGATTCCGTCCACAGTCAGCTTGCCGTCCCCATCCTTGAACCGGATGAGCAGATTTTCACTGGCCTGCTGCCCGAGGGCGCGGGTGGCTCCGGCGTACTGTTCGTCGCTGACCACGGTAATTTCCGGAAATTCACGAAGGGCTTCCAGAAATCCTTCCTCCCGGTTGTAGGTGCTGGCCGAGCCTTCCATATAGCGCAGGAGGACGACGCTCCCGGAGCCCTGGAGGAATTCCCCCATCTTTTGTCCGGCGATCCGGCCGCCCTTCCGGTTGTCGGTGGCGATGAAGCTGGTATAAATGTCCTCGGACTCATAGAGCGCGGAGTCGATGATGATGACCGGGATTTTTCGGCTTACGGCATCCCGGACCGGGCGGCGGAGAGCCATGGCGTCTAAGGGCGCGAGCACGATTCCCGAAACCTGGTCGAGCACCTGATTATCCACCACAGCGATCTGCTGCTGGCGGTCGTCCTCTTTCTCAGGGCCTACCCAGCGGATATCTACTCCGAGTTCGACCGAGGCCTTTATGGCTCCCGCGTGCACCGACTCCCAGAATATATGGGTGGTGCCTTTGGGGATGACAGCGATGGTCGTCTCATCCCTTACTATGTTTTCCGAAGAGCAGGCCATTACTCCGGCGGCTAGGCCGGCGGCTAAGATCATGAGCCTAGCGCGTGACATGTCGCATCTCCTTTCCCACTCTGCACACGGTTATCGCTCCGACACGAAGGGAGTATAACCCGAAGCCCCAAAAATCACAAACCGCCTTGAGTCTATATTTCAGGCCTATTTCAGAAAGATTTCGATGACCGGCACCTCAGCCGCCGGTTTGTGCACGGGAAGGCTCAGCACAACGGTCTTTTCGGGCGTTTCGCTCGATACGGCCCTCGCCTCCCGGTCTCGCGCCGGACGGAAAAGGATCTCGGAGGCATCGTTGAGGAGCTGGGCGTAACGGATTTTGTCGGCCCAACCGTCCAGGAATAGAGTCTGTATGGGCCATTCCAGGATGTGAATATAGACACGTCGGTTTTCCGGATTGAATGTGAGAAGACAGTTTTCAGGGACAGGAAACTCGTCGGGCGCCTGGGTGCAGCCATAGATAGCCCGGCCGTGCTCCTTCATCCAGCGGCCGATGCCTTCCAGCCGTTCCCGCGCACGGAAATCAAAGGTGCCGCGGGCCGTGGGACCCACGTTCAACAGGAGATTGCCGCCCTTGCTGACAGTGTCGATGAGGAGGACCACAAGCTGCCGCACGCTCTTCCAGGTTCCTTCATCCCGGTGGTAGCCCCACGATCCGGAGAAAGTCTGACACGTCTCCCACGGCACGATCTTTCCGTCCTGCCTGACCCAGTCGCGGGGAGAATACTGCTCAGGAGTGGCGAAATCAAAGCCGCCGGGAATGTCGTTGAGATCCAGCCGGTTGTTGACCAAGACATGCGGCTGAAGCTCCCGAACCATCTTCAGCAGGTTGATGGAATCCCAATCGTTGCGGTCTTTGCCGTCCGGGCCGGGATAGGAAAAATCCAGCCACAGCTCATCGATACGGCCGAAGCGGGTCAACAGCTCCCGAACCTGATTTTTGATGTAGACCTGGTACTTCTTCTGATCCCGGTTCTGGTTACGGGACACATATTCCTTGTCTTCCCAGCGGGGGTGCAGCCGGTCCACGCGATTTTCCGGATGGTGCCAGTCGATCACGGAATAATAGAATCCCACCCGCAGCCCGGCTTCTCGGAAGGCCTTGACAAACGGCTGCAGCAGGTCCCGCCCATAGGGCGTGTTGGGGGCCTTATAGTCGGTAAACTGGGAATCCCAGAGGCAGAATCCTTCATGATGCTTGGAAGTAATGACCACATACTTCATGCCCGCCTCGCGGGCCATCCGAGCCCATTCGGCCGGATCGTACAGGTCCGGGTCGAATACCTCGAAATATCTCTGGTAATCCGCATCGGTTTTGCGTTCGTATCGCTTCAGCCACTCATGCCGAGCTCCCTGGGCGTACAGGCCCCAGTGAATGAACATGCCGAAGCGCGCCTCACGCCACCAGCGCATGCGTTCCCATTTCTGCTCTTCGGTCTCCCGGGGAAATTGAGCGGTCATCCAAATAGCGCCTAAAAATAGAATCGAGAACCAAATCAGCCACTTCTTCGACCGCCGTGTCATCCGTCTGTGCGGCATTGTTTCCCTCCTCATCGAATTTGGATTTTTCATTATCATACTCACGTGGCGGTGTCAAAATTCTGAGCACACCCCCGCGTGGGGGGGGATGGAAAGCTAGTCCGTGTGGAACACTTCGCGCAGGGCATGCCACTCAGCGCACGAGGCCTGGGGCGAAAGCGCGGTCAAGATATGAGCCAGCCCCGATTCCCACTCGGACATGTCGCTCTCGAGCCGGCTGCCGGCGTACTCCAGGTAGGCGTACGTCCGCCGGTCTTTTGTGAAGAGGCTGAAATTCTGCACCGCGAGGTCGCGATAGCTCTCGGGAGCCTTGATCACCGTATCGGAAATCCCGACGTACGCCACATAGGCGAATCGCTTGGCCTCCGACGACGGCCTGCGTTTGGCTCCGAAATGCAGGAGCTCGGGCATAGAGGCCCACCATTCCCCTTTCTTGCGCGTTTCCAGCGGAATCTGCATGGGATCGGTCAGCTTCCACCAATCCCGGGTGGTCGCATCGACTGCTATGAGCTCCGTGTCCCGTTGAAAATCATCTCCCACATATTCGAAAAATGAAAACAGCGCGCCTTCCCGCAGGAATATGGAATAGTTGCGGATATTCGAATCGTGGATGCGCTTCAGCACACCTGGAAAGGTATATTTATGCAGGATTATATAGCGCTCTTCGAACTCGGGTTTAAGCCGGATGAGGCTTCCGTAACGCTGGATGTTTTTTGCTGTCATACTCATATCCTCGAACCGCATTCAATCGGATTCTCCCCCGATCCTAATCATGATCCTTCCCCTTCCATACTTTTCCCCAAAGGATAATGGTATCGAAGCTGCCGGTGTCGTCGAAGGAGCCGATTCCCACTCGGCCGTGGCTGAAGGTGCGGTCGGCGGCGGTCAGGATGGGGGCGGCCATGTCGTCCAGGTACGCCGAGATCATCCCGCTGCTGCTCTCATATGTCACCTTGAAGTCATGATAGTCGTGATCGGTCAGCCGGACCGTAGATTTCCCGGCCGGTTCGAGGTTGATCTTGACCCGATCCCGGCCGTCGACCAAGCCGATGATATTGTGGGATTCGTCGCTGGAAGCGGAGAAGTGCACGTAATAAAAATGGGTGGGATCCTGGAAATGGAACACCACCACCAGATCCCGGTGGGGATTGTCGAGGGCGGCGAAGCAGCGCATCCGGCCGCTGAACACGAAATCGGAGACATCGTACTCCTGGAGCAGGGCCCATGACCGGGGCGCCCGCACCGGCCCGGAAGGGCCGGCGGCCGTTAGGTGGAAGGCTCGTTCCCCTCCCTCTTCCCGGATTTCCCAAATATACGGGGCGTTGGGCTGCCAGCCATAGGGCCGATCCTCCCGGAAGGTATCGACGGCCAGAAGCTCGAGGCCTGGGTCATGCGGGTGTCGCGCCGCAGCATAGGCGCTTTCCACCAGCCGCATGACCGCCGGCAAAGCAAATCCCCCCTGAGTCGTTTCGACCGGTTGACAAAATGTTTCGATCCCGCGCAGGATCCCCAGCGGCCCCGGCGCCTCGATGAGAACCTGGCGGCCGCTTAAGGATAAGGCATACGATTCCGGGCTCCCAAGCGCAGGGAATGCTGATCCCGATCCTCGGCATCGGAAGGCCAAATCCGCCGTTTCCGGATCGTCAATGAGCAGGGACAGCGGTACCCCGGTTCGGGCCGACAGGCGATCGAGCAGGCGTCGTGCGGCCCGTTCCAGCCGGGATTCACGATAACCGGCCATGGCGATGGAGAGATCCGGGCCGAAACTCAGGCGGCTTTTTGAGATCAAAGTCAGCTGGCGGGGGACAGGCATCAAATGTCTCTTGATGTCTCGAGAAGAAGGGCCGGCCGTATCCCCGCTGACGCCCTTCACCAATGATATGAAGGCCGCGGTGGAAAAAATCCATAGCAGGCAACGTCTCATGGCGACTCCTTATCCTTCCTCTCCTCCCCTTTCCGCCTTCTTCTTCAACTGGCCGTGACTTCCAGGCCTCTAAGGCTTATGGAAAACCGGAAGAATCGGGCCAGCGGGTTGGGGGGATCCTGTTCCAGAGTCCTGCGGGCGGCCTCTGCGTCCGCTTTCGATTTGCACACCACCAACAGGAACCCGCCTCCCCCGGCTCCCAGAAGTTTGGCTCCGTGCATAAACGGCCGGAAGCGCTCGAGGATGGCCTCCACTGCGGGAGTGGAGGAATCCGGGTCGAGACGCTTGTTCAGTCTCCAGGCCAGGTCGATCAGTTCGCCGAAACGCTCGAGGTCCTTGCGAGACATGGCATCCACGGCCAATGGCGGATGGGTGTGCAGCATGCGCAGGGTGTCCAGCGTGGCTCGGTTGCGGTCCAAATAATTCCCCACCACATTGCGCAGGATGTTCTTGGCCAGGCGGCGCATCCCGGTGTAGTAGAGCAGTGTCTGGCCTCCGTTTCGCGCCGGATCCAGCACATCGGCCGGTACGTCCTGGATGAGGGGATCCGGCACCAGCCCCGGCTCGGTGGAGATCATCTTGACTCCAGGTACCGATCCTCCGATCTGGTCCTGCCAGCCTCCCCCGGTGGTCAACTCCTGTTCCAGCTGCAGGACGGCATGAAAAAGCTCGCGTTGGGTCAGAGACCGCCCCATCAAGCGGGAGATGACCAAAATGAGGGCCGCGCCCATGATACTCGAGGTTCCGAGTCCGCTTCCGCTGGGAATGGCCGCCAGGGTCGTCAGCTCGATCCCACCCCCGAACCGGCTCAGGATATCGCTCAAGCCGCGGGTGTGACGCGGCCAGGCCGCCCGGTCCGGATCCAGTCCGGAAAGCGCCAGCGCGGCTTTGGCCAGGCCGAACGTGCTGGTGGCCTCGCGGTAGTCGAGGAGTTCCTCCAAATCGTGGATCGCGATCCGGGTTCCGTGATCGATGGACGCGATCCGGATTTCCGGATCGGGAATGATGCGCGCATAGACCTGGATGGGCGGCTGGCCATTCAAGTCCACCGCGGCATTGATCACGCAGCCGCCGTTCTCGAGCGAATAGGGCGGCGTATCCGTCCAGCCTCCGCCCAGATCGAGGCGGGCCGGAGCTCTGCCCCAGATGATCTCATCTGCCCGGACCGCACTTCGGGGAGGCTCCAAGCTCGTCGGAGTGCTCATCACAATGGTTCGGCTGAGATTGATAAAGGCCGCATCCCGGGCTCTTCGGCACCATTCCTCCAGGTCCACGGCTCCCGAGGGGTCCAGTCGGAACATGGATAACGATTGAGTCTCCGCCCCTGTCAAATCGGCCGTCAACTCCGGCGGTATGCACTCTTTTATATGGGTGAACTGCAATGTGATCGCGCTCAACGCCGTGCCCAGGGAATGGATGATGCGCGAAAAACAGAGCCGCTCGAGCCCTCCGGGCGCTCCGCCTTCCAGATGGCGTATGGCTTCACGAAGCGAATCCCGTACCCCGTCCTTGAGCCGCTCTTCCCCGAATCTTTCCAGCACAAAACCCAGGTCATGAGCCGAAAACCCACTCTCCGTCCGGAAGATCCTGCGCAAAGATCGACGGATCTCATCGGCCCGATGGTTCCAGCGGCGTTCGACAAAATCGTCTTGCTGCGCCCGTTCCGCAATCTCCCGCAGGCTGAAGCGTTCAGCCTCCAGCCACATCTTCTTTTGATCCTCGGAAGCGAGGCGGGGATCGAGCATCCACAGCCAGGATTTAAAGTCTGAGGGCGCCGACCCGGCCGGGAAAAGGCGCGCGTCCCACAAGCTGCCTCCGCCGTCTGCGGCCTCCGGGTCCCAGATTTGTTCCGGACGCGCCCCCGCTTCCGCCAGCCATTCCTCGATCGAAAGCCGGCAGAAGCTGGCAGAGCCTTCACTCCGCCTGGATTTGAAATCGTCATCGATGCCGTAGAAACGCACAAACCAGACGGGATTCCCACTGCCGTCATCACCCTTGATGACATCCAGACAGGCGCTCCGGGGGAGTGACAACGGCTCGAGGATATCCACACCCACCACAACATTGTCTCCTTCCAGCGTCACTGGAGCTTCCACACGACAGCCCTCGATCCATGCTGGACCGCCTGAGACCTCGGCCGCCGGCCCCATCCGGTTGTTCATGAGCAGACAGGTGTCCTCAGGAACGGCATCCCGGCTGCGCTTCATCAGCTCGGTGCCGCTCCGGATGAGCTGGCGGGATGTCCCGAAATGCAGGAACCTGCATTCCGAGAGCTGGTGGACGAAAAAGGCCTCTTCGGAAACGGAGCGGTAAACGGCCGAAAGAACGGATTCCGGGAATTTTGATCGGTATCTAACCGACTTGAGATAGGCGGACATATCGCTTTCATCACCCATCGCGCAGCCGATCTCCAGGAAAAAGTCAATCCCCCCCCTCATTATGGCGTCCGAGACGGCCCCACTCCACTCCAGCCCGTCTCGCCCTCCTTCCCCAACGCCGCACAGCGTAAGCAGCCGGGCTGCGAAGCCGGGAGCCAGGTTCATGACTCCGATGTCAAGAAGCGTCTGTCCGCGGCGATTGATGGCCTCCCTTTCTTCCTGCTCCCGGCGGGAAGGCTTCTGTATGAAAGCGCGGACCCGGCCGGACTCCCCGAGGCAAAAAACGCCGTGGTTTTTCGCCACCTCCGGATCCACCCAGGTTCCCAGTCCGGTGACTCCATCCGGTTGGAATCGGACCTCGCCCGGATCAAAAAACAAGAGCACATCACCGGTGGTGATGACGGTCTGCCCTCCTCCACCGACCGGAGGGGGGAGTTCCAGATAGATGGGAAGCTGCCGGTCGAACAGGGTATCCCCGAGGGGGGAATCCCCTTCTCCAGGAACCGGAACGAAGAGCTTCCCGCAGGGGCTGTAAGCCGGCAGCCTCCGGGAGTCTCCGCCGGCATGAATGATGAGGATGCGAAGATCACGCAGGATCGGTTCCCAGGATTCGTTATCGATGCGGCGCTTTGAGGCTGCTTGTTCCATCAGGTGCTTCAGGACCTCTATCCAGCACAGGATGGTGCTGCCGCCGCTTCCGATGCGGTGCCCTTCCGGATCGGGCACCACCAGCAGGTGGCGGACATCGCTGATGTGATCCAGCCGGCGGCGCGCCTCTAGATGGCGGCGGTAGGCGCGGGCCTGCTCCTCATGGGAGGCCGTGACGATGAGATAGTCCCAAGGATGGGGAACCGTGTTCATCGGGATTATTCGGTCGCTCGGGCCGCCTCTTCCACTTGAGCCATGATCCAGGGATAGGTCCGGCTGATACCTTCATGGAGCGGAAACCGGGATTCCCATCCGATGGCACGGATGCGGTCGGCCCGGAAGTTGCGGGCCTTCACCCCTACCGGGCCCTCGATGTGACGGATGTGAATGGTCTTTCCCGCCACCTCAGCGATCGTCTGGACCAGTTGGTTGACGGAGACATATTCCTGCCGTCCGATGTTGACCCCGTCTTCAAGCTCGGAGTGCATAAGCAGGAATATGCCGTCCAGGAGATCATCGATGTAGGTATAGGCCCGCATGGCGGATCCGTCACCCCAGATCTCGATGGTGCCTCCCTCCGCAGCCTCGGCGATTTTGCGTGACAGCGCGGCCGGGGCTTTTTCCCGCCCCCCGCGCCAGGTCCCTTCCGGGCCGTAGGTGTTCTGAAAACGGGCCACCCTGACCGTCATGCCGAAGCGCATGCCGTAGGCCATCGCCATCCGCTCGGCATACAGCTTTTCCCAACCGTATTCGTTGTCTGGCAGCGCCGGGTAGGCCTCATCCTCGGAGAGCTCCGGCTCATCCGGCTGCATATCCCGGTAAACACAGGCCGAGGAGGAGAACAGGTACCGCTTGACACCGCTGACGGCGCTGGCATGCGTCATATGGTTGTTGATCAATCCGCTGTTGCGCATGATCTCGCATTCTGCGGCGTGGATGAATCCCATCCCGCCCATATCAGCCGCCAGTTGGTAGACCTCATCAAAGGCTCCTCCCTCCGGAGTGAGGACGGCGTGTTCACAGTTGGACGGCTCCCTCAGGTCCAGGATCAGGAACTCATCGGCAGCGGTCGGGGAGAATTCCGGATACTTGAGGTCCGCGCCCCGTACCCAGTAGCCTTCTTTTTTGAGACGTTTGACCAGATGACTGCCGATGAATCCCCCGGCGCCGCAGACCAATGCTTTCTTCATGGGCTTTTCTCTCCAGTCTATTTTGCCCGGCTCAGGACCCTTGGGGAGAGTCTACCGAACGCCGATTTTTAGGCTTCGATTCATCATTCGCCGGGTGATTGTGTTTATAGCAAAGCCGATTTGTGAAGTCAAACCGGGTCAACCCATGACCTTATAGATCACCGCTTGCCCGCTTCCCGTCGTCACGCGGTAATACCCGCTCAGCCTGAGATCGGTGGCGGGATCTCCCGTGTCCACGCGCAGCGGCATCCCCCCCAGCGCGTTGAGCTTTGCCGGTGTTGCAATGATCCAGATATCAGTTTTATGTATGCGCTCCAGCACACGCGGGCTGATTTGAAGATTGCCGCGGCCCAGCACCATTCCCTGCCCCCCCACCGGGGTTATGATCACCCGGGTCTTTTGGCCCTGCATCAAGTCCAGCAGTCGCGATTCTCCGACATCGGCCTCCACCAGCTCCTTGTTCCGCACCGCATCCACGCCCAGTAATGTCCCCTCGATGCCCATGGCCTGGAGAACCGCCCGGGTGGAGGTGCCGGGGCCGATGATATAAAGCTCATCATCCTGCATACGCCCGATGATTTCGTCGGCGATGGCTTCCTGATCGACCTTTTCGGAGCCCGGAGATCTGGACTTCTGGGGCTGCATTCGCTCACGTTGAAATGGCACCCGGAGGTATCCACACAGCCGAGCCGAAAGACAGCCTTCCCGGTAGGCGTCCTCATCCACATCCACGACTTCACAGGAGCGAACCTCCCGCACGTGGCCCATGAGATACCGTTTGGCCAGCTCGCCTCCCGCGCGCGGATTTACCGAGTAGACGGCAGATAAGACCTTGACCCCGGCCGGTATGCCCAGCACCGGCACGCTCTCATCCAGCGCTTCGAACATGTCGCGGGCCGTCCCGTCCCCCCCGACGAAAAGGATCAGGTTCGTGTCCCTTGCCTGCATGGCTTTGGCGGCCCTTCGTGTATCGGCGGCTGAGGTGGGAGGGGTGATGTCGGGAGCGACCAGATGAGGCGCAAATCCCAGGGAGCGACTCACATCGGCCCCCATGTCCCCCGGACAGCATAGTAGGTGAATCGCATCTTTGATCGAGGACAGCGGCCCCAGGGCTTCCCGGGCCCTCTCCTGAGCACGGGGCACAGCGCCGAGCGCCAGGGCTCGGCGTAATGTCTCGTCTCCATCCGTTCCCTTGAGCCCGACCCGCCCCCCCATGCCGGCAACCGGATTGATGATGAGGCCCAGATTCTTTTTCAATGGATCTTTCCCTCCGGGCAAAAGTCGGACATCACGCCTGTCAACCTACGAATTTGAGGCATCGAGGTGAAACTCCGATATCCCGGATTGTCTGAGGCCGAAATCATGAGTGCCATCCTGAGGACGGTTGTGATAATTTTTATCAGATGTTGCAACTCGGCACAAGAGCAAAAATCCCCTGGGGGCCACCCTATCGCCATGATTCACCATACATATGGCACGCTGCGTCATCGCCTACCATCCTCTGCATTTACATCCTCGACCGGGTTGGGCTATACTGGGCGCACCATGACGTCGCGGGAACGTGTCAAGGCCGCTTTGAATCATCAAGAACCTGATCTGATCCCCATCGACTTCTCCGGACACCGATCCTCCGGAATCGCCGCCCTGTCGTATCCCAAACTCAGACGTCATCTCGGCCTGGCGCCTCGGCCGGTCCGGGTATACGACCTGGTGCAGCAGCTGGCAGTGGTGGACGACGATGTGCTGGATCTCCTCGGTGTGGATACAATCGAGATGGGACGGGGATTTCTGCTGCGGGATGAGGATTGGAAAGACTGGGAGCTTCCCGACGGCACTCCCTGCCTGATTCCACATTTCATCCGGATCGAGAAGCGGGATCGGGATTGGGTGGTCTTGGATGGACAAGGCCGGGAATTGGGAGTCCAGAAGCCGGGGTGTCTGTACTTCGAGCAGAGCTTTTTCCCTCTCATGGAGCGCGGCATAGCCGGAGATGATTTTTCCGACTTGGAGGATGTCCTATCCCGGACCATCTGGACCGGTGTGGTCCATCCGGGCGCGCACCTCGATCTCGATGAGGCGGGTCTGGCGGAAATGTCTCATGCTGCACGCAGGCTGCGGGATCGGACCGATCGGGCCGTGATCGGTCTTTTCGGCGGCAATATGTTCGAGGTGCCCCAAATGCTCTACCGGATGGACAACTATCTGCTCTATCTGGGAATGTATCCGGACGACGTGGAACGCCTGTCGCAACAACTGTTTGAGATCTACCTCAAGAACCTGGAAAAGTGGCTAGGCGCCGTGGGTCCGTATATCGACATCGTCCAATTCGGGGATGATCTGGGTGGCCAGGGAGGACCCCTTGTTTCCCCGGAGATGTACCGCCGCTACTACCAGCCTTATCACCGTCGCCTCTGGCAGCGGGCCAAAGAGCTGGCGGACGTCAAGGTCATGCTACATTGCTGCGGCGGCGTCAGGCCCCTGCTCCCGGATCTCATCTCGGCCGGCCTCGATGCCATCAATCCGGTTCAAATCAATGCCCACGGCATGGAGGCCTCGGCCCTCAAGCGGGATTTCGGCGCCCAATTGACCTTCTGGGGAGGCGGCTGCGACACCCGGACCATCCTTCCCTCCGGAAGTCCGGAAGAGGTCAAGGCCCATGTTCGGGAGCAGGTCAGGCGGCTGAGCCCCGGCGGGGGATTCGTGTTCCAACAGGTCCACAACATCCTGGCCGATGTCCCGGTGGCCAATGTCGCCGCCATGTACGAAGCGGTGCGGGATCTCGTAATTTAGCCGATCTGTCATGAGCGCCTGGGATCTATTCATCATCTTGGTTTATTTCACTATCGTTATCGGCCTTGGATTTTGGTATAAATCGAAGGCCGCGGAAAACCTGGAGGCCTACTTTCTGGGCGGGCGCCGCATTCACTGGATGACCCTGGCCATGTCCGGCTCGGTGTCCAATTTCGACATCACCGGCACCATGTGGATCATCTCCATCCTTTACGTTCTGGGAATGAAATCCATGTGGCACCACTGGATGTGGGGATTTCTCATGGGCGCCTTTTTCCTCGCATACATGGGGAAATGGGTCCGGCGATCCGGGGTCATGACCGCAGCGGAGTGGATGGTCACCCGTTTCGGGGATGACCGGCCCGGGCGCACGGCGAGGACCGCCTACGCGCTGATGGCCATCCTGACCCAGGCCAGCTTTTTGGGATATGCATTCCAGGGAATCGGCAAATTCGCCGCCGTGTACATTCCACTCGAAAGGCTGGCAACCCTCACCGGCCAACCATGGCTCGAGACCCTGTTGATCGAGAAAGAGCCCCAGGTCCTGGCGGTCGCCATCATCGGCCTGACGACCCTGTATGTCATCCTGGGAGGGCTCTTCGGCGTGGTGATCACGGATGTGATTCAGACCGTGATCCTGACGCTCAGCAGCGTGGTGATTGCGGCCATGGCCTGGTCCAGGATGGACGCTCATGCCCTGTCCCGGCTGCCGGATGGATTTCTATCGCTCAAGGTCCCCTGGAAGATTCCTGAACTGACCGGGACCGAAAACGCCGCCTTCACCTACTTCGGAGCTTTGGTGATGGTCTGGGTGCTCAAGGGCGTGCTGCTCAATTCCGGCGGGCCGGCCCAGATGTACGATTTTCAGCGTTTTTTGGCCGCCCGCAGCGATCGGGACGCCGCCAAGGTGGGAGCGGCCTGGAGCGTGTTCCTGGTCGTCCGCTGGGCCATGGCCATGGGGATCGTCCTGCTGGCCCTGAGCGGGACACTGGGGGTGACGGACTCGGAACAGGTGATGCCGGTCGTGCTGAGGGATATGCTTCCGGCGGGCCTCAGGGGCTTGGTCATCGCCGGGCTCCTGGCCGCCTTCATGTCGACCTTCAGCTCCACGGTCAACAGCGGCGCCTCTTTCCTGGTCCGGGATATCTGGCAAAAATTTTTGCGCCCCCGGGCTTCGGAACGACAGGCCATCCGTTTCAGTTATCTGTCCAATCTGATAGTGGTCGGCCTGGGAATCGCCATCGGATTCCAAAGCCGGTCCATTGCGGACATATGGAACTGGATGATGATGGCCCTGGGAGCGGGGGTGATCGTCCCCAATGTCCTGCGCTGGTACTGGTGGCGCATGAACGGATGGGGATACGCCTGGGGAACGCTGGGAGGCCTGCTGCTTTCCATGGCTGCTTTTTTCCACAAGGGACTCCCGGATTTCATCCTGTTTCCGGCAATCGTGGCGGCATCCGCGCTTTTGAGCATCGTGGGTTCGTTGCGGACGCCTCCGGTTGAAACCCGGATAATACAGGCCTTCTATGCTTCGATCCGTCCCTTCGGGCTTTGGGGGCCGGTGCGGCGAAATCTTGCCCGGACCCATGGCCCGGACCGTCGGAAGCACGATTCATACGGCATCGTCATCCTGAACACCTTGATGGGAATGCTGGCCGTCCTCGCCCTTTATCTCGCTCCCATGTTCCTGGTGGCGCACGCGTACGCCCGGGCCGGCTTCTGGGCCGTACTCGCCGCCGCCTGCGTCGTGATCCTCCGTTTCACCTGGTACCAACGCTTATGACAGGAGACCAATATGACCGTTTCGGAACGATCGAAAATCGACCTCTCCTACACGGCCCAGGACCTCCTCAAGGAGATGAAGTCCAGCCGGGCTTCGGATCTGCACATCAGCGCCGGAGCCCCTCCCCTATTCCGCCGGGATGGGCTTTTGAAACCGAGCCCGAGAGACCCTCTACACCCCCATCAGACTGCGGCTCTGGCCTACAGCCTGATGAGTGAGGAGCATCGGAAGCGGTTCGAAAAACATCAGGAGGTGGATTTTTCCTTCACTGTCGAAGGCGTCGCCCGCTTTCGGGCCAATGTATTCGTTCAGCGCGGATGCACTTCCTGCGCCGTCCGGCTTATCCCGGAGCACATCAAGACACTACCGGAACTCGGGCTTCCTCCGGTGGTGAAGAGGCTCATCCGCAAACCCAACGGCCTGATCCTGGTCACCGGTCCGACAGGCTCAGGAAAAAGCACCACCCTGGCCGCCATGCTGAACCGGATCAATCAGACTCGAGAAGGGCACATCATCACCATTGAAGATCCCATAGAATATGTCCACGAACGCAAAAAATGCATCGTCAGCCAGCGAGAGGTCCATCAGGACACAGAGTCTTTTACCGCAGCGCTCAGGGTCTGTCTGCGTCAGGATCCGGATGTGGTCATGATCGGGGAGATGCGGGACCTGGAGACCATCCAGACCGCTTTGACCGTGGCGGAAACCGGACATCTCACCCTGGCTACGCTCCATACCAATTCCGCGGCCCGGACTATAAACCGGATCATCGATGTCTTCCCTTCCGAACAGAAATCGGTGATCCGAGTCCAGCTCTCACAAGTTCTGGAGGGGATCGTGAGTCAGGTCCTGCTTCCCAGCCTCAAGGGCGGAATGGTCCTGGCCTGCGAAGTTTTGGTGGCTACGCCGGCCGTGCGGGCCCTCATTCGTGAAAACAAGGTCTATCAATTGCCGGGAATCATGGAGCTCTCACAGCAATATGGGATGCAGACGCTGCAGGACTCCCTGCACCAACTGGTGAATCAAAAGCTGGTCAGCCCGGGAGACGCCTTGAACCAGAGCACGGATCCCGAACAGCTCGGCAAGCTGATAAAAGCCTGATAGCTACAGCTCAAACCCAGGGCTGGCAGCGAGGGCACCAGTGCGTTCCCCGCTGGGCCACGCGGCCCTTGCGGATGGGGGCACGGCATCGGACACAGGGCTCTCCGGCCCTCCCGTACACGCGGAGCTGGAGTTGAAAGGAACCCCGGGTGTGGCGGGGATCGAGGTAATCCGACAGAGTGGTTCCTCCATGATAAATCCCCTCCCGCAGGACCCTGCGCAGCGACCGGTGCAACTTGGCGACCCGCTCTGTTGAGAGCCGGCCGGCGGGCGTCCGGGGATCGATACCGGCCCGGAACAGGGACTCATCGGTGTAAATATTCCCCATCCCCGCCACAACCCGCTGGTCCATAAGGAGGGCTTTGATGGAGGCCCGTCGTCCGCTGAGGATTTCTGTCAGGCGGCGGGCGGTGAATCGGGAGCCCAATGGTTCCGGCCCGAGCCGCGCGGAGAGGCGCGTTTCTTCCTCCCGGCGCAGCAGCCCGTAACGGCCGAACCGATGGGAATCCCGGAAATAGAGCTCGGCCCCGCAGGAAAGCTTTAGGATCAGGTGGGTATGCCGGTCGGGCAGATGCGATGCGAGGGACGGGACACATGTCCGATCGTAGCATAAAAAGATTTGGCCGGTCATGCCTAAGTGAACCATCATGGTTCCATGATCGAGCCGGATGAGCAGGAACTTGCCGCGGCGGTCTACGCCCAGGACCCGTCGGCCCTTGAGCTGCGAACAGAATCTATCCGGAGAGATTCCTTCCAGCATATCTTGACGGTGGAGCTCGACACACCGAATCAGGCTCGACGGGAGCACATCCTGCAGCACCCTGCGAACGGTTTCGACCTCGGGAAGCTCAGGCACTGCGCCCCTCGTGGAAGGAATAACGGCAACCGCAGTAATGCTGGCGGTAGAGCCGCATTTCCTTCGACAGCTCCAGGCTCCGCTTGAATCCGTCGCGCTGCTTGAAGTTCTCGGCCAGAAACCGCACCTCGAATTCCTCTCCGGCCTCGTGACCGATGGCCATGATCCGGTTAGAGGACTTATGGGGAGACAGGGTCAGGGTGGTGGTGAAGAGGGGGAATCCCAATTCTTTGGCCTTACGTGCCGTGGCCCGAAGGTTCAGTCGGAAGCAGACCGTACACCGCTGTCCACCTTCTGGCTCTTGCTCGAGGCCTTTAACGGCCCGATGCCAGATTTCGGGATCATAGGGAGGTTGCAGCAGGCGGAAGTTCCGCTCCTGCGCCACCCTCTCCGTCTCCGCCAGCCGCCGCCGGTATTCCTCCTCAGGGTGGATATTGGGATTATGGAAGAAACCGGACACCCGGAAGCGGGTCGCCAGCCTTTCGTGAACCGCCGTGGAATCCGGCGCGCAACAGATATGAAGCAGGATTTCCGGTTTCATATTTCGCTTCACTCAAATCTTTATAAAAATGCGCCGGCGATAAAAAAAATACAAACAAAGCCAAATCACGGCAAATCCGGCCGATCCCCGAATCAGGGGGAACGCGTTCCCGGTCCATCGGGACATCCCTCCGACCAGGATATCTCCGATGAGCCGGAAATCGAACAGGCGGGTGGCCATGTAGACCACGATGGCGTTCATGCCGATCACCTTGAAGGGGAAAGCCCAGCGTTTCCAGCCCCGAACATCCATGATCCAATAGAATCCCGCGAGCAGCATCAGGCACAGCCCGCCCGAATAGAGCACAAAAGAAGATGTCCACAGGTGTTTGATGACGGGAAAAATCCATCCCCAGAGCCAACCTCCGATCCAACAGGCCGTTCCCCCAAGCGCCAGCCAACCGGCCTTGCGTTCAGGGGACAGCGAGGAGCGCAGGAGCTGCCCCGCCAGCGCCCCCAGGAGCACCGTGGCCCCGAATCCGAGGCCGCTCAAGATCCAGGTATAGTCGGTCCCATCCTGGAACGGCCCCAGGATCAGCCGGTCGATGTGCATGGCCAGGTTGCCCTCGGGGGAAAGGTCTCCGGCGCCGTAGCCCGGGACCGGGACCCAGAGCAGCAGCAGCCAGAATCCGATCAACAGCCCGGCCGTAAATAGTATCTGTCCCCGGACTGACATGAACAGCAGGGCCAGGGAGGTGATCGCATAGCCTACGGCAATGGCCTGAAGGGTATTGGAAAACAGGTGAAGATGTGCAAGATCATACTCCAGGAGATGGCCCTGGGCCGCCATGCCCAGGACGAACAGCACCAGGAACCGCCTTCCGACATGGCCTAAGATCCGGCTTTTCGAATCACCGCGCGCAAGGCGCTTGTGAAACGAAAAGGGAATCGCCGCCCCGACGATAAATAAAAAAAGCGGCATGATGATGTCCCAGAACCGGAATCCTTCCCATTCCACATGGGTCATCTGGGTTTGTATCCAGGCGGTTGCCGGGCTCCGCCAGATGTCGTGCAGCCCCTGGACGATCCAGGAGCCCCCAACGATCCAGAACATGTCGAATCCGCGTAAGGCATCCAGGGATTCCAGGCGCGGCGGCAAGGTATCGGGCTTCATTTCCAATTCTTCTTCTTCTTAAGATAGGCCCTCCAGGTGACAGCCCATGTATCGGGATCGTCCAGCAGATGGGTTTCGGCGCGGTGGACCACGCTGCGGTGCGGGGCGCTTTTCACCTTCTCCGGCTCCTCATAGGCTTCCCGCACAACATGCTCCAATGCCGCCAGGTACTCATCCAGCTCCGCCTTGGAATAGGATTCGGTGGGCTCGATGGTAAACGGCTGGGGCACCACGAAAGGATGATGGCTCGACCAGAGATGGAATCCGAAATCCGCCATGCGCAGGGTTACGTCCTCGGTGGTGACGCCCGTTTCGGCATGGAGCCGTTCCCAGCTGTAGCGGACCTGTTCGATGCGGTGGCGCCCGGGAGCATACGGGGCATCCGCCCCGGCGATGCACCGGATCTTTTCCAGCATGTAATTGTTGTTGAGCACCGCGATGCGGGCCACCTGCTTGAGGCCTTCTTCCCCCAGGCTCTGGATCCAGGCATAGGCCCGCAGGACGACCGGAAAGACGCCCTGAAAGCTGCGTACTTTGCCGATGGTTCGGGCGAGATCCCAGCGCAGGCGGTAGCGTTCCCCATCATAGTCCACGAGGGGCACGGGAAGGAATTCCTCCAGCTCCCGTTTGACCCCCAGGGCCCCCACCGCCGGGCCGCCGCAGCCATGGGGCGATGCGAAGGTCTTATGCAGGTTGAAGAAGCAGAGGTCGAAATCCGCTTCCCGGGCCCGGGTGATTCCCAAGATGCCGTTGGCATTGGCTTGATCGTAACCGCACAGCCCTCCCGCTCCATGCACGATGTCGGTGAAGCGCCGGATATAGGGATTGAAGATCCCGGTGTCTTCCGGATTGGTGATCAGGAGACCCGCGGTGCGTTCCGAAACCGCCGCCCGCAACGCCTCCTCCTCCACATATCCTTCCTGATTGGGGTAGAGGGTCAAGATCTTATAGCCTTTGACCGCCGCCGCCGCCGCATCGGAAGGATGGGAAAAAATGGTCGTGATGATCTCATCACGCCGGCCGCCTTCCCCGCTGGCTTCGTGATAGGCATGCATCATGGAGGCCATGGCCAAAATGGCGGCGGAACCTCCTCCGGGCTGAAGGGAGAATCGATCCAGGCCCGATATCTCCCGCAAAAAGAGTTCCACGCGGTGCATGATTTCCAACGATCCCTGCGCGGTGCTCTCGTCTTGGAGCGGGTGAAGCTCCGTGACCTGGGGCAGGGAGGCCAGCACCTCATTGATCTTGGGATTGTATTTGATGGTGCAGGTCCCCTGTCCTATGTCCACGTTCAGGTCCGCTCCCAGGCAGTGCTGGGAGAGACGCAGGAAGTGCTTGAGGACCCGCATCTGGCCGATCTCCGGAAGCGCGGGAGGCTCGCTCCGCCGCATGTGTTCGGGGAGTCCCGACACGCCGTCGCCGACCCGTTCGGCGATCTCCCGTTCCACCGGCGGGACCTCGATTCCCCTCTCCCCGGGGGTGTGAAGATCGAAGATCACGGGCTCGTCCCATTTCGCTTGATGGAAATTGCGCACTTCGGGTCTTCGGTCATCCGGCATGTTCATGTCCTCCTCTCTCCTCCAGAAAATCCCTCAATGCGTCTACCAATCGGTCCAGGTCATGCTGCCTATGGATTTCGGTCACACAGTAGAGAGCGCACTCCCCTTGATCGGGAAATTCCGCTGCCAGGTCTTTCCCGCCGAAGATGTCCCGCTCTCTGAGAAACGCATTGATCTGCGAGACGGTCTTGCTCGTCCCATTGAAGTCCACTACGAACTCCTTGAAATGAGGGGAGCGGAAGCGGGGGGCGCGGACCCCGGGCAGCTCGTTCAAGCGCTGCATGAGGTACTGGGCCCGCTGCAGGATGGCCCGGCCCAGCTCCTGCATGCCTCGCGGACCCATCAGGGAAAGATAGACCGCCGCCGTGATCCCCCACAAAGCGGAGTGGGTGCCGACAAATTCCTTGCCCTTTTCCCTTCCGTCAAAGGACGTGCGTTCATAAGCCACATCGCCGAATCCATATTCGCCTTTCACCCTGGTACGCGTGATCCCGAACAGGCGGGAGGGATATTCCCGCACGAAGCACGGATCGTCGTGAGTGGCGATAAAGCCCGCCAAGCCGCCGCCGTAATTAAGGTGCATCCCCAAGGGCTGAATGTCACCGCAGACGATATCGGCACCGTAGCGGCTGGGCGGAACAAGTATCCCCAAAGCGGATGGATCCACCCCGACAATCAATAACGCGTCCCGGGCGTGCAGGAGCTCCGCCGTTTCCCGGCCCCGGGTTTCGATGACACCTAGATAGGACGGGTTCTCAAGATATAGGCCGGCCGTTTCGGGGGTCAATCGGGCTTTCAGATCCTCCAGGTCCAGGAGGCCGGTGTCCGGATCGTGTCCCACTGCCTGGAGACTCATGACCGGATCGCAGTAATTGCGGATCACGGCCAGGCGGTCCGGCGACACATAACTTGAGATCAACAGACGGCGGCGGCCGGTGATGCGGCCGGCCATCCGTGCGGCGGTACTGGCGGCTTGGGCCCAGTCATAGGTGGGGACATTGACCACATCCATCTCCAAGAGTTCCCCCATCAAGCTCTCGTATTCGAACAGAGCCTGGAATCGGCCGTGATCTTCGTACGGCTCGCCCGCGTAGGCCGTCAAAAACTCCGATCTGCGGTTGATTTCATCGCAGACGGCGGGAACGTAATGCTGCCAGCACCCGCCTCCCAAAAAACTAAGATTTTCTTTGCAGGTTCGGTTACGCGCCAGTATACCCTCTACATGCCGTTTTAAATCATATTCCGAGACCAGGGGCTCAGGTAGATTCATCTTCCCATGAAATCGCAGCTCGCCGGGGATGTCGGCATAGAGGTCTTCGATATCCTCGACTCCGATATCGGCCAGCATCTCCGCCTGGATCTCGGGCACGGAATTAGGGATATAGGGATGGATGAAAGGTAAGGGCTTCTTCTTCATTGATCACGTCCTTTCTTTATGCCAGACCGCCCCCGTCGACCACCAAATGAGTGCCCGTCACCCAGGCGGAAAGGTCGCTGGCGAAAAACAGCGCGGCCTTGGCCACATCCTCCGGCTCCCCCACCCGCTGCAGGGGACGGTCGGCGGCGGCACGCCGAAAATCTTCCCAGGCTACCCCCATCTGCTCGGCCTCGCCCCGCAGGAGCGGGGTGTCGACGTCACCTGGACACACGCAGTTGACGCGGATGTTCTGGGGGCCATGGTCAATGGCCATGGCCCGCGTCAGGTTCAAGACCCCGCCTTTGGCCGCACAGTAGGACGCCGCCTTCGGACCGCCCTTAAGCGACCAGCCCGATCCGCTGTTGATGATGCTTCCGCCGCCGCCGCGGATCATATGGGGGATGACATGATGCGACATCAAATACACACTCTTTAGGGTCACACTCAGGGCCCGATCCCAATCCGCCTCGATAAGTCCGACGGCGTCCCGGCGAATGATGATACCGGCATTATTGAAAAGAATATCGATGCGGCCGAAAGCTGCCATCACCTGCCGGACGGCTGCGCAACAATCCCGGTCCCGGG
>Ga0180438_10003687_pt1 | contig 22879 bp, 28 predicted proteins | sample SS_ome_12_FD_132455 | JGI IMG/M metagenome (GOLD analysis project Ga0180438, IMG submission 132455) | Hypersaline lake sediment archaeal communities from the Salton Sea, California, USA - SS_3_D_2 metaG | ecosystem: Environmental > Aquatic > Non-marine Saline and Alkaline > Hypersaline >...
CGAGATTGGGCATTCGTCGAACATCATGGGCGGAGAATACGTCTTCCTGGCTCGTACGGCTCCGTAGAGAGCCGACAAGCGTATGCGAAATTCATTGCGGCGATCGCGCGGGAGCCGGCTCAGACGCCGCTTGAGGGCCCTGATTCGACAATTACGGACTTGTGCCAACGGTTCCTGGATCACGCTTTGTTGTACTACCAACCTCGACCTGGCCGACCTGCAACGGAGTATGAGCATTTCCGGATAATCGCCAAGGTTCTTTTGTTTTACTGCCCAGACCTTGAGATTGGCGATTTTGGGCCGAGAGCCCTGAAGGAGGTTCGACAATTGATGATTACCGGCCGGTGGACGTGTCCACCAAGACCGTGGGCCCGAACCACGATCAATCGTCAAATTGGCAGATTGAAGCGAATGCTGCGCTGGGGCGTGGCCGAAGAACTTGTTCCGCCGACAGTCCTCCAAGCCTGTGAAGCCGTTGCTCCTCTAAGAAAGGGTCGCAGTGAGGCGGGGGAATCTCCACCCATTCAGCCGGTTGATTTGGCACATGTTCGCGCTGTTTTGCCGTACGTGTCGTCGGTCATCGCAGCAATGATTCGGCTTCAAATGGCTACCGGCATGCGCAGCCAAAATGTTTGTGGAATCACGCCGGGTCAAGTCGATCGCTCTGAAGAGGTGTGGGTCTACAAGCCGATTGTTCACAAGACTGATTATGCCAATCGACAATTGATAGTGTTTTTAGGAAGCCGTGCCCAAGAGGCTCTTCGACCCTTCTTGTTGCGATCCGATGACGCCCATTGCTTTTCTCCACAAGAGTCTGCCGGGCATGGTCGAGATCACTACGACACAACAAGTTATCGTCAAGCGGTGCGGTATGGGATCGCCAAGGCAAACCGATATTTGGGTGAAGCAATTCCCTTTTGGACTCCGCATCAGTTGCGCCACACAAAGGCAACGGAGATTCGACGAGAGTTTGGGGTCGAGGCGGCTCAGGTTTTTCTAGGGCATTGCTCTGCTGATGTTACGCAAGTGTATGCACAACGCGACTTGTTGTTGGCTCGACGGATTGCACAGCAGATGGCATGAGGGTCTAACGCATATTCAACAATCTTCGCATGAGGTCGCGTAAGATGAACTGCGTTGAGATATGCTTTAGCTTCATTTAGCGAAACAGTGATTGCCAAAAGGGTGTTGCCGTCGACAATCAAGTGAATGGCTTGCGACACGATGTTATCCAGTAAATGAGATCATTCAAAATGCATAATTGATAGTTTACCACTGGCTAATTTGTGATGCAATGAGGAACTTCTTTTTTTGGTGGGGGAAAGGTTAAGGGAGGTAGTCTTGTGGTCGACTATCAGGAAAAAACAAAGTTGGTGGGGTGGGTAATCCTTGCGGCCGTGGCAGCTTTTACCTTATGGTGTTTATTGCAGCCGACGCCTTGGCGATGAAGTGGGGAGTGACCACTCAAAGGTTGTACCCGTAGTGGCACAAGACAGGTCCAAGATGTTTGTTGAATGCGACCTGTTCTGAAGTGTCGATGGATCGCCATTTGTGATTGGCGGATTTGAGAAGTTCGACGCCAAGTTTCTTGGTTGGCAGTTCGGCAAAGCGGCAAATTTCAGACAAGACGATTTCGGGCGAAGCGACCAGTCGTTCGTACTTGAGATGCAGGACTGGATGCAGAGCCGAAGAAGCCATGATTGAGTGCATCAAGAGTTTCCATTGCAGCCCGGCAAGAACATAGAAAGATCGATCTGATTCTTCCCAGATCTGTTGATCTTCCGGCGATAGTTGTCCCCATCGCCACTGAGTTGGTCCCTGCCAACCGTGCCACCATGGCTGTTGCATCAGCGACCATGCAACGGCTCGACCATCTCGCATCAAGTGAATGAATCGTGCATCCGGAAAGATCCGACGAACAAACTCCAGTCGGGGCCAACCGGTATACTTTGTGAGAAATCGGGTTCGGTTGGCTTGTTCGCAGAAATGCGCAAACGATTGTTGGATTTCCATGCGATTTTGTTCGGGTACCGCATCGATGCCTCGAAGATCACGACACGGTCGCGAAAAGCAATGGAACCCTGCTTTTGTCCAAAGGTCATACGGTTCGGGCAAGGGGGTGTGGCCAATGCAAGGCCATGCAAGATCCGGGTGGTTTGCCAGTAGCCGAAACAGCAATGTTGTTCCGCTGCGACCGGTGCCGATGATGAACAGGGGTTTTTCAGGCAGCATGAATTTGTCTTCGTTCGTGGATTAGCCGGCGAAACAAAGCGTAGTAGGATTTGGCAACGAATTGCCAATCCCACACCTGGATGGATTTGAGCATTTCCGTTGCCAGGGAGAGATAGTTTTCAGTGGCGATGTCGACGGCTTTTTCAATCGCTTCGATTGATCGCTCGACAAACAATCCGTTGACACCATGTTTGATCAATTCCGGCATGTTGCCGACGGGGGGAGAAAGTATGGTGCAACCGCAACTGGCCGCTTCCAATGCGGGATTCGGCGTGCCCTCACTGTTGCTGGCACACACATAGATTGTGGCCGAATTGTACCAATCGACCATTTCCTCGGTTGAGTAGAAATGAACGCCAGGTTCTCCTTGGTGCCGACCCTTGGTTGAGTCAACGCGGCGCAGGTCACACTCGATACCTCGTTTTTCCAATCGCTCTTTCAGGGGCAACATGATTGATCGATAGTTTTTCAAGTCGCGATTCGGTTCCGTGTGAAAGAAGCTGCCGACCCAAATGACTTTTGGCTTGCGTTGATGCAGAGGGATCTTTACGCGAAATGCGTCTTGGTCGACACCGTTGGAAATCCATGTCGAGTTTGGGATTGTACCGGCCAGGTGCCAGGCAGCACGATTGTTGAAAATCACGTGGTCAGAGGCGCCCTTGAAGGTTTCAAAGTGAAATCGCCCTTCACGCGGCCCCTCGTTGATCCAACCGGTGTTGCAGCCGGTTACGATGATGCCGTCGTGTCCCAAGTCGGCAAGATGTTGACGGAGGTGGGGGGCATGGAAGTAGCACAATTGGAGATAGATGTCGTATGGTTCTGTGGGCAGGTTGGGCTTCCTTCCTTCACCTGTTGCGACATGAAAATCGTTTGGTGCGTGCTTCAACAATCCCATGCAGCGACGGTGGTATGCCCACCCAGGTTTATCATATCCGAGCCATGCACGGTGCATCGTGTTTAGTCCTTTACTTGGTAGATGAAAATGGGGTAAAACTCGGGGTATCGTTTCCGTTCATTGCATGGGAAAAAGAGTGTGTCGCGTAGCGGCCACCCTCGGCGCTCGATCATCTCTTGGAATTCTTGGCCGAGAGACATCTTGTGAAAGTCCCAGGCAAAGAACGCGCCACGGTTGGCCGACATGGAAACGCTATCCAGTATTTCTTGATAACGATTGATGCCGGGATGCTTGGCGCGTTCGATCTTGACGGGATATTCGTACGGCCAATCGGATTGCAGCCAATTCATGGCAGTGATCCAGTCGAAACCGATTTCTGGAAACGGATTCCCAAGATTGAAGTTGGCTTCGATGATTGTTTTCAATCCAGTACGCCTGCGTGCCAGTTCGGCATGGTCCGGCTCGATGTCGCAGCCATACAGGTGATCCGCCGGGAAGCCGTGGTCATTATGCAAGAGTCGCAACAGTTCGCCGCTGCCGCAACCTGTGACCAGGACACGGCCAGGACGTTGCGACATTCGTGCTGCCAGGTCTGAGAGTGTCGGCGTGTGTCGGGCGCCGTCTTTCAACCAAGGACAGATCTCTAAGTCACGGTACAAATAATCTGAATCGTTCGACATCGGTACAAAACTCCGGGTAATTCTTTTCGGCGTCCCAGACTTTTGTCTGGGTACACCCGTGGCGGTAATAGTCCAGCAGCTTCATTTTCTTGTCGCGGTCGAACTGGTAGATGATGTCACCCTCTGGGTCGATCGCATGTACGTTCGTCGGGCTTGTCTCCATCGTGAGATCATGGCAGAGCTTATGTTGATGGCGTGCTGTTGCCCAACCGTCGGCGTATTTCTCTGCCGTGTAATCACCATCTTTGCCGTGTGTGAAGACAAGCGTTGGCCGTATGGCTTTCATCAGCGTTTCCAGCCAATGTAATCCCTTCGCGTACACGGAATGGTTGGCTTCAAGCATTTGCGGCAATCTCGCTCGGTAGGCAAACGCCCGAACCGCCAGGCAAACGCGGGCAAAGGCGCCCCAACGACAAGCAATTCTTGCCGGTTCACGTTCTGCTTGCTCTGGTGTCTTGGGTGAATTGCAGAATTTGGCGCCGGTCAGAACCGCAATGTGAATCTCGATCCGGTCACAAGCCAACGACAGCATGGTTCCACCAAAGAACAAGGCTTCGTCGTCGGGGTGAGCAACGACAAACAGGGCTTTTCCGTTCATGATGTTTCCTTTTGCGTAACCACCAGGAATCTCCCGACCTGATGCTGGACGTGAAGAATCTTCACACCAAGCAATTGGCAAAGGCGATTGATGGATTTTTCCGTAACAAAGATGGTTTCGGTCTGTCGAATTTCGATGGGGTCGCCAAGGGATTCGGCCGAGAAAAAGAGTATGCCGTTGGTATTGAGCGTTCTTAAAAGCGATCGCAGAACGTCATGGGGTGATTTGACGTGCTCAAACGCCTCGGAAAAGAAGATGGCGTCGGCATGTACGTCTGGCACCTGTGGCAGGTCGACGACATACCCTTCGTGCCCTTGGCTTTTGACATGCTCGATGTAGGTTTTGCAAATATCCAGGCCGATGCGATGCTTCCACTGGGGGTATTGCGATGCAACGTCGAGGAGCGTTCCCATGCCGCAAGCGGCGTCGATGATCGTTTGTCCGTCTGGGAGGTATGGGGCAGCGAAGTCGTAACGGGCCTGGCTTCCGTGGGGAAGATCCTTTTTGACTCGCTTCGCCGCATGTTCGTCGGAGTGTCCCTGGAACGAGTCGATTGGATTGCGATAGACTGCTTCACATTGCAAACACCGATCGTAGGAATACAGATCCGGTGCGTTCAGCGTAGGGACGTGGTGAATTGCAATGCCGTCTAACACGGCTGATTCCTGCAACCGCAATACTGGAATGCGCCAATAGCGTTCAATGATTGACGTGGACCGACAAACGGGGCAACAAGTGCGGTCGAAGTCGCCAGCGATTTTCATGACTCTCTTCCTGTGCTGTAACGGGCACAAAATGTTTCGTCGACCAGTTGGTAGTAATTGCCGGCCAGTCGTGCCCAACTCCATTCCGCAATTTCTTTTTTGATGTCGGGCAACCAGTACAGATAATTGCGATTGGCCTTGCAGATCGCGGTCACAAAGGAATCCACTGTCGGCGACACAATCAATCCGTTTTTGTTTGGCTTGATTAGCTCCGGAACAATGCCGACGGCCGTAGAGACAATGCCGCATCCACATGCCATTGCCTCCAACACGGTATTCGGCAACCCTTCCATGACACTGGTACAAATCAAGAGTCGACCGGAGTTGTACCACTTGACCATTTCCTCGCGCGAGCGAAGAGATTCGCCGTTGGGGTCCACTACGATGACTTCCATTTCAATTCCCAACGGTCGGAGTTTTTCTGCAACCTCCATCGCCAAGGTGTGCCGCTTCACGTCGGCTCGTTCTTGTCCTTGATTGATGATTCCGGCGCACCACAAGGCTTTTGATGGTCGGTCAATCGGTGGAACGGTAATGCAGAATTCATTCAAGTCAACCCCGCTAGGTGCTAACCGCAGCTTGGGTCGACCTCCCCGAGCCAAAGCGAAACACTGACGAGATTCGACGAGAACTAGATCCGAGCATTCATGTAACATGTTGAGCTTTTCGACATAGCGCGGGTAGCACGTGTTGTAGCGGCTCAACAGAACGGCATTGGGCGCCCGTCGGCAGCACGTTTCGTACAGTTCTTCATGAACATTGCTGCCAAGGTTGATGATCACATCGGCATCGTCGTAATTCCATTTCCGAGTGTGGCCGGTCCACTGGTCAATGGCGACATCCCAATGGGGAGGGGCGTATTTGGCAATTGCATCGGCATGGTTTTTGGCGTTCCAGCCAAGATGTTCGACCAACAGGTACACTTTAAGTAATTGCATCATAGAACTCCACAATCTTGTGTTCGAGTTTTAGGAGTTGTTGTTCTTGATCTTCTCGCCAAATTGCGTGTCCCACGACGGATCCTCCCGCGTTTTGTGGTGGCAAGTTGTCAAGAACGGTTGGATCGTATGGATGTCCGATCGCATCGAGAACACAACAAAAATCATGCTTTAGGTTTTCGGTGCGGCCGATGAAGTTGATATTCGGTTTCTCCAATGGACCGGTGTATTGTTCGAACATTTTTGTCAGAAAGCCAGGAGCATGATCAATTACTCGTTGGATAAACTCACCGAAGTCAACATGTCGCAATCGTTGGAGTGGATAGGTCGGGTGCCAATGCCAACGATCCCAATTGTGTGGTCGCCCGGCAGAATAAGTCCACCATGAAGCGTACCAATGGAGTGGGTGTCGAATGAATGCAAAAGTAAACTTCGCATCGGGACAACTGTCCTTGGTGCAATGCCGATCAGCACACGTGTCGTCTTGTGGGGATGAAATAAAGCGAGTCGTACATTGGGTTCGAAACAAGGCTTCTTCTACCCAAAGCCCACCGGTCTTTGCGATGTGAAGAAAGGATGCGTCGTAATCGGGTAGATAAATTGCCATACTACTTTTTTTGGAGAATGCACATTGCCGATAACCAACCGATTTGTTGCTCAATTACTTCCAGTCCGTATTTGTTTACGGCCGGTTCGATCATTTCCCATGTGACCTCGCACCAATCCCAAATGTTGTGGAGCATGACGTGTTTGTAAAAGTCGCGACTTGGTGCATAGTCATGTACGGCAATCAAGTCACCTGATTTTAGGTGTTCGCTGAAGACAGCCAGTTCTTTTGGTTTGTCTCCGCCGTCGCAGAAAACGAAAGTGCGCCCGGGTTGCCGAATCATTAAGGCAATATCCTTTTGGAAATCCCAACAGGATCCATGCCAGCAATCCACGTCGAGTTCTTGCAAGAGTTGGTTGTTGCGTGGTTTGTTGTCGAACGTAGTAAATCGGGCGCCGGTAGTCAGGGCGTAGATGTGAAACAAGACGGACAATCCGCCGTTGCCTGTTCCGATCTCAATGATCTGCTTGAAAGGGCCGTATTCTTCAAAGATCATATTGAATGCTGCCAAGGCGTTTTGGTTTTGCGACATGCAAAGTCCAAAGAACTTCAATCGCTCCGGTCCTCGTCCTGGCACATCAGTTTCGATCGGTGTCATTCGCATTTTTTTGTCCTACAAAAATGATGGTGCCGCATTGCCGACAGACTAGCTGTCGGCCGACCAACAACTCGTCGTACCCTCGTCCGCAGTGTTCGCAAACAATCGGTCCAGAACGCTTGGCGACATCGCGAATGTGTTCGTTCACGTCCCAGCCAAACAGTTCTGTAACATTGATGATCCGCACCCCTTGCGGTGGGTTTCGTACTGTGCGGCACAAGGGACCGTGTTCGCCAGGCGTGCCCTCTTGTACCATGCGATCGATCCATGCCTGGACAAATTCCATTGCCCTTGCTGTTCGATTGAGAACAATAATGCCACATGTTACATCCATGTTGCCCGTGGCATCGTGAACCCCAACGTCGAAGAGGTTGAGGTTGGGTAGGGGGTCAACGCGATTCAACCGACAGTCAACATCTACCCATGCGATCGGTCGAGCATGGGGGGCGTCCGTATCACACCAAATTTTGCCGGCTAGACAGTCGCGGAGAAAGTAAGGTTTGTGTCGCACATTGCCATACCAGTCGCCAGGTGGATCAATCAATCGAATGCTATGCTCCAGGTTGAGTCGTTGACAATCGGCGATCAGTTTTTCTCGGGCAATTGCATAGAACGTGGGGGTTCGCGTTGCATAACTGACGATGAGGGGACGCATTGTGCTTCTCCGATCACAGGCTGTCAAACAGTCGTTTCCAGTTGGCCCAAATCATATCCGGATTGGCGAGATCTTCTTCAAGGCGTTCTCTGGCTCGGCCCGTCAGTTCCATCCGTTGGTATTCGTTTTCAGCCAAGGTCTTGCAGGCATCGACAACAGCCGTTTTGTCTTGGCAGAGAAACCCTGTCTTTCCGTGAACGATCATTTCTTGCCAACCTCCAGCATCGTCGACAACAATGGGCACCCCAACCGACATTGCTTCAAGACCGGTTCGCGGCCAATTTTCAGGTTTATGTGTGAGTTGCACCATAGCGTGAAGCGATTGAAGGAATGTTTGTGGCGATTCGGCGCCTTCCGGCAAGATTTCGACCCAGCTTGGTACTGGCCCACGAATCGAGAATGGTTGAAATCCCATGACCCGAGCGGTAACAGGAGCATCGATTGTTTCGCGAATGGCCGTGTAGATTTCCCATGTATCTGTTGCAAATTTCCAGGGGTGAGATCGGGAGAGTCGCCCCAAAACAAATTTGCCTCCCTGTCGATGTGGATTGGGGAGATATGGAAACTCCGAACAATCAAAGGCACCTCGAATCAAATGACATTGACTGCGGCGTACACCTCGTTTTTTGTATTCGGGCCATAATCCGTTTAGTTGAAAGTGGCTTTGGAAAAGGTATTTTGTCATCAAGGGGTGCTTGCGATAGTAGTCAGCCTCGTATCCGGAGAGATACGAGCAACACGGTCCCCATACGATCTTGGCGCCTTCGAAAACTTCCGGGTGCGCAGTTACTTCCGGGTTGCATAGGGCGACAACAATTTCCCCCCTCAAATCGCCGGGGGAGATCATAGTTGTTTTGCAGCCAATCATCTCAAGTCGGCATTTCCATTCGAGATCAGGTTTCCATGTGGGGAAAACCGTTACTGGCACCTGTTTTCTGCGCCACAACTTGATCGTGTGCCACAACTCTGACGGCGCCCCACCGATCCGGTTTGGATAACCGGCTACATAGATGGTGTTGTGCATGATTGATCACTACGGAGTTGCGTCGCGCAGCACCCCTATGTGGAGTGTGGTTGCTACTCCTCCAATGTTGGTGACATAGAATTTCGTCACATCGGCCGTGATTGGATTTGTGTAATAGCCGTTTGTTTCATCGGCTTCCGTCCAGACCAATCCCAAGTCTTCGTCGATGTTGAGAACGAAGTCGCGCCCGCCACTGGTGGCCGCGTTTGCCTCCAGCATCAGATCCGAATCCGTTGAGTAAATGAGGATCGCCTTCAACTGCGACTTGTCGATTGCAATGTCGACTTGTTTGTCGGAATCAGTGGCCCCGACTGATACCTCGACATATTCGAATGCATCAGCGGTGATTTGTTTGGCGGCGGTTTGCACCCAACCGTCGCATGACAGTTTTCTGGTTAGTGTTGCAGTAGGCATCAGCATCTCCTATGAGCTAGTTTTTTGGAGGGAAATCCATCTCTCACAAGCATGAGTTGGTCGATCTCGTCGTTGGATTAGTGCGACAAACCAACGACAGGGGGTATTGCCGTGTGGGTTGAATTTAGGACAATCTGTTTCACAAAACATTTTGCAGGTTCGACAACAAGCCAGACGTTTGAGAATCGTTTCTTCGGACAAACCGGTCATTTCCGCTTTGACGGCTTGTGCGATTCTCCGTTCGAGAGAAAACTCTCGGGAACCTTCTGGACAATTTCGGTGGGGAGGTCGATCGATAACAAAAGGGTATTCCCAGTTGCATTCTTGGCACTGCCAAAGTCCGTTGTTGTTTTTTTCGAATAGACAATCCATTGATCAAACCGCAGTTGCCAGGCAGGTAGAAGCCGCTGCATTACAGATGCTAAACGGTGTTTGGGTGTTGTAGGTGACGCTTTGGTTGTTCCATGCCGAACAATCAGGGGTGGCGCCGAATGTTTCCGCGTACGAAAAGTCGAATTGGCATACACCAACGGCCCCGACGATCTCTACTCGTAAGGTGAGCCCATCCATGTACGCCGTAATGTCGCATTGTGCGCCGGAGTATTCCCATTGACACCGGCCACTTGCATGTGGTGTGAGCGTCAATACGAATGTGTCGTTGAAATCCGAACAGCACGGCCAGCCAGTGACGCCGGCAATCGTTATGGACAACTGGTTTGGCGCAGTGCCCGAACATCCCGTACATCCACAGCAACAGCTTGAGTCCATGGCAATTTTGTTGCTGCCGGAAAAAAGAATCTTGTTGTTGTTGAACTGAATGTTTCCCATTGTCTCGTTATGGACAGGCATCCCCGGTGTGAATGTCGGTCCAGTTGCTTTCGTCTTCTGTGATGTGAGCCCAGACTTTTCGTGTTTTCTTTTGCAGCTTCAGGTTGGTCGTGTCGACTTGAAAATTTGTCATGACTTCTTGTTCTCGTAACTTGCCCATAAATGCGTAGAATTCTTCTTCTTGATCGTCCCAATATGCGGCCACCCAATCATTGTCTTTGCCGGCGGTGCAATGTCGATCGTTGGCAAATTCAACGGGTTCATTCCCGTCGGCATCCATCCACAAGGCTTCTTTGGTTGGCAAGACGACGAGGGCCGAGTCGATGCTGATAACCGAATCGGATCCGCTCCAATCGGCATCAGCTTGTCCGATAACCAATTGGGCATGGGGTTGGAGTGAAACAAACTCCCAGGCATTTCGATCGGGGCAATACTGGATCCAACCTCGGGAACCCAGTACGGGTGGCGTACCATCCTTGTACGCTCGGCCTCGCAAGCCTAAGAAGTCCGTTGCTTCGACCTCGATGCCTGTGTCAATTTGTAGGCTGCCTTCGACATACGGCAACAGGTGACACGTTGCCGTACCAAAAGGCTCCAGGGCATCCTTCAGTTCGATTCGCCACCTGTCCAAAGGTGGGCTGACACACTCCAGCGTTCCTTGAGAATCGGTGACGTAGATTCGCTGGCCTGCGCCATAGGGCATCATTCCGAAAGATTGGTCGCTGCCATTTTGAAAACCTGCGGGAAGTTCGATTATCTCGGCTTGAGCATTAGTGTTTACGGCCCAAAGTTTGCTTGGGTGTCGAACCACCGGTTTCCCTCTAGCAATCCACTGCTTTGTCGTTCCGTCAACGGCAAAACTTGTCGTCAATTCGTAGAGTAGCACCTCCTGTCCTGTTAGCGGGATGATGGCGTGTCCGTCTTCGCTGCTGTGCGTACCGACACCGCGCAGCGGTCGTGTGGCAAGTCGCAACAAGTCATTGAGCCACTTGCGGATCGTGCGAAGATTTGTACCAGGTGGAAGGGGGTCCATCACACTTACTTGGAATAACAGGTATTGAGGTCTGCCGTCGGGTACTCAAATTGTTCCCCGTTTTCGTTGTAGACGTATTCAAATTGTCCGGTCGCTTTGCGAAGGAATTTGTTCCAGTACTGCGGATCGAATTCAGCGGTGTGAATGATTCGGTAACGTGTGTATCCTTCGGTTGTGAATTGTCGTGAAATGCGAGGCTTTTTATACATCAGCGTTCCAGCCGGAAAATTGATGCCCAGAACATCTGCATGAACAAGAGTGTTGTTTGTGTGGCCAATACAGGAGACACATCCTGAAGGAATGCTGATTACACCTTTTTCTTCGCGTATGTAGAGTGCCTTGGGTGTGGCAATCTGGACGGTTGATTGTTCGTCCGGTTTCAGGTATGTGGGATCGTCAACCTGTCCGGAGTTCCACATGAGATTGCGATGTCCCAGGCTTTGCCACAGATCAACGCCGTCGAATGTTTCACTTACCACCCCCGTAGAATTGAGTGCGGCGACATTGGAATTGTATTCCAAGGTCAGTACGGCATCGTTGTAGCTTAGGTAGTGTTCGTTTTGAGCGCTGGATTGCGAGTTTTCCATTGGGCCAGCCTTCACCTTCCAAATGTAGGCTGCCCAGTTGGAGTCATATTCTGCCGGCCACCGATTGTTGCCTGAGTCCCAAATTTGATCGAGGAATGTTCCTACGTCGCTCCACGCCATGTGGACCTGGCGAATTCCTTTCATTCCGTCTTCGGTTACAAACCGAAGGGGCGTTCCTTGACAATCCCAATGGTCAACAGATGGGGCCATTACGGCATCTCCAGAAGTTCATCGAGCTTATTGATTATTTGTTGTGCTTGATTTACCATCGCTGTCTTGAGTTCCACCAGGACTTCACGTAGCGAGTTGATTTGATTCGGCAATTCCTGCAAGTTTTGTGATGCTTGCAGTGGAGGTGTACCGCTGATTTGCGGTTCCGCTTGTTTGAGTTGCGGCAAACCGGTTCCGATGTGTTGTTCGCCAAACATGGGTGCGGGGACTTGAGCTTTCAAGTCTGGTAGACTGGAGAGCACATCGTCGTGTTCGACGTTTGCCTCGGCTGCTTGTTGCGCAACGCGACTTGGAGCCAAAGGGTCTTGATCTTCCTTTGGCAACATGGAGGAGGGCAGTTGTTTGGTCAGTTCTTCCCAGTCTGGTGGCATGGTTTTAATCCCAGAATATGGTGCCGTCGGGTTGAATGATGTGTCCTTGAGATCCGTCTTTCCAGCCGGTCCACCGTCCCCGGAAACTCGCCGCCCAGAAGCGGGCTTGTGTGTCGCCTTCACTGTGAATGACCATTTTGCTCTGGACATCGAATAGTCGGAACCAATTGATGTCCCAGTATTCCGGCGTCGAGTTCACGTTGATGTGAACCGCGTACACACCGTTGTTGACGGGCAGATCGGCCGGGTTGGAAAAAAGAACGAGACCCTGCAAGAAGGCTCGAACATTTCCTGCCTTGCGATAGATGTATCCGTTGGTGTTGGCCGATACGTAACCGTCTTCCATTCCAGGCCCCCTGGCAGACGGGCATTCAATGGTCAGTTCCATGTGCTGCATCTCGGCAACACTGCTGCCGTCCAGGGTCATTGTCAGTCCACGTGCAATGTCCGGATCGGGTGATCCACTGTCGGTAGCGGTGTAAGGGCCTTTGCCAAGGGCACTACTGCCTTGCGCAAAATCGACCACGTGATAAATGAATCGTCCGCGATTGACCGGAAAGACAATGTGAGCACGGGACGTATAGGCTGATCCCTGGTAGCCTTTTCCGTTGCGGCTGGCTCCGGTGAACGTCCAAAGATTGCCTGGCATCCGATAGGGGGTATGCCCCTTGGCGGTGTAGCGTCCCTTCCAGTCTACGTTGCCGGCCTTGTTCAATTCGCCGCCGTCGGTTGACGCGCAAACCATGACGGGAAGATCGGCAATCTCTCGAATCAACCATTCCTCAATGCACCGCTGGCCGTCGATGGCACCATTGACACCGGAAATCACGTCGTCGGACATGTGAACACCCTAAGCTGGAGTAAGTGAGGAAGTGTCGAAATAGAAATGGATCAAACCTTGCCAAACAACCTTCCATCCTTTGTGGATGTCATCCGGCTTGATTCCTTCGTTGGCATCCAGCAATCGACAATCTTTGATCGGGCTTTGACTTCCCCATGTGATGGCTTCCATGGTGTCGATCCAAGGAGTCAAGGCTCGCAAGATGATGAATTCCAGATCGAGCAACCCATCGGTTTCGTCGGTGTTGTTGGCCAACCATGTATCGCGGGTTTTGACTTCGATGGTGAACCGCTTCCAAAACTCACTTCCACTCGAATCGGTGTATTGGTGTGTTTTGTGGCCATGGGTCCGAATTATGACTTGGGGGAAGTCAGCCGGCATAACGCGAGGGTGAAGAGGATTGGCAACACTCTCAGTCAGTTTGATTCGATTGCCGGTCGCGACGGCAGAAGTGAATGCACTGCTGGCCTCCAAGAGAGTCCACAATGCTTCTACGGCAGCGGTAAGAGGATTTGTTGTTGCCATTACACGGCATCCTTGATGATGCGAGTCCCGTCCTTGTATGCAAACAATTCCTTGTACGCTCGCTCTTCCAAATTGGAGAGAGCGTGTTTGCCGTTTTCCACGCCGGAATGGTCGATGCCACAGGTGGTGTAAAGCCAAATGCCGTGAAAGGTGGCTGCGAGGTTTGTGATTCCGACTGGTACATTTCCATCTTGATCCTGAATGGGAATTTTGTACTGTGTGTTTTGTAGGTATTCGTCGATGATGTTGTCGCCAATCAGAATTCCTTGAGCGATGCGAGCAGCAATTGTTGTTGCATTTCCGTCGCGATCCTTGTCGGCCCACACTCCAACATTGATTGTGCCAAAGACTTGTTCGACATCAGTTTTGCTGTGGTAAGCCATCTTTGCATCCTCTATTGAACGTCGGAATCGTACGGATAGTCAGCCAGGCGTTTGTGAAGGTAATTGAAGCTGCCGGCGATTCGTCGTTGTCGCGTGCGCTTATCATTTCCAGCCGCTTGTTGCAATGCTCGCTCGGCTTTTGCGAACAACCGTCCTGCGTCTTCAAGCCCCAGTGCATCGCCGAGGAATTTTTCCGTACATGCCATGACTGCCGGGTATGCAGCACGATTCAGATCAATGGGGTCGCTAATGATGTATCCAACATCGGTGCGAGTGGCTGAAAACGTGCTGTCGGCTGTTGCGGCCAACAAATCGGCAACGGCAGCAATAGCCCGTTCCTCGACAAATGGATTGCGGCCTTGGTAGCTGGTTGGTCGGGATGAGTTTCGACTGAGGCGAATGATCGAGTTGACCATGTCCGCTTCAAACTCTGTGCTTGTGCCAGCAATTGCCGCACTGCCGGAAACAACACTCACGTTCCCAGGAAACTCCAAGGCTACATCCTGTCCGCAATACCGGAGAGTTCGTGCATGTCGTTTGATGGTCAGATCTAGCGTTTGGTCGCTGTCGATCGGTGGCCAGAGATAAACTGCTAGGCTGCCAAACATATCCGGAGCTTCAGCCACACAATACTTTTGCACATCACCAGTTGTATCGTCCCATTTTTCAAGAGACAGCAAGGACGGCATGGCTGAAGGGTTGACTTCCATCCAACTGTTCTCGCCGACTATACCGACAATGGAAAGAAAATCGGCTGGGAGAACGTAATACTGTCGATACAGCGAATAGGATGTACCCGCTGCTACGTCGGCATCGGGACAGAAATTCGGGTCGAGGGTCAATACGGTTGTGCTTTCTACCGTAGCCACCCGACTTACTACATTGTTGCCGGATGCCGTTGTGAATTTGATCACTCCGTCGATTGCCCAGCTTGGCCACGTGTTTCCGGTCAGAGTTACCATGCGTTCGTGTGTGCCGCCGGTGTAATCGTAGGCAATTGTTCCGGTGGTTTGTGGTGCCTTGAGATGCAGCCGCCAAGGCCGCAAAAGGAACGTCCAATCGTGATAGTTGGTGACTTCCTCGTAGGCACGTACCGTAGACCATTTGATCAGTTCGAGGTTGGGGCTTTTTCCTCGCTGGTTGGCCCACTTTTCCAAGTGTTCGACGACATCGGCATAGAGCAATAGTCGTGGAGCCGGCATCAGAGATCTCCAGACAGTTCGGTTTTTCGCTTTTCGAACAAGTCGGTGTATTCTGTGGTACTCAGGTCGTCGATGGTTGCCTCGCTGTCATGAAGTTCTGCCTCGATGTCGTCTTTTACAACGTCGTCGGCAACTTCGTATGGCCCATCGGCTGTTTCCGGATAAACGGGATCTGCGTGTAGACTGCCGCTGAGCCCCCATCCTTTTTCTTCGCAGAGTCGTTGCACATCGTCGGGTCCGTCGTACCAACCGTCGACACCAAGCGGTTCACTGGCCAATTGGTGAGAAAACTGTTTGCCATGAATGTTGACGCCGGCAGCCTCCGCTTTGCGCTTTGCGGCGGCCAACATCCGTTCGTTACCGCCGAACGGCACTTCTCTGTTCTGTGCTCGGAACCGCGTTTCCGTGCCGACAATCGCGTGGCATAGTCCCGCAGCCCCGCAGTCTTGGGTTTCGCCGGTTTCGTAGTCTTGCCAAACCCGACGACCGTTTTTTACGAGATATGGCATTGGTGCTTCCTAGCTTTGTGATGGTTCGACATCGGCGCCGGTATTGGCTCCCTGCTGTTGTTGCATTGCGATCGCCATGATGTCTTGCTGGTCTAGCATGATTTGGGATACGTCCGTTTCCATGGCATTACCGACAAGCTGTACCAATTCGTTAAAGGGTCGAATGGCGCCGTGCATTGCAAGTTGCTGGTAGGCTGGCATCAATGTTTGTACGAGTTGTTGACTGTCTTGAACCGCTTTTTGAATGTTTTTTCGCCGCCCACTGCCGGCCTCGATCGTGTAGGTATAATCAACGGCAGCGGTCTTGGGATCGTCGGTTTCGATGAGAGTTGCCCATAATTGTGTGAGCGGGCCGGGGGCAATTTGATCATTTCCAACAGCCGATTGAGGTATCTGGGGAGTGTCGGCAAACAATCCCGATACTTGGTCGGACTCGACAAACAGCCGCGTCATGAAACCTTCTTTTGCGGCGAGTCGACTGTTACAGGCTTCGACGGCATCTGCAAAATCGTTTGGCCGTGATGATACCCCCTGTTGTCGGATTTGCACCTCGGCACTGGATCGGATTTGTGTTGGTCCCGGTTGGGCGCCATACAGCAGAGGATCCATTCCAGTCATTCGCTCAAAGGCGCGTTCGGCTAAATGAATCACCTTCCAAAGATCTGCATTGACTTTGGGAAATTGCACAATATGAATGTGTTTCTTAATTTCATCAACGTCTTTTTTGGCGGTGAAAACGATTTCTTGATCGAGACCATAGTTGATAGCATTTACAATGGTAAGATCCAGCAACTCCGACAAAATGATGATGTCGCGGCATGTTGCCCGCACTCGGCAAAACAGGAAGGAGTAAGCGTGATCGATGAAACTCTGTAACGGCAATGCGGCTTCAAGGGGTGATGTCGCCCAAGGGTCGTCGCCGTTCGGATAGAAGTCTAGAAAGGTTGTTGGCCATGGATTGGCCGGATCAGTGTAAAAGGGGATTGGCCACTTCAACGCTTTCGCGACAATGTCCGGCCCTTGTTGTTTGATCCATGGCGACAAGTTCAACGGATAGTCGACACCAGGCATTATGACAAGCCAGGCATTATCTTGTTCATTGAGATGTCCAAATGCCTTCAACTCGTCCGGTGTCTGTTGAAACTTTTGGCCAATGCCGACTCCTCGGGTGTAGATTTCGTAGTAAGCGCAGAGGTCCGGCCTATCCTTGCCTGTTGTTTGCTTTTTGCCGGCTTTCTGTTCCAAGAATGCTTGATACTTACCCTGGAGTTCTCGTCCTGGAATGTGATACTCTTCGGCCACGCTCCAAACACTTCTTTCTCGCAAGCGGTACATCCAACCTGCATCTCGCACCTTCTTTGTGTTTGGATCGATTCCCCAGTTGTCAACGCTATCACCCAGAGAAGATGGAATCATGCCTCGGGGGCCGGGAACCATTTCATGGACCCATACGCCTCGTCCTTTAACAAGTGCCTCTTGAATGACGGGGCGCACTTCGTCTTGGAGACCATATTCGGTGGGCAAGTAGTTCAACCACCATTGCAGCAGCCAAGCACTGATTTGTTCGTTCTCGGGTGCCGGCAGATTTTGGACGTATTTCTTGAGTTCCGACGGCGGCATCGGTCGTCGAGGTGCGACTTGTCGATTTGGAACACGATGATGGAGGTATGGCAAATAGACATTGCAGAATTCCCGAGAGAGATTGCGTCTGCATTTGTGGAATGGTTGTCCGTTCGGAAACGGGTTGCCTTCCGGTGTTGTGTAGAGATCCTTGTAAAGGTCGGTAAAACCTTTTCCCAAGAAGCCCCAAGCACGTTCGGCAGCTTTTCCAAACTTTTGCTGCTTATCTTCATCGGCGTCGTGAATTTGTTTCTTCCACAGATCGCAGATTGTAGATTCGATTGCCATGCCTCAATCCGACTTTAGCTAGCCGGCTCCGGTGTTTCTGCTTGTCCGGTCTTGTGAATTTGCTTTGGGCCGGATTTGCCTTTTCTTTTTCGCTTTGGGGGCGACTCGACCGACGGTTTGTCCGGCGATTCGACTTGCTGCTCAACCGGCTTTGGGGCACGACTTCGCAATTGGACCTGGAGAATTGCCAACTTCTCGTCGATCTCATCGAGGCGTTTGGCGACGGCTCGTTGCTGTTTCTCGGATTCGGCAAGGTCATAGATGCCCGATGTGTTGTCTTCGAAGCGTGCCGCGCGCAGTTGAATCTGCCAGTCATCCTTGTGGACACAGGATTCGCGCCATTCCCAGCCCCCTTCTACGGCGACGATGATATGGCATGTTTGGGGTGATTCAACTTGTGCCACAAAGCCAAAATACTTCTGATGCTTGCTTTGCAGCGCAGAGGGATGCGGCCAAAACACAACGCGATCACCGGGTTCCAGCGGCGGCGCCTTATGCGGTTCTGGCAGATTGTCTATGGTTAGAGGCTGGGGTCCTGAAAAATCGTTGCTCATGAGTTTCTCCTTGGCGGTTAGAGTTCGATTCCTCGGCGGCCTTGCCGTCGTTGTCGTCGGGCTTCTGCCGCTTGGTAGGATGCGAACACGGGATCGAGTTTGGGGGTTGGTGTTTCTTGTGGAAATCGATACGAGGGGTTGAAGTGTGCGCCGTATTCGAGACCTTGCAGCACATCTTCGGGATTGGTGCGATCCTTTGCTCGTTTCTTGGGATTCTTTGCTTCCTTGTGTGCCTTTTGGATTTGTGCAACAAGTTTCGCGTTGGTGCCCTTAGCAAATTGAATTTTTGGAAGTCCTTCAAACGGTCCATAATAGCGAGGGGTAAGCATTCCGACTAAAGATTGTTCTCTCGCTTCGATGTCCGAGGTGCCTGGCATAAATCCTTGGCGGGGCCCATAAGAGCGAGGCTCAATTCCTCGGACCTTTAATGCTTCGTAGTATTCGGAGGCAACCGTTGCTCCACCGGCAATTCCTGTTTGTCGGCCCGCTCGTTCGTCAATGACCATCGCTTCAATTGGACGGTCATGATGCTCTTCCCAAACCATGTCGGCCCATCGGTTTTGCGTACAGTTGTGGAGTTCGACACTCTTGTAGATCCACAGATGTTTTTCTTCCGGATCGACGGCGGCAAACACGGTGCCCGATCGGTGCCCTGGATCAACGAATAGATAGAAACACCAGTGTCGTGGAATTGGAAACGGCTCATAACAATGGATGTTCGGATCAAACATCGAGTAGACTCGTCGACCGGCGATCAGATACTCGCCATAGTATTTGACTCGACGTTGTTCATCGTCGAGGCTGTCATAGAATGCCCTCTTATCCTCCTCCGAAATAAAGGGATTGTCTTCGAGATACACCGTAAAGGCTTTTACGTCCGGATCGTTGGCGAGTGCTCGCTCATGCAACTCGAACAATTGGAATCCACCGGTTTCGGGTGTCGCTGACCAAAATCCGCTGCCCCCAAACCGCATGGAACCTCGAATGGTTTCTCGGAGAAACGCCGGGTTGCTAACTTCTTCGTCGAACCACCAATCTGTGAGTTGTCGGCCACGTGGCGGTTTTGCAGCGCCGCCGGCCGGCCGGAAAAGAATGGTCGCACCGTTGATCAGCACTACGTTGCGGGGTACTTGCTTGACAACGCTTTCGTATGCGATGTCCTTGATAAAACGATCTGGTAGCAAGGGAGGGGCATCTCGCCACTTTTCTTTGTACGCTTTGTCGTACGGATCCAGTTTCGTGGGGTCGTTGCGGTCGGCACGAACACTGCGCAGACGACCGGTATGTTCGTCGTTGATTACGGAAAAGGCCCCCGGCTGGGAAAGGTATCGCCACATCGGATCGCCGATGTGGTCGGTTTCCGGTCCAACAACGAGCGCTAGACGTTTTTTTCGCCTCTGTGTTTTGAAAGGATGTGTACCGGTGATTCGCCAGGCAAACTCCGCGGCGCCCATTAGGGATTTTCCACCTTGGTTTGGCCCATCGAGAAGTGCAATGCGGACATTTGATCGATGGAATTCGTGAGCTTTCGGAAGCGGATTGTAGAGTACAAGCCCCTCTAATCGTCGTCGGGCAAGTCGCTCGATGTTCTGGTAGAGTGCTTGCTGCAATTGTCGGCGTCGAGTCGCCGTCGACATCATGGGCAATGTCGAGCGAGAAGCGGTCATCGCAGCGGTAAGTGCATCAAACTGTGACACCTTCGGTAGACCTCTTGTCTTCGATCTCTCTTAGTTCTTGGAGGATTGCCTGTATTTCCGCTTCAATATCCTTCTCGGTGTCCATTGCACTGGGCTGTATCGCAACGACTGACGTGCGGATCCGCATGATGTCGGCGAACAGTTTCGCTTTGACGGATGGTGATGTCTCCTCGGCATCGACCATCTTTTTCAGCATCTTTGCCAGTTCTTCCGGCCCTCCGAATTCTTTGTCGATTGCCCCTACCAGGGCTCGGATGTCGCCGACATCTTCCTGAACTGCTTCCAGATGGTTCAAAACATCGCGTGCTTTTGACATTGCGTGTTATCCAAGGTGTTCGCCTCTGACAATCATTCGCGAATGTATCGCGCGATTGACAACCCAGGTATATCGTTGCAATTGTCCCGTGACTGAGACGAGGTCTCCCTTCTTGAGGGATGCAAGTTGTTGTGCTTTTTCGCCTTCGAATCGGATGGGAATGTCTTGGTCGTTTACCTTGACGATGACCTCGCAAAACGGAATGTCTTTGGGCGGTTTGTGTCGCAGTTGAGGGTTCTCGGCTAAAATTCCAAGGACTTTTGCTTTAGCAAAGGCTTCAGGTTCTTGAGTTGATTGAACGTGATCCATCCTCTTCCTTTACAGCAGGGACAATCGGGACGATTTGTGCATTTGCATTCCACGAATGGGACATTCGTGTCCAGCAGATCATCGACCAGTTCCATTAACTCCACAATTTGTTTGGTTGGGATGTCGGCACAAGACGGTTGCCTGGCAAGATCGACCAATTCTTTTTTGAGATGCCTATGTTTCTTGCACCACCTCGCCAGGGCTTGTCTTGCCCGGAATGTTGTCACCAGGTAGCGTGGCACCTTTCGACCCATCCCATCTCTCGGTGGTTCGTTGGGCATTCAGGTTGATTTCTCCGTCGCGCTGTCCTTCCAGTCCCGGCGGATCCACGATGCTGTTTTGGTAGTGTCCGCACCACGAACTGAAATTTACCCAGATTTCGTGTCCGGCATCTCGGACACGTTTGCAGAACGTCACGTCCTGCGAATGTTTCATTGCGATTTGGTTTCGCGTACGGTATTGATCTTCGAAATACGGTGGTTCCAGGTCAGAAAAAAGGCACACATCGATCAACATAAGGCCCGTTCCCACGGCAGCTACTTGATGCCACCCTTCGCGCCATTGGCTGAACCCGTGGCTGCAATGGAAGAGTTTGCCGTTTTCTGGATCGATGCCGAACACTCGAATGGTTCGTTCGGGCCAAGGGCCGCAATAGGGCGCCGCCGCGACACTCCCCGGATGCCCGTCGAGATGCCTCATTGCCGTCGGCAGGAACGGTTCTTGCCCGGCGGCGAGGTAACGATCGACGACCATGTCCGGATCGATGAACAGGATGCGGTCGAAACCAAGTTGTTGAGCCTGTTCGACTGCCGCGTTTCGAATCTGGTGAATTCGCCCCTTGCGTACACCGCTTTTTGCAATCTCAACCTTGTGCTGGTGGGCCCAAAGGTACACCGACGCAAGGTATTCGCCGACTTCTGGCGCTTCAAGTTGATAAGTGGCAGGCGAACAGACCAATACGTTCATTGCGTGTTCGTTTTGGTGAAAAAGTCCGGCCGGGGCGTAGATCGCCCCGACCGGTAGGGCCAGTAAGGGTTAAGCCGCGTCCGAGTCGACAGCGTCCGCCTTGACGAAGATCAAGGTGGCCGTGTTCGTGCTCGTGGCGGCGGAATCAAGCGTTGCCAACACGGCCTCGCCGGCTGCCGCTGCCGCACCGTTGATCAAACCGTTGGCATCGGTTGCCAATGCGGCATGAGCGCTGAGTGACACAGCGGAGGCTTCCGTCAAGACCTTTGTCGGTCCCGCCTCAATGACGTAGAAGAGATCGTTGGCGGCAATCGACGTGATGCCGTCGTCGACATACTTCTCGTCCATCGGCTTGCCGATCATGCCGGCGGAATCACAGAGACCCGTGATGACACGGCCGAGTTGTCCGGCCGAAGTTCCATACTTGAAGAACTTCTTGGCACACGTCAGTGCGCCACCCGAACCGTTTCGAACAATCCGAAGAACCACTTTTTTCGGAGTGCTGTTGATCGTGTCATCGGCCTCAAAACAACGTCCTTCGAGATCTTGTGCCGTGTCCGAAGACATGGTGACAAGCCCTCTATCGCCGTACGTGCTTCCCCGTGGGAAAGGGAGCACGCATTCATACTTTGCAGACATGGTATGTAGCCGCTTCCTTTCTTATCAGGTGACTTGGGCGAATTTGACGAACTTGGCCGGCGACTTGAACTCCCAGTTTCCGTAGAACGTGAACAAGTGACGACGGGTCGTCGTCTCAATGTCCAAGTCCTTGTCTTGGGCCAGGAGTTGGTCTTGGATCGACAACAACTTGATGTTGTCCCACGTAAGACCATAGCCACAGCCAGCCGGGACACCGTGTCCCGTCATTAACTCCGTGCCGTTGTAGTTCAGCGTCCGATGACCAAGTTTGGTCAGGGGGCTGTTCTGTGTGACCTCAAAGGTCTGGAGACCTTGGACGGCCAGCTTTGCGGCAGTCATCATCTGGGAGTGTATCAAGAACAAGTCGATGTCTTCGTTTTGCACATTACCCATGTAGTCTTGTGCAGTCATCAGTTGTTCTTGCCAGTTGGCCGCCCATGTCTTTGTGTCGTTGTTCCATTTTGTGTTCGTCACATCGAGAATGAGCGGCGACCAGAAGTGATACGTTGGTGAACAGCTATCTACGTCATCGCAGATAGGCCAAGCCTCGCCAGACGGTGCGCTCCATGCACCGC
>Ga0180438_10003690_pt1 | contig 22854 bp, 29 predicted proteins | sample SS_ome_12_FD_132455 | JGI IMG/M metagenome (GOLD analysis project Ga0180438, IMG submission 132455) | Hypersaline lake sediment archaeal communities from the Salton Sea, California, USA - SS_3_D_2 metaG | ecosystem: Environmental > Aquatic > Non-marine Saline and Alkaline > Hypersaline >...
AGACAAGGAAAGGGCTGATGAAATAGGGGAAAATTTACGGGCTCACGAGAATTCGTTTATACGCACACCCAATGGCTGGGATTTCACAATCATATTCGGCGAGAACTGGAAGCCCGCCGACCAACAGATCCGCTACCACAATGAGATGATAAGCGCCGCCGTCCTCCAGCAGTTCACCAACCTGGGCACGACGGAGACGGGATCCAGGGCTGTCGGTGAGGTCCTCCAGGATCCGTATTACCTGAGCCTTGAATCCCTGGCTGGGCAGATATGCCGCAAGGTCAATAAGTTCCTTATACCCGAGTTGGTCCGCTACAACTGGGAGGGTGTCGAGGAGCTGCCGAAGCTGAAATGCTCCAATATCAAATCCGACGACTTCGCGGCCATAGCCGATGCCTTATCCAAACTGGCGGGCTACATCACCCCCAACCTCGAGACCGAGCAGCACCTCAGAAGGATCATGAGGATGCCCGAGCTGAAGGAGGAAGAACAGCGGGCCCCCACGCCCAACCCCGAGGAGGAGGAAGAGAAGAAGAAAGCCTCCGAGGGTGGCGGTAACCCTTTAGCTTTTAAGGACCTCCGCCGCGAGCCCAAGCCTCATGAGCGGTTTGTGGAATTCAAAGATATCGACTCCACGATCGACAAGGAGGCCGACACTCTCACGGCCAAGCTCGCGAAGATCCGCAAGCAGCAGGCCGGGCAGCTGGCCTCGGACATCGCTGACATGGCCGCCCGAGGCCGTCTGGATCCCAACAAGGTCAAGGTGAAGCTCTTCGGAAAAATGGCGGACGCGGTGAAGGATGCGATGAAGGATGCCCACTCTTACGGCAAGGGGAAGGCCGAGGGTGAGCTCAAGCGACAGAAGGCGGCCGACACCCTGGAGAAGCGCAAGCAGGGCGAGCGGGCTATGAAGGAGCAGAAGCCGCGCAAGCCCCGCAAACCCCGGAAGATAAAGCGGAAGAGTCCACCCTTCCTCGAGGTGGTGGACAACCGGGCCGACCTGGTGGTGGAGGCGTCGAATCAACAGCTCAAGGCCACGGCGATGAGGGCGGCCGTACCGCTCATGAAGGAAGGCCTCGAGCGCAAGGCCCTCTATGACAACCTTCTCGACAAGCTTGTGGAGATCTCCGAGAAGGGCCTCCGCATGGAATGCGTGGGCGCGATCACCGAGGGGATCAACGAGGGCCGGGCCGACTTCGCGGCCGCCATGGCCCACGAATATGAGAAGGGCATACGCTCCGGGCTCTTAGACTCGAATATCTGTAGCCACTGCTCGGCAGAGGACGGCCGGGAATTCACGGTCGAAGAGGCGGTCGAGGAGACCTTCCCGGATCCGGACTGCGAAGGCGGGGACCGCTGCAGATGCTTGATGGTATACGTTTCCAAGGCTGAGGAAAAGGCGGTGGCTTAGATGGAGCTGATAGACGCGGCTCTTGAAATCCTGAGCAATGAGAATCTCGAGGTGAAGGAGATGGCTGTAAACGAGGACATGAGCGTGATTGACCTCGAGATAGAGGTTGATGATAACCTGCTCCGCCAATGGGGCATAGATCCGGATGTTTCCGACGGGGCGGGATTCTGATGCCGTACTCTGGACCCGACGACCCCAACCTTCCCGATCACGTGAAGAAGTATCCCAAGGACCTCCGGGCCCAATGGGTGGAGGTATGGCAATCGGTATATGAGAGGACCGAGGACGAGGGGGAGGCCACACGCCAGGCCAACGGCGTGATAGCAAGGAGGATGAAAAAGATGGCTGAGATAGTCGTGTTCCCCATAGCCAAGCTGGACACCGGCAAGTTTGGCAAGGTTGATCTCGGGGAGGATTTCGCCAGCAAGATTATGGAGCACTTTGAGAACAAGGTGCTGAAGATTGATCCGGTGATCGACAGCGAGCATGAGGGCGGCAAGGCTATGGGGTGGGTCAAGCGGCTCTTCCGCTCCACCTTCAAGCGCGACGGCAAGGACCTGCCCTGCGTCAAGGCCGAGGTCGACTGGACGACGGAAGGAAAAGAATCGATCAAAGGCAGGCTCTTTAAATACTTTTCCCCGGTGATCAGCAGCTACAAGGACGAGGAGACGGGCAAAAGATATTACCCGGTGCTGACCGGAGGAGCGCTGACCAACACACCCGTGTTGAAGCTCATGCCCGAGGTAGCACTATCAGAAGGCGGGGGGATCATGAAGGTCCCCATTGAGATCCCGTTGTACTTCGACGACGACGAAGGCCCCGACCCCGGGGCCTCTTTACGTAAGGCCATAGAGGCCATCGACGCCTTTCTCTCAGAGGGTGGCGGTGCGATTAAGAACAAGCGGGGGGCCCCGGTGGCAAGGACCATCTTGCGAGAGGCCAGGGCGAAGCTGTCGCGCTACCTGCCCAAGGAGATGGGGGGCGATGGGAAAGACATAAACGAAAGGAGTGACAAGATGGAACTGAAAGAAATCGCTAAGACCCTCGGCCTGGAGTTCTCTGAGGACGCCAGCGACGAGGACATCGAGGCGAAGCTGAAGGAGTTCTCCGAGGCCCACTCCAAGGCTGAGAAGGACCTCGATGAGGCCAAGGCCAAGATCGAGGACCTGGAGAAGGGCGACGGAGACAAAGAAAAAGCGCTCGCCGAGCTCACCAAGAACTTCACCGAGCTTGAGAAGAAGCTCTTGCTCAATGAGGGCTGGCACACTATCACCCAGGCCATGTCCGAGGGTAAGTTGCTGCCCGCCCAGGCGGGTATGTGGGCCGAGCGGTTCCTGGCCGACCCGACCAACACCAAGCCGCTGATCGAGGGCCTAGCCCCGGTCATCGACTTGAGCGAGCGCGGCTCGGACGGCTCGGGACCCGAGGGTGAAGCTCTCGATCAGGAAGTGGAAAAGGTGATGAGCGAGCGGAAGGTGGAATACGACGAGGCCCTGGAGATCGTCATGACCGAGAAGCCCGAGCTCGCCAACCAGTACGTCGAGAGGGGAGGGAAGTGAGATGGCTCTCGATGGAAGTTATCAGTGCATAAGCCTCCCCTTCGAGTCCGAGGGTGATCTCTCGGCCAAGCAGTATTACGGCGTGAAGGGCGGGACCGCCGCCCATCAGGTGGTTATCGCCACCGCCGGAGCTTGCCGGGGGATCGTCCAGAACGACCCGAGTACGGGAGAGGTCGCGGATGTGGCCTTGCTGGGACCCTGCAAGGCCCTTGTAGACGGGAACGCAGGCGCTATCGCTTTCGGAGATCCTCTGACCACCGACGCCAACGGCAAGCTGGTCAAGGACACCACGGACAATAAGCAGATATGTGCCATCGCCCTGGAGGCGTCGACCGCCGCTAACGACATCATATCGGCCTTCGCCCTGCCGGGCCTAAGGTACTAAGAAAGGGGGGAATAGATAATGGCAAGCCCAACAGTCAAGGACGTCCACATAGACGGTGTACTGACCAAGATATCAGTGGGATACAGCAATGGCCAGTACATCGGCCGCATCCTGTGCCCCGCCTGCCCTGTGGACAAGCGGAGCGACAACTACTACGTCTTCGGCAAGGAGAACTTCAACCGCGAGGCCTCCACGCTGAGGACATCGGGTAAACCCGCGCAGGAAGTGGACTACTCGCTGTCTTCAGACAGCTACAGCTGCAAGAATCACGCCCTGAAGGAGTACGTGCCCAAGGACGTGGAGGACGCAGCGGACACCCCCCTGAAGCCCAGGAACAGGGCTACCAAGAACGTCACCGATCGGCTGCTGCTGGACGAGGAGTACGAGGTGGCGGCCTCGCTCTTCTCGGCTACGGTGATAACCAACAACGTTACTCTCGACGGGACCGATCAATGGGACGACTTCGCCAACTCCAATCCGATATCGGACATAGAGACCGGGAAGCAGTCCGTGTTCGACCTGATCGGCAAGGAGGCCAATCTGATCGCCATGGGCAAGCAGGTATGGGATGAGGTCAAGAACCACCCGGACCTGCTGGACCGCATCAAGTACAGCATGAAGGGCATCATCACCGAGCAGCTGGTGGCTGAGGTATTCGGCGTGCAGAATCTCGTGGTCGGCAAGGTGCTCTACAACACGGCGAAAGAGGGACAGACCTTTTCTCCCGCCCACGTGTGGGGCAAGAAGGTACTCGTCGCCTACGTCGAGCCCAAACCGGCTCTGGAGAGCCCGACGCTCTGCTACAATTTCATGTTCCAGGACTTCCAGACCAGGACGTGGTTTGACGAAGACCGCAAGTCAACCGCCGTTGAGGTCGAGAACATCCGGGACATCGAGATCGTAGACGTGAACGCCGGATACCTCATCGTCGACGCCGTCTCATAGGGGCGGTGATCGCCATGGAGAAGTTCCGCCGGAAGATCATCGGACCTGGATTCGGCTTTCCCGTCGGTGACCTGGTAACCCTGGTGAACCTGGGAACGCCGGTCGTGGCCGACGTCGACCGCATCGTTACCTCGGCGAACATGAAGGTCGGTGCCTACACCATCGCCGCCCAACCGGACATCCCCCGGAACATCACCGTCACCAGGACGGCGGTGGGTGCCGCCGATACGGGCGGGACTGTGACCATCACGGGAACCAGCGTCGAGGATAAGCCGATCACGGAGGCAATAACTGTCGGCGCGGACGGGGTGACCGTCGCGGGGGCCAAGGCCTTCAAAACGGTTACTTCGGTCGTAGGTGCCGGATGGGTTATCGATGAAGGCAACGACACCATCACCGTCGGCGTCGGGACCGAGCTCGGGCTAACCGCGAAGGTGGCGGCTGCGGCCGACATCCTGCTGGGGATCCTGGGCACCACGATAACCGCACACAACCCGACCGTGACGGACCCGCCAACCGCCGAAGGGACGACCATCGACATGTCCGCCGGGACCTACAACGGGTCGAAGGCTGCGATGGTTTTCGTCGCTTCGTAGTCCGGAAGATAGGAAAAGCAAGGAGGTCGGCTCAGGCTGGCCTCCTTCTATCCTAAAAGGAGGAGACATGCTCTATAAAGTTTTAGGGAACATCAAGAGGAATGGAGTCAGGTACGCACCTGGAGATACCATCGAACTCCCTCCCGAGGTGGCCGAGAGACTACCCGTCAAGAAGGTTCCCAAGCCCAAGCCGAAGTCAAAGTCCAAGCCGAAGTCAAAATCCAGGACTTCCAGGAAGGCCACACCCAAGCAAGGGGAGTAAATGCCGTACCTCATTAAGGACCGGAAAAGAATTTACGTTCCCGGCAGGAAGTTCAAGCTGCATGGCAACATCTCGCAGGACGTCTCGTCCGTTATCACCCCCACCGTCACGGGCGGCTGCGACGACCCCACCTGCGACCTCTACGACCTGTTAGGCGATGGTGTAGATGCACAGGTGGTGAGTGAAGCTACATCGAACCTTGAGTTGGAGAATACCAGGGCATTAGGGGAAGCAGGCTCATGGTATGCTCAAGGTGCTTCAGCTGTTGCTCTATCGTCTGCCTGGTATATCTATGGTTCAGGCTGTATGCAGTTGACAGGGGATAATAGCGGTCAAGCATGGACGGGTTATAAAACCGTGGTCAATGGGCAGCCTTATTCAGTTTCTTGTTTTGTTAAAAACAATAAGGACTCATCTAAAATAATCCGACTTCGAGAATTTGACAGCGTTGGAGGAAACCAGCAGGGGTCTGATGTTACCGTTGAGGCTGGAGAAGTAAAATTAATCAACCACACGTTCACGGTTCAAAATACATCGGCTTTATTCGGCCTTCAGCTAGGCTCAGATGATTGCGACTTCTACTTTAACGCTTGGCAAAGAGAAAACCTAGCCTACCCCACTTGGTTCTCGAATGGGGATCGGGTGGGGATGACGCAGAGCGTACCGACTGCCAACTTGCCGATATACGCGGGTGGGCCGATGACTTGGGTAATACATTGCGGCCCCTCCCCCTGGCCGGGAAACGATGGGCGTCAGCACACATTTTTCGATACGTATGCAGGTGGGAGCGTCAATGAGGTCATTCTAGCTAAGATCTCAGCAAGCAAGTTGAGATTCAATATTTGTGATGGTGCAGGGGATTCTAAATATATTGAAATGGGTTGCGGTGCTACCGAATGGCCCATAGGTTCTAAGAACTGTATTATCGTTCGCCGTGATCCGTTAGGAAACCCTGCGCTTAGGCTCAACAGAGCTGATGCTACAACCATAGCTGGTGCGGGAACAGGATTAGAAACAGCCTTTGGCACATCCTTCAAGATGGGCCATGAATGGTATGGTAACCAGCAGATCAATATGCCAGCCCACTTCGCCTTCCTCAACCGCTACATCACCGACGATGAGTGTGAAGCCATCGAGGATGAACTGGGGGTGGCCTAAATGCCTTGGCTCGACCATAAATCAGGTCTACTCGTAAGGGAGACCGGCCTCGCGGATCTCTCAGATATAGGCGATATCCTTATGGCTACTCATGAAGGTGGCTCCGGTTATTACGAGGATGACTACCCCTGGATATTCCACAACATAGCCCGTGGGATGAGTGTGCATGGCGGCGTTGAAAACCTGCTGGATAAAGAGGACGCATCGTTCGAGGGTGATACGGTAGGGAATTGGGTTGCAATTCGTTCTACACATTCAATCATTTCTACGGATAGTTGGCACGGCCTCAATGCGCTGAAAATCACGGGTACGGGTATTAATCCTGGGATGCGGTTGGATATTACTTCCAAAACATCGGCGGGAACTCAATATGGATATTTCGCCAGATTTAAAGGAACGCCAGGGGAAGATGTCCGGTTTGAGATATATGATGAAAAAGCACCAAGCACAACAGTCGATTTTCCGTGCGATGGAACCTGGCAAGTAGGATATGCTACGAGAACATTTGATGCAGCTTCAACCTCAAGAAGACTATACCTATATGGTCTTGGCGCTCAAGGTATTAATGATCCAGTTGCTGACGCTTTTATGGTCATTGAAGGCTCCTCCCTACTCCCCTTCGTCGAGGACGCCGCTGACGCTGTAGATGCCTATATACCCTGTGCTGATATAGGGTTGAGTGCAGGCCAGGCCGTGAGCGGGATTATCATCTTCCAGCATAATTGGCCGGGGGATGATGGGGTGGGGCATTACCTTCTGGATTGCAGGGATGAAACAGTAGCTAACGGATGGGCGCTGTATAAGTCAAGCGGGAATTACCTCTACCTTGTTGATAAGAATAGTGGTTCCGTTCAGTCCGTTGGTGGGGCAGTAAATAGCACCAATATGCCTGCAGGTGCTACAAACATCATAACCTTTTCGATTGATACCGCATCACCGCCCAACATGCGCTTATCCCTCGATGGTGTCGAATTAACGAGTACATCAGGTTCTATCTCAAGGGAAAGCAGTATGGGAACGAACCTCTATGTTGGCACGGATGAAGATGGGGGTGACCACGCCAACGGCACCATGCTCCCCTACCTGTTCGGCCGATGCTTCACCGACCGTGAGTGGACTGCCCTGTTCCGCAGATTCAAGCGATTGGGGTGGATGTAAAATGGCGGCCTACATAACCCATGAAGACGTCGAGAAGTTGATAGCTGGGAGGGACTACAGCTTCGACAACGCCACTAAGCCGACCGCCACCCAAGTCGACGAATACTGCGAGCAGAAGACGGTGGAGATCGACGGCGTGTTGAAGCAGGCTGGCTACGTGACCCCCGTGGTCGATGCCGACGCGCTGAAGCTCATCGAGCTCTACGTAGCCTACGGCGTGGCCTCCCTGGTCGAGCCCTCCTACATGCCCGACCTAATAGAGTCTTCCGAGCGGGACTTAGCCACCTATTACGGTAAGCTCTACAAGGATGCCCTCAACCGCATAAGCAGTCACCAGCTGGACGCCCCCAAGACCTCGGACGCCTCCGGGGGAATCGGCTCGTTCTGGACCAGCTCGGATTGCGACGACGACGACAAGGAGCCCATGTTCAAAAAGGAGGACCGCTACTAATTGTTTCAGTTTACTTTTAAGACCACGCCCGACGAGACTCAGTTTTCGCGGGCGTTTTCACGTTTCGGCAACAACATAACCGACTTCACCCGTCCCTTCGAGCAGATCGCGGACAACTTCTACGAGGGCGAGAAGGAGATGTTCGCCAGCCAGGGCGGAGCCGCGGGGGGCTGGGCGGCGCTTAACCCTCAATACGCCGAGTGGAAGTCGAGGCACTTCCCCGGCAAGCCCATCCTACAGAGAACGGGAGCCATGATGGAGTCCTTCACCGGCAAGTCCGGTCCGTTCTCCCGGTTCGACCTCTCGCCCAAGCGGCTGGAGATGGGGGCCGACGACCCCAAGGCGGGCTACCACCAGAAGAGCACTTCCAAAATGCCGGCCAGGCCGGTGGTCAAGCTCACCGGGCGGCAGCAGCGGGACTGGATGAAGTTCATACATGAACACGCCGTTAAGTCATATCCGGGAATGGGCGGGCGTGACTGGGCGCAGATCCGGACGGCTGACGTACACTTCGGAGGTATTTAAATGGGCATGACCGGGATGGAGGCGGCGCTTCAGGCCGTCGAGGACACGCTCTCGGCGAACATGGCGGCCAAGATAACCGCGCTAAACGATGAGTATGGGGATGGGATAGAGCTCTCAGACATCATTACTTACTCTTGGGATAAGAGGAATTTCGCCGCCCAGGAATATCCGGCCTGCGTCCTCGACGATATCAAGTCCATCCCCGAAGAGCAGTACATGATGGGCATGTCCATGAGACATTTGATAGACGTCTATGTGGTGGCCGTGGGGTCCGATGCCAAGGAGCTGAAGCAAAGGCTGTTCAGATACGTCAGGGCTATATGGGAGATTCTCACTTCCAACCACACTCTGGGCGGCGTTTCCCATTCGGTCGGATTCGGTGAGACTGAATACGGCCCGACTTTTACTGAAAAGGAGCGGAAATATCTCAAATCCATAGCTATAGAAATTGAGGTTTATAAGAAAGAGGAGGTTGCTTAAATGAAAGAGGTTAACGCCAAGTATGTTGGCTCGGCCCAGGTCTACTCCGCTGTGCATGACCAGATTATCAACCCTGGGGATGTGGTGAAGATGCCCGAGGCTGAAGCCAAAGCCCGAGCAGATTTTGAGATCGAGAAGGCCCCCTCCAAGGGGGCTAAAAAAATGCCCGAAAAAGGGGGTGAGTGAGAATGGCACTTAACACCAAGTACAACGGCTATGTGGGCTTCCTCAAGCAGGCAGCCCTGGGGACCCCGGCAGTGTCCACCCAGTTCGTCAAGTTCTTAGCCGACGTGGACATGGCCCCCGTACAGACCATAGCCACCTACCCAGTGGGCGGCGGCGGCTTCTATAAGTCCAAGGCCGCCAAGGAACTGCATGAGCACAACGGCAAGTTCAGCCTGGAGATGGAGCCGCAAGTGGGAGCGATGCTCTTAGCCTATGCCCTGGGTGCTGACGCCAAGAGCGGGGCCGGCCCGTATACCCACGTGCTGACGCCCGCCAGGCCCTTGCCCTACGTCACCTTCGAGCGCGGCCTGAAGACCGATATATTGGCCGAGCGTATCCAGGACTGCAAGGTCAACCACCTGGCCATAGCCGGTGATGCTGGCAAGAGGGTAAACCTCGATGTCGACTTCATGGGATGCCGGGCCGTGCTGCAGGCGACCACGCTATCCGACACCTACGAAACCGACCGGGCCTTCGTGTTCATGGACGGCGCCTTCACCATATTCGGCGGGGCCTTCACACGTATACAGAATTTCAAGCTGGATCTCAACAACAACTGCAAGGCCGAGCAGACGGTGGAGGTATACCCCAGCTACATAACCGACGGGGAGCTGGCGGTGACCTTGAACTTCGAGATCATCTACGACGATGCCGACACCAACCTGGCGGATATCTTCTACGGTGGCGGCACCACCGCAGCAGAGGCCGTGGCAACTGGCGCGATCACCATGGACTTCGTATACGGCACCGGAGCCGATGAGCGGGAATTCAAATTCGAGATCCCGTCGGGCGGACTGGTCTACCAGGGCATGACCGACCCCGCGCCCGGGCCAACGCCTGATACCCACAAAAATACCATCTCCTGCGACGTCATCAAGGTAGCCGGTTCGGAGCTCATCACCGCCACCTTCGAGGACAACAACGACGTGGACTACGTGTAAACCGCTTACCCCATGAGAGAGAGGTGCCCGAAATGAAAGACGAATACGGCGAGTTCGACGACCTCGAGGAACTCACCTGCCCATCAGGTCGGAAGGTCAAGGTCAGTTTCAATACCACTACGTTGAGGCGGGCCTTCGATAACCCTTTCCTCGAAAAGCTCGAGGAGATGTATGAAACGTACCTAGAGGCAAAAGGCTGGATGGATGCACACCCCGGCGAAGAGCTGCCCGAGGATAAGAGCCTTTCGGTGCTCAAAGGCTTCAAGACGATCATGGGTTATACGGAGCAGGTCGACAGATCCGTCACCATACTCGTCAAGGATCCCGTTTTCTATCTCCCCGAAGATGAAGATCACCCCGAAGGAGCAGTGCCCATAGCCAAGTTGAAAGACCTGGACAAGATAGCCATCTTTCAACAGGCCATGGGATGTCTGGGACAATTCCGTGATCTGATCCCCTTTCGTTGAAGGCCATGAGGGCCTGAGCCTGGCCTACACCTGCGAGCGCTTCAAGCAGAAACCGAGCGGCTATCTCGAACTCACCGGGATAGTCGCTTTGTGGTTGGACGAGGCCCTTCATTACCGCCTTCTTTTTGAGCGAATCAAGGCTGACGTGAACTCGGAATACGAGCTGGAGAAATCCGCGCTGGAAAACAGGGAGTACGGTCAGAGTGGCTATTAAGGAAGAAGTAAAGATCATAATCGACGCCACCGGAGAGGGCGCCAAGCGGGCCTTCAACAAGGTTGGCGGAGCCATGCACGGCCTGGGCGGTAAGGTCAAGTCCGCAGCCAAGGTGATGGGTGTCGCCATGGTAGCCGCCGGAGCGGCCATAGGGGCCGCAACCATAAAGGCCTTGAACGAAACCAAGGACTACGCCGTTGAGGTCGACAAAGCCGCGAAGACCACCGGCGTGGCCGCCGAGAAAATGCAGGAGCTTGGCTACGCCGCCCTCCAGGAGCACGCCGATATGGCCACCCTCAACAAGGGCATGACCAAGCTGGCCAAGAACATGGGCGAGGCGAAGGACGGTGTCGCCACCTACTCCGACGAGTTCGACAAGATGGGGATCTCCGTCACCGACGCCACCGGCAACCTCAAGGGCACCGATGAGGTCCTGCTCGAGATGGCCGATTACTTCTCCACCTCCACCGACGAGACCCAGAAACAGGCTATCGCCATGAACGTGCTCGGCAAGTCCGGGGCCGAGCTCATCCCCTTCCTGGAGATGGGCCGGGAAGAAATAGAGCGCCTGGGCCAGGAGGCCCACAAGATGGGTATAGTCCTGTCTCAGGACAATGTAGCCCAGTTCAAGGCCTACCAGGACTCCGTCGACCGCATGAAATCCAGCTGGAAGGGCTTGCAGATGCAGGCCGCCACCGCAGTTGTTCCCGCCTTCCAGGGCATCACCGATGCCATGACCGACATGTTCGTAGGCCTCCAGGAATCCGGCACCATCGAGAAGATCTTCACCCAGATAGGCGGGGTCGTCGAGTCTCTTATCCCCACCCTGGAAGTCATATTCGAAGCCCTCAGCGAGATTCTTGAAGCTTTCGGCCCTGTACTTGCGGAGGTATTCGGCCGCCTGGGGGAGATCTTCGCGGAACTGATAGGATTCGTGATCGATTCGGGGCTCTTAGATACGCTGTCCGAGATCGCCATGGTGATTGCCGAGGCCTTCCTCGATGTTTTCGAGGCCGCCATGCCCCTGATCGAAACCTTCTTCGATATATTCGCCGGGGCGCTCGATGTGATCCTCCCCGTGCTGACCGCCGTGCTGGATGTCATCGTGAAAGTCATCGAAGGTATATTCAGTTTTGGGGGCGCGGCTACCACGCTGAGGGAGACGGAAGATGTGCTCGACAATATCTCGGATAAGTGGGATGAACTCTCCGAAGCCGAGAAGCGGGCCACCATAGCACAGCTCGAATATATCAGGGACAATGTCGAGTTTGTCGCTAATAATGAGGAAGCCGTCGCCGCCATCAACGAGCGGATCGACATGTTTAACAAGTCCCTCGACGCCAACCTTCAGGATATGGAGAAATGGCAGGGGTCCGTGGACGAGGCAGCCGAAGCGGCCGAAGAGGGCATCGAATCCGCCATGATAACCGCTGGCGATCATGTAGAGGAGCAAGGGCGAAGGATCGTAAAAGAGACCGGAAAGATACCGGAAGAGTTCGTAAGACAATGGGAGGAAGCCGAGCCCGAGATGAAAGATGCGATGGCGCAGAATATCCGGGGCGGCGTTGACGAACTGCTCACCACATATGGCTATGAGAAAACGAATATACAAGGCGCCCTTGATGATATGGTCGATATCTTCGAGGATCCCGAGGCCTTTGCCAATGCCAGCTTTGAGGATATGCATGACTTTGTCAATCAGCTGTGCGAAACATGGGGGTTGGAGCGGGGGCATGTCTTAGAGATAATGAACCAGCTCGGATTTGACCTCTCTTTGCAGGGCCAGGCGGGAGCAACAGGCGCTAGTGCTGCCGGCGATTATGCATGGCACTTCAAGGCTCATCTCGCACAACTTGGCCTGGATATCAATACATGGATGGATGGCGTGCTTGCGACGCTGGGGCAGAAGATCACTGTTTATCTTGAAAGCAGCTCGACCGGCCAGGGCGTCGGCGTAGAACACACCGGCGGTCTTATAAAACACACAGGCGGCCTCATCGAAGCGGCTCACTCAGGCCTGCTCGTAAGCAAGAGGAAGTCAAACGAGAGATTGATACTCACCGAAGTGGACGAGTACATCGCCAAGAGGCAGGCCGTAAACCATTACGAGCGTAAGTATGGCCCCGGCTTCTTCGACTCGATCAACAGGATGGCCTACAACCCCGACCAGCGCCAGCAGCACATCACCGTATATCAAGAGATCCATAACGACGTCGACCTTGACCGCGCCCTTTCCAGCCTGGCCATGAGGTTGCTATGAGCATACTGATAGACAAGGTGGACATAACCGAATACGTCCATAACCTTGAGCCCGGCCGGGGATTCAAGCAAAGCTATAATATCTACAACCTGGCTTTGAAGCCCGGCTCGAAGGTCTCCGCCGACTTGGCCCCCGGCTATACCTTCTCCCTCCGTGGCCTGCTGATCAGCGACACCCCGGCCAACCTCCGGACGCTGATAGACAACATGGGCTTATGGCTGAGGCCGCGCAAGGAGAAATACCGGCTGGACTACAACGGCAAGATATTCTACGCCCGCATATTGGATTTCAACGCCGTGGAGCCTAACCTGTGGGCCACCACGTCGGCATGGGAGGCCCACTTCGCATCGGAAGAGCCGGTGGCCTCAGACACCGAGACCACCATCACTCTGGCCCAGGACACCATCGAGGATTTCATGAACTCGGGCGTCGGGATCCTGCTCCCCACGTTCGACAAGACCGTCTCGGGCTCGTCCATCACCTTCGAGATGAGCGACATCGATGGGGCCTCCGTCGCCTATCTCGGCTCAACCCATAAGGCTCCCACGGTCCACAGCTATGGCAGCCTGGCCCATGAATACGAGTACAAGCTGACCGACTCGCCCCGCTGCCAGAAATGGACCAGCGGTACCAGCCAGTCGGGCAACGAGGGCGGCATGTACTGGTCCCCGTCCGCCGAGGATCTATCGGCTGAGAACTGCTACACCGTCTGGGTGGCCGTGCTGGTGGATAAGGACTTAATCAGCTCGGCCCGCATAGGCCTGGGGGACGGCACCAACATCGGCTGGGTGACCGTGACCAGCCGCATAAGCGACGATGTTTGGTCCTGGGTGCCTGTCTTTGTCCGAGAGGCCGAGAAGGACAACGGCAGTTTGAACACGGCTGCTATAACCCGGGTTTACCTGGCGGTCACCCCCAACACCGACGACAGCATCGACTTCTACGCTGACGGCCAAGTGATAGCCCGCAACCCGGCTAAGGCCACCATCGCCACGACCTCCTATGCCGGTTTCTACAATCTCAGGACAGGCAAGTTCTACGATCTCGACACCGGCCAGGAGGTGGATCCCGAGTTGACCTTACAGGGCAGGCCGTGGGTGAGGCCCGGCTGCAATCTCCTATATCAGAATTCGTCGGCGACTTCGCAATATGCTTATGTAAGGGGTGGTAAGTGATGGGCTGGTGGGAGCAGCTTCTGACCATGGATCCGCCCGAGGATAGATGGAACGCCCTGAGCGACTTCTCCAGGTCGACCGCACAAAAGAAAATCGGGACCAACTCGGCGCACGTCACCCACCCGGGTTCTGCATTTAAAACATTCTCTTCCTATTCTATGGGGTGGGATTTATCCGCTTATCCATCGACTGCGAAATTATGTGCATGGTTATATATATCAGATCAAACGGCAATGGGCGGCTCCGATTATATCGACTTCTGCCTTGACCATAGGATGTCGGGATATTGTTATAAACGATATGTGAAGGCTGATTTGATTACCGGGTGGAACTTCCTAGCTGTACCTCTTCCAGGCCTTACTAACTACACGCTCAAAAGGATTCAGGAATCGATGGGCATTAATCTTGTCTTATACCGCGCCAGCTCCGGCAATATCGATTTCTATTTCGATGATGTATATGTATCAACCGACGAGGAGAAGAATCTGGATACAAACCCAACTTACATTATCAAACACTTTGAAAGGTATAGCACTACCACATCGGAGAACCAGGAATACGCGGGTATATTGGAGCCGACGCAGTTCAATTTTCGTAGATCCTTGAACCAAATCGGTGAAGCTAACTTTACCTTCCACATAGATGATTATGATGACCTGCCTGACTTAATGGATACAGTGCGTATTTATCGTAACGGTAAATGCGAGTGGGATGGTGTCGTAGTAAATAAGAAAAAGAACTATGGGTTAAAGACATGCACCCTCATATGCAAGACCTCCGAGTATGTTTTGCAGAAGATTATGGACTTATCAAGCAGTTACTTTATCGCTGATGCAGCGTATGATGTTGGTGCATATCTGGCTGAATATGTGCATGCTGCTGATGATGTTACTGGATCCGGCAATTGGCAACAACAGGGATTCGGTATCGATGACGTTCACCCAATGGGATATTCGTCTACAGGTCTTTCAGCAACATATATTATCCCCTCAGATGAATTCGTCAACCCGTGGGAAATGATAATACAGGAGCAAAATAAAGTAGGTTTTGATTTTGAGATGCGGCCCCCATTCGTTTTCAATTATTGGGAGCCGGAAAAGGGGCGGAGCATCTTCGAAACCAAACTGGTTCAAGGCACTCATTTCACCGTGAAAGAACTTTCCGAGAGCGGGTTAAATCTCTATACGGCATGTCGAGCTAAATCACGGGGAGCTGGATCCGCCCTATCCGGTGATGATTCAGATACTACAGCCATGAATGATTACGCTCGCCTGGTTTTACCGCTTCAGACTACCGGCAAGTTGCAAGCAGAAGTCAATGCCGCCGCTGATGAAGCGGTTGACCAATATAAAGACCCTACCATCGCTTTCGATGTCGAATTATTGGCTGGTGGGTGGATCGATCCCTGGGATCTGGGCGATATTAAAACCTGCGTGATAGAAGGTACGGAATATACTAAACGCATTTATGCTATAGATGTTTCCATAGTTCAAGAGACCGAGAGCGTAGGGTTGATCTTACAATGAGGAGGCCTGCCAAACCCGACCCCGCCGAGATATTAAAATACGGGATGAAACAGGGAGAGGATGCCCTAAGATTTTCCAACGATGTAATCTTTCTCCCTGCAAGAGTTCCTTTCCCTGAATCCAATAATATATCCATTGAATATGGATATTTCAAAACTACGCAAACATCATATTATGCGGCTTGCTATTTCCAGGAATTAGACGTGGCGGGTTGCCTTAACCTTTGCGTTCGTTTGGATGTGGCAAGCGGTGGGACGGCTTATTTTAAATTCGCAGATAGTGGCGGTACACTATGGCAAGATTCCGGTACTTCCGCAACTGCCAAATCGTTATCTATCCCCAATTATGAAACCGATGGTTCATTGTTTTTGGCGGTAAGAACATCAAATGCTTCCTACGCTGCTTATGTTCAAGTAACGCACATATCTATATCAGCCCGACCGTTCTACAGTTATTAGCCCAGCCCCCTCCGGGGGGCTTTTTTAGTGGAGGGAGACATGGCTCAGTACCAATGGATATGGCAGTTGACAGCGGGCGGGGCGCTTATATTCTTCTTCTATCTCCTGTTGCGATTCATCACGGGGAAAATAAGTGACGCGCTCAATGGCCTTGAAGACACCCTACGCGATATTGAGAAGAGCATGGTCAACCGCGACCAGATCATCCTTAACCACCTCGAGCACTTTGTTGAAGAGCAGAAAGAGGCCTCTCAGAACCAACTGGCGATAACCAAGATATTGAGGAAGATATGCCATGAGCTGGATATCAACGGCGGGATTTAAGGGGGGTGCCTAATGCCCAAACTCTGCATCGACCCCGGACATGGGGGCAAGGATTCCGGGGGCGTCGGGATAAACATCGTCGGTCCCGACAACTACGAGAAATACGAGGTGCTCGATATCGGTCTGGTCATGGCCAGGATGGCGAGACAGCGCGGCCTGGAAGTGCTGATGACCCGTACCACCGACGTATTTGTCTCGATTACCAGGCGCTGGAAGATGGCCAACGAGTGGGGGGCCGAACTGTTTCTGTCCATCCATACCAACGCCGCCGGAGGCCGTGGGATCGAGGTCCTATACGGCAAGAGCCGGTACGCCCCTCTCGCAAAGCGGCTGGCCCAGATGATAGCGGGCGTGACCGGCTGGCCTCTACGCCGCGACGCTGGCGGATACTACAGGCCCTCCGGAGTGGGGGTCATCAAGAATACCAACATGCCCGCGCTGTTGTCCGAGAGCGGCTTCATCGACTACCCGGAAGAAAACGCCGCTATGGATACGCCTGAATGGACCGAGGCAATCGCCAGGGCTCATGTCGATTTCGCCTGTCAATATCTCGGCGTGGGCGGAACGAGTGAAGGAGAGGAGGAAAAACTCATGGAGATCGCGCTGCAACCGCAACCGAAGCAGGGGGGCCTTTTCGTTTGGCAGCTGCCCGACGTCTTCACCCACATCGACAACCCCCGGCTCACCGCGGATTTCCTTTGCTGGCTGCATATGTATAATGAATCGCCGTCGCCCATCGATGTCCAGATCTTCGGCAGTCCGGAGCTAGCCGAGCATCCCTGGACCGATGAGATCCCCGGATTCCAGGGCAAGGGATATGACGTCTATCAGCTCAACGGCAACCAGCATTTCTCGGGGGCGATCATCGTCAAGGCATCAAAGAATACGATCGCGCCCACCATAACCATGATGAAGCTGTCATAGGGGGGCGAAGAAAATGGAACCCCGCGATATCGCCAAGCTGCGAGACAAGGCGGCTCACCTCTGCCTCGAGACAACGGATATGGGCAAGGTGACCGAGAAGATGGATATCCACGTGTCCTACTGGCAGCGTGAGGCTGAGCATGCCCTGGGCGAGCTCGTGGCGGTGTTGAACGAAAGACTGAGGGAGAAGGAGGTGAATGATGGATAATACCCAGACCATAGCACTACTCATCGGCGCGCTCATGCCGTTTATCATCACCCTGGTCAAGCAGTCCGGCCTCAACAGGTGGTGGAACTTGCTTATTGCAGTCGCCTCCTGTGGCATAGCCGGGACGCTGACCGTGTGGGCCAGGGGCGAGCTCCAATGGGGTAACTGGCTGGCCGTGGTCGGTGTGGTCTTCGTCGCTTCTCAGGCCGTATATGCGGCCTTCTGGAAGGATAGCGGCGTTGAGACGAAGATAGACGAGCTGTCGAGCATCATTAAGTAACGACCCCCGGTATGAAAGACTACCTTCCCCCGCCTGGCTGAGACTCGGGCATCTCCCTCGGCTGGGCGGGGCGATTTTTTATTTATCGGTTCCCTTTTTTATCCCTCATATGAGAATGAAAAACAGGAACCGTCACCAGAATGAGAACTACATATCATGTGGGCGAATATAATACTCTTTTAAATCTTTGCCGCGAATCTGGTCTATATAGTCTTTCTTTTCTACGAGACGTGCCTTGCCTACAACTTGGAAATCACCGTTGCTAGGAGTACCATATTCCACAATATCATTCAGCCTTCTCCTCCTGACATGCAAAATATAACCGACAATTTTTCCCTCGTCGTCTAATAGAAAAACTTGCATCCCCAACCCCCTTCATAGGAATTAACACCTTCTATAATTATACAGGTAGCCCAACATTGTATTCTAGAGAGGATCGTAGGAGGGGGCCTCTTCTTATGCCTGAAGTTGACGATTTCCCTGACGATTTGAGCGGTTCGAGCGGTCACCCAGTTTAACATGTTGAACCATAATGACAGCTCAGAGACTTGCATTGAGCTGAGCAGGCTAAAATCTCAAACTCATAATCCGCGTGTCGCAGGTTCGAGTCCTGCTGGGCCCACCAGTATAAAACCAGGTCAGGGGATATATACCTTGGCCTGTTTGTCTTGGGTGATCCCGAAGAGTTGACGAAAAGTTGACTATCATATGCCCATTACCTCTTTTTCTTGTGCAGCGGAACAATTTTCCCCTGCTCCTCCTCGGGCAATAGATCATCAGATAATATGCCTCTAAGCAGGTTGGGCGCTATATGGGTGTCGAACCATTTCCGGTATTCCTCCCGCGCCCCCTTCATGACATGCGTGTAGATATCCATGGTCGTGGATATATCGGCATGGCCCAACTGGTCCTGGATCAGCTTCAACCCCTGCTCGCCCTCGACCATCCAGGTGGTGTAGGTGTGGCGGAGGTCATGAACCCGGGTCTTCCCCACCTTCGCTTCCTTCGCCGCCCGGTTCAACTGGGTATAGACATTCCAGGACTCCAAGTGCCTACCGTCTCCCTTCGAGAACACCAGGGCGTTGTCGGGCGGGCTGCCCTGGGCCTCCTTATGCCGCTTGAGCATCTCCCAGATCGCCGGGGATATGGTTACATGGCGCTTGGACTTGAAGGTCTTGGGGCTGTCCAGGCGGCCCTGGCGGAAGCTCTTATCTACATTGATGAAGGATGGGGAGACGTCTCCCCATGTGAGTGCGTTGACTTCCCCGATCCTCATGCCGGTGGCCACGGTGAGTATGATCTGCGTGGCCCATTTTTCCTCGAGGTAATAAAGGATCGATCTCAGCTCGTCCATGGTCAAGACCCTGGCTTCCTTCTTCTCGATCTTGAAGCCGGCCACCGCCCGGGTGGGATCCATCTGGGCCAGGCCGTACCTGATGGCCAGGCGGTAGATCGCGCCGAACACGAAGCGGGTCTTGTTGGCTATCCGGGATGAGTCCAGCGAGTCGAGATACTTCTGTATCTCAATGGGGGTGATGGAGTTGATCTTCCTCTTGCCGAACTTGGGTAGGATGCGAAGGTCGAGCTGATTCTGATAATCTCTGAGTGTCGAATATTTCACCCGCGGCCGCTTGAAATCAACCCACTGCTCGGCCATCTCGGCCATGGTGATCTCCTTGCCCTCTTTGGATCTGGGATCTCCGGCCTTCATCTCTCTCAGCCGTTTGAAGTACCACTCCCAGGCCTCCTCCTCGGACTCGAAGCCCTGTTTATAATCGCGCTCGTATTTGTGGTTTACCCGGGCGAACCACCAGCTGGTGCCGTCCTTGTGGGCGTATGTGCCTACTGGCATGGGCTTCTCTCCATAATGGCGACATGATTAATCAAGGATTCATCCACATATCATTGAAAGTACTTGGTTCTAATTTTATCCTTCTATCACAAATATTTTTAAGCTCATCAGCTTGCCCAACACTAAAGCAAGCATGCTCTATTACTTTTTTCAGTGCAACATGGTGGATGGTCTCTACAACTGGGGCATAATCGGCATCTCCACTGATTAATATGGCAATATCATATAGGTCTTCAATGGCACCCCTTATCATATCGACAGCCAATCGGATATCAACGCCTTTTTCAATAGTAGTTCGGTAATATTTACCACATTTTCCGCATTTCTTATCTCGCCATACCCTCCTACCAAGGATTACTCTCGTATCGTCAATCGAATTGATGGCTGAATGAAGCATTTGTTGGCCCCTGTAATGTTCCTGAAACCGAGGTGTATTGAAGAGGGGGGCATCATAATAATGAGCCCTTATTAACTTCCTATCTCCTACAAGAAATTTTTGGAATTTAGCATAACTAACATCATTTCTTCCACATATCTTGTGCAAATTCGACCGAAAGTTCTGTAGATCATTATATATGCAGACTTTCTCATCGCTCACGCTTTTTACCCCCTTAATGAACAAGGGCCACCTCGAAAGGTGACCCTTCTGGTTTTCCCAAACCTATCCTTGGCTAAAACAAGGATAGGGAGTTTAGCACCAAACTTTATACCAAAATAATCGGCATCTGTCAACAGTTTCTTTAACCCATACCCACTATATATAGTATATCTGGGCCTAACATATTCTGTCAATATACTATTCTCCATGCTTCTTTCCGTTCCTTCAATGATATTGGTCATGCCTCATCCACCCCTTAACACTAAACAGGGGGGAGGGTAGGGGGGGCATTTATATCTTCTCCACCTCAATGATCTTCGCCTGGATCTGAGGCACAGTTATGTTATATCCGGCCACAGATTCGTAAGTATAACCGCCCAAGCACTCACCCCAGAAATGAATGATGCTATCTTCCAGGGCGTCGGTAGTGCCGTCGTATAGCACGCACACATTATCGTCCCAGATGTCGTAACTTCCGGGGGTCACCGCCACGAGCATGAAGGTGGTATTGCCCTCCTCCATGATCTGAAATACTTCGCCCCTAGCATAAAATCTCTCACCTGTATGGGCGTCGGCGTTCTTCTCAAGCACCCTGTAGTCTATGGTGGTGCACGTTGCCTTATAAACTCCAGGGTCTTCGATCAAAACGCAATACACATTGGCAAAGCCACTGCCCTCATCCGTCTTAACCGTTGCCGTTATTGTATTGTTTCCGATTTGAGGCAATGTGATAACTGTCGCGAAATAGCCGCTTTCGTCTGATTCGCAAGTAACCTTTTGGCTGTCAAATTCAATGGTTACCTTTAAGCCGGGCTCCGTATTCCCAGCGACCATTATGTTAGGGTCCATTACGCCCTGCATACTTTCAGGCGATGTTATCTCGATAGGTATTCTTTCCTTTTCTTCCTCAACTGTTGCAGCCTCTTCGGTCTGCTCCGTAACAGTCTCAGCCTGCTCACCCCCGCTATCGGAATCTCCGCTGCTCACGACACCGACCACGATCAAGATGACCACGACTATACCTATGATTCCGATGATGATAGCCAGCTTCTTTCTATCCATCCCCTTCTTTGGTTGAGGCTGCATGGGTGGCGGCGGTGTCTGTTGTGGCGGGCCAGGCGGCGCAGGTGGTATCTGCTCAGTCATAATATCTCCCCCTCCAAACAACCAGGGGGCCATGTGCGGCCCCCATATCTCATCTCCTTACTGGCCTTGCTGCTGGTCCTGTTCCTGCTGCTGCTGCTTTTCCTGCGCCTCCTGCTTCGCCAGTTTGTAAGACTTCTTGGTATAGCGGGCGGTACGTTCCTTGTCGGAACGAAAATCTATGAGGCCGAATGTCATAACGCTCGCTACCTTCCTGGTCATTCCCATGCCCTATCACTCCCTCCTCAACTCAATAGGGCCCCCTCATTCGGGGCCCCACCCGATATCTATTCAGATCTATTACTTTCGGCGACTCGGTAACCCCACCCGGATCAACCTTCCGAGTCGCCTTTATCAGCCGAACCCTTCTTTTGCGGGTTCTTTTGTAGGGGCCTCACCTCCATCAAGATACTCGTCTCTGTAGAAAACAATCATCGACTTGAGCATCCGCCTTTCATCATCATTGAGCTCAAGCACAAGATCACATATATCTTTCAGGGTGCCACCTATCTCCATCATCTCTTCCGGAGGATCAAGATCGAAGACAAGGTGGGCGAGAAGGTGGGGGTCGAACTCTGCTGATTCGCCTAGTGATATGATTCTCCCCAAGCGAGGTCCGTCTTTTTGTTTGCCTGAGATTGCATCATAAAGCGCTTGCCGGGAAACTCCCGTCTGCCTTGATAATGCCCTCATACCCCCGGCTTTTTTCTTCATCATCTCGATAGCGTCTTTTAGTGCCACATGTAAAGTTTAACCGACATAAAAGGGGAATTGGTTAGATTAGCCGGTCTATAAGGCTTGACAGGTGGTCTAGATAGAAGTACACTTGGAAGTGTTAACAGGGTGTCAACTCTGGAACAGGAGGAAAAGATTGAAGGTCAAGACAGATTTACCCCTACTGCTCAAGAATCGTGGCATCAGCGTTAAGAGGCTTTCAGAGATTACGGACATCCCAAGGGTTTACCTCCACTACATCGTGAACGGCAAGATGGTCCCCACGGATGAACAGCTTGAGGCGATCTGCCAAACACTACAGATCACATCCGACATGGTCTACCCGAGCCCGGAGACCAGGAAAGCATTGATGGAAATTTAAACAGGAGAGATGCCCATGATACCCGGCAATAACTACGCCGAGATACACTGCCTGACCGACGTGGAGAACCTCATCATGGAGGCCATGGCCCAGGCGGAGGAGATTAAGCAACGCAACTTCACCGTCGATGAGGCCATCCTACTGCTCCACGCCATCTGCGAGAAACGGCACATCATAGAGGCCCGGCTTCATGAGCATCGGAAGACGGTCGACCGCTGCCTGGAGATGCTGGG
>Ga0180438_10003691_pt1 | contig 22854 bp, 18 predicted proteins | sample SS_ome_12_FD_132455 | JGI IMG/M metagenome (GOLD analysis project Ga0180438, IMG submission 132455) | Hypersaline lake sediment archaeal communities from the Salton Sea, California, USA - SS_3_D_2 metaG | ecosystem: Environmental > Aquatic > Non-marine Saline and Alkaline > Hypersaline >...
GCAGCCGGAGGTAAAATCGCCTTTAGTTCTTGAGAAAATTCATCCTGGCTAAAAGAGGTTTCGTCAATTTTTTGGGCAACGGGAAGTTTAAAATCTTGCCAAAAATCGGGAAGGTTTTTAAGGTCTTTTAAAAAGGCTCTTGCGGAAAACAAAAAAGTAAAAAATAGACCAAGAGTTAAAATTATCTTTTTTAGTTTTTGTTTTAAACAATATGTTAAAAGTATTGCTAAAAAAAGCGATAAGTAAAACCAACCGCCATAGAGCCAGATTTTTTGGAAGATCAGCATTTTTCAACACCCCTCCTGCCTGGTTTACGCCATGCGTCCTCCCCTCATCTGAGGGGAGGAAACGATAATTTGGTATAAATCTCGAGGGTTTGGTGGGTAGTTTTGTTCCAGGAAAATTTTTTGGCTTGAGTTAAACCTTTCCTAATTAATTTCTTTCTTAATTTTTCATTAGTTAATAATTTTTCCATTGCTTTTTTGATCTCTTTAGTATTCTTCGGGTTAATTAACAATGCTGCATTGCCGGCAATTTCCGGAAGGCTGGAAATATTGCTGGTTATGACCGGACAACCGCAAGCCATGCTTTCCAAAACCGGCAAACCAAAACCTTCATAAAGAGATGGGTAAACAAAAACTTTAGCCCCTGAATAAAGAGCGGGCAAATCGTTGTCGGGGACAAAACCGGTAAAAGTGATTTGTGATTTGAGATTTGAGATTTGCGATTTTGATTGATTTCCCCAGCCTTGTTTGCCGACTAGGACTAGCTGCGAGTTGCGAGTTGCGAGTTGCGAGAAAGATTTAATCACCCGCCCAATATTTTTCCGGGGCTCTAAAGTTCCCACTGATAAAATATAATCGCCTTTGATTCCGTATTTTTTCTTGATCTTTTCTATCTCCTTTTTATCCTTAATTTGTTTAAACTTTTTTGAAACACCAAGATAGACAACCTTAATTTTCCCTTTATCAAAGCCTTCTTTGATTAGGTCTTTTTCCGTTGCTTTTGAGTCAACGATTATAAAGGCAGCCTGCCTTTTTGCCCAGTGGAGATTGCGTTTAAAAGAGACAATGGCTTCTTTTTCAAAAGCTTGGGGAAATTTAATGGGAGTTAAATCATGAATTGTGGTCACAATTGGGCAGCTAGCCGGTGGCTGGGCCCAGTTTGAGGAGTGAAAAAGGTCAAGCGGCCCGGTGAAGCGCTCTATTTGGAAGATATGCACCCTGTTCCAGATAAAATCAGCTACTTTTGGAGGGAAAAATACTACCTTTGGCTGGAATTTATAACCGTTGGTTTTAAATTCTTTTAAAAATTTTTCTATCTTCCTTTTTTGCCGCCATACACCGGCAAACAAAAGATAGTGGTTTTTTTTATCAATTTTAAGCAAATGCTTAACCAGCTCCTCAGTATACCGCGAAACGCCGGTGCCGTAAACAATCTGGGAAATATCAATGCCAATTTTCATAATAATCAAATAACCCAATAACCCAATAAGCAAGTCAATATAAGCAAATAAGCAAATAAGCAAATATTTGATTATTTATCCGCCAGCTGGCGGATTGAGATTGATTTGAAATTTGTTTATTTGTGGCATTTGGCTATATGCTTTCAATCCTCCCGGATTTACCATATATTTTACCTCAACTCCGCGAAAATGGCGGGTGGTGATTTCTTCAAAACCAAAGTCTTTTAATTTTTTCTCGGTTTTATTTTCCGGGTCAAAGATCGGCTGGGCGTATTTTATAAACCAAACTTGAGAGAGGTAACGAACCTTTTCTGCTTCTTGGTAATCGATTAAAGCAGGCCCGGCCTGATCAGATTTGCAGGCCGGGCCTGTATAGTATTGAAACGGCGCAGATATCGGTTTTAGAATCAGAACCGGTGCGTTGAGGTTTTTTTGGGAAATAAAATTAACCGCTCCTTTCCAGTCTTCACGGTGGAATTTGGGGTTAAAAAGATAAATTGATGAACAGGCAAGGTTAAAAATAAAGAAAAACAAAATAAGAATTTTAAAGGAGCGAGTCCTAAGAATTCCATAAGCCAAGAGTATATAAAAAGCCGGCAAGACAAAGAGAAAACGGAAGTATTGGAGAATTGGCAATCGAAGGCTAAATATTGTTCCTAAAGCAAGGGGCAGGAAAAGCCAGAGAGATAAAAAAGAGGCGTGTGATGTGTGATGTGTGATGTGTGATAATGATTTGATTAACAACCAAGTAGCCAATATCAAAATCGGCAGCATCACTAAGCCATAAACGATGTTATTTTCGACAGAGATGCGGCCGATGAGAAATTTGACGGGGATAAGGCTTAGGTTTTTAAAAGAGAACATGCCTAAGTTTTTCCATACGGGTAGGCTCTCGGCTATTCCCCTGCTTGCCTTTAGCTGCTTTAAAAATATCGACAGCCAAGGAGTTAGGAAAAGAAAAATAGTAAACCAAGAAACTAAGAAATTCTTTAAGAAGTTCTTGAAAAGGTCCGTCCTTGGCATATGCCAAGGACGGACCTTAATAAGGACAATCAACGCTTGGGTTGGAATTAAAAACCATGTCATATAGTGGCTATAGAGCATCAGGGTCGTTGAGAGAATATAGCGCCAGTTAATATTAACACCCGGTGTTTCTTTATCAACACCCCGCTTAGCGGGGTCAACACCGGGCATTAGGCTTCGCCAAAACTCATACATTGACCAGGTGGCAAAAAGGCAAGCTAACATATACGGCCGGCTTTCCTGGGAATAGTAGATATGAAGAGGGGCAGTAGCTAAAAGCAAAGCTGAAAGCTCAGAAAATGAAATTTCAAAAAGGTCCAACTTTGGCATCCCCCAAGGTTGGACCTTATCGGCCAATAAATAAACCAGCCAAACATTTAAAACACCAAAAATTACTGATGGAAGGCGGAGGGCAATCTCTGAGAAACCAGAGATCCTGACTGTAACCCAACTTATTAAATAGCCCAAAGGAGGATTGAAGTCGCCGGGAAAATAACTTAAAAATAGATCTTTTAAAGAATTTTGCCAAATGGCCATTGCCTGAATCGCCTCATCAAGCCAAAGAGATTGGTTGAGATTGACTAGACGCAAAATAAAAGCGAGGGTTAAAATTACTATTAGTTTCTTATTAATCATTTCTTCCAAGTATAAATTTCTAATTTCTAATTGACCTAATTTCTAATGAAATTCCTAATTTTTAAATGTCCAATTTCTAAAATTTTTGATAATCCCCATACAAACTCCTAAATCATAAACAATCTTAAATATTAAAAACCCTGGTTCTTTTTTTTGGATAGATTTGGCAAAACCTAAAATTATCGAAAAAGGCAAGCTGGCGCGGACTAAGGTTGCTATTTTCCCAATAATCCCCCACCGTCTTTTCCGGCCACCAATCCAAACCGCTTGGTTAAAAACTTCTCTAAGGCTTGCCGGATTGTGGTGGTAATAAACCGCCTTTGTTGGAGTCGGTCTGTAACCTAATTTTTCTGACAAAGTCCAGGTATCGGTATAGCCGATATCATCAAAGCCGCCAACCCGCTTAAACTCGCTTTTCAAAATCGCCCGGAAATCTTTGACCATATCGGCTCTTTTAGGATCAATTCTTCTTTTAACCGGCAGGTTGTTTTCAAAATTCCAACACCTAGCCCAAACATTATCCCAATTAGCGACAAATTCTTCTGTAGAAAAACTGCCGCGAGCTTTCCCTTGCCAAATAGAGCTAGTAAGTTTTTTTAAAAAATCTCTCTCAAACTCCATATCGCCATCTATAAAAACTAAAATCTTGCCTTTGGCTTTTTCTGCCCCAAAATTCCTCGCCCTCGCTGTCCCCCCATGTTTCACTCTGAAAAATCTGAAATTATCATAACATTGAAACTTGAACCTTGAAGCTTGAATCTTCTTTTTACTTCCATCATCTACAACAATTACTTCAAATCTAGCGCCTTTTTGAGCGCTCAAAGATTTAAGGCATTTTTTAATGTGTTTGTCTTCATTATAGATAGCGAGAATTACGGAAATTAAAGGCATGTTGCTAATTATTGATTACTGATTGTTTGGCCGTTTTTAATTCTTTTACAAAAAATAAATAGCCAAGAATTAAACCAGAAAGGTTAGCAGTTAAAAGTGAAAAGGCCGGGCCTAAACTGGAAAATCTGGGGATAAAAAAGAGGTTTAGACCAACAACCACTACCAGCTGAATGCCGGAGATAAAACTAACAGCGAAAGGCTTCTTAAAAAAATAAATCAAACTATTCGTTACAGGAATAGATAAAACTAATGGTAAAAAGGCAACTGTCAAAATACGGAAGGCCGGAACTGAAGATAAATATGCTTCTCCGTAAACTGCATAAATTAAAGGCCGGGCAGCAATCATCATTGAAGCACCCATAGAAACTGCTATTCCTAAACTGGCAAGAAAAACCTTTTTAAAATAGGCAAGATTTGACAAAGGGTCAGAAAAACTGGCAAATCTTGGAGCAACAACTGAAGAAAAACTGGAGATTATAACCGGAAAAGCAAGCATCAACCTGGCGGCCGAAGAATAAATGCCGGTAGTAAAACTTGAGGCCAGCCAAGCAAGCATCAAAATATCTATTTTCCCATAGGTCTGAATAAATAAATTGTTTAAGCCCAGCCACTTGCTAAAACCCAAAAGCTTCTTGATCTTTTTAGTCTTAAGTTTTACAGAAAAGGCCCTAGCTAGCTTTACTGGTGAAGCCAGCCAGCCAAAAACTATACTCAACAATTCGGCGATAATAACTGCCAAAATTGAAAGAGCAACATTAAGGTCTAAAAAAAGCAAAACGCCTCCTAAAAATACCATCCGAGTGATGGAGAAAATATTTTCAAAAAGCGCTTTTTTAAAAAAGCTTTTAAATGCCTGAAAAAGATAAACGAAGAAAAAATATAAACCGCTAATCACTATGCTTATAAATATTAAAAGACCTAAACTTTCGTCAATCTGCCAGAGACTGCTTAACAAAAACCAAAAAAAGAAAGCACCAAGTGAGGCGAAAATTAAAGAAAGCCCTAAAACCATTTTTAAGATAAGCTTCGCCCAGTTTTTTTTCTCCCTACCCTTGGTTTGCCCCATAAAATAAACCAAGCTCTGGTTTATTCCCAAGTCATTTAAAGCGGCTATTAAAAGAATATAGTTTATAACCGTTGAAAACTGGCCGAATTTTTCAGGGGAAAGGATTCTAGCAACAACGGCAGTAAAAACTAAGGCCAAAAAGCCGCTTAAACCACTGCCGATTAAAGAAATCAAACTATCTTTAGCAGTTTGAGTCCTTGCCATTCCAAAACCAAAATTGATTGCTTGCCTAAATTTTGTCTTCATAAGCTCCCTAATATCTCTTCGTATTTTTCTGCCACCATATGCCAAGAGAATTTTTGTGATTGCTTTCTAGGAATGCTACCCCATTTTTTATCTAATGCTTTTTGCAAGGCTTTAGCATATATTTTACTGTCTTCAGGATTTTTTATAAATAAACCCGCCTTCCCAATTATCTCCCGGCGCAAACTATCGTCGGTTGCCACAACCGGCAAACCGCAAGCCATTGCTTCTAAGTAAGCGATGCCAAAAGCCTCACTGCTTTCTGATACTAAAGTGAAAAGTTCTGCATTTCTATAAACTGCTGGCATTTTTTTATGGGGAAACTTTAATTGACTAAAGCGGTTGCCAAGCAATCTTTTACCTAGCCTTTTAGTCTCTTGACTGCCACCAGCAACTAACAAGCTGCCTTTTTTAACCAAGCTTACTGCTTTAATAGTCTCCTCAACTCTTTTATACTTTTCATGCCCCGCCACACAAAGAATAATTGGCTTTTGCAAATCGACCTTAAACCTTGGAACTTGGAGCTTGAATCTGCTTAAATTGACACCATTTGGAATCGTTTCGATCCTTGCCCCTCTTGAGTGTTTCTTTGCCCAGACCGCGTTTCTTTTTGAGAGGGCAATAAAAACATCAGGCTTAAGCATCAAATTCCATTTATCATATCTGCCCAAGCCTGCCTGGCCGGAAATAACCATCTTGCATTTTGTAAAAATACAATAAATCTTTGCTGTCAAACTCTGCCAGCCGCCGTTTGTTGGAATGATAACATCGGGCTTGAATTTGGCAATTTTAGGAAGGCTTTTTAAGGCATGCCAAAAAATCCCCAGCTTTCCATTTTGGATAACCAAGATTTTGTGGTTTTTGGTTAAACGCTTGCTAAGCTCGGCAACAAAGGTTTCAACCCCTCTGCTAACTAAACCAGAATAGTATGAAATAAAAACAATCCTCATATCTTCTCCAGAATTATAAACCTTTCTGCGATCACTGTTTTTTGAATAAAATTTTCTCTAATATAATTGTCTAGCCTTTCTGGTTTGTAGGCTCCCAGCCCTTCCTTTTTATAGTTCTCCATTATGATTATAGGATTTTTGGCTCCTTTAAGGCCAGTAATCAATTTTTCCTGCAAACCTGGCAGTTCAAGATACCACTCAAGCGTCGGCGGCACCGGGTCAACAGCCGGCAACCGGTCAGCCAAGGCATAAAAATGATCCCAGGTGTTAAAAACATAAAGCCGTTGATCTTTTTTAGTATTTTTTTTAAGCCAAGAAACGGCGGCTTGAACATCGCTTTCTAAAAAACGATCAGGTTTATTAAGGGAGTGGAGAAAAAATCTTAACCAAAAAGGGGCAAAAATTAATGCCAATAAAAACCCATAAGCTTTGGTTCTCTTGGAAAAAAAACTTTTGGCCCAAATTATGGCAAGCAAGGGCAAAGCCGGCTGGAAATGAAAACGTTCAAATCGCGGATAGACTCCAAAAGCGGCAAAAATACACCAAAGAATTATAAAAATCTTTTTTGCTAAAACTCGCTTTTTACAAGCCAGGCCTGAAAAAATCCTACAGGCCTGGCTTGAATAGGGAATAATTATTAAAAATGGCAGACTAACTCCAACAAGCTGTTTTACGGTTGGCAGCTTTATTTGACCAGTTGCTTTAGGCAAAATAGTAATGGCAAACTTTAAAGCCCAAAACCAAAAATCAGATAAGGCGCTTTTGTAAATTAACCAGCCAGCTACTAAGCCCCAAGGGATCAAACAGCCAATGGAGAAAATTAAACCTAAGCAAATTGTTTTAAAAAGTTTTTTTCCGCACAGCAAATGATATAAAAATCCTGAAAAGGCAGGAATCACCAGCCAGCCGGCCGTTTGTTTAGAAATGCCGGCAAGACCCAAGAAAAAACCAGAAACGGCAACACCCGGTGTTAAGTCTGAAAAAAACAAAAACTTGTAAAAAAAGTAAAAACTAGCCAAAGAAAACAGGGCAACTAAATGATCAAACCAAATACCATTGCCTTCAAAATAAAGATGAAAAAGAATATAAAAAATCCAGGCAAGTGTGGCAATTTTTTCTTTTTTAAAAATTTTTAAACAAACAAGATGCGTAAACCATCCGGTAATAATAGCCAAAAACAAAGTAAATGCTTTAATGGCGATTAATGGGCTGCCAAAGATTTTAAAAAATATCTGCAGCAAAAAAAGCAGTAAGGGCGCGTGGGCGATAGTAATGTTTTTGTAAATAGTCAAGCCATTGTTCATCAAATATGGCTCATAGAGCATTTCCGGCCAAGCGACAAACTGGGTAACATTTAGAAGTAAAATTTGTAGGCCAATAATTAGTAAAAAGTTTATCTTTTTCATTCTTTTTTTTCTGCCATCAGCATCAGGTGCGGCCCCCAATACTTAAAAGGGTAGATATTTAGGACTCCCAAAAGTTTAAATATTTTCTGCCACAGGAGCTCCCTTTTCTGCTTAACCTGCCAAAGCGAAGAATGCTCAACAATATTTAAGTTTTTTCTGGATAACCAAAGTTTTAGGCTTAAAAGATAGGGCTCAACTGTAGTATCCCAATCAATTTGATAATTTTTGGAGGTGGCAATAGGCGTTACTTTTTCCCAACAAAGACTTCTAGGCCTTTTGATAAGCCAATAAAAATCTCTTAAAAATCCTTTAATTAATTTTTTAATTCTGCTGCCCTTAAAACATGGCGAGGCGCGGTTTGGAGCGCCAAAATTGGGAGCAGCAAGGATCAAATATTTCTTAGCAACTCTTAAAGCCTCGTTTATTATCCTTTCCGGATTTTTAGTATGCTCCAGCATAAAGGTGCTAAAAACCAAGTCAAATTCTTTATCTTTAAAGGAAAGTTTTTCTGCATCAGAAACTTTAAATGAAATCTTGGGATAATTTTTTTTAGCTCTCTTAATTGCTTGTTTAGAAATATCAATACCAATTCTATGATTCTTCTTTGAGGAAAGTTTGGCAAGTTTTGTCCCTTCGCCGCAACCGACTTCTAAAACGCTTTTTGCATCTTTAGCATATGCTTTAATTAAACAAAGTGCCGGATGAGATAAATCAAGACTGGCCTCATGGGCCTTGTCGTAATATTTTTTAGTCTCCCAAATAGAATTTTTTTCTCCCATAATTTTTCTTAAATGATTTAAATCATTTAAGAAATTAATCGTCTTAATTTTTTTAAGGGCGTTACAAAACTAGCTTTAAGTTGATATAACAGGCTTCTCTTAACTAAGGGGTTGGGTACTATTTCAGGATACTTTTTAAAAAAAACCTCGGGCAATTCTTTTTTTCTCATCAAAATTCCCTTGTCAATAATTTTTTTTCTTCTCCCTTTGACCCCTTTCTCCCAAAAAGAGCGTTTTAAATGAGTAACGTGCAAATACCAAGCATCAGAAAAAGCTAGCCTATTTGTCAACTTATTTATTGATTTACTTTCAAGCCGATACTTTTCCCATGGATAACTTCCGACTATTTTGTAAGGCAAAGTGCGCATCAGGCGGATATTAAAATGCCCCTTTTGTCCAAAAAATTGGTAAGCACCGGCAGATTGTGGCAAATAATGCCAGGTATCACCAGCACAGTTTCTGGTTTCGTTAACAACGGCAATTTTGTCTTTTGGCAAAACTTTAGTTAAATGAAGTAGTTTTTTAAGTTGGTCCTTTGGCCAAATTTCATCTCCGTCAACTAGCAAAAACCAAGAGGCTTTTGTCTTTCGGAGTTGCTCTTGGCGGATTTTAACAATGCTGGTTTTTTTATCTTGAACTAAATTTATTTTTTTGCTTTTTATACTTTTAATTATCTTTAAGGTATTATCTGTAGAGCCGGTATCAGTAATTAAAAATTTGGCAACATATGGCAAAACACTTTTGATAGCAAACCAGATGAAACGTTCTTCGTTTTTAACTACCATTTGAGCAGTTGTATTCATTGGTATTCTCCTTTAATGTCATACCACCTAATCTTCAGCAGATCGGCGAATGAACCGAGGATATCTTTTTTAAGATCCACTTTGGTGTCTTCGTCATTTTCCCAGATAACCGGTACTTCAACAATAGAAAAATTCATTTTTTCTGCTAAAAATAAAGCTTCGGCATCAAAACCCCATCTTTTAATCTTAGTTTTTTTGAAGATTTTTTTGGCTGCTTTTTTCTTAAATAATTTAAAACCGCAGGTAAAATCACTTACCTTAACTTGAAGGATAAGGTTTGATAAAAAAGTAAATCCCCTGCCCAACCATTCTCTAATTGGCTTTTGATGTTTTTTAATTTTTGCTCCCTTAACTTTCCTGGTGCCAATAACAATATCAGCCCCACTGTCAATGAAGCTTAAAAATTTATTAATTTCTGTTAGCGGGGTTGAAAGGTCAATGTCTGTAAATAAAATTAAATTGCCCTTGGCTTTGCCAACTCCCCTTTTAATGGCATAGCCCTTGCCCCGATTTTCAGGATAACTTATCAGCTTAATGTTTTTTTTGCCTTTAATTAATTTTTTAATATCTTGTTTTGTTTTGTCGGTCGAGCCATCATTAACTAAAATTATCTCTATTTTTAAATTGCTAGCCTCTATAAAATCAGAGCATTTTCCAATGCCTTTTCTGACTCTTTTTTCTTCATTGTAGACTGGTAAGATTATACTTAAATAGGGTTTCATCTCCTGCAAGGTAAAACCTTGCTATGGGGTCATGTAAATTTGAAATTTATTTGGTAAAGCTGTTGCCGGAAAATGAGGGCGAGAGTCATTGTATCCCCAAATTGGCTTTTTATTTTCTAAAATCCAATCCAAAGTTTTTTCCGCTTCTTGGTATTCTGGACTTTCCAGGTTTAACATCAACTCTGTTTTTCTCTGATCTATCAGGATTATAGCGCTTTGGCTGGCTTCGCTGGTCAGCAGTCGTATATCAAAACCAGCAATTTCGCTTAACTTATCCTCCTCAAAAGTGGCAAAAACAGGAAGGTCTGTTTGCCTTTTAACTTGCTTTACCCTCTCAAGCGAAGCCTCAACTCCTTTATGAAGGGTAGACTCAAAAGAAATCTTTGCCTGAAGAGCAGTAAACACCAAAAGCATGATCAAAATTAATTTATAAAGCTTTATTTTTTTAAGCTTTTGCAGGAAAAGACTTAAGCCAATCATTAAATAGGGAATAATAAAAATAAAGCTCCTGGCGTTTACATAGTAACTATTTATATAAATTCCACCAATCAATAATAATAAAAGCCAGCTTAAGTTTCTGGCAAAATTTTTAAAACTTAAAACTATGCCCAAAAAGCTGCCTATAAAAATCGGCCAGGAAAGCCAAAAAGGGCTGACTTTTAGATATTCCCAGAAAATAGCCAAAAAAGTGCGAGGGTTTTTTATAAAAAATTGCCTGGGTACGCCGATAAACTGGTCTAATATAAGGCTCTTGGAATAAAGATAAACAGGAAGAAGAGGCAGGATGGCAAAAAGGAGGCTTAGTAAAATTATTGTAAGAAAATAAATATCATCTCTGTTCTTTTTAACAAAGGCTTTTAAAAAATAAAAACCAGGCAAGGCAAGCAAAAGAATGTTTATGTGCTTTGACAAAACTGCCAAAGCCAAAAGCACTGCTAAAAAAAGCCCCCTTTTTAAATTAATTTGTTTTTTGTATTTTTCAAAAAAATAAAAAAACAAAAATCCAAAAAATAGATAAAAAGACTCATATGTTCCTTGCCGGGAATAGAAAAGCAATAAGGGGTTTAATATTAAAAACAACGTTGAGACAAAAGCGACTTCTTTGTTTATTTTTCGATTTATATATTTTAAGAATAAAAGTGCTAAGCCAAAACAGCTTATTATTGAAATAAGTCTTAAATTAACATAAGGCCCGATTCTAAAAAGACGGGGAAAAGCTTCACCTAAAAAGAAACCCAAGTAAATAAAAAGAGGAAATTTTTCAAAATAAGGTTTTCCCTGCCAATAAAGCGGCCAGCCATTGGCAGCAGACTGGGCGATTTGCCGATAATCTTCTTCATCCGGTTCTAAAACATTTAACCCGCTTCCCAAAAAGAGCAGCCTGGTAGCTAAAAAAATCAGCAATAAAATCATTAAAAAAGTGTTTTTTCTTTTCATTTGGTTTTCACCAACACTAAAACCTTTATTTTGCCAAACTCTGTCAAAATTTTCTCCTGGGCAGCGCTCTCGAACTCTTCCTGCCATCTCTTTTTCTCACTATCAGCAGTGTCAACGGTATCAGAGAAAATAACAACCTTTTTCTCGTATTCTTTTTTAGGTTTTTTGTCCTCCGGGTAAAGCCAAGAAAGTTGGTTATCAACATAACTCGCGTTAGGTACTTGCCCGGTCTTTCCAAACAAATACCGATAACCTTCATATTTGTAACAATTGCCAATGCTTTCAAGAAAATAAGGCCGGTCGGCTATGTTTTTTGTTACCCATAAAATCATCTGTTTTTTAGTCTTTAAACCAAAGCTGTTCTTGCTATTTAGGCTTGACCAGCTGTTGAAACCTAAAACAAAAATCAAAAATCCCAAAGTCAAAGCTTTTGCCAAATTGCTCTTTTTAAGAAAAATTAATTCTGCTGCCCAAGCTAAAATTAAACAGCTTAAAGGGAAAAGTGCTAACAAATAATATTCTTGTGGAGAAAAAGCAAAAAGCAAAAAGCTAAAGACAAAAACTAAAAATATACTGGTAATTATTTTCAAAACCTTCTTTTTTCTACCAGAAATCTTCTGTTTCCAAAGAAAAACAAAGCTTAAAGGGATTGTCAAACCAAATCCTAAAAAGGGGGCATTCTTTTTGGCCTGCTGGCAGACATTTATTTCCTCTGAAATATCATGGTTGCCAGGTATAAAAATTAACCGCGAGCTTGTTTGTAATAATTTTAATAATTTATCTTTTATAGTAAATGTCTGGCTTTTTAAAACTAAACCATTTTTAAATAAGCTAAAAAAAGCTTTTGTTTGCAAAAAATTTTGCCGCGCTTCAAATAAAATTAAAGGGCTAAGCAAAAAAATAAAAACAGCAATGCCTAGTTTAAACCATTTATCTTTTTTAAATTCTTCTTTGGAGAAAAGTCTTTCTTTTAAAAACCAAAAAAGAGCTATTGGGAAAAATAAAAGAATTGAAAAATGGGTGTGAAAACCAAGGCCTAAAATGGCAAATAATAAAAGCCAGTATTTTGGCTCTCTTTTAATGCTTGTTAAGCTCAAAACAAATAAAATCGACAAAAGCGGCATGAGTGTCGGGTTCCAAAACTTGCGATCATAAGAAGTTGCCAAAAAAGATACTGCATATAAAAGGCCGGCCAAATAGCCTTCGACCCTGCCAACCAACTTTTGCCCCACTTTAATCAAACAAAGCGTTGTTAGGCCGCCAATTAGTCCGGCTGCCACTGCCCAGCCTAAGATAATTTTTTGGGAAACTAAAAAAACCAAAGCAGCAAAGTAAGAAAAAAATGGTCCCAAGTAAAGACCAGTGCCGGCCGCATTGACACCAATTAAAGGGAAGTGCTTTTTGCTAACAATCTTTTCAACAATAAAGCCCTGATAAGCTTCGTCCATAGTGAAAGGGAAAAGCTCTTCAAGGTTATAAATTCTAAAAGATAAAGCCAATCCCACAATTGTAAAAGTTATTAAAAAATTTTTTATTTTACTTTTATTTTTCTTTTTCATTATCCTATATGCTTTCTTAAATGATTTAAATCATTTAAGAAAATCTAATTTTGGTTTTTCTTTTTATTTTTTTGATTAATTGGGCTGCCTTTATTAAGCTAACCGCTGCAACAAAGCCCAAAACAAAATAAAAGACCTGTTTGTTTCCCCACGCTTTTTCTTCTTGCCAAACAATATCGTCAAACCAGGTGGTTCCTGAGCCGGTCATGAGAGCGCGGATATTAACGGCTATTGCCCCTTGCGGCGCTGCCCCGCTCCACTCCCGCTTTGTCCAGTTAAGTTTTCCTTCTGATTTGCTAGAAACCAAGGGCTGGCCGACAAAACCACCATTTTCATTTTCCCACCAAAGCTCGTAGCGGGCCCAGCTTCTGCCATCTTCCTCAAGATCTGTTTTTACAAAACCTGATAACTGGTATTTTTGACCCGGGATAACCGAAATACGCTGCAGCCAAAAAATAAAACCCTCACCCTGATAGTCAAGCCTTGCTGATTTTTGTCCATCGTAGGCCTGGCTGCCGTCCAAGCTAAATTTGCCCTCGCCTTCGGCTAAAAGATCCGCCTTAATCCAGCCTTTAGGAAAACCGCTCTCCTCTTTTTCAAAGCTGCCATTTTCAAACCTTCCTGGCTTGGCAGGCTCGCCCAAACGCCAGTGCCAGACAACCTTTTTATCCGGGCTAATCTCGATTACCCGCCGGTTCTGGCTGTCACAAATTAAAGTATTGCCATTTTCTAACCGCTCGGCCTCATAAGGCCAATACAAGCCGTCTTTAAATTCCCATACTTTTTCTTTACTTTCTGTAATTTCAACCACCCGGTGGTTGCGGGTATCAGTGATTAAAAAATTGCCATTGTTAATTTTTTCTACATCACGAGGCCAATTTAGCTTCTCTTCTCCGCCATCAAACTGCCATAAAATCTGGCCTTTTCTGTTAATGATTATTACCCGGTTTTTTTCAGAGTCAGAAACTAAAAACTCATTCTCCTCGATTTGCGAGGCATTGTGCGGCCTCTTCAAGCCTTTGTATTGCCATAATACTTGCCCATCCTTTTCTATCTCTAAAACTCGGTCATTGTTTCTATCGGTTACAAGGATTGTCTTGTTGTCAGTTTCCAACGCCTCATTAGGATAGTCCAGCTTTGAGCCGTCAGATAACTTGCCTGTTCCCCCACCCCAATCTTGGCTGGTCCAAATTATTTTTTTAGCCTTTTTATCTACGGCAATAATTCTGTCATTAGTCGTGTCGGTTATTACAATCTCGCCGTTTGAAAACCGGTGAGCCGAATGGGCAAAAACTAAACTATCTTTAAAATTCCAGATAATCTCTTTATTTCTATTTATAATAAGTAGCTCGCTTCCCTGGTTTGTCCAGTCCCAACCACCACCATCAGCAACAAGAAAATTGCCATTTTCAAGGATTTCTATTTCTAAAGGCCTGTCTAGAAAATAATCTGTTTTTGCTAAAACAACTCTTTTGCTTGCTAAAAAAAATAGAAAAAAAGCTAAAAAAATTGTTTTGTTTTTTATGATTCTTGTCATAGTTGCAACAATATTATAAAGTAAAACTTATGAATCCGCTCCCTTCGCCTTGTCCAGCCTATTTTGTCGGTTATATCGACCCTTCGACCGGTCATGTTTTTGCTTCGGCCGGACCGGCTATTTTGGCCGCTCTTGGAGGAGCAGCCGGTGCTGTAGTTTTAATGTTTTCCCGCTTTAAAAGTTGGTTTATTTCCTTTTTAAAAAATAAAAGTGATAAAAAAGAACAAAAAAATAGTAATCCTCGCGCTTGACGGGCTGGATTTTAAATTAACTAAAAAGTATCTTAAAGCCGGTCTTCTTCCTAACTTTAAAAAATTAGCTAAAAACGGCTTTTTTTCTTCTCTTAAGACAACGACTCCGCCGCAATCGCCGGTTGCCTGGGCAAGTTTTATTACTGGCGCTCGGCCGGCCGAGCATGGCGTTTTTGATTTTATAGTAAGAAATCCTAAAAATTATCTGCTATCCCCTGTTTTTTCGCCTGGAAGCCGCCGCTCGATTTTAAAAAAGCCTCCCTTTTGGAAAAAGCTAGGTAATCAGGGCATTGGCAGTGAGATTCTTTTTTTACCGGTTACTTATCCTCCTCAAAAACTTCATGGTAATTTAATATCCGGCATGGGCATACCGGATATCTTGGGAACCGAAGGAACTTTCACTCTTTTTACTACCGACAAAAAGCTTTTAAAAGGAAGGCGAGGCAGGCGCATAAAACTTCAGGGCAAAAAGGACTGCTTTAAAGGCGCCATCCTTGGTCCCAAGTACCAAACCTTCAAAGACATTACCTTTTCAAAACTACCTTTAGAAGTTTTTCCCAAAAAGGGCTCTGCCGTCATTAAAATTCAAAAGCAAACTGTTGATCTTAAACCCAAACAGTTCAGCCGCTTTATCAAGCTAAAGTTTAAATTAGGTGCTTGGCGCAAAATCCATGGCTTTGGTAAGTTTTTCCTCGCAAGCCTTAAGCCCTTAATCCTCTATCTTAGTCCAATCAACATCGATCCTGAAAAGCCGGTTTTTGATATTTCTTATCCGAAAAATTTTGCACAAAAGCTGGCCAGCCATTATGGCCTTTTTATAAGCCTTGGCTTGCCTCACGATACTTGGGCTCTAAATGAGGGGATTTTTAGAGAAAAAGACTTCTTGTTTCAAGCAGAGGAAATTCTGGCAAAAAAAGAACAAATTATCCTAGATAGGTTAAAAAAGTCTAAAAAGGAAGTTTTTATCGGCTATTTTGGAACCTGCGACCAGGTCCAGCATATGTTTTTCAAACACTTGGATTCCAAAAGTAAGTATAAAAATGTTATCCCTTATTTTTACCAAAAAATGGATAAGGTAGTCGACCGGGTTTTAAACAAAATCGATAAAAAAACTCTCTTGGTTGTTCTTTCTGACCATGGTTTTGCCAGTTTTGATTGGGAGGTCAATTTAAACACCTGGCTTAAAAAAGAAAGCTTCTTAACTCTCAAGTCCGGCAAACAAAGTGCTGAGCTTTATGAAAATGTTGACTGGGCAAAAACCCACGCTTTTGCTGCCGGCTTTAATACACTTTATATAAACCGGAAGGGCCGGGAGGCCGAAGGAATTGTCACTAAAAACCAAGCAAATAAGCTTATAAAAAACTTAAAAGCCAAACTTGAAGCCTTTAAACACCCCAAGACAAAAAAAACAATAGTGAAGAGGGCTTATTCGCGGAAAGACTTGGGTTTAAGGGGCAATCAAGAAGGGCCGGATTTGATTGTCGGCTACTATAAAGGCTTTAGGGCCTCTTGGGAAACAGCGGTCGGTGCCGTGCCTAAAAAAGTAGTCTGCCGGCGAGAACAAAAATGGAGCGGCGACCACCTGTTTGATGCCAGTGAAATCCCGGGAGTAATTTTTGCAAACCAGAAATTAAACCTTAAAAATCCCTTTATTGGTGATGTGGCGAAACAAGTGCTACCAATAGCCTAGGGCCCGCAATCTCTCCATTACTTTTTCTTTGTCATACTCCCGGCCGGAGCGTTCGCCACCGCCCTTTTCAGCCTTACCAGTAAAGGGCATTTCTCCTAAAGAACGGTAACCCTTGTCATACAAAGAAACGTAAGGAACATTTTTTTGGCGAATATAATCCCAAATATCCGCTTCAGTAAAATGAAGTACTGGGTGAAAACGAACATGATTTTTTCTGGGCGAGATATGTTTTTCTCGCGATCTGGCATCATGTTCATCCCAACGAATTGCCGCCATAAAGGCTTGGAACTGGTGTTTTTTTAAGGCTTGTTTTATCGAAGTTATCTTCATTTCCCGGCTCAGCTTTTTCTGCTTATCAAGATCGGCTTTTTTAAAAACTTTCAGTTCTTCAGTGCTGTGCTTCCACCAGATCAGGTCTAAATCCCACTCCTCAGTTAATTTTTCAATAAACTGATATATTTCTGGAAATTCCATTGTTGAGTCATTGAAAAAAACCGGAAAAGGGACCTCTTTTTTATAAACCTGGCGGATTAAGTGAAGCATCACTGTCGAATCCTTGCCGCCTGTCCAAGCAACAGCGACCTTTTTATGAGAGTAATTTTCGCCAACACTGCTAATTAGCTCTAGGCTTTTTTGGATTTTTTTATTAAGAGTTTTCATTTAATATCCGACTACCTCTCCAAAATCTTTCACTTCTCTAAACCCTTCTTGTTCCTGCATTTTTTCATAAAGGGTTTTATTTTCTGCTACTCGTTCTTTTAGAAAAGTTTTTAAGCGGGTTGTTGTCTTGGGATATTTTTTACTTAAATCCTCTTTTTCTCCTGTGTCTTCCTTCAAATCATACAAAAAAACTTTATCAGCAAAAGTGTCCCAAATCAACTTCCAGTCTTGCCAGACAGCTGCTTTAAGCTCCGGCCCCTCGTGGTTTGCCTCAATAAATAAAAACTCGTTATAGTTAGCATCAAGCCAATCTCTTTCGTTGTCTGTTTTTTCTCCTATAAGTTTCAAAAGCGTTGGTTTCAAGTCTGCTGTGCTTACCGGCCGGTTTCTGATTTCTTCTTCAATTTCTTTTTTATCCGGCAGCCAAACTATCAAAGGAGCTTTAACCAGCTCATTATAAAGGGTTTTGCCATGACTAATTTCGTCGTGTTCAAAAAATTCCTCTCCGTGATCATTGGTAAAAATAATTATTGTCTCATCCAAAAGCGCCAACTTCTCAAGATAGCGCCAAATTCTCGCCACCTGTTCATCTACAAAACGAACTTCGCCATTGTAAAGCTCCCTAAAGGCTTTTTGGCCTTCCGGCCGCCAACGGACTTCGCCGGCAAACACCAAATGCTCTGTGCGCAAAAACTGTTCCTGCTCCGAAGTAGCAAGTATTTCAAGGTCAGGTGAAAATTTACTAACTGGGTCGTATGGGGCATGAGGGTCAATAAAATGAAGCCATAAGAAAAAAGGCTTTTGCGGCTGTTTACCAAGCCACCCAGTTCCAATATCGGCTACCAAATCTGTTCCTTTCCAGGCTTGGGGAGCACTTTTACCGACCAAAAAATCGCAAATCGGCTTTAATTGGTTGCCAAACCAGGGTATTCTTTGCACAAAATTAACAATGGCCATATTTTTTATATGAAAGTGCCACTGGTAAGGTTTAATATTGTCTAAAGCAATAAAACCATCAAAACCTTGACCAAAGCCTCGCTTGTTTGCTAAGTTCGGGTTGGTAACAACTGCTTGGGTAAGATAGCCCAAATTTTGTAACTCCTCAGCTAAGGTAGAAACATCTTCGTGAAAATTATAAAACCTAACGGTTTCTTTTTTAGAAAAAGTGTCAACACTGCAGCCCAAAACACTCGGGTCCTGACCTGAAAACATACTAACAAAAGAGGGCTGAGTCCAGGGTGAAGGCGTATAGGCACGGGGAAAAACAATGCCCTTTTTAGCAAAATCTGTCAAGTTTGGCATTAAATCCTCGTTGAATGCGTCGGCTCGCAAGGCATCACTGGTAATAAGGACAATATTGGGCTTTTTACTCTTCTCTTCGCTTGGCCCCTTCAAAGCAATTCCTATCCCCCCTTGCCGCCACGTCATGATGGTGTGACTAAATAAAAAAATAGTCAAAATCAAAATGGCTGCACAAACCAAACGAGGCACCCACTTTGAAAAAACTTCAATGGCTTGCTTTAAAATGGGCAAGTGGCCAGCTCCTTTTTGGGAGGTATAAACAATTGCTCCAATTACCAATCCCCCTGCCGCTGCCAACACCAAGAAAATAATTTTTGCAATCGGCGTTTTTAAAACAAAAGCAAACTTTTTAAGGCAAAAAATATACCCCCAGCTGGCAGAAAGAAAGCCAAACAAAACCGCTGTCCAGGTTTGCTCTGACCATTTTTGAGCTCTTTTAAACCAACTTAAAAAAACCGCTGTCAAACTCAAAAAAGCAATCATCAAAAAAATAGTAAGCAGAATAACAAAAGATATGGCGGCAAAAGACAAAAATGGAAGCTTTCCTAAATCATGAAGTGACGATACGGCAATCGGGCTGGCCTGCTGAACTCCGACCGCCAACCCCACTCCCCCGCCAATACCAATAATCTGCTTAACCCTCTGCTTCATATTTATAACCTATAATTTTTCTTAAATGATTTAAATCACTTTAGTTTTGACCGCCTTTTCTTTGACTATACATAATGATAGTTTTGTAATCAAAGCTAAAAGACTTAGCACATATAATCCCGTCCATAAAAACCACCACTGGGCTTTGAACCAGAAGGGTTTGTACTGGCTGAGCTGGAACCAAAGAGTGTTAAGGGGCCAAAGCTGATAATAAGATTTTAAAACTGTGCAAAGGCCGATGTGCAGCAAAATAGCCCACCAAACAAAAAGCAAAAAAACCAGCCATTTTTTAAGTTTTTTGGGGATAAGCTGAGTGAGGCCAAATAAAATTAAAGCCATATGGGCCGAGATTGCCGGAAAAAAATAGCGACCCTGGATGCCAAAAGAAAAGCCATAGGCTTTTCGAAATTGCCAGTCCCACAAGGTCACGGCCATAAGGTAAGCAATTGAAGCCAAAGCCAAAAACCCAACTTGCCAGTCCTTTTTTTCAGTTCTCCTGCGCCTTATTATCTTGACTGGCCAGATCAAAAGCCCCAAAACTGCCAGTGCCAAAATTCTCATTTGAACGCGGTTTGCCCAGCGGGGCAGGACAACCCCCAGCCACTTAAAAACGCCCCAGTACCATGGCAAAACCTCAGCAATTGTGTGCCTTAGCGTCCAAATTAAGTGATCGACTAAATTTAAGTCTTTTAAAGTGCTATCCTTGCCTGCCTTGATAAAGCCAGCAATAACTTTAATCTCGCCGTATTTCAAGCCTGCCAGTATCAATAAAAAGACAGCCAGTAGAATAACAATAGTTTTTTTTGAAAAAAATTTCCTCCTCCTGGCTTTTAATTTCTTATAAAAACTAACCCCTAAAACAAAAGGCAAGAGCAAAAGTGCAACTGCCATTTGCTGTTTGGTTAAAAGACCGCCAACAATGCTTAATATAAGATAAAGTAGTGCTTTAAAACTTGCCTTTTCAAAAACTAAGAGGCTTGCATAAATAAAAAGGGTAAAGAAAAAGTTAAAAAGGGTGTCGCTTGAAACGCCTGACCCAACAAAAGCAAACATCGGCTGAAAGCTGACTAAAACCCCCAGAGCTGCCGCTAAAGTTTTCTTTTCAAAAACCAGTCTGCCAATTTTGTAAACCAGCCAAACGGTAGCAACAGTTGTCAAAACCGAAAAAAGCCTTGTAGTAAAAACCCTTATAAAAAAATTAAAAGGCTTTACCAAAAGATAAAAGCGGCTGGCTAAAAAATAGTAAAGAGGCGGATAAGAGGTTGCCTCATTTATCGCCATCTCTTTTCGAAACTCTTGGGGAAAGCTTTTAATCTCTTCCTCGTCTTTTCCAATAAAACCGTCTGTATAAAAAAGGTTGTACTCGGGATGATGGGTAAAACGATTTCTACCCTGCTTGTTTCTTAAAGTCCCTAAAAGTTCTTCAGAAATGGCGATTTCTTGGCTTGTAGTACCTTGCTCATCCCAGTAATGTTTTTTGCCAAACTCGGCATAGTTCTGCACTTGGGCAAAGTGGGCCTGCTCATCGGGAAAATGCCACAAAGGAACAATGCCGGCCCAAACAATTCCCTTAAAGAGGGTAAAAGTTAAAAGCCAAAACAATAAAGAAGTTTTAAAAAGTTTCATTAAGTTTTAAGATAAGTTTGCTAAAAGGGTCGCTAATTTTCTTTTTTAAAATTTTGGCATTTTCCAAAACACAATGGCCGCCTATTTTGCCAGGCATTGGTATCAAAACCGGCCGCCTAACATAGGGCAAGGATTTTTGATAGCCTTTATTGTATATCCTATTAAATTTTGTATAAACGTTTTCAAAGTTTAAGTTTTTTTTATCACAATATTTTTTTAACCACTTGCAAAAACCAATTGCCAACCCATAGTAAGTTGTTGAAAAAAGCTTGGCTGCTTCTGTTTCTTCAGCCTTTTTAAAGATTATTGTCTTAAGGTCCAAGGTTTTAAAGTGTTTGAGAGCTAGCCTTTTCCCTTTCTCGCTGACCGGGCCAATTACCTTGGGGAAAACAAAAAAATAATCATAAAGTCGGGGGTGAACACCCATCATTGGCGCATGAACTGTCGGAGTTTTGGACTGTTTTTCAATTTTGCGTGTTGTCCCTGGAGCAACGGTTGAATCAATAATGACTAATTTCGGAGAATTGGTTGTAATTTGGAAAACAACCGGCCTTGAGAACTTGGGCCAACTTAAAAAAGGGATACAAATGTGCAAGATGTCTACTTTTTTTCCTTTTAAATTATTGTGGGTTAAATCCTTGGTAAAAACTCGGTAATGCTTCTGGCAAACTTTCTTAATCGCCCGGCCGACTTCTCCCAAACCCAGAATGCCAACAATCTGTTTTGCAGTTTTTTTCTTCATGGTCTATATGATATTATATTTTTTATGGAAAATGTACTGGTCACTGGCGGCGCAGGCTTGATCGGCTCCCACCTTTGCGACAAACTTATCAAAGAAAATTTTTCAGTCACCTGCATCGATAATTTTATAACAGGCAGGCCGGAAAACATCGCCCACCTAGCAAGCAATAAAAATTTTATCTTTATTAAAGCCGATGTTTCTTTGCCTCCGAAAAATTATCTGGAAACTGGCGACAGAAAACTGGTGGCTTATAATTATATTTTCCATTTAGCCAGCCCTGCCAGCCCTAAGGGCTATATAGATCATCCTATAGAAACTTATCGGGTCAACTCTTTTGGCACCCATCGCCTTTTAAAATTCGCTAAAAAACAAAAAGCTAGGTTTTTGTTTGCCTCAACCTCTGAGGTTTATGGCGACCCCAAGGTCCATCCTCAGCCGGAGACTTACTGGGGTAATGTCAACCCCGTTGGCATAAGGGCTTGCTATGATGAATCAAAAAGGTTCGGGGAAATGGTCTGCAAGGTTTTTGAAAGGGAATATAAGCTTGATGTCCGCATTGCCAGAATCTTTAACACCTATGGTCCGCGAAACGACCCCAATGATGGACGAGTAATTCCTAACTTTATCGTCCAAGCACTGAAGAACAAGCCAATGACTGTTTATGGCAATGGCAAACAAACCAGAAGCTTTTGTTATGTTTCTGACTTGGTTGAGGGGCTATACAGGTTAATGTTTAAAAAAGCTCTTAAAGGAAGGGTGATAAACCTGGGTAATCCGGATGAGTTTGAAATCTTAGGCTTGGCTCACAAAGTAAAAAAGATTACCAATTCCACTTCAAAAATCGTCTTTACTAAAAAACTTGAGGACGATCCAGCCCGCCGCAAACCAAATATCAAAAGAGCCAAAAAACTCTTAGGATGGCAGCCTGAGATAAGTTTAGAAAAAGGCTTGTCGCCAACAATTAACTACTTTAAAAAGCTTCTCCCCTCTTGACCTTTTTAAAAATAAAACCCAAATAAAAAATCATCGACAGATAGCCAATATAGTTTCTGTTAAAAAAGCGCGAGAAGAGCCAAAAAACAAAAAGAAAAATTCCATAGTCTACTATTAAGTTGCTAGTGGTTGTCTGCTTCTTAAGTCTCTTAAGAAGATAAAAAGCTAAAGGGATCCCAAAGGCAAGCTGGAAAATAAAAAAAGGAAAATAATCGTATCTATCAAGTATATTAAAGGCGGTTAAAAAGATTGACGGACCAACTCCCCAAATAGGAAAGCTGGTAGGCAAACGTCCTTCAGGATAAAAATAAATATCTTCAATAAAGCTTTTGGCATCCCAGGCTAAAAAAGGCAGGAAAAAGAAAGCTATGGCGGCAAAAAAAGCCCAGGTTTTTTTAAAGGTCAGCCTTGCCTTCTTTAAA
>Ga0180438_10003692_pt1 | contig 22852 bp, 22 predicted proteins | sample SS_ome_12_FD_132455 | JGI IMG/M metagenome (GOLD analysis project Ga0180438, IMG submission 132455) | Hypersaline lake sediment archaeal communities from the Salton Sea, California, USA - SS_3_D_2 metaG | ecosystem: Environmental > Aquatic > Non-marine Saline and Alkaline > Hypersaline >...
AAAGTTCAATGTTTGTTTCAAAGTACTTAAAAAAGTTAATGATTCTTTTAAGCTCATCAACGTTGAACCTTGAACATAGAACCTTGAACACCGATTCACCATTTTTTTGATGGTGAATCGGGGAAAAGTAAATCCGAGGTATTTATTTATTGATATTATGGAAAAAATTAGAGAGTTGTACTCTGTTTTTTATGTGGAGTTTTTTATAGATACTATGGATATGGTGTTTCACCGTTTGAAGGGAGATATACAGGGTATCTCCAATTTCCTTATTACTTTTACCTTTACAGATCAAATAGATCAGTTCCTGCTCCCTTTGAGAGATATTATATTTTGAAAATATATAGCTGGCTTTTGCTTCATTTTCCAGTATCGATGAGTTTTCTCTGAAATATTTTTTTAAAAATCTTCTAAGATAAATGAGTGGCGGTAGAATATAGGCAAAACTAAAAAGAAGTTTTAGTGAATAATTGGATGTGAAGATAAAAATGGTCTGGCATATAAAAAAAATATAACCAAACATCCTGATTGCTATTTGTTTGTCTGGTTCTTTTATTTCTTTCGTTCTATATATTATGTATGCGATTCCTGCATAGAATGCAAAAATAATTATCCAGTCTGATAAAAATTCAATCGCATTTAATGTATTACTGTTTTTTGTTTTAAAATAGCTTAGAGTCAATATAAATAAAATGATAGAATACAACATCCATAAAAGTAAATATATTTTTTTAATCAAACTGGATAATTTTTTCTCAATCAATCCACAGGCAAATTTAATAAAAAGGTAAAGTCCAATAATAATTACAGGTCTTAATAAGAAGACCAGGAGAATGACATAGAGTTTTTTTGTCTGCCAGGGATCGAGTTTTAATAAATCCAATATGAGAGAGCGGATTGTATAAAAAAAGAAAAATCCCAGATTTAGAAATATTATATAATAGAACCAGTAAGAAAGATATTGTAATTTGTAATCTCTATACATTTTATAAGAGATATAAATGGTTACTGAAGCAATGGCAATCGAAATAAAATAGAAGAATATTGACGTGTAGGTCATTCTTTTTTTATATCACACAATAAAAAAGAAGTAAATTAATCCTTCTTCCTTATAGAGGAAACAAATTTTATGATCCCAACCACAATAACATGAATCGTAATATATACGACAGTAATGGTAAGCAATTTTGATATCGGCGTTAATTGAGCCCATATATCCATGATATTTGAGGATTTCTCTATGTTAAGCTCACACACGACCAACAAATATTCATGCCTTACCAGCCAGAACCATTGAATTAAAAACAAAACGTATAATACTGACAGATAAATACGCAATTTTTTGTTTGTACCATTATGACTCATTTTATTCCTCCTCTATGTTTTTTAAGCCCACAGAACACACAGAAAAACACAGAAAAAACACAGGAAATTGAGACAAAAAACTTCTGTGTCTCTTGTGCTTCGTAGCGGAGCCACTCCGCAGAGAAGTATTCTGTGTGTTCGTAATTGCGTGGGTCTTTTTTTTTCATTTTATTTCATAAAAGTTTTTACAATACTGTTTCTTACCCAACAGAATTAAATAGCCGTTATTTTGATAGAATTTAAGTTTAATTCTTATTTCATTAGTTTTGAAATATGCAACTCCCATTGTTCCTCCTGGTTTTCAATCAATTGGTAAATTTTTCCATTTTTTATTCTTATGGGGTAAGGTTTTAACACGCTTTGCCAGATTATTTTTACATAAAAAACATTTAAAAGTTTTCCCTTTATATCATATTCAAGTAATTCGACTTTATCATTTGATATTCTCCATGTGGTAATATAAATTTTATTGTTATCAGTGAATATAAATGAAATTTCAGGATAATAATCAAGAAAATGCACATACTGTTTATATCTATCATATCTCTCTTTATACGTATTCTTTAAGAATTCTCTGAATACTTTTTCATCTTCGGTTGTAAATTTTCTCTTCTTAAAATTTTTGTTTTCAATTAAATAGAGCCGCTTCCCGGTATGATCAAGTATCTCTATAATAAATCCTGGTTTACCGGCAATAATTATTTTATTATTTAATGTAGTATATTTTGGCTCTCTAATAGGAAAGTATATTGCTGCTTTTCCCATCTGTTGGAAATCTTGTACTCGGTATATTTCTTTTCCTTTTTTCAGTCCTGGGTCGAATAGATTTACTGTAAAATAACTAATATTGTTTTCAAAAAGCCTTCCTTTCCCAATAAAACCAGTTTTTAATGGGAAAAACATTGATTGGCCACTCGGTGTTTTTAATTCTTTTATGAATTTGCCATCTTTTGAAAAGAAGGAGACTTTACCTATACTGTTGATTATCAGGTACTCTTTTTGAGGTATAATGGTTGGGGGTCCTTTAAATTCTTCTGGTCCTTCTCCTTCCCTTCCGAATTTATTCAGAAATTTATAATTTTCAGCTGAATATATATAGATAGTTGAGTTTTCATTTATATAAATATATTGTTCGTCAATGGTTAAACTCGTGGGTTTTAAAACATCGGTAATAATAGCTACTTTTTCAGGATATAGAAATTGAATGGATATTATTATAAAAAATAACAGAGTCCACACTCGCTTGAATGGGTTATTTTTGATTTTACTTTGTCTTTGCTTTGGGGAACGAAGTACATACTTGATTTTTTTAAATACTTTGTTATACACTTTGTCATACATTTTCTGCCTCCTGGGACTTTTATATAATCAAAAGGCAGTTATTTCAATAGAACTATAGTTTAATTCTTAATTATTAAACTTTAGTTCTAAAAAGGGGGGCAGGCGAAAATTTTGTAAAAAGTTTTGTGGGGTCCAGGGGCGGTTTTTCAAAAGAGCCCCTGGAAATAGTTAAGGGAACAAAAAGAGTTAGATCAGTTGGATGGGCAGGGTTAAAGGCTAATAAAGCTCTTTCTTCCTGCCCATCCGGTGGCCCTTAAAAGATCCGGACCAGCTTGTATCCGCAGGATGCCGTCCAGGTCCGGTTTATAGTCCTAAAAGGTACTAAAAACAACCTTTAACCTTATGTCAAAAAAATTGTCCAGGCTGCCGAAGGAAGAAAAAATAGATAACAAAAATGAAGAGATAGTCAAATAAAAAAGAGGGCATAACGACATCTAAAGTTGGCATTGGAGTGCCTAAAGATGGCGCTGCAGCGTATGATGATGACATTGCAGCATATAAATTTGATGCTGTAGTGTATAAACATGGCATTGCAGTGCCTAAAGTTGACGTTGCAGCGTATAAAGATGACATTACAGCCCATAAAGTTGACGCTGCAGCGGTTAAACCTGGTTTTGCAGCGCATAAATATGGCATTGCAGTGTATAAAGATGATATTGCAGTGGTTAGAGTTGGTGATGAAGCGTGTATAGTTGACAATGCAGGAAGTATTTTTTCCGCCTGGCACCTTTTCCCCTCTGTCGGAAATGCTTTTGAATTGATGTTATCTTTTAAGGACTATTAACCGAACGGCCTCCCAAGGAGGCACCACGTTCGGATCTTTCAGTGCATAATGGGCGATGGGCAGATTAATAAAAAAAACGTTTAGACCTGCCCATCCAGCTTAGCTATCTCTTTTAAAGAACTTGTCTATGCCTCCGGCGGGTCAGAACCTTTTTGAAAAAAGGTTCCAACACCTCCAAAAACTTTTGTTTAAGGCCCTTCGGGCCTATTATATTAAACTTCGCATGTCTTCGCGTACCTTCGCGGTTAAAAAAAAATGCAATAGAGGGTTTGTCCCTTTCTCTTTTTTTATTCCATCACTCCAATTGCGGATCAAAGCAGAGCTAAGTTCCTAAGTTTTTCCAATGATTACGCATAGGAAAAAAGCCACATACGTGAGAATATGATTGCAAATGTCAGAAACATTTCGATTTTTTAAAAATTACAAAATACAAATCACAAATTACATGCTACTCTGCGAAGTAGCCTCGCTACGTAGCACGAGAACAAATCCCAAACCACAAATTACAAACAAGACCTTTTAAGGCTAGAAGGAAAAAGAAAAGCTCAGTTTCAACCTGAGTACAACAAGTGCAATAGAAGCTCGTTTTAGATGTTTGTGGTTTTGGTCATTGGAATTTGTAATTTGTTTGTAATTTGTATTTTGGGATTTGTAATTTAAAATGTTTCACATACATGGTCAGCCATAACAGAAATAAAAATATAGACAACATGTTGGTAGATAATTTTTGGTAAGCGTCTATAGGGGCTTATATCTTATATTTGCCAACCACCCTTTTATCTTTTTCAGTGGATAGAGGCCAAAACCGTCCCAGATCAACTCTAGCCTCACCAAAGGCGCAAACAACCGGTATTTAACCATCATATCCCAGACAATTCGTTTGTGAGTGGGTGGACAACCTTTGATGCGGTTGATTTTCCTGGATTTTATCCCCTGGGAAGCAGCTGCACAATCACCCATCACTAATACCTTTTTAGCTTCTATTGGTTCCTTTACCTTTCCGATTAACACGGTTAATTTAGGGAATTTTTTTAAACGTTTCGGTTTCCGGTCCTTTATCATATGGAGCCAGTCCAGGAAAATGCCCTGGCACCCGCCCGTACAATAAGGCACCCCGGAACGGATATCAAAATTACAATCAAAATTCTCCACCCGATAAAACCCAAAATCCAATTTCTTTGCAATTCCTTGAGCTTTTTCCACAGGAAAGTCACCCATGACCTCGATCTCTTCAAAAGACGATGGCCCATATCCCCGGTCAATCGCTTCCTGGATATGCGCGATTTTAAAAGGGTCCAGGTTCAGCAACCTGGCGCACACCATATCATGGGCAACTGCATTCGTGGATACCACCACCACTCCCATATCAATTCCATGCTGGGTCATTTGATTACCCCCAAAGGCCAGTCGAATGCCGTCCGTAACGATTAGATCGGGATTGGCCGCTTCCAGGATATCGACAATTTTGATGTGGAGTTGATGGTTGTGATGAAACATCCTCTCTTTACTATCGATAGTGCCGATATTTAATTTTAATGCGCCGGAATAAGCATCGGCCAACACATTGGTTTTAAACTTGGGAGCAAACACCAGAAAATCTCTTTCAGCCATTTCCCTGGCAATGGAAATATGCGTATGGACCCGTCCTTTCTCCAAAACCACGGTGGTACGACGCCGCTCTTCCATAGCCCGCAGCTTAACGGAGTAGTTTCGCCTCAGTTGACGGTACCCGGCATTACGGAACTGGGTGGCAGTGGTAATACCCAACCCGGATTTTTCTACGATATCGATTTTCTCAATACCCTTGCCCTGCTTTTGAATCACTTTTAAAATCCCCTCTATCACTTCTTTGCGGGTATAGGATTCCGTAGCCACTTTGGGATGGGCCATTACCAGGTTGGGTTTAATCACCACTTTACCGGCGATAGGTTTGGGGAGAGGTATTTTGGTTAAAGCCGTTTCGATAATAGCGGCAACATTCTCAGCATTGTAATCACTGCACGCACCTAGATAAACGGGGAAAGTGGTTGTTTTTTTTTTCATAAATAAAACTCCTGTATCTGATTTTTTTGAAAATTTTTAATACACGTAAAAAATAGTGCCATGCAAATAAAAATTTATACCTGCCAGTGCCAGGGAGTTACGACACTTGAGCACCGGGTGGAATATCTTCGCTGAAGAAGGGGATGATGGGCTTGCCATCCACTACACCGGCAAGAATCATTCCCTGGGATTCTATGCCGCGGATGACGGCTGGTTTCAGATTGGCCACAACGATAAGCTTTTTCCCTACCAATTCTTCAGGAGTATATTCCTGGGCGATTCCTGCGACCATTTGTCTCTTTTCAGTGCCAATATCAACTTCGAGCTCCAGTAGTTTATCAGCGCCTGCGACCTTTTCTGCCTTTAGAATTTCACCAGCTCTAAGGTCCACCCTTTTGAATTCATTGAATGTAATGTGTTCCATTGTTTCCTCCTATTCTTACACATGATTGATTTCTTCTGCATAATATTCATTATACCATGAATTTATTTGCATTATCAATGTATTTTTTTCCACAGATTCACACATTACACGGATTCTCACGACAACTCAGGAACTGAACCGCAAAAATCTAGATTTTCCCATGACTACGCAGAGGATAAAAACCACATACGAGGGAATATGATTGCAGATGTCGGAAACATGAAGATTTTTTAAAATTACAAAATACAAATCACAAATTACATGCTACTCTGCGAAGTAGCCTCGCTACGTAGCACGAGAACAAATCCCAAACCACAAATTACAAACAAGACCTTTAAAGGCTAAAAGGAAAAAGAAAAGCTCAGTTTCACCTTGAGTACAGTATGTTCAATAGAAGTTCGGTTAAGATGTTTGTAATTTTGTTCATTGTAATTTGTAATTTGCTTGTAATTTGTATTTTGGGATTTGTAATTTAAAACGTCTCACACACATGCTCAGCCATAACGGAAATAAAAATATCGGCAACATGTTGGTAGATAATTTTTGGTAAGTGGCCTTAACGGCTGCGGCTGAGCTTTGTGAGTGCTTCCAGTGCACCCATGGGTAAACCGATTTGACCTGTTGGTACGTAAGGCTCCCGGACATTAATACGGATCAATTTGGCATTGGGACTATATCTCGAAACAATACTTTCGGAAGTCATGCGGACAGTAGGCACTCCGGTTCCAGCGCCGCATTCAATAATAATGATAGAGCCTTTTTCGTTTCGACTCAGCCACTGGTGAAACCGGTGCTGCTGCTCATCTGTTCGTCGGGATATCCAACTCCAGTCACCAAACATTAGGATATTGGGGCGAGCAACTTGACCGCAGGCAGGACAGGCAGGTAGTGGTTCACGGGCGTTCATGGTCTCCTCATCCACTATGACATTGGTTTCCTCGGCTGACCAGATGACACTGGTGCAAGAACGGGCACACTGCAAATGGTGAATGGACCCGTGACACTCAATGACCCGGTCTCCCTCAAACCCGGCTTTCTGGAACTGACCATCCACATTGGATGTAAATACAAAATAACCACCGGGCTTCTCCCTTCCCCAATTCAAAAGAATCTCAAAGCCTTTATGGGGAGTGGTTTTCCTGTAAAGGTTCAGGCGGTGGCCGTAGAATCCCCAGGCCAGAAGGGGGTCCTGGTCAAACCAGTGAGGATTGGCCATGTCAATAAAACTGTATCCCAGTTTGGCAAAAGGGGGATAGGCTTTCCAGAATCCTTTGTTACCGCGAAAGTCTGGTAGGCCGGAATCCACGCCTATACCAGCACCGGCACATACCAGCAGCGCATCTGCTTCCTGGATATAGTCGCCTGCTTTTTCTATCAGGCTTTCAATGTGTTTTTCATTATCATTGTAGGTTGTCATTCTAGTAAGGTAATGCATTGAATGAGAAATGTCAAGTCCACCAGAATGCCCAAATTCACTACCTGAAGGTGAATGAATTTGGCGTTCAAAGTTCAAGGTTCAATGTTCAAAGTTGAAAGTTGAAAAACTTAGGACTTTGAAAGAGCTTTTTGATAGCTCTAAAAAAACGTTGAACATTGAACTTTGAACACAAAATTCAGGCCGAGCCCCTACGTCAGATACCGGTTTTTATGCCATCGTAGGGGCAAACCTTGTGTTTGCCTGTTCATAAAACGCCAAAATTAGAATTGCTGGAATGGGCAATAATGTTGGAATTTCCAAAAGTCGTAAAAATAAAATCTTAACGATTATGATTCACCACAGAGGGCGCAGAGAACGCAGAGACTTTTTAATATAAAATGTTTTTCTCTGTGATCTCCGCGCCCTCGTGCTACGTAGCAAAGCTACTTCGCAGAGTAGTAATCTCTGGCGTCCATCCTTTTTGCCAGAAGTAGGCAAAATTTGATTTGAATGTGGCCTAAAAATTCAAATTTTCGGTGATTTCACTTGTATAAAAATGGCCAATGAGCTAGAATATAAACAGCCTAATTATAAGGAGGTCAGTATGCAAAAATCAAAACTTCTTGATAAAGTCGCAATAAATGTGAAATCCCATAGACTTCTTAAACAACTGCTAAAAGAAAATCCGAAACTGGATGAGATCATGCGCAACTCCCGTAATGAGACCGAAGCATTGGTGGGAGTAAGAAACTGGGTGATGGAAGAGTTGAAAGCCAGTCCCGAAGCCCTGAAATACTACAAAAGCGAACATTCAGGAAGGAAGACCTTTGAAGTTCTCAAATGGCGCGACTATGCAGCCATTCGAATCCTGGACTATATCGATCATGCAGGCATGCAGTTTGTAGACCTTAATTTGAGAGGCGAAGTGGCAGTGAGTAACCCGATTAAAGGAATCTGGATGGCTGTGACTCACGGCACCGGTGGTGCAAAACCCTACTTCTTTGAAGATATGCTGCAGCTCTTCCGCCAGTTCAGGGGTGAAAATGAACCCAAACACCCGAACCGGGAAAAAGTAGAAGGGTGGATGGCCAGGTTCCCCTCTGGCCTGGACCCACGTATCATCAAACTGAGAGAAGAAAACCGTGAACGGATTCTGAAAACCATTATTAAAAAAATAGATTCCGGGAAGATTAAAGATTCAAAATTCAAATTCGACCCGGGCATGTCCCATGAACAGAAATTTCTAAAAACATTGGAATGGTGGGAGGAGTGGTCCTTTCACCTGCGATTCGCTGTACGTAATCCTGACGACCTGAATGACATGCTGGGCGAATCCCTGGACCCGGATACCATGAAAATCCTCTACGAGGCCAAAGAAGCAGGTATCCCTACCTTTGTGAACCCTTATTACCTCTCCCTTTTGCATGTCAGGGTCCCCTATTTTGCGATTGGCGCGGATTTAGGTATCCGCTATTATGTACTCTACAGCAAAGAGCTGGTGGAAGAATTCGGCCATATCGTCGCATGGGAAAAAGAGGATGAAGTAGAACCGGGAAAACCCAATGCTGCAGGCTGGCTGCTGCCATCATACTACAATGTTCACCGAAGGTACCCGGAAGTAGCGATTCTAATACCCGATACCGTGGGCCGTGCCTGCGGCGGTCTATGCTCCTCCTGCCAACGAATGTACGAATTCCAAAGAGGTAACCTGAATTTTAACCTGGATAAGCTGAAACCCAAAGAAACCTGGAGCCAAAGACTAAAACAACTGATGGAGTACTTTGAAAAAGATTCCCAACTTCGAGATATCCTGGTTACTGGCGGTGACGCACTAATGAGTTCGGATAAATCCCTGGAAAAAATCCTGGATGAGATCTACTGGATGGCACAGCGGAAACAGGAAGCCAATAAAAAGAGAAAACAAGGGGAAAAATATGCGGAATTGGTACGGGTCCGGCTGGGAACACGGCTGCCGGTCTATCTGCCGTATCGGATAACCCCAGAACTGACAAAAATCCTGATGGATTTTAAGAAAAAAGCCTCTGAAATCGGAGTGAAACAGTTTGTGATACAAACCCATATTGAATCACCCATGGAAATCACACCTGAATCCAGGGATGCCATCAAACGGTTAATCTCTGCTGGGTGGACAGTGACCAACCAATGTGTCTTTACTGCTTCCGGTTCACGCCGGGGACATACGGCCAAACTGAGGCAGGTGCTAAATGAAGTAGGCGTACTGCCATATTACACATTTACGGTAAAAGGCTATATGGAAAACTGGTTTAATTTTGCCCCCAATGCCCGGGCAATGCAAGAACAATTGGAAGAAAAGGTGTTTGGTACTATCCCGAAAGACCATCACAAAACCATTAAAAATTTTCCGTTGGAAGCAGAAATGCTGGTGGAACATATTGCTGACCTGAGGAAAAAGGAAAATTTGCCTTTCCTGGCTACGGATCGAAACGTACTGAACCTGCCGGGTGTGGGTAAGAGTCTTACCTATCGAGTGATTGGTATTACCCGCTATGGTCGTCGAATCCTTGAATTTGATCATGACGCCACCCGTCTTCACAGCCCCATTATTCATAAAATGGGAAAAGTAGTGATTGTTGAATCAAAATCCATCAGCGAATATTTAAAACAACTGGAAGATATAGGCGAGGATATTTCCGAATATGCGGGTCTCTATGGTTACTCCCTGGGTGAGACTGAACCACGGATGCCTCTCTATGAATACCCGGAATATGATTTTAAGGAAACAGATAAATATACCAATTTAAAAATTGATCAGTAAGAGGAAAATACTAAATATGAAGGAAACAATTGAAAAAATCATGGCGCAGATGAACCAGGTTATCCTGGGTAAAGAATTCGAGATCCGTCTGGTATTCACCTGCATGTTGGCCAAAGGCCACCTTTTGATCGAGGATATCCCCGGCGTGGGGAAAACCATACTGGCCCAGTCTTTGGCCAAAACCCTGGGGCTGAGTTACACCCGGATCCAATGTACCAGTGACCTACTGCCAGCAGATATGGTGGGGACCTCCATCTTTGATAAAAAAAAGCAGGAATTTCGATTTCATCCAGGACCCATGTTTGATCAAATGGTGCTGGCGGACGAGTTGAATCGCGCGACACCCCGAACCCAGAGCGCCTTGCTGGAGGCGATGGAAGAACGACAGATCTCGGTGGATGGTGTTACTCATCGACTACCCGATCCCTTCTTTGTCATTGCCACCCAGAATCAACGCTACCATGTGGGCACCTTTCCCCTACCAGAATCGCAGCTGGATCGCTTCTTAATGCGAATCCAACTGGGATATCCAGACTATAAATCCGAACGCCAACTCTTAACAGGTGAAGACAGGCATGATATGGTGAAACGGATCGAACCTGTAACACCGGTTGAAATCCTGAAAGAGATGCAGGCTCAAGTTCCGAATATACATGTTTCCAATGCTATCCTGGATTATGTTCAAGACATTATTGCCGGCAGTCGAAGCAATCCGCATCAATTCCTGGGATTGTCTCCGCGGGCAGGGATTTGCCTGGTGAGAGCTGCTCAAGCCTGGGCATTGTCTGAGAACCGGGAAATGGTGCTGCCAGAGGACATCCAGCTTGTAGCTGGAAGTGTGCTGGAACACCGGCTAGCGCCTGAAAGCAGTAATATAAAAAGCAGCGGCTATCTGGCAGTGGAACAGTTGATACGAACCATTCCATTAAATCAATAAATGGGCTGCCCGGAATCACGAATTGTAAAAAAGATACGCACCCGTACCCGACCCACCCGTTCAGGGTTTTTACTGATACTGGTGCTGGTGGCCATGCTGGTGGCTTCTATCAATTACGGCAACAATATGGCCTATATTCTTACTTTCCTCTTATTCAGCCTAATGCTGGTGGGGCTGCTCAACAGCCGCAACAACCTGAAGGGGTTGGATATAGCCAACCTGATGCCAGAGCCGGTGTTTGCCGGTGAAATGCTGCGAATTAATCTTGAGCTGCACAATCATTCCAATGGCCGGCGATTCGGTATCTGGCTCGCCCATGCAGAAAGTGATTCTTCCTCAAAATTATCTGGCCCATTTGCTGTAGAGTCCTGTTCCAATACCACAGGAGAGATATCTTTCCTTGCCCCCAAACGCGGTCGTTTTACCCTCTCCCGCATTGACCTTATCACCGTTTACCCCCTGGGTTTGTTCCTGGTCAGAGGGGAACTTCAGGTGGAAAAAAGTTACCTGGTCTACCCCCACCCAGAGGGGACAAAACCCTGGCCTGAACCAGAGGTCCATTCGCAAGAAAGCGGAGAAGGATACCACATGAAGGGCGGCGATGACTTTACCGGTGTTCGCCCCTACCGAACCGGTGAACCCATGCACCATATCGACTGGAAAGCAGTGGCCCGGGGCAGACCTCTATACATTAAAGAATTTACCGGCGGCGGATCATCCCAATTGTGCTTCAGCTGGGAACACCTGGGAGGAATGGGACCAGAAAAGCGGCTCTCTCAACTGTGTAAATGGGTTCTGGAGGCAGACGAACAGGGGGCTGAATTCGCTTTAAAACTGCCGGATGGCAAAATAAGTTCGGATTCCAGCTCCACCCATACCTTAAAATGCCTGGAAGCTCTGGCTCTTTTCCAATTCCGTAGGTGAGAATCATCATGAAATATGCTGCTGTACCCCAATTAACCCTCTCCAGGGGTGCCACTGGCTGGCTGATGTTCAGCCTCTTACTGGCCATTAGCTGGCATATTCCCAATACCCCCATATGGGTACTGGCGGCTGTTCCCGTGCTGGTGTACTGGCGGTACCGCCTGATGATTCAAAAAAAACCTCTGCCCCCACGGGGAATCCGGTTGTTGCTCACCCTGACAGCATTTATAGCAGTGCTGGTGACCTACCGCTCCTACTTAGGGAGAGACCCCGGCATGACTGCATTGATCCTGCTCTCAACCCTGAAATTACTGGAGTTGAAATCCCAGAGGGATTTTATGTTTATTATTTTTTTATGCTATTTCCTGGTTTTTGGGAATTTTTTATATTCCCAATCCATTCAATCCCTGGCATTCATGGTGGTGGCCGTGGTGTTAATTACTGCTGCTGTTCTTCGGTTAAACCATGGCGAAAAGCAACCGGTAAAGGTCGCCTTCCTTTTAAGATCCGGGTTTCGCTTTTTTCTGCTCTCGATCCCTTTTATGGTGGTGCTATTTATACTCTTCCCCCGCACCACTGTTCCCCTCTGGAACCTGCCGCAGGATTCCAGTAAAGCAGGAGGGATGGGTTTTAACGATTCGGTAAGACCCGGTCAGATTGCAGAGCTGGCTGCTTCCAATGAAACGGCTTTCCAGGTAAGCTTTCCGGACGATAATATGCCGGCTCCTAAGGATCTTTATTTCCGTGGATTGGTGTTATGGTTTACCAATGGGAAGTGGTGGTATCAGGGCGTCTTACGTGCTCGATTTGGACGATGGTATCAAGCGGAAGGCGACATCTCTATCCAACAGATCATTACCCTGAAACCTCACTATAACCGATGGCTTTTTGCCCTGGACACGCCGGTAAAAATTCCCAGGAGAGCCCTTATCTTCCCGGGCAGAATCTTCCAGGCCTACTGGCCCATTAGTAAAGTTATCCGCTACAGTGTGGCGTCAGCGCTTCAACCCAAAGAGCCCGAATCCATTACAGACACCCACCGGAGGTGGGCGCTGCAATTGCCTTCGAATAGCAATTCACCGCTTTTTGACCTTGCTCGCTCATGGCGCGACTCTGCATCATCAGATTCAGAGATAGTTCAAACAGCCCTGGCTTACTTTAAAAATAATGGTTTCGTCTATACCCTCACTCCAGGAACCATGGACTCGGAAGCGCCCCTTGAAGATTTTTTATTCAACAAGCGGAAGGGATTTTGTGAACACTATGCTGCAACCTTTACCCTGTTGATGCGGGCAGCAGAAGTTCCCGCACGAATGGTACTCGGTTACCAGGGGGGCGAATACAATACCGCGGGCAGCTACCTGGTGGTACGCCAATCAGACGCTCATGCCTGGTCTGAAGTATGGCTGGAAGATAAAGGATGGCAGCGAGTCGATCCCACAGCTGCGGTCTCGCCGGAACGGTTGGAATATGGGATGGAAGTGAGCCGGACTCTCTCCTCCATGGGCCCTCTCGATGACGATAGCCGCTCCGATGCCATCCAACGCGCGATGAGAAAAAACTTCTTCAAAAAATTAATCCGATTTTTCGAACAACATTGGGACAATATCAATAATAAATGGGATCTCTGGATCATGACCTATGACCGGTATCGCCAGAGAGATATTTTGAGGACCCTTGGCCTTTCCGGATTCAGCCAGTGGAGCCTGTTGGGTGTGCTTATCATCATTATCCCAACTCTCTTCATCGCGATTTCACTGCTTTTAAAACGGCAGGCACTCTCCTCCCATCCCCTGGTGAGATATTATCAACTGTTTTATCGTAAAACCGCCAAAAAGGGGATTAAACCAGCTCTGTGGGAAGGTCCCCTGGATTTCCAGCTCCGTGCAGTGGACGCGTTTCCCTATAAAAAAAAGGAAATTCAACAGGTGATCAATCTTTACATCAATCTCCGCTATGGACAATTGCCAGTGACCAAAGAGTCGCTGAAACAATTAAAACGATTGGTTCGCAAGTTTAATATTAAAAAACATTGAGTGTAAAGAATTTTCGGGCGAACACAGAGGTTCGCCCCTACATCCAATGCGGGTTTTCATGCCATTGTAGGGGCTCGGCCTGCATTTTGTGTTTGCCCGCTCTTGAAGCGCCAAAATGAGAATTGCTGTTCCCTTCTTTTTCCATTGGACGAAATCGAAATATTTTGGTAAAATGAGCCATTTAAACATTACAATAAAAAAAGGTGAATAAGATGAGCAGACAAGATGCAGCAATGAGTAAAGTATCTGTCACCAATGACATTTCTTTATATACGTTTACCAACCATGAAGCAAAACACTCAGACACCATAACAGTGATTGTACAGGATAACCAGGCACTGTTAATCGATACGGCTTACCCGGAATATGCCCAAAGGGTGAAAGAGGAAATGCAGCAGCAGGGAATCAAGCCGGAAATTGTTGTTCTTTCCCACTATCACCCGGACCATGTCAGTGGTTGTACTGTTTTCCCGGAAAGTCACATTTACGCCAGCGAGTTTTATGAATACAATTATACCAATTGCCAGGTCTGGGAACCAGATTTTACGTACCTTCGCCCCAAACAGTTAATCAGAGGCGGTCAATCACTCTCTTTTGGTGATTTTGAACTAATGTTTCACCATTCCCCAGGGCACAGCAAATGCGGTATTATCACGCAGATTACAGAGAAGATCATCCATGTGGGGGATTTAATTATGATTACCTGGGATAGAAAGAACTCCCTCCCTTATATCACTGACGGGGGCAGTTTTGAAAACCATATGAAAAGCCTGGAGCTTATAATAAAGCTTGATCCCGATGCCATCGTGGTCCCCCACGGCGGATTGATTGATAATAAAAAAAGAATCCATGCACTGGTGGAAGACCGCTTGTATTACCTGGAAAAAACATCGCGTTCAAAAGGAACCCTGCCCATTGCAGAATGCCTTAAAAATGACATTTCCTGGTATGATCATCTTGAATTTCACGACATGAATGTGATACAATTGTTATAAAAGAGGTAAGGGGTAAGAGTTAAGAGTTAAGTGATACTTTTTTTACAATGAATGGAGCAAATAAAAATAAAAGATAGAAGGAAGCCAAACATGAAATTTACGGAACTAAAACTGGAAAAAAATCTCATGAAGGGGATTGAGGAAGCAGGGTTTTCAACACTAATGCCGGTCCAGGAAGAGACCTTTATTTACACCTTGAAAGGAAAAGACGTAACGGTTCAATCTCAGACCGGAACCGGTAAAACAGCAGCTTTTTTGGTTACTATATTTCAACATTTTCTTGATAAAACCATCAAGAAAAATAAAAAAGCATTAATTATTGCGCCCACGCGGGAATTGGCGATCCAGATAGAGAAAGACGCCAAAGTGCTGGGTCGTTATCTTCATTTTACCATAGGCAGTTTCTATGGAGGTGTGGGTTACAAACATCAAGAGGAACTGCTGAAGAAAGATGTAGAGGTCATCATTGGCACCCCGGGCAGGCTGCTGGATTTTAACAGCAAGGGGAAACTTGATTTCAGGAATATCGGTTTCCTGGTGATTGATGAGGCAGACCGTATGTTTGATATGGGATTTTTCCCGGATATTACACGAATACTGAGAAATTCGGTTCCCTGTTCGGAGCGGCAGACCATGCTTTTCAGTGCCACGCTGGACGTCAAGACCCGCAGTATTGCCAGGGAATTCATGAATAAACCGGTCAAAATAGAGATCATGCCGGAACAGGTGACAGTGGACACGGTATCCCAGCGCATCTACCATGTGGCCCGGAAGGAAAAGTTGAACCTGATGCTGGGAATTTTGAAGAAAGAGTTACCCAAAAATGCGCTTATTTTCACCAATACCAAACATGCGGCAGCCCAGGTCGCCAAGCACCTGGAGTACAATGGGTACAAATGCTTGCACCTCAGTGGTGACCTGCCGCAGAGTAAGCGGCTCCAGGTAATAAACAACTTCAAATCCGGCAAACTTCCCTTCCTTGTGGCCACGGATGTAGCGGCTCGCGGTCTCCATATCGAAGGACTTGAAATGATTTTCAATTATGATCTCCCCGGAGACTGTGAAAATTATGTTCACAGGATCGGCCGTACTGCCCGGGCAGGTAAATCCGGGAAAGCCATTTCCCTTGCATGTGAAAATTACATATACAACCTGGAAGCGATCGAATCTTTCCTCGGTACAAAAATCCCGATTGCATACGCTGAGGATGATCTTTACGAAGAGAGTAAAAGCGAAGGCATGACCTTTGATGCAAGAAGCCGCGGCGGTGGAAAAGGAGGAAAACGACGAAAAAAACCCTCTCATCCCAAATCCCGCAGCCGTACACGTCCACTTACACTCTCCCCATCGGCTAAAAAGAAAGCAGAAAAAGAAGAGAAAAAGAAACCCACAACCCAGGTCAAAAAGAAAAAAAGCATTAAAAAAAAGAAATCAACTGCCAAACCCACTGACCGCAAGGGACACAAAGGAACACTGGATGAGCGACTGGAATATTATAAGAAAAAATACGGCGATAGTTTTAAGGTAAAGCCTGAACCATCGACACCGGATGTGAAAAAAGCGCCAAAACCCAAAAAATCATTTTTCAAAAAAATATCACGTGTATTCAATAGGAAAAATAGTAGGTAGTTACCCCTAGGCCTTTTTTAAAAAGTGTTGGAAATTTAATGGTGCGGTGATAAAAACTTAAAAAAAAAGTCGTGAAATCTTTATATTTATTTAAAAATTTTGTATAATATGCCCTGGAATGATTAAAGGGTAAGAAACCAAAAAATTTTTCTAGAAAGCAATGACAGAGAAATAGTATGGAGATCTATTTAGTTGCAATCGTAATATTGGCAGCGTTAGCGGTCTCAGACCTGGTGGTTGGGGTCAGCAATGACGCCGTAAATTTTTTGAATTCTTCCATTGGTTCCAGGGTGGCCCCCCGTCATGTGATTTTAATTATTGCCAGCCTGGGCATGCTGGCTGGGGTTACCTTTTCCAAAGGCATGATGGAAGTAGCCAGGAAAGGGATTTTTCACCCTAAATTTTTCTCTATGCCGGAATTGATGGTGGTCTTCCTGGCAGTTATGTTAACCGATGTTTTATTGCTGGACCTTTACAATACCTTTGGTTTACCCACCTCTACCACGGTTTCCATTGTGTTTGAATTGCTGGGAGCGGCAGTGGCTGTTTCCCTCATTAAAATCAGCCAGTCGGCTGACGGCTTTGCCTCATTGGTAAAATATATTAATACAGCAAAAGCATTGGCCATTATTTCAGGTATATTGCTTTCAGTGGTGGTGGCCTTTATATGCGGCTCAGTACTGCAGTTTTTATCACGATTGCTCTTTACCTTTAATTTCCAAAAACGGTTGAGACGTTACGGTGCCATTTGGGGTGGATTGGCCCTTTCAATCATTGTCTATTTTATCCTCATTAAAGGTGCCAAAGGCTCTACCTTTATCACAGCAGAAAGCCTTGCCTGGATCAAGGCCCATACCGGGTTAATATTACTTTACAGTTTCCTCCTTTGTGCTGTTATCCTCCAGGTCATTCTGCTTTTTTCAAAGGTCAATATACTCAAGCCTATTGTACTAATTGGGACGTTTGCGTTGGCCATGGCTTTTGCCGCCAATGACCTGGTAAACTTTATTGGTGTGCCGTTGGCCGGGATGAATGCTTATAAAGTGGCCCAGGCCGCCAGTGAACCATTGACCACCTCCATGATTGCCCTCCAGGAAGCTGCACCATCTGACACCCCACTGTTGGTGTTGGCTGGTGTGATCATGGCCGTGACCCTATGGATTTCCCGCAAAGCCCGCACTGTTACCGCAACAGAAGTGAACCTGGGTCGCCAGGACGAATGGATGTTTGAACGATTTGCTTCCACCTCCCTCTCTCGAACAGTGGTACGAATGGTAACCACATTGTTTGGGGGTGTTAAAAGAATTGTTCCCAATATCATGTTGCACAAGCTGAATGGCCGCCTGGACCCGGCGAAATATAGTGGAAGGATTACCCTGGATGACGACCGCCCCTCTTTTGACCTGGTGCGGGCCGCTGTGAATCTAATGGTGGCCAGTGCACTGATCTCCCTGGGTACTTCCATGAAACTCCCGCTTTCGACCACTTATGTAACCTTTATGGTGGCCATGGGCAGCTCTTTTGCCGACCGCGCCTGGGGGAGGGACAGTGCTGTTTACCGGGTTACCGGTGTATTTGCAGTCATTGGCGGATGGTTTTTAACGGCCTTGATGGCGTTTAGTGTTTCAGCTATATTTGCCTTTGTTATTTTTTATTTGCGGGCACCAGGGGTGCTCGCTATACTGGGTCTGGGGATTTTTATCCTTCATCGGAACCGCACCGTCCATAAAAAACGGGAAAAAGAGACGGAGGAAGCTGAAATCTTTAACTTGAAAAAAGTTAAAGACGGGAAATATGCAATCACCACTACCTTTGAACATGCCGGACACTTTCTAAGGGAAGTAGCCAAAGTCCTCACGATTGGATACGAAGGCCTTGCCAAGGAGAACCGCCAACTATTACGAAATGCAAGGAAAGAATCTAAAAAAATGCGCAGTTGGTCTAATATTATGGTGGCTAATATTTTTAAAACGCTTCGGCTTCTGCATAAGGAGGATCCGGTATCCACCCAGAAATATGCCCAAACGGTCAGTGTGCTCCAGGAAATCGGTGAATGTCAGGGCGATGCGGTTCGACGGGCCTATGACCATGTGGACAATAACCACAAAGGCATGCTGCCGGTTCAACTGGAAGAGATTAAACAGATCAAAGACCTGGTGGTGAGTCTTCTTAATCGCACCTCCGATGCCTTGATGCAAAAGGAAATTGCAGATTGCAACGCCCTTGCCTCTGACAAAGAAAAGCTGAAGCAATTGGGGGAGAGATTTGACAAGAACCAGGTGATTCGAATTCAGAATGAAACCTCCAAAACCCGCCTTAGTATTCTTTTTTATGGTTTTATCCGGGACATGAATATCATTGCTGATCAGACTTACAACCTGATGAAAATCTTCCAGGACTCCTTCATTGTAGATAAGAATGAAACCGTCTGCCCTTAGTGCACAGGGAGGCTGTTTATGAAAATTTTGAAACTGGGGTTTTGGGACGATAATTTAAGTAGGATTTTCTTGTTTTTAAATCTTTTTGAAATTCTTTCGTAGTATCTTGAATTTTTATTTTTTGGATCTATGGTAAAACCTTCCTGACCCTTCAGTTGGCGATTTAACGTTTCCAAACAATTAATCAATTTTGATTTACGATTATCCGTATAATAGATCGGAAGAAACCAGCACTCTATAGAATGAATGCAAATGGCAAAAAGCATTTTACCTTTGTGCATATTATAAAACGAATCGTCCATTTGTGATATCAATTTTTCCTTTACCTTATCAAAAATTTCTTCCGGTGTTAAATTGCGCCCTTCTTCCTGGTGAGGAATATTATACTCTTGAGATACATCAGTATCGATCTGAACAATAAAATAATCGGCAAAGCCGATGGCCTCCTGGAATTCAATCGATTGGAGATATCTAAAAACCTCACCCCAACCGCCGTAATCCTTCTGCCTGTATCTATCGGTTTCATCTCCCGGTGGTTGGAGCCGTTCTACATCGATATCCGTATCATCATAAAAAATGGATAAAATAATTTCCAGGGTCATTTGGTCTGTGACTCCTTCAGTAATTAACCGGAACGAAGGCATTTTTTAAAAATTCTTGGGTAATCCACCAATGTAACCTCGTGTCCAGGCGTCCGATAGTTTTACGGTGGTTTTGGTGTCGGGTTTGGCAGTAATCCGTTTGGCAATCGTATGCCCCAGGGTGTTCCGTTTAATCACAAATAGACGTTCATCCGGGTTATTTAAATTGATGCCATCCAGTATCGACGGATTCTGAGTCGTAATAATTACCTGCTTTTTTTTCTTCTTACAAAGACGTATCAATGTTTTGGACACTTCAGCACAAAGTTTCGGATTGAATGAAGCCTCCACGTTATCTATTGCAAAAAATTGCGGTGTATCTTTACTAATGAAAAGGGTTAAATAAAAAAGAAGGAACAAAAAGCCTTCATTGGAGCTTCTCTGGTCGAAATAATTCATTTGAGAGTTTAAAAACCTGTCTTTAATTTTTAGAACAAATTCGTTAGGAGCACTGACTTCCGGCAACTGAAAATCCTCAAACCAGTCCATAAGTTTTAAATTTTCTCTAATCTCCTCTAAAGGCTTTTTATTTTTAGCCAGTGAAAGGTTTTTTATCAATTTAAAGAGCCCCTCTCCTTTTATACCCAGGGGAAGAATCTGCCCTTCTTGCTCGAATATTCTCAGTGATGTATTTTCCGGTGAGAATATTATAAAATTAGAAAGTTCTGTATTCTCAGAAATTTTTTCACTGAGTTCAATCGCAATTTTTCCTATATCTTCGATAGCTTCTTTAATCCTTTTATCAATCTGCTCCTTATGTGAAAGTTTAGAATTAATATCTTTATCTTTTTTTGATTTTTCCCTACGTTCTTGATGAACGATCTTAGAAATTTCTTTCAATAATTTTTCCCGTTCTATATCAATCCACTCCGAATAGGCTTTATTTTCGTTTATTAACCTGAAATGAAAGGTAGAATTTTTATCTTCGGTAATTTTTATAGATATTTCCTCATTTTTCGTTTTAGAGCTAAAGGCTGCTCTCATGAATTTGGGGGTGGTTACCCGGATGCCCCTGGAACTGAGAAATTCATTGTCCAGTTTATTCGCTGCTGCCGCTCCCCCGAATGCAATGGCTTCCAAAATATTAGTCTTTCCACTGCCGTTCTCGCCGATTAGAACATTGAAACGCCCCAACTCCAGTTTAAGCTCATTGATCGATTTGAAATTTTTTATAGTTATTTCCTTTATCATTTTGGCCCTTCTAACCGGAATGCTTCTCTCTTGTAGCTTTTCTATTCATACCCATAGTATAATTTATTTTAATTATAAAATCAAATTTCATTTTATTTATGCGGTTTTGAACAGATATTTTGAACATGGAACAATGACTATTCCGTATATAGGGTCCCCGCGCCGCGGGGTAAAATCAAATTTGATTTTTTTATACAACTTGTGTAGAATCTATAAAGAAATATAAAAAATCAGGAAAAAAATATGACACAAAAAATAAGTATTCCTCTTTTGAAAGACCATCATAATCACCCGTCGATCTATGCCCTTTTTCACGACTGCCTCAACCTCCAGGAGACGGAAGATAAACCAGAGGCCGTGAAAATGCTGCAATCGTTGGATAAAGAAGGAGTATCAGTGGTGCTGGGATGGAACAGCCGGTTTTATCAATTTTCCGATTCCGACTTGAGACGTTTTCCCCCGGTCATCATTGTCAACGTCTCCCTTCACTCCTTTATTATGAGTGCTGCCGCTGAAAATCTGCTTAAAGAAAAATACCCACACATTGTGGCAAACTATAAAGATACCCTTTGGTTTGAGGATCACTATCCCGGGTTATTGGTATTTCTTGCCAACCTGGTGGAACCCACAGAACAAAAGATAAAAACCTTTTTTGATTATCTTTATGAAAAAGGAGTCTATTACATGGAAGAGATGCATCTACCAGGTGAGAAGATTTACTCCATTATCCGTTCATCCCCCTATGCAGAACGTACCGCCTTCTGGACAGACCTGGAGGCCTTTAACACCTTAAGTGCTGAAACTCAAAAAAATATCAAGGGAATCAAGCTTTTTGCAGACGGCGCATTGGGTTCTGGAACCGCTGCACTGAGCCAGCCCTTTAAGAATTGGAAAAAGGGAGACTTGCTCTTTTCGGATGAGGAACTTTACAGAACGATGCATAAAGTAGTCATACTGGGAAAAGCCGCGGCTGTTCATGCCATTGGAGATCTGGCAACTTCCCAGGTGGTGCGTACGGTGGGAAAGCTTAAGGCGAATGGGTTTACCTTCCCGGAAGTACGGATGGAGCACTGCCAGTTTATCGATGAACCGACAGCGCATAAAGCCAGGGAGTTGGGTATTATTTTCAGCATGCAGCCCAATTTCAATACCGATTCCACGGTTTACAGTGACCGGCTGCTGCCCCAATATATTGAACAAAACAATCCCTTTCGTATGTTGATCGATAAAGCAGGTTTTGTCCCGGGAGAAGACTTAATCCTGGGTTCTGACGGTATGCCCCAGGGTGCAGAAGCTGCACTTCAAACCGCTCTCTTTCCCCCCTTCCCACAGCAGCGATTAACGCTGGATGAGTTCACAGCCGCTTACTGCATGCCAGATAAATCTTATGGACAAATTAATTTAGAGATTGATGAGAACTCAGTGAAAATCTTCTAGGAGGCTGTCCGAGAATAGCAGAAAACAATGATATCCAGGATAAAGGCGAATACAAAATATTGACCGAGCCCCTACAAAGAATTTCCAGATGAAGGTAGGGGTGAACCTTGTGTTCACCCGGGATTGTCGGACAGCCTCCTAGGATATATTTTACACCGAAGAACACGAAGAAAGGCATCAAGAGAATCAGGGTGATTCTCTTTACGTGTCATTTTTTTCTCAACTTCTTTTGCTTTTTTATTTCTAAAAGTTAATAGGTGAAAGAAAATGAAATTGATCTATTTTACTTGCTCATCACTATTTTGCAAATATTTTTGGCAGTGGTTTTTAATTTTGCTAACCCCCCATTTTTTCATTCAGAAGTGCTCCAAAAGTCAATAATATCAGTGATTTTGAGGTATTTTTTTTCTGGAAAAAAGCTCCTTTAAATGGTATAATAAGAAATGGTTAAAA
>Ga0180438_10003693_pt1 | contig 22850 bp, 29 predicted proteins | sample SS_ome_12_FD_132455 | JGI IMG/M metagenome (GOLD analysis project Ga0180438, IMG submission 132455) | Hypersaline lake sediment archaeal communities from the Salton Sea, California, USA - SS_3_D_2 metaG | ecosystem: Environmental > Aquatic > Non-marine Saline and Alkaline > Hypersaline >...
AGGGGTACGCGGCCAAAGAGGCGCCTGTGATTTCCAGGACAGGGTTGTGATGAAGCAATACCATCAAGGCTTGGACTATAGACTCTACAAGATCTACGTCTGGGGCGGGGTAGCCCTGATTGTTGTTCAGATCTTTGTTTCAGCGCTTGTATTTGATGCGCTCAGTATGCCTGGCCCACAGGCGTTTCTTGTGATCGCCGGCCCGATGCTGCTTTGGTTTGCCGGTATTTTGCTGTATTGGTGGTGGGTATTTCTATTCAAGGGTAATCGGGAGTTGGAAGCGTTGAGCCAGGCGCAGGGGCAGGGGGTTCCGGGCATCAAGGCATTAAGGAGCTGGAATACCCTGCACCAGGCCATGGCGATTCACGGTGGGAATGTAGAGGAATTGATCAAGAACGCCAAAAGGGCGCAGCGGCCAGTGCTCTTGTGGTATGGCAGTCTCAATCTGCTGGCGGTTTGGATCATTTGTCCCATTATCCTGGGCTCTCTGGAAATTATCCAGATGTTCGGGGTTGGGATTTGGCTTGCGGGGGTCTTCATTTGGATTGCTTTGATGCTTGTGGGAACTCCCGCCCTGTTGAGTTGGGGCAGCAAGCGCGCGGAGAAAGCCTATTTGGCCCCATTGGGGTTGGCTTTGACCAGGACGCCGAGACTCGAAGCGGATGTGATCGGGCTGATTGGTGGGGGGCAAAAGCTGATCCCGGATGGCCCGGCGATCGTCGAGGGAGAACGTTATGGGCGCTTGGTCCATATCGAAACGATTGGCAAACACAGCCTGACCGTGTTGCAGGCCAACGTGCCGGAATTCAAGGTACAAAGCGACGATGGCAAACTAGTCCCCGACAAGGAGGCGCCAGAAGCCGTGGCAAGGGCGCTGAAGAGCCTGCGCAAAGCCAAGCGCTGGCGGGGGATCGTTGTCCATGCTGGTCCAGAGGGAATTGGTATTCAACGTCAGTCAAAGGGCACGAATATGTGGTTGTATGATTTGTGGTTGGCTGAGTATTTGTTGGACAAAGCGGACGGTCTATCACGGAGGAGGAGACCTTTTCCGCCATGATCCGGCAGAACCCCATCGGGTACAATCTGGGCTCCTTCCTCGTCATTAAAGAACAAACGGTGTCGGGTCTCGAAATGTTCGAGCGCACACTGGAGGAGACCCGTCGTCTGCCGGCCAAGCTGGTGGACAGCTACCGGTCGCGAAACGCGGCGTCCCACGCGCTGGGCCCGAACCTGGACCTGGAACAGGAGTATGCCCTGATGCCCCAGGACGAGTTTAACCGGATCTTTCGCCGCGGGGGAGCGGCATGGCCCAGGTTCCAGGATGCGTATCCCGAGGCAAGTGGATTCGTCAGCTTTTCGCGCGTTGGCTTTGGCGGGAACGAGGAGATGGCCCTGGTAGAGATGGGGTATCGCTGCGGCGACCTGTGCGGGGCCGGCGGGCTCTACCTCCTGGTCAAGGAAGCGGGTAGCTGGAAGGTCCAAGAGGTGCTGATGGAATGGATGTCCTAGTAGGAGGAACAATGAGATTCCGTTTGATTGCCGCCACTATAGTGGCACTTTCGCTCATCGCATGTAATGGCCCTGACAAGCCCGCTTTGGAAATGGGTCGCGAAAACACCCTGGTTGAGGCACCTGAGTATACGGGTGTCATTATTTCCAAGAATGGAGCTTCGGAGTTTCGCTACTTGTTCGATGAAGCTTCCACTGAATTCTGGGAGCCATCGATCGACGATATCTCAAGAGCTGAAACGTGTATACGACAGTTTCTCGTTTCTGCACAACATGACCCCAAACTTGCTGCCTATCAGAAAGAAAATGCTGCATTCATCTTGAAAAACCTTGGAGAATATCGGCGCCAATATGTAGGAATTGTCGTCGATGGCGAGAAACGCATTTGGTGTAATTCGTTTTCCTCTGATGACTCATACCCAGAATGGCAGCAACATCCAGTATACGTGCTGGACGGGGGCAGAAGTTACTGGCAGATCGAATATATACCGCTCGAGGATGAATGTGTGAACTTCCACGTGCATGGAGAGTCATGAGTTTGGGCCTAAGCAGGCGCTCCAGTAGATACAAACCCTCGCGGTGCGAAGCAAGTGTCCACACCCCTTCTGAAAACCAAGCTCTATAACCTCCCTCACGATTTGGACCGCGGCCATCTTGGCCGCCCGAAGAGCGAGCAGGGATGCTCGCGATCCGAAGGCCGGATTGCTCCTACCATATCCCAGGTAGCAGCCTATACTTCACTTTCTCGGTGTATTCGGCATATCCGGCCAGGCCACGTATCAACATCTGGTCTTCCCGGTATGTTCGATAGACAAACAATCCCACGATCACGACGCTCGGGATCATCGCCCACCAGGAATTCAACACCAGGGGTAGGCCCAGAAAACCGGCCATGATCCCGAGGTACATCGGATGTCTGATGCGCCGGTACATCCCGTCCTGGACAACCACCTGCCCGCGGTCATCTTGTAGTCGCGCCCAGCTTGAGAGATAGGCATTGGTCATCATCACGTGCCAGATGATCGCACCGGCCACGACCAGAAGGATCCAGCCGATTATCTGGACGCCCAGGGGGACGGCCGACCAGGCATACCTCCCCCCATCCAGCGCGGATACGACCAGCAATACGAACAGGATCACGGAGTAGATGGCCATCACCACCCGATCCCAGGGTTCGGCCGTATCGGATGGACGATTGCGCTCTCGCATCAGCTCGGGGTCCAACTTCCATAGACGCCACAGCAAGATACTGACGTACGTGATGAAGGTGAACAGAAATGCCCAGCCTCGCCACCAGGTCACCCGGCCGGCGATGCCAAACCAGGCCAAGGCAAATACAGCCAGCCCTACCATCCCGGTTACCATCCGGGGAACGATCCCCTTTCGCAGTGGTTCATTCGAATCTGCTGGTTCTGACATCCCGTGATTTGGCAACGCTAATATCCTTCCTGGGTATAGAGAACGTTGCCCTGTGCATTGTACAGTGTAACCGTTCTCCAGCCATCTACCGGCGAAGGCGAGACGAGTATGGCACCCGCCTGACCATTGGTAGTCGCCGTCAAGCGGTTCTGAGGGTCAATGACGACTTCGATCGCTGTAGTTTCAGCCAACAACGAACAGGGTCACCAGCTTGCTCGCCGCGCCATTCGTCATCGGGGAACAGGTTCGCACATCCATGTTAGCCTCCTTGTAGCTCGTTGTGTGGCATATGGTGAAAGAACATTCTCTTGAAGTATGGGTTCTACACCATAGATATGATCTCCCATCCCTGGCTTTGGGCGTGGGTGACGAGTTCATCGTCTGGATAGACTGCCACCGCATGACCCACCCACTCTAGCAAAGGCAGGTCTGTATGGCTGTCTGCGTAGGCGTAGCTATGGGACCGAACGATAGAGTCCCCTTCCAGGTGAGCCTCCAGCCTCAAGACCTTGCCCGGCCCCTGGCACACCGGCAGCTCACAGGCCCCGGTGTACCGCCCGGACCGGAGTACCAGCGGCGTACCTACCGTCTCCACAATTCCCAACTGTCGCCCAATCTCGGCCAGCAAGGGGGCGGGAGTGCCGGAAACCAGGATGACCCGGTGACCAGCCCCCTGATGACTCCACACCCGTTCCATCAGATCGGGGCGCACCAGGGGCTGTACGTAGTGCTCGGCGATCCAGGCGAAAGCGGTGGCCGCCTCCCGTTTCACCCGGTGGGTGCGGTGATGGCGGGTGATCCCTCGCCCGATATTTCCCGTGTAGAGCGTACCATCAAGGTCGAAGATAGCTGCAATCATCTCTCCCCGCTTTATGGAGCTTCCTTGATGATCAGATTGTCGAAATCGACGAACGCCTTCGTCCCCTCCCACCAGTCTCTTACGTTCGAGTCGAAGTCTTCCTGGACCAGAACTCCTGGGGTTATTGCCGTCATAGCCGTGGGTGGCTGGCCCGCACAGCGAAACCCCACATTGCGGGCATAGTACTCGGGTGTGCCGTTGCCGCGGCGGGCTGCACGGGTGCCCCTCAAGTCGAGGTTCCAACCGCCCCCGCGCAGCACCCTGCGGACTCCCGTCTCCGGGCCGGCAGGATTTGCCTGCGCAGCAGAGGGGTAGCTGCCGTGCCAATCGACCACCCACTCCCACACATTGCCCGCCATGTCCAGCGCCCCGCACCAACTGGCTCCGTCCGGGTACCCCCCCACCGGCGCGGTGCGGGCGTAACCATCGTCAACCGTCTCGTCGGCCCAGTTCTCCTCGCAGTTGACATCGCAGTAGTTCAGCCTCGTCGCATCGAACTCGTTTCCCCAGGGATATGCCCATCCTTGTGACCCTCGGGCCGCGTACTCCCACTCCGCCTCGGTCGGCAGCCGGGCCCCGGCCCATTCGCAGTAGGCTTCCGCCCCGTACCAGTCGACACACACCGCCGGATGATCTGCGTGCTCCACACGTGCATAGGTCGGCGCTCCCCAGTCGCACGCCGTCGGTGCCTGGCACGCGCCGGCCTCCACGCACAGGTGGTATTGGGCTTTGGTCACCTCGGTCCGGTCGATCCAAAAACCATCCAGCACCACGGTGTGCACGGGCTGCTCATCGCTTTCGCCTTCTATGCTGCCCATCTCGAAGTTGCCGGCCGGCACGTAGACCATCACCATCCCGTCGGCGGGACGGGTCCAGATTACATCTGACTCAAGCGTTGGCTCAGTGGTTGGTTCTTCTGCCGGTGGTTGGATCAGCCGTGGTCCCAGTGTCATGGCCAGAGCTAGAAGCAGCAGCACGGCCACTCCTCCTGGAACCGCCCACCGGGGCCATCCCGGCACCGGCCAGCGCCTGGGCCGCTGTAATCGCTCGTGCCCCACCGGCTCGTGGAGTTGTGCCAGCGGTTCCTGGCATACTTCCAGACGCTTGCGCAAGTCAGCGATCTGCTCTTCAAGGCGTCGCTCGCCCTTGATCAGGTGTAATGGGATGTCGATTGGCAGGACGTACTCGGCTTTGCGTTCTTGGAGTAGCCGCAGGTTCTCTTCCGCCTCAGCCAGTTGTCTGCGAAGGGATCGAATGTCATCATTCATCGAAAGGCCCTCTCACTGACAACGGTGTTGCCACGCATGGTGATATGTCTCAATCACGAAGGGTTTCTGTCTGCCCACCCAGTATATGCAACTTCACACAGAAGTCAAAAGGCGATAGCAACACGACCCAGGGAGTGTAGCCTTGGTGGTTGCCGAGGAGCGGGCAGGGATGCCCGCGGTCCAGGGAGTAGAGCACCCGTCCCAATCCTCAGCGGATCGGGGCGGGTGCTTCGCCGTCACCCAGCGGGGCCGTTTGCCGAATTGTCACCTGCCTGCCCGGAGCGGGAGTCTATGGCTTTGCAGACAAAGCTGGGGAGTTGTTTCTGAACAACCTCTATGATGGTTCCCACTTGGTCCCCAACAAGCTCATGCTCTCAATGTATCGGAAGTGGTCGTGCTCCTGGAGAAGCTCCGTGAACTTCTGCACTGCGTCGATGTCCGGGAACTCGTCGAGGCCAAACATGAACCATTGCTCCGAGGACCAGTCTGAGTTGCATGCAATGAGCATCTTGCCACCGACCTCCTCCCAGGCTTCCTGGATCTTGGGGAAGTAATTGTTTCGTTCTTCCTCAGACAACTGATACCAAGCTTCCGTGTACTTGAACATCCAGAGTTTGTAAATCGGTCCGGCCATTTCAAGCCTCCTTTTCTAAACGTATCTCTCAACCCACTGAACAAGGGACCCCGTCAGAGTGTGTGGCTACTGATTCATATCATCAATAGAACAACCGACCACCCACCGAGATGGTTCCTCGGATAGGGGTCGGCTGCTATGGATCTACTGCGCTGCCCTCATCCGTGGACCGCGATTACAATGAGGGCTGCAATGGTACTATTCTCCGATTGGTATTATTACTATACTATAGATTACGACAAGGTCAAGTTGCCATCGCCTGGGCATCTTCGCGGAGCAGGTCGAGGCGAAGCAGTAAGTAAAGCCGCCATACTATCCTCCTCGCCGTTCTGTGAAGTCCGCCTTTGTGCAGTTATCCAGCGCATCAAGGTCAGCCGGCTATACCTTACGCCAGCGCAGGGATTCGCCGAGTCAGCTCTGCCCAATCATTGCCGATCGCCTTTTGGATGAGCTGTCCGGCTCGCGCGAAGGCCGGAGGAGGCATCACCATTTGCCAGATACGGGTCATGTTCTCGCGGTCGTCGTGGCCCAACAGGGGGAACATCCACGCGACCAGCTCCGGGAAGCGGTCCTGCGGCACGGTGCTTGCCATGATACCGACCGCCTTGCCCTGGTCGGGCACGGACACGCGCTCCCTCATGAGGCGGTACAAGTGTGCGTCTTCCTTTCCCAGGTGAAGGTCGAGGTGGAACTTGAATGCTGCAGTGGCGCGCGCCGTATCCAATGCGTCGCGTGCAGACACCGTAGCGCTCAAGGCATCGAATGCAGCATCCAGGGCTCGGTGATCTCTCTCGTACGCTTCGGCGACTGAAGGCGCGACGGCTTCAATCGCGGGGAAGATGGCCAGTTCCTCGCCCTGGGCGTGCCAAACCAGCACTTCGTTGAGGAATCGGAAGCGTTCAACCGTCGGCGCGAGCCCCGGTTTGCCGCGTGCAGAGTCAAGCGCCGCAGCGTCGATTCCAGCCATGTCACGTCGAAAAGCATTGTGGATTGCCATCACTGCATCTAGTGGTTCTGTCATTTTTTATCCCTCCTAATATCTTCTACTGTTAATCTGTGCGACATATAGATTACACTCTCACGAATCGCAACCTGGGAAGTATCCCCCATAGATTGCGTCTTATGTGCAGCTTGCAAGCACCCGTCCAGACCGATCCCTGCATTCCTCAGCAATTGCAGGCTTCGTCGTTGAAGGCAGGAGTGCACCGACAAGCACACCTATCAGCACCAGTCCCGCGCCCGCCAGGAAGTTCGGTGTGATTGCCTCCCCGGCCAAGGTTGAAGCGACAACGATGGTGACGAGTGGCACCAGCACGAATCCGTAGGACGTTCTCGAGGCCGACCACTTGCCTACCATGAAGGTGTACAGAAGTAACGAGACGACCGTCACGAAGATCAACAGATAGAGGAAAGCGATCCAAGTGTTCGCCTGGGCCGGTATGGCCCAGTCCTCGCCGCCGACGAGCGAGGCGACCCCCACCATAAGTCCACCGACCGACATGCCGATTGCATTCGTCATGACCGGTGAATTCGGCGGGAATTTCTTGAGCAGGACCCCGCCCTCGGCGATGAATCCCGCAGCCAGAAGAATCGCGCCTGTGTGCGGCAGGGACAGCTCGGAGGTGGTGGGCCCGCCAAAGGTCACGGCGATACCAGCCACGGCCAGGAGCGAGCCGAACACCCCGCGCCAGCTCATGGCCTCGATGCCATGGAGCGCGGACAAGAAGATCGTCAGAAGCGGAACCGTCGCCATCAGAATCTGGTAGCGGCTGGCTGGCGTAGCCACGAGCCCCCAACTGGTCAACACGCAGGCCGGCCCAACGCTGAGTGCTCCAAACAGCAGTGCGCCTACCAGGGCGCGCCCTTTGGGCAACGGAATTCGTCTGAAGAACGCAATCGTCCATAGGGCAAGCGCTCCAAGGACAAACCGGGATGCAGTCGCCCAAAACGGGGCCATTTCCGCGTACGTCACGCGGATGGCAACGGAGGCACCACCCCCTGCCACAATGAACAGCAAGAAGGCAGCCAAGACAGCGCGTTCCGGCAAACCTGAGCGCGTGGAGTTTTGTGTCGTCATCCATTCACCTCCCCGATCCGTCTATTCTAGCTGATGAAACCATCTTTGATTATACGCCAAACAGCGTTTCCAAACCGTTTCACAGAGCATCAATTCATCGGCTGACGAGGATCGCACCGGCTGCAACCAGGACAACGCCCAGTATCCTGGGCAACGTGGCTCTAATCTGAGGTGAGGAGAACAAACCCAGGTGATCGATCAGAAGGGCCATCAGCAATTGCCCAAATACGAACGCGACGGACGTGGAGGTGGTTCCCAACCGTGGAACGAGGAAGATGGGGGCAGCCAGGATCGCTACGCCCAGTGCACCACCCAGGTATAGATACCACTCAGATGGTCCGGGCAAGGACTGGAATCTGGCTGTGCCAGGAAACAAGAGGATAATCAGGAGAAGACAGGCGATGCTCACTACGGTGAGGATCAGAACGGAACCAAAGTTTCCGGCCCGCTGACCGAGTGTAGCGTTCAGCACGCTCTGGACAGCGATCATTCCACCGGCAAGCACTCCCAGTCCGAACAGTGACGCGGAATTCAGCAGTTGCATGTGTTACCTCCGATTGGGCGGCATCGATTCGTGTGAGCGACAACAGGGGCAGATCGAGGTAGCGGGTCTTGATCACCATTCACCGCTTGATCCAGCCCGGAATCCAACGTTGGATGGATGAGACGCCATACCGCGGATAGTATACTACGGATGAGCTGGAACTCAACCATTCCCGAGCGTCTTGAGATTGGAGAAGCAGCCGAAATGCAAAGGGGTTGGTCTTGCATGGGACGCCCCCGAGACGGGGGCTGGGAGCTTTGTGCGCAAGATGAGGCTCGATACACACGTTTGATTGACTTGCTGGAAATCCCATACGGCAAAGCAGGCAGACAAACCTCTGTAATCGCGGTTTGCAGAGCGCGCGATTCGGAAATCGCGGCTACAAGGCTGGGAAAACGCCAACGGTATGGCACTGGCTGGCGGATGTGAGGGCGTGGGCCGCAGCGAGGATGGGATGGTTGTGGTGGGGGATCGGTGGTTGACTTCCTGATTCCGAGTGGCTACTTCTTTGCAGACAGACGTTCTCCGGCTATCCGGTAGGCCGCGGCGTCGGTGGTGATGCCCTCTGTCGCCGCCAATTCAAAGACCTGCCGCAGGGCGCGCCGGACGGTCCCGACCACCTCCTTCTCCGCTCGCTCCTGCGTCCAGCCCTGGCTTTCCACGCCGAGGAGGAACATGGCTCCGCCAACGTTGACCACATAGTCAGGCGCGTAGAGAATACCTCTGGCCTGAAGGCGTTCTGCGTCATCCGGGTCGGCAAGCTGGTTGTTGGCCGCTCCGGCCACCGCCCGGCATTTCAGTTGGGGGATTGTATTGGCGTTGAGCACACCGCCCAGGGCACACGGGGCAAAGAGGTCGCATTCCGTTGTGTAGACCGCCTCAGGGGGGACGAATCGCAAGCCCAGTTCGTCCCGAAAGTGGCGGATGACGCCTTCGTCCACCTCGCTGAACAGCACCTCGGCACCTGCTGCACGCAGGTACTCGATCAACGAGCGGCCGACACTGCCCGTTCCCTGTACCAGCACCCGCCGGCCCTTCAGGGACGACTCTCCAAAGAGATGCTCGCAGGTAACCTGTATGCCGGCGAACACGCCCAGCGCTGTGGCCGGCCCGGATGAACCGGATCCGCCGCCGGCCGGGGTGCGGCCGAAAACATAGGGGGCGCCAGTTTCAGCGATGGTTATTTGAAGACGATCTCAACCACACCTGATGGCGGCTTGTTGGTCCTCTGGGTCACCATGAGGGTGTTTTTCTGGGTTGCCTTGGCGAGGCACTCTTCGTCGGCGGGTCCGGTTGAGATACCGCCAATTCCCAGCCCCATCGCGATCTGTATGGCGCGATTGGCGACACTGTCGCCGGTGCAGGCAAGTACACCATACTTTTGTAGATCTGCCGCTGATTGGGGCACTGAATCGGACGAGACGTAGAATGCGAAGTCTTTACTGGGGGCGGCGTTTTCCACCAAATTCAACCCCTGATCTGAGATGTCGATTTCAACCTTCTTGACGCCACAGGCGCTCAGGAGCAATGTCAAGAAGATCATTCCGACGACGGCAGTCGCCCTATGACGGAGTGCTTTGTTTGCGTAGGTATCCATAGCTTACAACCTCCTCACGTGACTCCAAGTATGGTGGGAATGCTACTTTGCCGTTACTGCCCTGCGATATAGGAAATAACAATGTTCGCTCGTTTGATTGAAAAACAGAGGGGTTGGTCTTGCATGGGGCGCCCCCGAGACGGGGGCTGGGAGCTTCAAATGCAAGATATGGCTCGTTGCACACGCGTAGCTACAAGACCCGAGGGGCGCCAAAGTGATGGCCCAGGCTGCCGCGGATGTGAGGGCGTGAGTCGCGGCGGGAATAGATACCAACCTTTACTACCACAGTGTCAAGATCAATTGTATGACTGCTATGATGCACTGGAATACGCCAGCTAGAACGCCTATCAGTTGCACCATTTCGGCATCTATCTTTATTGCCGATCCGCCTTTTTGCGCGCCACTCTGGCCCTCTGAAGCGACATCGGATGTATCAGGTGACTTCTCGGGACTCCCGCCACTTTCACGGCCCTGGCTGGTGAGCGAGTTCAAGAAATCTGAAACAGATTTCGGCTTCATACTCATAAGCCCAAAAAGCCCTATCAGCGCCAGTGAAACGAGAAGTCCCAATCCTGGGCTAATGGCGCTGATAGACCCGACTATTGCAAGAACAGCGATAACAACGATAGCTACAAGCCCGAGTATCAGTGCATATTCTACACATCCCTGTCCAGACTCCGAAGATTTCGGTTCTTGCAGAACTTGCCATCCCATTTTCATCACGCCTCCTCCGGCAACTCCAAGTATAACAGAAAGACACTTCTACCGTCACTGCCGTGCGACAGAGGAAACAACAACTCAGTAAGCAGGAGAACATATGGGGGGTGCGGGCGGCTTCGCCGCCCGCACCCCCCACCCCAGTTTATTGAGCAAACAGATACGATTTGCCCTCTGATTGCACAATTAGTACGGTTATACCACAGGCACATCAATGCCGGGTATAGCGTTTGCTAGAAATCTATCAGCTTCAGAAAACGCCCCAGCCACGTTGCCCATACCGAGTATCCCACCACAATCCGGATTGGGTTGCTTCCATCAGTCCTCCGTCAGCCTGCACACCTATGGTTCGCCCAGGACGGAACCTGGATGGTGCAAGTAGTCCTGTACTTCCGCGTAGAATCTCCCTACGTGTATTCCATCCATCAGGGCATGGTGTCCCTGCACACTGAGCGGCATCTTCAAGAACTGGCCGTCCTGGAAGAATTTGCCCCACGCAAAGCGGGGTACAGAATCGGCTGGAGACAGATCCAGCGGGTGCATGAAGCTGGTGAAGGACACCCAGGGTATGGCCGTCATGTACAGCAAGTCGTCTTGTCCCGGCTCGTCTTTGACCTCCGGATGTTCCTGCACGTGGGCGATCTGCTCCGCCGCTCTCGCTGCAAACACCGAGAAGTCCTCCGCATAGCGAATCGTACAGAAGCTGAACAGATCCTCACCCACCAGAATCGTCGTGGCTGGGTGTACGATTTCGTGCTCCACCACCTCTTCCCCTCGAATGCGGTAGCGGAACTCGGGGATCGCGTTCGCTGCTCGTGCGAGGACGTACACGGTGGCCACGGTAAACGAAGTGTTATGTTGCTTGACAAAAGGGTAGAATGTTGTCAGGTCCACGTTTGCACACATGCTGAAGTGGGGATAGTCGAAGGTGCGAAAGAAACCGAACTGTTCGCGCCGCGGCCAGGTCTCCAGGTTGATGTGGCGCATCTCTCACCTCCAGATCATACGCAAATACCTTCCCACCCACAAGACGACCGACCATCCACGGGATTGCTCCCAGGATAGGGGCCGGCTGCTGTGAATCTATGAGGTGACCCTCATCCGTGGACCGCAATACCGGCGCGGGCTGCGATGGTGCTACGCTCCTGACGCCGGATTCATCACTCTGCCCAAAAACAGAATGCTCCCCGTGCTGTTCTCACGAATCAGGAAGAGAAATGGATGGTCGGCGTGGAAGACGGATGGAGACCAAATCGCCCCGATTGTTCTCATAAGCGCCGCTGTCGCAGCGGCCGCCTCGGTGCCCTCCTCGTCTACGGATACGAAGGCCTTGTGCAGGACGGCGCGTACGTACAGCGTTTTGCTGCCATCCATACCGGAGAAATCGGCGTCCCCAAACGCGTCCACCATTCCCATGGACGTCAACGCATCGCTCAGGCGAATCGAACGGGTGATCTCGAACCGCGGGAGCGATACCTGTACCTCTATGTGCCATAGATGCTCGGTCCACGTGTCCAGGTTTTCCACCGTCAGACGGTCCTCCAGGTCCGCCAGCCCGTCCATCTTGCGGGGCAAGAGCACGATCATGGACAAATCGTACCCCGCATAGGGCAGCTCGAGAACCTGCAACCCATCGACTTCTCCATAGCGGTACTCGTCCACCTTGCTCATCATCGGCACCTGGACTTGTGCGCGGGGCGCGACCCAGAATGGGGCATCGCCGGTCAGGCTCCGGTCAAATTGGCTGGCCCAGTTGCCCTTGAAGTAGATGGCATTGACCAGGATTAAGAGGGTCTCGGCGTCGAGTAGACCGGGTGGGATCACTTCCTGGATCTTGCCCGCTGTCTTCTCTTCGACCCAGGCGTTGATCGTGCCACGCGCCGCTTCCGCATCCCCGTAGTCAACGGCGGCAACCCGCACGCCATAGTGCTGCTTCGTCAGCGCAAGGAACGATTCCAGCAAGGTATAGCCTTTCTGCGGCCACAGCGCGTTGGCGGCCGCGAACTGGACGTGTCCCTTCCTCTCTACGTCGCTCAACCTGGCTTCCAGCAGCGCGAAGGCGGGATGAAGTTGCTCTTGCTCCAGGAGGAAGTGGAGGGCCTGGGCCATCTGGGCTTCGGTGTTGCCACGGGCGCCGGCGTAGGTCATAGCCAGCGCGGTGGATATGCTGTAGGGGGAGAAGAAAAGGTTCCCCTCCGCCGCACTCAGCTTGTGGTAGAGAGCCAGGGCGAATTCGGTGTTTCCCTGCACAGCAGTCTCTACGTTGGGATCGCCTTTCTGCTGAGCGTACCGGCCGAACGGTTTCATCCTCCGCTCCTTGGACTTAGATGCCTTCCCTCTCGAAGTGATCCACGATCACGCCGTCGATATCGCGCCAGAACCTCTCGGGCTCCATGCCCAGCTCGGTGACCATCTCCCGCTCTATCGCCCGCCCTTCCTGACGCAGCGAGAATCCATGGCGCAAGAGACCCGGGCGTGTCTCCTCCAGGTACCGCACCAGCCAGTAGCCGCGCATGCCGTGATAGGCGATCGCCTCTCCACCCAGGCGGGATAGCTGGCGATAGGTCGGCGGTGGTCCCTTGGGCGTAAAGTCCCTCATGAACTCCAGTGTCTCTTGCCTGATCGTGGGTCTGCCCAGGAAGCGATCTGCGGTGACGGTTGCAATCCCTTCGTTGAGCCAGGCGGGCAGCTTCAGATGGGCCGAACAGGCGTGCACCAACTCGTGGCAGGTGACGTGCTGCACATTCACCCGCATATCCTTCTCTTCCACGAACATGCGAACGCCGATGCTCCGGTCGCTCTGCGCCAGCAGGCGCGGTGGCTTGACCCCGATGGCCACGCGCCGGCCATACCGCTGGGTCCAGGCGGCGCTGTACGGCCACGTCCTCCGGGCGCGGAAGCACCAGAGGGGCATGGTCGCCCCCAGCAGTATCCGCCAGGCCCAAGGAGCCGACTGAAACACAAACCTTAACCAGGAGGTCATGACGTAGATCCGGCAGTCCGCGGGTGGTTCCAACCCCCAGCTCTCCTGAGCGAGTTGGAGTGCCTTCTCACAGGCGCCAGCGATCAGATCCGCGGTGTCTTGCTCGTCAGGATCATACATCAGCACAATATTGTCGATCTTGATTGACTTCATATCCTTCCTGTCTAGCTTGGATGACTATGAGGGCCACAGGGGTGCTGTAATCGGATTCACAGTGCGATTGCCCTTATATCATCAGATATGGCATTTGGCAAGTCGCGCTCATCCATATGTCGCTTGGACCACCTCTCTTGACAGATCGGGAAAAGGGTCTATAATTGCTAATGCTTCTCATTATCAATAATGGGCTCACAAGGTGAGGGAAGGAGCGGCCATAGGTTCAGATTGGGTTTTCTGATGGCGCTTGTGTTCGTCCTCCCATACTACGGCATCGCACGTGCGGAGGACCAGGAATTGATCCGCCGGTACGGGGCGCCGTTTGAGGCAACGGTCCAGAGCAAACCGATGTTCTTTCCCCGGTTGGGGGATCTGGGACGTTTTGTCAAGTTGGTCTTGAATGGATCGTAGATTGAAGAGGGGTGAATATGGAATGCCGGTTGTCGTTCAAACGTGTCCTGGTCGACGGCACGATTCTGAGTGTTCTGCTCTCGATGCTGATCTATGGGTCCATACGCGTTGACCCACTGATGTGGGTGGGTGACTACCCGCCAGACATCCAAGCGGCGGTGGGTCCGGTCGAGGTACCGCCCGGCCGGGCGGTGGTCGTCGGGTTGCTCTTTCTTGGCGCGATCATCGGCGTGGTTCTCCGATCCAATGGTAAGCTGCGGCGACAGAACGGCGGCAAGCTGTCTTTCCTGACGGCGTTCGCCAACAGCGCGCTCATTCTCTTCTTCTTCGCGGTGTGGGATCTGTTGATCGTGGACTGGCTCGTCTTCGTCACGATTCGGCCCGACTTTGTCGTGATCCCAGGCACAGAGGGCCTGGCGGGGTACGACGACTATTGGTTCCATTTTGAGGTGAGTTTCCTGGGCTGGACGCAGTGGATCTCGATCCTGGCCAGCGGCCTGATGATGGCGGGCCTGTCGATGATCCGGCCGGGGGGCGGACGAGTTGGCGCCCTATCTGTGCCAGACTGACTACGCCCTGTTCGGCGCGATGGGGATCGAACTGAAGCGCACGATGACGCTCGCGGAGGGGAGCGAGAGGTGCGACTTTCGGCTCAAGAGGGGGACGGGGGCATCCATCACGTAGCTTCCCGTTCCTCCCTGGATGCCCGGACCAGGTCTTCCTCAAGCACGCCGTAGCGAGCGGCGAACGTTTCGCGCAGGCAGCGAGCTTGCTCCAGCACCGCCATCTGCGGTGCGGTCCTCTTGCTCAGCCGTTCGTATTCCTCGACGCTCAGGAGGACCGCATTACGATTCGTCCCTATCCTCCTCCCGCCGCCCCCACGTTACAATGTGGTGTCCAGTAGAAGTCCTTGACACCCAGGACTGTCCCCCGCACCTGCAATCCATTCACTTGCCACGCGGTCTGCGCACGTCCAGCGTACAAGTCATCGGTGTCATTCTGACCGACACCGCCCCATACCCGCACCGTCCTGCCAGGAAAAAGCGTAACAGTTGGCAATACGTACACATATCCACTGCCTTCGTACTCAATCGCCCATCTCGTCAATCTGATTGGAAACAGACTGGTATTCTTGATGGCGATATAAGAAGTGACACAGCTTTGAACGTACGGACCGGTGGATACGTCGATCGAAATCAGTCCCGGCAGTAGTCCCAGGAGAATCACCGCCCCTATCGTCAACACAAGGAGGACGATCAAACCACGAAAGATGGATCGTTTTTCGGCCATTGTGTCACCTGCACCATCTCCGCGCTGGCGGTCAGCAATCCGTATCTGCTATGATCTCCCATCCCTGGCTTTGGGCGTGGGTGACCAGTTCATCGTCCGGGTAGACCGCCACCGCATGCCCCACCCAATCCAGCAGGGGCAGGTCTGTATAGCTGTCTGCATAGGCGTAGCTATGGGACCGGGCGATAGAGTCACCCTCCAGGTATGTCTCTAGCCTCAAGACCTTGCCCGGCCCCTGGCAGACGGGCAGCTCACAGGCTCCGGTGTACCGCCCTGAGCGGAGTACCAGCGGGGTACCTACCGTCTCTCGAATTCCCAACTGTCGCCCGATCTGGGCCAGCAAGGGGGCGGGCGTGCCGGAAACCAGGATGACGCGGTGTCCATTCTCCTGGTGATCCCGCACCCGCTCCACCACGTCGGTGCGCACGAGGGGCTGTACGTACTGTTCGGCAATCCAGCCGAAAGCGGCGGCTGCTTCCGGGCGCGTCCAGCCGCGGACGGTCCAGCCCATGTGGCGCGTCCACAGCTCGCGGACTCTGGCTTCCGAAACGAGGCCCAAGCGCCGCAGTGGCCACAATGTCATGTGGGTGAGCAGATAGAAATACAGGGGTATCAGTTTCACCCGGTGGGTTCGATGGTGGCGGGCGATGCCCCAGCCAATATGTCCCGTGTAGAGCGTACCATCAAGGTCGAAAATCGCTGCGATCATTTTCACTCCGCCATTTTGCCGGACCACACCACCCGCTCGAAGACCACGGCAAGCCCGATCCCTATGCCGAACATCAGGTAGTCCAGCGGGTCGAACGTGCGGCCAAAGATGGGAACGCCGAAATACTGCAGGGTTTCCGCGATCGCGCCGATCGCGAACACGAAACCGCCTCGGGCGAGACGGCTGCGCAGGAGCGATTGATCGGCGACGCCCAGGACCAGGACCATGGCGAATGGGAGCAGGATGTCGATCATGTAGCCGTTGACGAAAACAGGGGCCGGGCCGCGATAGCCGGGGCCGGTGAGGAAGTGCAGCAGGCCGACGGCCACTGCGATGAACACGACGATTATCTTGCGGTTAGTGGGAGATTGGTTCGTTGTAGGAGACATAATATACAGGACCTGGTTCGTTCCGCGCGTGACAGAGTATACTGTTGGTTGAGCTTTCACGCAAGAAGAACGACTGAAGTCGTCACTACGAACCTGGGAACGGCTGCATTGGCATGCAACTGGAAGGCAACTGGAAGCTTTTCGAAACCCACAACCAGGGCCAGCCATGCTATGATAGTTCCAGTGCAGGATTTGATAATGTCATACTGGACAGAGCCTCACGAGGTTGACCGGTCTGAGGTAAGCAGTCCCATGCCGACCGCAGGCCGCGACCGCTCCCCCCATTTCACGCGGCAGAGCCATCCCGATCGCTGTACTTCTGAGCATGCTATCCGAAGTGACCAAAGGAACGCACCGCCAAGGGAACGGGGAGATAGACGGAGAGGGAGGAAATCCAGCGGACCAGGCTATTTGAGACATTCGCAAGCAGGAACTTGTGGCGGCGGGCGTATGAGAAACCAGGATGTGCCAGAAGACAACGTTGGAGAACGGCATACGGGTGGTGACCGAGACGATGCCCGAGGTACGCTCGATCGCCATGGGCATCCTGATCGGAGCGGGCCCGCGAGACGAAGCACCCGAACATAGCGGCCTGGCGCACCTGACCGAACACCTCATGTTCCAGGGCACCAGCAGCCGGGACGCGATGCAGATCGCCCGCCTGATGGACGTCGCCGGGGGGCACATGGGAGCCTTCACCGGCCGGGATTACACCTGCTACTACGGCACTGTGCTGGACGACTATCGGACGTATGCGCTCGACCTCCTGGGCGACATCCTGCTCAACTCAATCTTCCCCGCCGAGAACCTGGAGCGCGAGAAAAAGGCCATCCTGCGCGAGATTGCCGCCAGCCACGACGCACCGGACGCACGGGCACACACGCTGCTGAAGGCCCGCGCATGGCCCGGACATCCGCTGGGGCGGCCGATCACCGGCTACCCCGACAGTGTGCGGGCACTGACGCGCGAAGATGTGATCTATTTCGTGCACGAGCATTATCTGCCGGACCGCATGATCGTCACTGCGGCCGGGAACGTGGAACACCGGGACTTCGTCGCCCAGGTACGAGACGCCTTCTGGCGCCTGCTCGGCCAGGGCCAGCCCACCGCCGGCCCCCGTCCAGCGTATCACGCCGGGCTGACGTTTGATCGCTTGCCGGTCTCTCAGGTCTACTTCTCTTTGGGAGTCCGGGCCTTCCCCTACGCCCACCCCGACCGCTACGGTATGCACGTCCTCAACAACGTGCTCGGCGGCGGGATCAGCTCCCGGCTCTTCCGGCGTATTCGGGAGGAGCGTGGATTGGTCTACCACATCGGCTCCGAGTACCACGCCTACCGCGACGACGGCATGTGGGTCGTCGAAGGCAGCACGGCCCCCGAGTATCTGATGACGGTATTGCGCCTGACGCTGGCCGAGATGTGGAAGCTGGTGGCCGTGGCCGAACCGGTCAACGACGAAGAGCTATGGAAAGCCAAGATGCAGATCCGCGGGCAGCACCTGATCGCCGCGGAGGACACACACACGCGCATGAGCCGCCTGGCCACGCAGGAGTTCTACTTTGGCCGGCAACTCCCGTCCGGCGAGGTCCTGGCTCAGATCCAGGCGATCGATGGCCAAACGCTGGAACGGATCTCCGGCGAGGACCTGATCGACGCGATGCGCCGGGCAACCATCGCCATCGTCGGTCCAGAAGTGCCCCAGCAATATGACGTCCAGGCGGTTGAAGAGCTCCTGACCAGCTTTCAATGCGCAACGTAGATACAGAGAGAAGGGGGTGATGATATGACGCTAGATTCCGCGGTGAAAAAGAACTGGATTGAGACGCAGAAGAAATTCGAATATCCAGTCAATGCCATCGGGGTCAAGATCGATCCCAAAGATGAACAGACCATGAAAGTGTGGAAGGAAGAGGGGATCGACAAGTTCTTGAGGAAGTAGGCCCCAGCCAATTCAAGCGGGAGGGGCGGTCTTGGAGGTCAGACAAGGCCCGCCCTCCCCCAGAGGAAACACATAGTGTCACAAGATAGCACTTCACCACAAGAAGAAAAGAACAGCCGGGGCACCATCCTGGTGGTGGACGACAGCCCGACCATCTGCAGATTGGTGGACATCATCCTGAAGAGACGCGGTTACCGGGTCGTCGCCGCCTCCAACGGGCTGGAGGCACTGGCCAGAATCAACGATGGTCTGCCGTCCATGATCTTCCTCGACATCACCATGCCCCGGATGGACGGCTATCAACTATGCAAGATCATCCGGGGAAACCAGGAGACGAAAGATATCCCCGTGGTTATGCTGACGGGCAAGGACGGTTTCATCGACAAGGTGCGGGGACGAATGGCCGGCTCAACCGGCTACATCACGAAGCCATTTGAGCCTGACACGCTGGTGCAAGCGGTGGAGAAATACTCCAATTCCAAGGACCACTGAGCAGACGAAGGCAGATTCCCACCTGCTCTAGGAGAGAAAGCTCCGGTAGAGAGAGCTCCAGGAGAGAGAGATGGCAATAGAGGGCGATCTGAAAGATTTGCATCTGCCGGGCATCGTGCAGGTCATTTGCGTGGAACGCCGCCGGTTTACGCTCACGATGAGACGCCGGGGGGAGGAAGGGACCATCTTCTTCGACGACGGAGAGGTCGTCCACGCCAGGGTCGGGACCACTGAAGGAGAAGAGGCGGTCTATCAACTGCTGCGGTGGAACGACGGCACGTTTCGGGTGAGCAATCACGTGACGGCTCCTCGCCGGTCGGTCACCGCCCGCTGGAGCCATCTCATGCTGGAAGGGGCCCGCCGGATCGACGAACGCCAGGATCGGGAGGATCAGGAACTCACAGAGGGCGGGACTGAACCCACGCTCTCCGAAGTGGAGATGGAGCGAGACAGCGAGCTGGAAGATGCCCTGGTACCTCTACTATCCAGGCTGCAACACGCGTGTGCCCGGTTGACTGAAGGGGTGGGTGGCCGGCGATCGACCGTGACGCTGCAGGTCCTGACGGACATGGTGAACATGGTTATGGCGTTCACCGAGGAACAACAAGGTCGAGCGGCCACCATTATCTCTCTGGCGGAGGCCCTGGACAGGGCAAGCGACGCATATCCCCGGACACGGCTGTTGCAGGCACAAGCCGATGGTCGAAATCGCCTGTCGGACAGGACGGTCGTCAACCTGTATCACAGTTGGAGCAACGATCCCGATGGACGCCGGGAGACGTTCGGCCAGATCGCGCAGGGTATGATCGACGTGCTGGACACCTGTTTGTCGCGCTCCAGAGATCGTTTTCGATCCCCATCCGTCGCCGAGAAATGGAGAGAGGCATGTACCGCCTTTCTGATCGAACTCAGAGGCGCGGTGAGTGAAACCCGGTTCTGAGAACCAAACGAACATTATCCACAAGGAGAAAAGGAATGACAAGCAAAACTATCCTGGTCGTAGATGACAGCCCAACCGACCTGCGCCTGATGACAGCCCCGCTGCAGGAACCGGGCGGCTATCGGGTCATCACCGCAGTAGACGGCGAAGAGGCGCTGGAGAAAGCGACCCGCGAACGCCCGGACCTGATCGTCCTGGACGTGGTGCTGCCCAAGAAGAACGGCTTCCAGGTATGCCGGCAGCTCAAGACCTCTCCGGGCACCCAGAACATCAAGGTCCTGATGCTGACCAGCAAGAGCCAGGACAGCGACCGGTTCTGGGGGCTGAAGCAGGGGGCCGACGAGTATATGACCAAGCCGTTCGAAGATGAAGAACTGCTGGCCAACGTCGCCAGGCTGCTGTAGCGCACCCCCCACTCACCTGCCAGGGGTGAGAGAGAAGAGGTCTAGATGAGCAGGATCATAGGGATACTAAACTACAAGGGCGGCACGGGAAAGACGACCACGGTGGTGAATCTGGCCGCCGGCCTGGCCCTGCGCGGGATGCGGGTGTTGTGCATTGATCTGGACGCCCAGAACAGCCTGGCGACCTACCTGGGCATATCCTACACCCACTCACTGACGCATCTGCTGCTGGGGCAGGCAGCACCGCATGACTGCATCGTCCGGGCACGAGACAACCTGGACATCATCCCCAGTGACATGGAACTCCTTCGCGCCGAGGGCAAACTATGGCGTATGGACGACGATCAGGCAGCCCGGGAGACGTTGGTCGAGAAGATGCGGGGCCTCAACGGGTATGACTACATCATTCTCGACTACTCCCCCTCGGTCAGCCTGGTGAACGAGAGCGGGCTGTTCTACACCCGGGAACTCATCATGCCGGTCGCGATGAACTACCTGGCCCTGATCGGGATCCGCCACGTGGTCCGGTCGCTGAAGACCGTGGGCCGGGTGCCCGGCCACCAGATCCAGCTCTCCCACGTGGTGCCGACCTTCTACTACGGCCGGCTGCGCAAGGATCGCCAGATCATGGAGAGCCTGGAGCGTCACTTTCCCGGGAAAGTGACGGAACCGATCCGGGCCAGCGTGCGGCTGGCTGAGGCGCCAGGCCACCAGATGAGCATCTTCGAGTATGCCCCTCGCAGTTCTGGCGCGGTCGACTACGCCCGTCTCGTAGAAAGGGTGGCCGAAGATGGATAAAAAACTCAAGGCAGCAATGAGCCGGGACCCGCTGGACGACATCGAATGGCCAGATTGGGAGGAGGCCGGGGCCATAGCCGAACCGGTGCCCGCCCCACCGGCTGAAGAGAAAGCACTGCCGGCTGAGGGAGAAGGGATCGAGTCCCAACCCGCTGAAGACGCGCTGGTGCTGGCTGAGGAGGAAGCGATCGAGGCCCAATTCGCCGAATACGCAGTGTTGCTGGTCGAGGAGGAAGCACTCGATGCCCAACTCGCCGAAGACGCAGCGCTGCCGGCCGAGGAGGAAGGGATCGAGGCCCAACTCGTCGATGACGTAGCGGAGCTGACCGAAGAGAAGGAGGTCGAGGCCCAACTCGTCGATGACGTAGCGGAGCTGACCGAAGAGAAGGAAGTCGAGGCCCAACTCGTCGAAGGCGCAGCGCTGTCGGCTGAGGAGGAAGGGATCGAGACCGAACCCGCCGAAGAACCAAATCTGATGGCCGAGGGAGAAGCGATGGGCTTCCACCCCACCGCCGACCTGGTGGACGCGCCAACCGAGATCGAACCGGCGCAGGCGACCGCCGATGGCGAGATCGAGGCTGGAAGCGAGGCACAAGAAGGCCGGGCCGACACATTGTCCCAACTGGTGGCCACCATCGACCAAGAAATCGAGCAAGCTCTCGGATCGGAGGCGATCGCCGCGCTGGTGAGCGCAGCTCCGGCGAGGGAGAGCGGAGAGGAGCAATACGCCATATTCACCTTGGCCGGGACCGAGTACGCCGTGCCGCTCGGCAACGTACTCGAGATCGGACGACCGCCCAACGCCACGCCGGTGCCGAACGTGCCGGACTGGGTGCTGGGCGTGGCCAACCTGCGCGGCGACATCATCTCCATGGTCGACCTGCGCGCCTTTCTGGGTATGCAGCGAAGAAGCTTTGGGCGGGACAACCGCATCCTGGTGGTTCAAGCAGACCAGGCGGTCGTGACCACTGGACTGGTTGTAGACCGGATAAACGGGATCGGATACCTGGCAGAGGATCGGATTGGCCCGCCCCATGGTCCCATCGAGGACCAGGTGACACCCTATCTGCACGGCGTCTACGAACACGACGGACGTCTGCTGGTGGTGCTGGACCTAGACGGGCTGCTGCTTTCCCCTGAAATGCGGCAGTTCGAGCCAATGTAGGAACATCAAGGACAGAAGGAGAACACGATGTCGAGAGTACTTCGATTCAACGACTGGCCCATCGCGGCCAAATTGATCACAGTCATGATTCTGATCGCACTGCTGCCCCTGGCAGCAACCAATTTGTTGAACACGAACAACACCTCCAGATCCCTGCGCGAGCAGATCGGCAGTTCGTTCGCCCAGATGTCCGCCAGCAGTGCGGACCAGATCAGCCAGACCCTGGTCGAGCAGATTCACCTGCTGGACACGCTGACGCTGGATCACATGGTGTGGGAAGAACTTGAGATGCGCAACCAGGCGTACGAGGGGACGGAGCAGGCCATCCTGGCTGAGATCGCTCAGCTCGACGAACGATGGATGAGCGCATCCGACGATGACCCCCTGATCCAACGCGCCACTACGGACAACGAGGAGTTCAACCGGATCGCCTATATGTTGCACAATTTCAAGGCGCTTTACCCCCAGCACGTGGAGGTCTTCGCCACCGACATGTACGGCGCTCTGATGGGTTCCACCGGCCGTACGTCGGACTACTACCAGGCGGACG
>Ga0180438_10003694_pt1 | contig 22849 bp, 20 predicted proteins | sample SS_ome_12_FD_132455 | JGI IMG/M metagenome (GOLD analysis project Ga0180438, IMG submission 132455) | Hypersaline lake sediment archaeal communities from the Salton Sea, California, USA - SS_3_D_2 metaG | ecosystem: Environmental > Aquatic > Non-marine Saline and Alkaline > Hypersaline >...
AAGAATACTGATCAATAACTAAAGAAAAAATTCAGTTTCTGCAATAAAATAGGACTTTATTAACCCAAAGCTTTTTAAATTTTCAGCGATGTGATATTTTGGAGGTTGACATAATGGATGTATTTGAAGCAATCCGTACAAGAAGAAGTATCAGGGACTTTTCCGGGGAAAAGCTTCCTGATGAGGACCTCGAAAAAATTTTAGATGCAGCCAGATATGCTCCCAGCCCGGAAAATATGCAGATGTGGAGATATATCATCATCAGAGACGACCAGGAATTGAAGGAATTTATTGCTGAAGTATCTCAGAACGCAGCCAGTGAGGTGTTTGGATCTGCTCCCTATGAATTGACTCAGGGCAGGTTGTGGTATCTGCCAGACCGGAATCGACCCGGAACCTTTGAAGACATGCGCACAGGAGATTTATTTCTCTACCCCAAAGATGCAGATGTAGTGATCATCGGATGCGGATCTGAAACTTTCCATGATTCTCCCCTCATTTACGAATTAGAATACTTTGGATCCCTCGTTGTGGCGATGGGTATTTTGAACATGTGGTATGCAGCCCATGCACTGGGATATGGTGCTGGATTCCAGGCATTTCCCATCATGGAACCCCGACGGAATGAATTGCTCTGTGATAAGATTGGTGTTCCCAGAACCTGGGTTCCTGTGGCAACATTATCCATTGGCGTTCCTCAAAAGCCACGTATGATGGGACCTTCCAGATATCCGCTGGAATCTGTCTTTTACAGTGAACGCTGGGGAAATCCCTATACCAGACTGGCCTTCAGGGAGGAATAAGCATGGAAATAGAAATTTCAGAAAATGTAAAGAAAAAACTGGATGAAATAGCTGACGGGGCCAATCTACCACTGAATACTGCTATTGAATATATTTTAGAACAGTACGTGGAAAATCCTGGCGGGGCTATCTATGCAGGAACCTGGAGAAGTGCTAAAGGAATGCGATATGTGGTACAGTGGCCGTATCTTTCCGGGTTCGTAAAATTAAAAGAAGATCAAGTGGTGAGGAGGGAATAATATGGCGAAATTCAGAAAAGCACCTGGATCAGAATGGCTGGGGTATCCTCAGTTGAACCGTGAGGATATAGAACACGACTTTTTCAAACATTCCATCTATTTAGCACAATCCCTGGTTGACAACAGGAAGGGAAGGATCAATCTGGTAATAGACCATGAAATGTACCAGGACTTCCTCTCTGCAGTACGTAAAAAATACGGGAACATGCATGCCTCCAGTGTGGAAAAGGCGTCACTCGATGCGGTCAAATCCTGGATCGAGGAGGTGAACAAGGAATGACTGCTGCAGATGTATATAAATTCCTCCAGATGGTGGTACAACAGGGGAATAAGAAAGAGGATGCACTGCAGATCATGGCAGAATGGGCTCACCCTTATCCTGGAAAGGTGCTGCAGGTGGAAACCGATGGTAAATTCTATTATGTGGTCATCACACCACAGGGAGCCACGGTGAAAGAAGGTGAATATCCCTCCCCCGATATTATTTTCAGGGCCCCCTCTGATTTACTGATGCAAATATTCACGGGGAGATCCGATCCTATCGAAGCCATAAAGAAATGGGAGATGGTGGTGGTAGGTGCAGGCCACGAAATGATTCCCATGAATCAATTGATCATGACAGTGATGATGGGGCTATAATCTATTCTTTTTTTAAAATTTTACATTTTTTCTTCCTTATTTTTTGTTATGACCAACATAATCTAATCGACATCAGAACCCTTGGATTATATCAATGAAAGATTCCTATGGATTACATTTACGGGAATGATACACGGCTATCCCCAGGTTCTCTTTTCCCTTCTTCTCCCCTCCATCGAAACCTTTTTATGGAAAGGATGAGTTTACATCAAAAGGAGAAAAGTATGGTTTATATTAAAAAAATCACTACAAAGGGATTCAAATCCTACGGTAACAGGACAGTATCTGTAGTCATGTCCAAAAATTTTACCTCCATCGTGGGTCCCAATGGCTCGGGAAAATCCAATATCATTGATGCTATCTCCTTTGTATTGGGAAGATTATCCACCAAGTCCATGAGGGCTGTGGTTCTTTCTGACCTCATATTCACTGGTTCCAAAAAAATGAATCCAGCAAAATATGCTGAAGTCTCTCTCTACCTGGATAACTCCCAGGGAGAACTGCCTTTCGATCGAAAAGAAGTCATCATCTCCCGCAGTGTGGATACATCTGGAAAAAGTGTGTACCGCATCAACAGAAAACGGGAAACCCGTACCTATGTGCTGGATGTACTCTCCCAGATTGGGATATTTCCTGAGGGTCACAATATTGTCATGCAGGGGGACATCACCCGCTTCATCAAGATGAGTTCCTGGGAACGGAGGGGGGTCATAGAAGAAATTTCTGGCATTGCCGAATACAGCGAGAGACGAGAACGGGGAGATCGGGAACTGGCAAAGGCCGAAGACAACATTGCCCGCGTAGAACTGGTCTTACATGAAGTGCAGAAACAGATGGAACGGCTGGAAACAGAAAAAAATGACGCCCTGCGATATCAATTTTTAAAAGATGAAATTTTCACTCATAAAGGATTGCTCTATAAGAGAGAACTCTCTGATGCAGAATACCGATTCGAAAAAACACTGGAAAACATACAAAAAAATAAAACAGCTATTGCAGACTGTCAGGAGAAAATTGGAGTTATTGTAGAGAATATTGCCCAGAAAGATGAGCAGTTCGAGCTCATCGATTCAGAAATTGAAAAATTAGGAGAAGAAAAACATCTGTCTATTACCAAGGAAATCGAACGGTTGCGGGGAGAACTCAATACCCTGCAGCAGGGACAATCCTTTCTGGCAGATCAGAAAACCAGATTGGAAACAGAAAAACAGCAAACAGAAGCAGAAATTAAGAATAATAATCAAAATTTAAAAGAAAAATCTGCATATGTACAGGAATTAAAAGCAAAAAAAACTGAATTATCTCAAAAAATTCCCATATTAAAAGGTGAATACCAGAAACATTTATCTGTTCTCTCGGAATCAGGATTGGAAACCCTGGAAAAAATATCCCAGGAGCTGGACGAGAAAAAGGATGCATTTTTCTCGCTGGAAGCCAGCATTGAAATTCTGGAAAATACCATTTCCACCCTCACCGCATCGCATACCGAACATCATCAGGAATATGCTACCTTGAAAGCAGAGCATCAGGAAATACACACTACACTCACGCAGGTGGAGGAGGAACTGGTAGCTGCCCAGGAAACTATCGGCCAGATCGAGGAAAAATATGCCTCCCTGGAACAGGAACGGAAATCTCTCAAAGAAACGCTTTCCCATATCGATGAAGATTTCCTCAAGAAACGATCAGAATCCATTCGATTGCATTCTAAATTGAGGGCCTTCAAAGAAGACCAGAGAGCCACTCCCCATAAGGCAGTCAATGCCATTTTGCAGGCAAAAGATCGCATTCCCGGCATTTATGGCACTATTTCACAACTGGGAGAAACAGAAGCACACTATCAAACAGCACTGGAAGTGGCTGCAGGGAACAGGATTCATAATGTGGTGGTGGATTCTACAGAGACAGCCAAAGCATGCATTTATTATTTGAAACAGCAGAAAGCAGGCAGGGCTACCTTTTTACCTCTGGATCGATTGGAACGAAAACCCCTCACTCCTGTAAAAAAGGAAGGAGTTATCGATTATGCCCTCAATCTGGTGGATTTCGACCCTCAATTCAGGGCAGCCTTCGAATATGTCTTTTCTGATACACTGGTGGTAGAATCTCTGGAAATCGATATCAAGGGGGCGCGTCTGGTCACCCTGGAGGGAGACATCTACGAACGTGGCGGAGCAGTTACCGGTGGTCATTATTTCAAGCGTAAATTTTCCAGTGCCTTTCTCATCTCGGAAGATCAGAAACAGTTCAAAGCTATCCAGGAAACATTGCAATCCCTCAATCACAGGAAAAACTCCTTACAGGACAGGCTGTCCATCATCACTCCAGAACTGCAGGAACTCTATGATGAAAAAATTAAACTGGAAGAGAGACTCCCCTCTCTGCAGAAAGAGGTTCAGAGGCTCTCTCATGATAAAGAGGGTGTCACAGAGAACCTGGCAGAAATTGAAAAAGAACTCTCCCACATTGAAGAAACTCTGGAAGAAAAAAAGAATAGCCTTTCTCAGAATGTTGCAGAAAAAGAGAAGATTCATGAAAGAATTGAAGAGCTTGAAACAGAAAAAGATTCAATTGCAGGGCCTTTGCGACAGGATGAGCTGGCCAGAATAGAATCAGAATTGGATACTCTCCGTAATGACCTCACAGAAGTGGAACAGACTATCACTCACACCTCCTCCACCCTCACCTATATGCAGGAAGACACAGAGAAGAAGAGGAAAAATATCGAGACACTCATTCCCCGATTGGAAGAGGTGGAAGAATCCATTGCAAAGAAGACAGCTGAATATACATCAATCACCGATACACTCCAGGCACGAATCGAGGAAGAGAAGACCTTTGACCAGAAAATCAGGGAGTTGAGGACCAAACGAACCGACATCAGGGACGCTGTTTCCCGATTGCGAAAGGATAAAGAGGATCTTCAGAAGTCCATGTACAAATGTGAATCCTCACTCAATGTGCTGGAAGCGCAAAAAACCCAGCTGGAAGACCAGGTGCGGGAATTGAGAGAGCTGGTGATCCAGTACCCTGTAGAAGGAGATTATGAGGATATGAAGGAACTCAAATTCAAGATCAGACAGATGGAACAGGAAAAAGAAGCGCTGGAACCCATCAACATGCGTGCGGTGGAAGAATTTGAAGAAGTGCAGGAGCGATATATCACCCTCAAGACCCGTATCGATAAACTCTACAGAGAACGGGAATCCATACTGGAATTCATTGCAGAAGTGGAATCGCAGAAAAAAACCGTGTTTCTGGAAGCCTACTGGAAAGTGGCTGAAAATTTTGCCAGAATTTTTGCTGAACTATCACCCGGTGGTTCCGGGTCCCTCTCCCTTGAAGATCAGGAGGACCCTTTTAGCGGAGGATTGGATATCGAGGCCTCCCCTCAGGGGAAAGAACTCAAGCGAGTGGAAGCCATGTCAGGGGGAGAGAAAGCACTCACTGCCCTGGCCTTCGTGTTCTCCGTACAGCAATATAAGCCTGCACCCTTTTATGTCTTCGATGAAATCGATGCCCATCTGGATGATGAAAATGTGGCCCGGGTGGCCGGACTCATCAAACGTGCCTCCGAGAATACTCAGTTCATCGTCATCACCCTGCGAGATGTGATGATGGCAGCTGCCGATATTCTCTATGGAGTTTCCATGAAAGAAGGTATTTCTAAAATCGTGTCTGTGGAACTGGAACGAATCGCAGAATTCAAACAGCCCGAAGAAGCAGCAGCCACTGTATGAATGCTCAATTCCGCTGTTCATGCTCACAGAATATATAAATACCGGGAACAGCTATTTTTTATATGAATGTTTTAGGGTTGTGTGCTTCCTACAGGAAGCTGGGGAACACTGAAATTCTGGTAAAGGAAGCACTGGAAGCCTGTTCCCAAGAAGGTGCTCATACCACCTTTCTCAGGTTGACTGATTTTACCATTCACCCCTGTAAGGGATGCATGGCCTGTATATTCAAGGATATACCCTGTACCATCGACGATGATATGGCAGCCCTCCTGGATATTATGGACTCGCATGATGCTCTCATTCTGGGATCACCTACCTATCTGCTCTCCCCTCCTGGCATTATCAAGCTGATTCTGGATCGATTCTTCATGGCTCAACAGCAGTTCAAGGGAAAGAAGGCCTCCACCATAGGTGTGGCTGCCCTTCAGGAATGGGAACCCTTCCTCCTGCCCATGCTGAACATGCTGGTATTGAGTTTTGGTTACCATCTCGTGGAGAGTTCAATTTTCTATGCAGCAGGTCCTGGTGAAGTCCTCCTGGATGAAGATACTATACACCGTGTACAGACCATAGGAAAACACCTGGTGAAAGGTCAATCCCCACCAGTAACCCAGAATGTCTGTCCTGTATGTCGATCCGAATTCATCTCTCTTGCCCATATGAAATGCCCGGTGTGTGGGTTGGGTCTCACTGTACAGAATGGAAACATCATCTATGATCCCCCTGAATCTCATCGATTCACTCAGGAGGGATGGAGAAAACACCTGGAAACCTGGATTTTGAAAACAGAGGGCAGGTATTTTTCTCATATTGAAGACATCAAGACCATGAAGGAAAAATACCGTCAGGGGTAATACTGGATGAGTTTCTGAAGGAAGGGAACATGACCGTAGAAGAGATGTGAGGGACACCGGCAGTCAGAACAGCCGAATCCAGGAATATATGGCAGTGCTATTTTTTGAGCCAGTTCACATTCTGGTTTCTTGGAAATATAAATAGCTGTAATTTTTGCTTTTTGGAGAAAATAATCTATATGCCAGTGGATTTTCTTCTGGCTGCGGAGATGGCGTTCCAGTCTCTTTTCTGAGTGTGCAGATCCTACATATGCATATGTACCCTGGGGAAAGGTGATTGTTCCCAGCTTTCCTATCTGAAGAGTGGAATCAGAATACAGCTCCATGACCAGCACATATGAAAATGACATCTGTATCATTCTGTACATGTACGTTCTCTATATATATATGGGGAAGACATGCGAAGACACAGGATAGATTTATATCCTACTATCTCTAATAATAGGTTAGTGTAATGGAGGTAACCCACATGAAAAAAATGTCTCGCTGTTCCATCTGCTCTGGTCCAGTCATATGCTGTATACTGGTTCTCTTTTCTCTGATGTGTGGATGTGTGGATACGGATACTGCACCTGCCACAGACACAGCAGAACAGGAAGAAGGAATTACTCCTCCAGTATGTATCCCTCCCCAGTCTGAAGCTGATTTCCAGGAGGACCTTCCTCCAATTCATGCTTCTGAGGTGAGTATTACGGTCCTGTATGATAATAATGTATATGATCCCCACCTCCAACCAGATTGGGGATTCTCATGCCTGATTAAAGGATGTGAAAAAACAATACTCTTCGATACCGGTGCCAATGGCTCTCTTTTGTTGAAAAACATGGAAAAATTACAGGTCACTCCCGAAGAAATAGATATTATTGTCCTTTCCCATATTCATCAGGATCACACTGGTGGATTGGAATCAATACTCAAAATAAAGGGTGAACTTACCGTCTATGTGCTGCAGTCTTTTCCTTTCGCTTTAAAAGAACAGATTCAGGGTTATGGTGCTCATGTCATTGAGGTAGACCATCCTGTGCGAGTCTGCTCTCATGTCTATACCACAGGGGAAATTGGTGCCTATATTTCTGAACAGGCTCTGATCATACGCACAGATGAAGGACTGGTGATCATTACAGGTTGTGCACACCCTGGCATCGTGAGAATCATACAAAAAGCACATGACCTTCTCCTCTCTGACATATTCATGGTCATGGGAGGATTCCACCTTCAGGGTGCAACCCAATCCCAGATACAAGAAATCATTGCCCAATGCCAGGAACTGGGAGTCCAGTATGCAGGCCCCTGTCACTGTTCTGGAGATATGGCCATGGTGTTATTTGAGCAAGCCTATAATACACACTATCTTTCCATTGGAGTGGGAACTGTCATCTACCTGAGTGAACTGGAATAATTCATAAAGAAAAGAATCCAGGAAATACTATTAATAGTAACAGTGAGAGTGAGAGTGAGAATGAGAGTATACAATCATATCATTTTCCTGAAATCTGGAATAATCTCTCATGCACATCGGGAGTGCGGAAAGCAGAAATGGTGAAAAAGAAGAGAAAATGTGAAAAAAAAGAAAACATTTAGAGAAACTTCTGGAGAACATCTTCCAGGGTAGGTTTTCCTATTTCTTGAAGTTCATATCTAACTCTGTAGGCAGGTTTATTTATGGAAATGATACGGGTCAAATCAATTGGTGTCCCGATAATGACTGCATCGCATTCCACTGCATTGATTGTCTTTTCCAGTTCTGAAATCTGTTCTTCTCCATATCCCATGGCAGGAAGGACCGGTCCGAGATGCTCGAACTTGTCAAAAGTCTCTTTTATGGAACCCACTGCAAAGGGATAGGGATCCACCAGATTCGCACCCATTCGCTCGGCTGCCATGGTTCCTGCACCATAGGGCATGCCACCGTGGGTGAGAGTAGGGCCATCTTCCACCACCAGGACATTTTTTCCCGCAATATCTTCATCTATGAATTGAGGAGAGGCGGCTTCTATGATCACAGCATGGGGAGCAAGCTTCCGAATATTCTCTCTCAAAAGGAAGATATCTTCTGGAAAAGCTGTATCGATTTTATTGATGACCACCACATCTGCCATCCTGACATTGGTTTCTCCAGGATGGTAGCAGGCTTCGTGTCCTGCCCGGTGAGGGTCGGCCACCACAATGTGGAGATCTGATTTGTAGAAACTGAGATCATTGTTACCACCATCCCATAGAATGATGTCCGCTTCCTTTTCGGCCTGGGATAAGATTTCTCCATAATCCACTCCTGCATAGAGGATCACCCCTCTATCAATATGGGGCTCGTATTCTTCTCGTTCCTCGATAGTACATTTGTGGATATCCATGTCTTCATAGGTGGCAAATCGCTGGCAGATCTGTTTTTTAAGATCTCCATAGGGCATGGGATGCCTGATAGCTACCACTTTCTTGCCTGCTTTTCTCAAAATATCTGCTACCCTTCGTGTGGTCTGGCTTTTCCCAGATCCTGTCCGCACAGCACAAATGGAAATCACCGGCACCTTTGCCTTCAACTGCATGTTGTTGGGCCCCAGTAAGGAAAAATCTGCACCGGCAGCCAGCACCTGAGATGCCTTGTGCATAACATATTCATGGGGAAGATCACTGTAAGAAAGGAATACCACATCGATATCATGCTCTGCGATGAGGTCCTCCAGGTCACTCTCCGGAAGTATGGGGATACCATCAGGATAGAGCTTTCCAGCCAATTCGGCAGGATATTCCCTGCCTTCAATATTGGGAATCTGCGTGGCTGTGAATGCAATGACTTCGTAATCTGGATTGTCCCTGAAGAAGACATTAAAATCATGAAAATCTCTTCCTGCAGCACCCATTATGATCACTTTTCGAGGCATATGTGCTGGTCTGAAAGTTACTTTAAAAAGGTTTGGTAATTTTTCCAACAAATAAGATGCAGCATGTGGTAACAGAACAGTTTTATCAAAAGAGGCAGAAAGAAAAGATTCTGAAAGAGAGCTTTCTTGAAAAGGGATCACAGCTTCCGGGGTTCTGCTGAACGCTTCATTGCCTTTCTCAGTTCACCAAATCCAACAATGCACAGTGAAAGCACCACAATCAGTATCCAGTCAGAAAGTCCCAGTGGCATAGTCCTGAATAGAGGTTGTAACCAGGGAACATAGACCACTGCAAGCTGGAGGGAGAGAGACAGCAGGACAGCACCCACCAGATACATGTTGGAGAATATGCCGACCCTGAAGATGGATCGTCTCTCTGATCTGCAGTTCACCGTGTGGGCCAGCTGGACAAAAACCAGGGTGGAGAATGCTATTGTACGTGCATGATCCACATCCTTTCCTGCCCAGAAGAAGGCTATGAGCACCAGCACACTCATGAGCAATCCAATCTCCACAATACTTCTCCCCCGTCCTCTGGCAAATATACTCTCTGCAGGATCTCTGGGTGGTCGGTTCATCAATCCTGCTTCGGGAGGATCGACACCCAGGGCCAGTGCAGGGAACCCATCGGTCACCAGGTTGAACCATAGAATCTGGATGGGAATGAGGGGCCTGGAAAATCCCAGTAGAATAGCAAAGAACAGCACACATATTTCTCCCACATTGCAGCACAGGAGGAAATAGATAAATTTGATAATATTATCATAAATATGACGTCCTTCCTCTACGGCCTTTACTATGCTGGCAAAGTTATCGTCTGTCAACACCATGTCTGCTGCTTCTTTAGCCACATCTGTACCGGTGATTCCCATGGCAATACCAATATCTGCCTTTTTCAGGGAGGGTGCATCATTGACCCCGTCTCCTGTCATGGCTACGATATGTCCCTGATCCTTGAGTGCTTTCACAATCCGGGTTTTATGTTCAGGTGATACCCGGGCTACCACGCTCACCGAATCGATGCGGTTTAATAATTCTTCATCAGAAAGGGCATCCAGTTCTTCTCCAGTTAGTGAATCTCCAGTAATACCGATTTCCTGGCCAATAGCCATTGCCGTGGTCTTGAAGTCTCCGGTAATCATCATGGATCTGATTCCTGCGGTGCTGCAGGTCTCAATTGCCTCTTTCACTTCCGGACGGGGGTCATCTCTCATTCCCTGTACACCCACAAAAATGAGATCCTGTTCCACCGATTCCATGGGTTCTGGTATCTCTTGGATGTGAGTGTAGGCCATTCCCAGTACCCGTAATGCCTTGGAAGCCATTTCTGTGTATATGGAGAGGATTGATGCCTTGGTTTCCTCATCCAAGGGTACAGGGGTGCCCTTCTCCAGCCTGTGGCTGCACAGGTCTAGAATGACATCTGGAGCTCCCTTCATATATACTGCATATTCTCCATCCATCTCATGAAGAGTGGTCATCCGTTTTCGTTCTGAATTGAAGGGGATATCCCGCACACGTGGCTGTGCATCTTCCAGCTCTTCTTTTTTCAATCCTGCTTTTTCAGCTGATACAATCAGAGCAGCTTCTGTGGGATCACCGATCATCTGTTCACCCTGAATTGAAGCATCATTGCATAACGCTCCTATGGTGAGCAGCAACTGGAGTGATTCATTTTCGGTAACCTTCTCACCCTCTGTGAGAAAGTCTCCCTGTGGGGAATACCCACTCCCGGTCACTCTATATACCGATTCATCCACATAGATTTCAGACACCATCATCTCATTCTGAGTGAGAGTTCCTGTCTTGTCAGAACAGATGACGGTTGCAGAGCCCAGGGTTTCCACCGCTTTTAATCTCCTCATGAGCGCATTTTGTCGGATCATCCTCTGGACACCCAAGGCCAGCACGATAGTGACGATTGCAGGGAGCCCTTCTGGAATGGCTGCCACAGCCAGAGATACTGCGGTGAAAAACATGTCAAACATGGGTTCTCCACGCAGGGTGCCCAGTACGAAAATGAGCACACAGAATCCGGTGATAATTGCAGCCAAATACTTGGAAAATCCTTCCAGTTTTTCCTGAAGTGGTGTTTTTTCCATTTCCATGGTCTGAATCATTTCGGCAATAGTGCCCATTTCGGTTTTCATGCCTGTAGAAGTGACTATGGCTTTCCCCCGCCCATCTGTTACTGTGGTACCCATGTACACCATGTTTTCCCGGTCAGCTAGCGTGACATCTGAGAGGACCTCTGTGACCTTCGTAGAGGGAACACTCTCCCCTGTGAGAGAAGCTTCATCCACCTTCAGGTAGGATAATTCAAATAATCGCCCGTCAGCAGGCACAAAATCCCCGGCTTCCAGGATCATCACATCGCCAGGGACCACATGGTCGGCTGGAATCTCTGTAACCTGACCATCCCGCATTACAGTGGCTGAGGGGGATGCAAGTTCCTGCAGTCGTTCTATTGCTTTTTCTGCCTTGTATTCCTGAGCCAATCCCATTAATGCATTGATAATTACTATAATACAGATAATATATGCATCCATGGTCTCCCCCAGTAAGAATGAAATAATGGTGGCCACCAATAATACACCGATGAAAAGATCTTTAAACTGGTCAAGAAAAATGGATACAACTCCCCGTCCCTTCTTCTTTTTCAACACATTATATCCATGAGTCTTGATCCTCTCTTCTACGTCCTGCTGAGAAAGGCCCTTTGGCGAGGTATGGAGTCCTTCCATGATATCTTTGACCGAGGAGGTATGCCACATGAAGTCTCTCATATGAATTACATTTAAAGAATTTTCGGCTCTGCCACTGTCTGCAACACATGCGGGCACCAGTATTGTGTGAATTATGATCAAGTAATACTTAAATAGTAGCTCACCAAAGCACATACATTGAATAAAGAGCTTACACCCATGGATATCCTAGAAGACCACTTTCCCTTAGGGGCTACTGTACTGATCGTTGGCCCTCCCGGTAGTGGGAAAACGATACTGTCCCAGCAATTAATCTATAATGCATTGAAGAGAGGGGTATCTGCCATCTTTGTGGGCACAAAAAACCAGGTAACCCTGATTAAATCCCAGCAAAAACTATTCAGCTGGAATATTAAAAAATTTATGGAAAAAGATGCATTTGCAGCAGTAGAAATTGGTGATGCTGCAGATCCCACAGAGCTCAACATCTCTCTTACCCAGGCCATCGGCGAGTGTTCGGCCCCCCTTTCTCTCGTGGGGGTGGATTCTCTCACCGTCCTCATGGTGGGTATGGAAGAACGGAAGACCATGAAGTTCACTGAAGCCTTGAGCAGGAAACTCCAGGATCAGAAAGTCAGCCTGCTCCTGTTAGCCACTCCCACCAAGGAAACTGAAGATTTCCTGACCAAGATGAAATCCCTGGTCTCTTCGGTCATCGAAATTAAACTGGAGGAACGGGGAACCATACGCCGCTACATGCGCATCTTCAAGTACTCAGAGAGAAAGCACTCCACCCAGTGGTTCCCTTTTGAAATCACAGATGAAGGGATAGAATTTCCCTCCTCGCTGGTACGACTTCCCCAGTCCAAGACCCTCTTTCTTCCCAAGGGGACACTCATAGAAGAGGTCTCCACTCCGTATGAAACCCTTGATCAGCTCATTTCACAGATATCCCGGGAAAAGAGGAGTTGTATCATGGAGACCCGATTTGCATCGGAGCAGGGCATCATGCTTTTTTCAGGAGGAGAACGGATGAAATCTATACTGGTGGGAAAAGAGGGAAAAAAAATTTACTCCCCCCAGGTGCTGGAAACATATATCAAATCCAAAGAAGGAGTATTATCAGTCCATTCCATACCGACCGAACTCATTCCATTCATCATGGGATATCTGGAGGATCAGATATTGTTCAGAAATCTGCGTTCCGATCAGATCAAATTCGAGGATATCATGGAAAATCTCTCGGAGAGTGAATTCACAGGCTGTACATTGATGAGAAGTGATGAAGAACAGGGTATACTCTTTATCGATGAGGGAGAGATAATCGATGCATATTTTGAGAATTCGTATCTGTATCGATCTGAAGAAGCCTTAACTGCTTTTAAAAAAGCTACAATCCAGGGAAATTTCCAGATAGATATATTTTACTCGCCAAAACAGAAAAAAGAATCCACGGGAGATCATAAAAAGACAGAATCAGATGAAATTGCATTGGAAGGAGCTTTATCCCCCGAATTCATCCCCACAGAGGGACGAACAATCAGAGGTGCCCTCATCAATGCTACACTGGCCTACCTGCAGGAACAGAACACAACAGAATGGAGTTCATCTGCATATTATCCCCGACCACTCCGCGACATTGCCATCAGCAAGGTGGAGGCAGAAATTCTTCAGCTCAAAAACCTGAATGATCCCTACCTCAAGCGAGAAACGCACAAGTTACGGCGGTCGTACCGGGATCAGAACTGGTATCCTGCAGATGAGTACTGGGATATTGTCTATGCAGTCACCCGGATGCTTCAGTTCAACTGGTCCTATGACAATCATGACCAGTATGAATCCGACTGGAGAAAACTCTCCCAGGCCTATTTTGAATTGGGTAAAACAGTACCCTCCTACCTTGGATTCACCACCCGTCAGTTTCACAAAGATCTCTGGGATACCTATTTCATCAAGGAACTGAAAAAATGGAGAAGTATGGGAAGCTTTACTGAATTAGAGAGCAAAAAAGAAGATAAGAAACTTATTTTAACATTTAACAAGGATGTGGAACCTCCTCCCCGGAGAAAAGGCATGCTCTGGGCCCTGCTAGAAGAACTGGGTCTGTTGAAATTTAACATACGCCTGGAGGAGGAGTCCTTCATCATCACCTTTGGATAATCACACCTGAGTCGAGGTAGAAATGAGCAGGGCCTGGTAGAAGGTGGTAAAATAGTTTTTCTCCCCCAGATGGAAAATCAGGGAAAAGAGATCATCTTTTTCTTTCTTGTTGAGAATGGGTATTCGGGCCAGAAGATGAGTATCCACTGAAAAAAATATGGATGTGGCAGGAAGATTACCGAGAAGAGAAATCAGCTGCTGATGATACCTGGACTCAAAGAGAAAATCCAGGAAAAAATATTGCTCAATCCCCCGGGGATAGAACGCAGGCTGGATGCAGGAATATGCATCAAGCTCACGAGTCCATGCCTGATATTTTTCATACCTGATGTTACAGGATTTCAGAATGGAAACAGCCTGCATCCTGATGTTATATTTGAACTTATGGTAGAGTGTCCATTCATCTGGACTCCAGGGAATGGTGGATATATGCTCATTCAGGGTGGTTGGATTCTGGGGTGGAGCTACCTGATGGTAAATGCTATGTATAGCTGCATCCCACTCCAGTAAAGGTACTCTGGGGAGATGAGTCATTCCCTTCGGACCCTGCACCACACACTGTCTGAATCCTTTCAATACAGAGAAATTGAGAAGAGATTCAGAGATTGCTGTGATATTCCATCTCCCCGAGCAGAGCGCCCGTGAAACCACCCGTGGAAACCCTTCCAGTCCCTGATATACAGTATATGGATCATCAAAAACACAGAAAAGGGCATATCGTTTGTCGGTGGAATTTGGTTTGAGAAAGACCATGGGACCCTTCAATATACCATTCTCATACATCTCCATGAGATATCGGGATACGGTGCTCCGGGAAATTCTGGTATTCTTCGTGATCTGGTAGAGAGGAATGGTGGGATAATCATATATTTGCTCATATATCCTGTAGTATTTGTGCAATCTTTTTTTGATGGAATCGTCTCTCATCTTTTTCACCTGAAGGCTTAAGAATCATCTATAACGTATTACATTGTCTGTTCCGAAACCTTCAATAAAGTAAGCCCGGCCTTTGCCCCCCTCATACTCTTGAAGCAACTCTTATTCAGGTTAATTGAGGCTTATAAGGTTTACGGAGCAGGCACACTTTTTTCAACTCCTGTATCATGAGTACTGCGACCTATATGAGAAGGTGGGTGTTTCCCAGCTTAACGGTGTCAAGGTGGGATCGGGCAGCCTTCAGGCATCTCCTGGCCTGTTCCCAGGAGGTACAGGGCAGGTCTTTCATGTGAAAATGAGGATAAAAGGCAAGGAGACAGTAGGGAATGGTAGCATCTCTATCTGCCAGGAATCGGGCAATGGCATCTACTTCTTCCTCGTCTATATACCCGGGAATCAGAAGGGTGGAAACTACCAGAAGAGGAGGCTCTTTCCTTCTGAATGTATTTATGAGATATTCACAGGTGGAGAGCGTATTTTTGTTCGAACTTCCACACAGTGCATAATTGAGTGGTTCTGAAAATGCTTTTACATCTATTTTCACGGTACCACCCGACTCATATGCTGTTTTTCCCATTGCATGTGCTACTTCCTGTGAACCTGCACCGTTTGTTTCCCAGCAGATGCGCACTCCAGTCTGACGGGCCACCCCCAGGGCATGGGTAATCTGGGGAGTGGGATCACCGCCAAAAAAACAGATGCAGGCAGTCTGTTCATCTATGTGGGAGAGCAGGTCATCAACAGTCATGGAGGCATGAAGGAACCTGTACTGCCAGTTCTGGCAGAACAGACAATTGAAGGTACAGCTTCCATAAAAAACAGCCAGATTTTTTGTACCCCTGGTGGATCGTTCTGCACAGAAATCCATGGAGACACAATTGGTGGGAAGCGCATCATGATAACACTCCACATATGCGGTGGTAGGTGACCCGGTGGATGGCATGATGGTCCCCTGAACATTCATACGTACTCCACAATATCCTTCTGATCCTTCCCTGATGCAACACTCATTGACACACAACCCGCAGGACACTCCATCCCGGGGTGGAACTCCCTGTTGTGCATAGTGATGTCTCACCTGTGCATGCACCTCTCGTATATGACGCTGTGTATGAGGAGACCCTGCTTTACAGCACTGTCTGCAGATTCCCAGCACCTCAGATATCATGGCTGGCTTTCCACACATACTACACACAGATTCCATACTCTCCATGAGAGATCACACTACATATGCATTTCTACAGACACAGAGTGAGAATTCTCCTGAATTCATTTGTGTCGTAATAACGCTTACTCTGGAATAATATAAAATGACTCCATCAAAAAAAAGCGATAATTTCATTCCACCAAAAAAAAAGAAGGGAAGATGAAAGATGAGTACATTATCTTTTTTCCTGAGATATATAAAGAATTTTACCCAATTTTTTTATAACCCTGGAAAAAAAGTTATCAGGCCAGTTTATTATTTTATTATATCTATTAATAAAAAATATTACTAAAAAAAATAATAAAATTTACCTAGAATAGAATTAAAACGTAAAAAAGAAGAGAATAAAAGAGAAAAAAGAAAAATTTAATATCCACATCTCTTCTTGAGGGCTTCCCATTCTGTATCTACCTGGTTCTTGATGGCTTCCAGAATGGGTTCTCTCTCCTTCGTGAAGAGATGTTTGAATCTTCCCTGCTTTTTCATCCAGTCAATTACCGGTGTTTTTTCCTTTTTTCCATCGGCAATCTGCTTGGAATATCCGGTAAGCTTCCATTCCCCATTCTCCACCTCATACAAAGGCCAGAAGCAGCAGGTAACTGCCTCATGTGACATGGCAATGGATTGATCTGTCTCGTGTCTCCATCCTCTGGGGCAGGGGGAAATGATATTGAGGAAGGTGGGACCTTCCGTGCCGAGGGCCTTGTGCACTTTACCTATGAGGTCGTTATGGAAGGACGGTGAGGTCTGTCCACAGTAGGGAATGTTATGCGCTGCCACGATGGCTGTGAGGTCCTTGGGAAATCGCTTCTTTCCGGGAATAACTCTCCCTGCAGGAGAAGTGGTAGTGTTTGCTCCTCGGGGAGTGGCTGAAGAGCGCTGGATACCGGTATTCATGTAGGCCCCGTTATTGTAACAGATATACAGGAAATCATGGCCCCGTTCTAACGCACCTGACAAGGCCTGTATACCAATATCATAGGTTCCTCCATCTCCAGCGAAGGCAATGAATTTGATATCTTTATCGATTTTTCCCATTTTTTTCTGCCACTGATATGTGGTCTCCACCCCTGCAATGGTGGCTGCTGCGTTCTCAAAGGCAGAATGTATCCAGGGGACCCTCCATGAGGTGTACGGGTAGATGGTGGTGGCCACTTCCAGACATCCTGTAGCATTGGCAATCACCACAGGCCAATCACTGGCCAGCAGGACCTGCCGTACAATGATGGACGCACCACAGCCTGCACATAATCGGTGACCGGGAGCCAGCAGTTCGGGTTTCTGGGATAATTTCTTTAAACTTACCATTATCTCACCCCTAAATAATTGACATAGGTTTTCACTTTTCCTGTCTTTGCTATCTGAGCAGTTTCTGTAATTGCCTGTTCGATCTGATCCTGTCTGATGTCTCTTCCACCCAGTCCATAGATGTAATTGATAATGTCTGTGTCTTCCTTCTGCATCACGCTGCGTATTTCAGAGAATACAGGGCCTCCAAAGGCACCATAGCTATCTGAACGATCCATGACCATGATTGCTTTCACTCCCTTCAGGGATTTTTTGAGCTCTTCCACTGGGAAGGGTCGGAACATGCGTATTTTAATCATTCCCACCTTGACACCCTTCTCTCTCATGGCCTTCACTGCCACCCTGGCAGTTCCTGCTGTGGAACCCAGCACGATGACTGCAATGTCTGCATCATCCATCATGAAAGGTACGATTTTGGTGTAGGGTCGTCCGCTCAGGGACCCGTACTCTTCGCCAACTTTCACTATGACATCGGGTGCTAATTCCATGGCTTCTACCTGCTGTCTCTTGTGTTCAAAATAATAGTCATAGAGATCCAGGGGTCCATATGTCACCGGATTTTCCACATCCAGCAGGGGGTATAATGCCGTGAAATCTCCTATGAAATCCTGTACCTGCTTATTTTCCAGGACGGTCAGACGCTCTGTGGCGTGAGACAGGGTGAATCCATCCATATTGGTCATCACAGGAAGTCTCACGTTTTCGTGTTCGGCTATCCTGATAGCCTGGATGATGTTGTCATAGGCCTCCTGCACATTCTCTGCATGGAGCTGAATCCATGAAGAATCCCGTGCACCCATGGCATCGGAATGATCACAGTGTATATTGATAGGAGCAGATAAGGCTCGGTTCATCACATTCATCACGATGGGACACCTGTTGGAAGCAGCCACATAGAGGACTTCCCACATCAATGCCAGTCCGGCAGATGCGGTGGAGGTCATGACCCGTGCTCCCGCCAGAGAAGCACCGATGCAGCAGGACATGGCTGAATGTTCTGAATCTGCCATGATCAATTCTGTATCCACATCTCCATCTGCAACATAATCTGCAAATCGCTCCATGGCCACAGTCTGGGGGGTAATGGGGTAGACTGCCACCACATGAGGATTGATCTGGTGCATTGCATAAGCCACTGCTGCGTTTCCACTCAATGCAAGATTCATGCTTCTCCCTCCGATTCCATTTCAATAGCGTCAAAGGGACACACATTGGCACAGATGCCGCATCCCTTGCAATAATCATAATCAATTTCTACGATTTTTCCATCCTTGACCTTGATGGCAGCATCGGGACAGACAATCCAGCACTGGAGGCAGTCCGTACATTTTTCCGTGTCTCTGATGGGTTTTTCCGATCTCCAGTCACCGGTCTTGTACAGCACCGAATTCCCTGCATCAACAATCAATCCACCCCATAGACATTCTTTCCATCCTTTTTCTTTCATGATTTCACCTCTTCATATGCACGATGCAACGCCTTGATATTGGCCTGAGTTCCACGTTCTCCAATTTTTGCTCCCAGCATGTTCTGAATCTGGGCTTCTACTTGCTCGAGTCCAACTAAATTGGTGGCCTTGACCAGGGCACCTACGCAACAGGTATTGGCGATGGGGCGTCCAATTGTTTCCATGGCAATTTTTGTCGCATTTATGGTATATATTCGTCCCATGAACTTGGTAATTTTTCGCACTTCATCGGGAGTCCCCGGGAAATTAACAATCAGCTTTCCATCGTCGGAAAGACCCTCTGTGATAGTCGGGTTTTCCAGTAATGTGGGATCGATAACCACCACCACATCGGGAGTGTAGACATGAGAGTGAATATCGATGGGTTCATCAGAAATCCGGGTAAAGGCTCTGATGGGAGCTCCCATTCGCTCGGGTCCAAACTCCGGAAAAGCCTGTAAGTACTTTCCTTCGGCAAGAGCGGCACCTGCCAGCAACTCTGATGCAGTGACCACTCCCTGGCCTCCTCGACCGTGCCATCTCACTTCAACAAACATGGTATCACCTGGGAAATATTAGAATAATCTTCCCATTTTTTCTTTCTTTAATAAAAGCTCCCAGTTTTTATCTACTTCCTGTTGAATAAATTCGATCTGATTTTCTGTCAGGTGACGAAATCTTCCCTGTGTCTTCAGATAGTCAATTACTGGCAACTTTTTTCGTGGTTTTTTATTTATCTTGTACACTCCATTCTCGATTTCATAGAGAGGAAATACACATGCTTCCACCGCTAGCCTGGGTATTTTTAACTGCCATTCAGGCGGACTTCTCCATCCTGTAGGACAGGTAGCCATTACATGTAAGAATCTGGTCCCTTTTATATCCTTGGCTTTTTGAAGTTTTTTAACAAAGTCTTCGATGTGTCCCACGGTAGCAGTTGCACAGTAAGGGATACGATGAGCTGCCATGATCTCCATCATGTTCTTTTTGGGTCTATCTTTCGGATGTTTTCGCGGAGTGGTTGTGGTCCAGGCACCCCAGGGTGTGGATGAAGATCTCTGGATACCGGTATTCATGTAGGCTTCATTGTCATAACACACATAAATGAAATCCTCATTTCGTTCAGCAGCAGCAGAAAAGGCCTGAATACCAATATCAAATGTTCCACCATCTCCTGCCCATGCCACCACAGTTGCTTTTTTTCCTCTGATCTCCAGGCCTGCCTTCAGGCCGGAAGCCGTAGCTGCGGCAGTCTCGAAGGCGGTGTGGTAGACCGGTACCTTGAGGGCGGATGTGGGAAAGGGTCCGGCAATGATGGACCAGCAGCAGGCAGGGATAACCACCATAGTCTCTGGTCCCAGTGCCTTGAGTGCATACCGCATGGCAGCAGCAGCCCCGCAACCCTGACAATCTACCGTACCGGGGAACATGTATTCCTCTGTCGGTATACTCGTTTTCATCATCTTTCCTTTTTTCGTATCAGGAGTCATAGTTTCACCCCCCACCAGAGAATATCTTCAATATCGCAGGTGTCTGATTGCTCGACAATACCCATGATATCATCGATGGTCATATCCCGTCCTCCCAGTCCTGCGACAAATCCATATACGGGGGGAGTATTTTTCTGAGGGTACAGAGACGCCTTGATCTCGTTGAAGAAGATACCCTGATTGCCAAAGGAGATATTTCTGTCGATGACAATCATTTTATTCACTCGAGAAGCCAGCGTGCGTATTTCATCGTTGGGAAATGGTCTGAACAGCTTGATTCTGGCCAGTCCAATAGATCTTCCCTGGGTTCGCATGATATCTACCGCATCCTTTGCTGTGGAGGCTGTGGAACCTGCAATGAGAATGACTTCTTCTGCATCATCACACCGGTATAATTCCACCGTTCCATAGGTTCGACCGAAGGTCTTGGAGAATTCTGCCTCCACTTCTCTGGTAACCTGTAATGCTTTTTCATGGGCTTCCTGAATGAGATATCGCAGTTCCATATACCAGTCGGGGGTGGTTAACGCCCCAAAGGCGTGAGGGTCTTCCAGATCCATCTTGTATCGAGGATTGAAAGGCGGGAGAAACTCGTCTATGAGTTCCTGATCGGGCATTGAGACCTGTTCGTATGTATGAGAGAGGATAAAGGCATCCAGAATGAGCATCCCAGGGAGTAAGACCTGTTCACAGATTTTGAAGGCAATGATCACCGTATCATACACTTCCTGATTGTTTTCACAGTAAAACTGGAGCCATCCAGTATCTCTCTGGGCCAGAGAATCATTCTGATCGGTCCAGATACTCCAGGGAGGTCCCATGGCCCGGTTGATATTGGCCATGACAATGGGATGTCTTCCATTAGCAGCCCAGTGAAGCATCTCGTGCATCAGAGCCAGCCCGTGAGCAGAGGTGGCAGTAAAGGCCCGCGCACCCGAAGCAGATGCACCCACACAGGCAGCCATTGCCGAATGTTCCGATTCGACCTTGATAAACTTGGCATCCAGTGAACCATCTGCACAGAATTCACTGAGTAATTCCACCACCTGGGTCTGGGGAGTGATAGGATAAGCAGCAATGACCTCAGACCTAGCGTCACGGGCACCATAGGATACTGCATGATTTCCTGAAATAACCTTGGTTATCATTCCATCACCCGTTCATCAACCATTTCAATTGCCTCTTTTGGACATTCCTCTGCACAGACGCCACATCCCTTGCAATAATCCATGTTCCAGGAAGGGTATTCTCCCAGTTCGATACATGCATTAGGACATACTTTCCAGCAGATACCGCATTGAATACATTTCTCCTGATGAAAAACTGGTTTTGCATTCCTCCAGCTTCCTGTCTTGGTCAATTCGTTGGTAACAGATATGGAACAGGGGGGAAGATCATGAGCATTTTCAAATTCTTGTTCAGTCATAGTATCACCTTCTCATATGCATCTCGGGCAGCCTGAGCATTCTCCTCGTGCTTGGCAGGAACACCCTCCTTTATGGCTTCCAGTAATGTGTCCAATTTTATCTCTCCAGTAGCTTTTGCAAATCCACCTAAAATTGCAGTATTGACAATGGGGGCCTGTCTGGAACCGAGACCGTGTTTTATGGCAATGGACGTTGCATCCACTGTTGCCACCTTAAAGGGTCCCGAAAGATCAATTTCCGATGGATTCATGCCAGTATTAATAAGGATAAGCGCTTCTCGTTCCTCCTGTTTTTTCTTATATGAAGAAGGAACACCGCATCCTGCAGCAATATCTACAGCTCCCAATAGCGTGGAATCCATGACAATCACATAGTCTGGATTGTAGATGAAAAATTTGATGCGGATGGGTCTATCATCAATCCTGGTAAAGGCAGTCACCGGCGCGCCCCTTCTTTCCACCCCGAACATGGGGAACGCCTGCACATATTTTCCATCGCGGAAGGCAGTGTCTGCCAGAATGTCAGAAGCCACCACGGCTCCCTGACCACCTCGACCATGAAATCTAATTTCGATCATGTTGTGATACCTCCTGCTTTCACCTATTGAGTTGCATTTAAAATGTTTTCGATAAAAATGAAAGGAGATATTTTAAGAAAAGACTTATTTTGGCCATTTACAAAGGGATTTAACAGGCCCCTTTACAATTTTTTCTTTTATTTTATCTCTAATTCACTATATACGTGGTCTTTCATGGAACATGCTATACCTTTTTATCTCCGGGGATGATACCTATATATTACAGGAGCGTTGTATTATTCCATGCGGCTCCTCTTTTATCTTTCTGGTGAACATCCTCCCCTGGCAGAGGGAGAGGTGAGGGCACTCTTTGACATCTACGGGAAAAAATATACAGTACTTCACCGGGATGGACAGGTTGCTCTCTATGATGCAGACTTTTTCCCTGAACTTTCGCGATTATCCATGACTCATAAAATCCTCAATCTGGATTTTTCT
>Ga0180438_10003696_pt1 | contig 22844 bp, 15 predicted proteins | sample SS_ome_12_FD_132455 | JGI IMG/M metagenome (GOLD analysis project Ga0180438, IMG submission 132455) | Hypersaline lake sediment archaeal communities from the Salton Sea, California, USA - SS_3_D_2 metaG | ecosystem: Environmental > Aquatic > Non-marine Saline and Alkaline > Hypersaline >...
CCCTGTTGGATGTGGGGCAGTCCCAATACGCTTTTCTGCTGGACCCCGAGGGACACGTAGTGGATGACGTCTGGGTCTACCGGCTGGAAGAGGACCGCTACTGGATGGTGGTCAACGCGGCCAACAACGACAAGGATTGGGCCTGGGTGAAGGCCGTCCGTGAGGGGGGCGTGATGATTGACCCGCAGCGGCCGTGGTCTCGCGCCTTGGGTACAGAAACGGTCGTCATCCGCGATATGCGCGACGCTGCCCGGGGGAGCGAGATGCGAGCGCAACTGGCTCTTCAAGGGCCCCGTTCGCGGGACATTCTGCTGGCCATGCTGGAGCAGGATGACCCGCTGCGCGAGTCGCTTCTGGAAATGAAGCGCAACGAGATCCTTCACGGACGATTGGCAGGCTACGACCTTTACCTGGCACGCACGGGCTACACGGGCGAGCCGATGGCCTTTGAGATCTTTGTCCATCCGGCTGCTGCCCCCGCTCTCTGGCACGCGCTGCTGGAGGCGGGTGAGCCCTTGGGCTTGCAACCGGCTGGCCTGGCGGCGCGGGACAGCCTGCGAATCGAGGCCGGCCTGCCCCTGTACGGCCACGAGCTGGCCGGGCCGCTGGACCTCAACCCGGCTGACGCTGGCTTTGACCCCTACGTCAAGCTTTACAAGCCCTTCTTTATCGGCAAGGCGGCTTACATGGCGCACGAGCGAGAGCGTCAGGCCCGGCTGATCCGCTTTCGGTTTGACGAGGAGCACGCGCGGATGCCGAGACAGGGTGATGTCGTTGTCAGTCGCAAGGGGCGGGTGGTCGGCGCCGTGACCAGTTGCTCCATTGACAGCGACGGCTGGTTGACCGGATTGGCTTACGTGCAGAAACGATATGCCGAGCGGGGCACCCGCCTGGCTGTCTTTCAGGTCGAGAGCCGGGCTTGGACCAGCAAACCGCTCACCAGCCTCAAAACCGGCGACCGGGTCCAACTGCACGACGACATGACCGTCATCAGGCGCTTTCTGAACAAGAAGGAATAATGACTGCCCCACTCCTGACCACCAAACTCTACATCCCGCCGCTGCGCCCTGATCCTTCGACTGCACTTAGGACAAGCCTGGTGCCGCGCCCGCGCCTGATCCAGCGACTGGAGGAGGGGCTGCGCCTGGGCCACCGGCTGACCCTCGTCTCCGCCCCGGCTGGCTTTGGCAAGACCACGCTGCTGAGCGGATGGCTTCGTCAGAGCGGGATGCCGGTCGCCTGGGTTTCGCTCGATGAGGGCGACAACGACCCAGCCCGCTTCCTGGCCTACTTCGTCGCCGCCCTGCAGACGATTGAGGCAGACATTGGGGAGGGAATATCGGGCGTGTTTCAATCACCTCAGCCGCCTCCTATGGAGGAACTCCTGACAGCGCTGGTGAACCAGATCAACGCCATCCCGGATCGCTTTGTCTTTGTCCTCGACGACTATCACCTGATCGAGGCTCAGTCCATCCACGACGCCCTCCGCTTTCTGCTCGATCATCTGCCACCGCAGATGCACCTGGTCATCGCCAGCCGTGCCGACCCGCCTCTGCCTCTGGCGCGCCTTCGCGGCCGCGGGCAGTTGACCGAACTGCGCCAAACCGACTTGCGCTTCACACCTGACGAAGCGGCTGCCTTTCTCAACCAGGTCATGGGTCTGGGCCTTTCGGCTGACGACGTCGCCGCCCTGGCCTCCCGCACCGAGGGCTGGATCGCCGGCTTGCAGATGGCAGCGGTCTCTATGCAGGGGCAGGAGGATGTCGCCGCTTTCATCCAGGCCTTCACGGGCAGTGACCGATACATCCTGGATTATCTGGTTGAAGAAGTCCTTCAGCGTCAACCCAGTAGTGTCCAGACCTTTTTGCTCCAGACGGCCATCTTGAACCGCCTGGTGGGTCCCTTATGTGACGCCGTGATGGGCTCCTCTCCCCTGGTAGGGGAATGGGCTTCCGGAGTCCCAAACTTGTTTGGGGCTGCTTCACCTGAGTGTGAAAATCGCCCCCAACAAGTTGGGGACTCCCCGCCTTGCAAAAAACCTACCCTTGAAAGGGGGCGGGGGGAGGGGTCAGGCCAGGCGATGCTGGAGCGGCTGGAGCGGGCCAATCTGTTCATCGTCCCCTTGGACAACGAGCGGCGTTGGTATCGCTATCACCGTCTCTTTGCCGATTTGTTGCGCAAGCGTCTGCGCCAGGCACAGCCTGACCTCGTGCCAACCTTGCACCGCCGGGCCAGTGAGTGGTATGAGCAGAACGGGTCTACGGCGGAGGCGGTAGATCATGCCTTGTCTGCAGGGGATTTCGAGCGGGCGGCGCTCCTGATCGAGCAGGTTGCTGAAGCGACCTTTATGCGCAGCGAGATGGCTACCTTTCTGAGTTGGGTGGAACTGTTGCCCGATGCACTGGTGCGCGCCCAGCCTCTCCTTTGCGTCTACCACGCCGGGGCGCTGCTGTGGGGTGGTCGGCCGCTGGACGCTATTGAGGCGCGTTTGCAGGACACTGTGGAGGCCGACCCTGACGGCTCGATCTCGGGTGAGGTAGCCGCAATCCGTGCCTTGCTGGCCGCCCATCAGGGAGACGTGCGCTACAGCACCGAGTTGTCCCATCGGGCGTTGGAACTCTTGCCCGAGGAAAGCCTGTTCTTGCGGAGCGTGGTCGCCGGCAGCCTGGGCCTGGCCTACCTGTGGAGCGGCGATATCGTGGCTGCGACCCGGACTTTTGACGAGCTTGCCAGGATAGGCCAAGAGACGGGCAACGTCATGCTCACTGTGTTTGCTCTACGCCGGTTGGCCAGATTACGCATGGTGCAGGGCCAGCTTTACCAAGCGAGAGCGATCTACGGACAGGCGCTGGAACTGGCCGTTGATAGACAGGGGCGGCCACTCCCCATTGCTGGCCTGGCCTTGATGGGATTGGGCGAGCTGTGGCGAGAGTGGAACGATCTCAAGGCTGCAACACGTGATACCATGAAAGGTATCGCACTCATCAGCCAGTGGGGAGAAACTGGGACCGTAGAAGGCTACGTTACTCTGGCGCGTGTCAAACAGGCACAAGGGGATGAGGACGGCGCTCGCCAGGCCATCCAGAAGGCGCAGCAGCTTGCGCTGAAAACCGATACCACAGAAGTGGATGACCTCGGCGTGGCCTTGCAGCAGGCGCGGCTTTGGGTCGTGCAGGGCAACCTGGAAGCGGCGATGAGCTGGGTTGAGGAACGGGGGCTTGCCCTGAGAAAAGTTGGCCCAGCTGCGTTGGAGGCGAGGGACGATCTTCTTGACGACCACCTGCGCAAGTATGAGCACCTCGTGCTGGCGCGGGTGTTGCTTAAGCAGGATCAGCCCGACAAAGCGCTGGCTTTGCTGGAGCCGCTGCTGCCGAGGATGGAGCAGCAGGGGCGAACTGGGCTGGTGATCGAAATCCAGGTGCTCAGAGCGTTGGCCTTTCGGGCGCAGGCTTTGTCCCGAGGCTCAGCCCGAGGGGACAATCTCGCGCAAGCGATGACCGCTCTGGAGCGCGCGCTCTCCCTCGCCGAGCCGGGAGGCTACGTGCGCATCTTTGTGGATGAAGGCGAGCCAATGGCCCAGTTGCTCTACCAGGCTGCCGCACGCGGGATCGCGCCGGAATACGCCGGACGGCTTCTGGCCGCATTCGAAATCGAGACGGTGGAAAGACCGAAAACGAAGGCCAGAGATCCACTTTCCGTCGTTCACCCCTCGGCATTGATCGAACCATTGAGCGAGCGCGAGATCGAGGTACTCCAGCTCATTGCGGAAGGGCTCTCGAATCGGGAGATCGCCCAGAAGCTTGCCCTGTCGGTGAGCACGATCAAGGTACATACCTACAACATCTATGGCAAACTCGGCGTCCATAGCCGGACCCAAGCCCTTGCCAAAGCCAGAGCATTGGGCATACTGCCATCCCTCTGAAACCCCCTTTCATTGCCATCCGCAGTCACACCCGGGTGATGCATACCAACAGCCTCGGTGCTGCTTGAACAACGATCAGGAACTCCTTTCTCTCGCTCCGATTTCCCCCAAACGCTCCAAACCAGAATAATACCCCAATAATACTTTTGCCTGTTGCGACTAATACCACTTTGCTGCTATACTGTGGTTGCAAGAAAACGAGGTCAACGATGGAACCGTTCAAACAAGGGCCTGGCCTAGACCAGGCAGCGGTGTATCAGATCAAGGTGCAGGGAAAGCTCGACGAGAGCTGGTCGGATTGGCTCAGTGGGATGAGGATCACGTTTGAGAGCGGTATCACCACGGTGACCGGCCCTGTGGCCGACCAGTCCGCGCTGCGCGGCATCCTGTCCAAGATTTGGGATCTGAACCTGATATTGATTTCTGTCACCCGAATCGAGACAGACTCTGAATAGCAAGGGGGTAAATCAAGTGTTAGTATTTCCGTTTACTACTGGTGAAACACCTGAACTGCTACAGGTGGGCGGCAAAGCGATGTCTTTGATCCTCATGACACAGCGGGGATTCCCTGTTCCGCCGGGGTTTGTCCTGTCCGTTGCCTTCTTCCAGCCGTGGCTTGAGACCCTTCAAAATGCTCCTGAATGGACTCGGGTTTTGAACAGCTAGCCCGAAAACCTGAAGCAGAACTGCGACGCTGTGAAAACACTGGCTATGGGTCTCGAGTTGGATGACAGGCATAGAGAAGTCCTTGCAGAAGCATTGAAAGCTCTGAAAACAGAGGGCAAGACACCTTTCCTGGCAGTCCGGTCCTCATCGCCCGAAGAGGATCTGGAAGAGCTCTCCTTTGCTGGCGGGTACGAGACGACCCTCGGAGTGAAGGAAGAGACACTCGAGGATGCGGTGCGACGCTCTTTTGCTTCCTGTCTTGATGAACGGGTTTTCGTGTACAAAAAGGAACACGGACTCGCGGTGGATCAGCCGCGCATTGCGGTCATTGTCCAGAAGCAGATCGCTGCTGAAACGGCCGGCGTGGCCTTTTCTCTGAACCCCATCAACAACTGCTACGACGAGGCAGTCATTAACGCCAACTTTGGCCTCGGCGAGTCGGTCGTGGCTGGCATGGTTTCGCCGGATTCGTTCACCGTAGACAAGGTGTCACGTACCATCCTGGAGCGCAAGATCGGAAAGAAAGAGACATCCATCTGGTTGGCGTCCGATGGTGGAACCTATCAAGAACCCTGGCCTTCTCGCGCACAGTTGTGCCTCTCCAATGAGCAGGTCTTTGGATTGGCTGATATGGTCGTCCAGGTGGAGGACTATTACCAGAAACCTATGGACATCGAGTGGGCCTTTGCCGACGGAAAGCTGTACTTGCTCCAGGCCCGTCCCATTACGGCCTACTTCCCGCTGCCAGAAGCCTTGCTCACAGCACCTGGAGAGCCGAAGCGTTTGTATGCTGATCTGACGCTGGCCAAGTGGGGAATGAAGGAACCTCTGTCTGTGATGGGGACAGATTATTTGGCGATAGTCAACTCGGAAACGCTCAGGGCTACAATGGGCGACATTGGGCCTGAGGTGGTCAGCCAAGTCAGACCGACGCTTGAGGGACGGACATACGTTAACGTTTCATTCACCCTCAATCTGCGGGGAAAGAAAGGGCTGATGGATTTCTGGCGGCCGATGGATGCCCTGGGTGCTGAGACCATTGCCAGCATAGACGAAACCGAATATACCCTGAAGAAGCTTCCTCCAGCGCTAAAAGGGCTTTTATTCAAAATGATCCGCCAGAACCTTGGCCTAATCTGGGGTGTCCTCCAGGCGCTCAGGAACCCAGCCAAGTTCAAGGGCAGGTATTTTGAGGAAGAGGAGCGATTGCGAAGGGGTTTGAAGGCGGTAGAAACAGAAGAGGAGCTTCCCCTGGCGGAATTCGCCACGGTAACCATGCGCAGGATGGTGGCGTATGCGACGGTTTTCGGGGCCGGGATGGCTGCTGCAGAACTTGCCCGATCAAGGATCAAGAAACTTTTCAAAGACGAGAGGCCAGAGGTCCGCGATCAGGTGGTGTACCTTGGGCGCGCGCTGCCGAACAACATCACCATTGAGATGGGTCTTGCCATGTATCGCCTGGCCGGTTTCAAGGAAATAGCCGAGTGCGCATCGGGCGAAGAGTTCGCCTCAAAACTCAAAGAACGGTCCTTCTCTCCAGAATTCCTGGCAGCCTGGGATACGTTCATGGAAGAGTACGGTTTCCGCGGCCCGATGGAGATGGACGTGGCTGCGCCTCGTTTCTACGAACAGCCCGCCCTGTTCTTTGAGCAACTACGCACCATGGCAGAAAGCACAGATGCTGCCAACAACCCACAGGCCATTTTCGATAAAGCCAGAGCACAACGGGAAAAGGCTTACCAGGACCTCCTTCAGACAGCCCGAAAGAAAGGAAGGCGTAAAGCGAAGCAGTTCGAGAAGCAATACAACATTCTGGTTGAGCTTGGGGGCTTCAGAGAGCGTCCTAAGTATTTCGTCAGCTTGATCACGGATATGTTCAGGAGACGCGTTCTGGTTGCTGCCCAGCCTCTGCTGGATGCAGGGCGTCTCGACAGCCCGGAACAGGTGTTTGACCTCCACATGGACGACTTTGAACGTGGCTTGGCTGATCCTTCCATGGATTTGAGGGCGTTGGCTGAGGAGAACACCCGTTTCCTGAAAAAGCTACGGCGCGTCCGCGAACTCGCTCGCATCGTAGACTCTCGTGGCAAGATCCTCCGGCCTCCGAAGAAAGAAGCAGGGGAAGGCGAGCTTGTGGGAGAGCCGATCTCGCCTGGTGTTGTCCGTGGCAAGATCAAGGTGCTTCACGAACCGGACGAAAAACCGGTCCTGCCGGGCGAAATCCTGGTTGCGCAGGCGACGGACCCAGGGTGGACGCCCCTTTTCCTCAACGCAGGCGGGATTGTTCTCGAAGTGGGTGGTATGCTCCAGCACGGCGCCCTCGTTGCACGCGAATATGGAAAACCGTGCGTCGCCGGGATTGAAAGTGCGACTTCCATACTCACTGATGGACAGATGGTTGAAATGGATGGGGCGAACGGGATCCTCCGGTTTATCTGAGACCTTGCGAAGGTTGTGAATAGCCCTGGTAACAGCGAAATTCTTGGCAGGCGAAGACGATTTTCGCTCGAAAGCTGCTCCCAAACCTTCGCAAGGGATTACTACTCAGGCTCCTCGTGATGTGTCATTCCGAGCGAGCGCAGCGAGTCGAGGAATCTCCATCTGCAATGGCAAGGGTGGCCTTGTCATGGAGATTCCTCGACTCCCTTCGACTTCGCTCAGGGCAGGCTCCTTCAGTCGCTGCATCCTTCGACTTCGCTCAGGACAGGCTCCCTTTCGGTCGCTCGGAATGACGGTGGCTGAGTAGTAACCGCAAGGGTAAGACGATAGTTAGGAGGAAAATCAAATGGTGGACGTGATCCGATCGTTCAACGATTTGACGACAGAACAACAGGCGTTTGCCGGAGGCAAAGGCGGAACGCTGGCCCATCTCTATCAAGCGGGTTATCCGGTGCCGGATGGCTTTGTCATCCTGCCCACGGCTTTTGCCGGTGACGATCTGACGTCAGAAGCATGGATGCAGGTGCAGGCGTATCTCGAGCGTATGCGCAAGGCTGGCAACGGGACAACCGCTTTCGCCGTCCGTTCCTCTGCCCTGAGCGAGGACTCAGCCCAGGCATCGTTTGCCGGTGAGTTCGAGACGGTGCTGGACGTGCATTCCGACGAGATGGTTCGGGAAGCGATTCACACCGTCCGACGATCGCGGCGAAGTGAGCGGGTACAGGCGTACAGCGAGGCCCAAGGCATAGATACAGCCCACGACATGGCCGTCGTCGTCCAGCGGTTGGTCCGGGCGGATGTCTCAGGGGTCTTGTTCACGGCGGACCCGGTTACCGGCAGCCGGATGAGCATGATGGGCAACTTTGTCTTCGGCTTTGGTGAGGAACTGGTCTCCGGTGAGGCCGAACCCTACACCTTTACGCTGAAGCGGCCAAAAGGCCAATACGACGGGCCGTCTGCTCTGAAGCGCTTCGCCCGCAAGCTCTACAAGCTGGCCAGCCGCCTGGAGGAGGACTTGGGTTGCCCGCAGGACATCGAGTGGGCCATCGCCGGCCGCAAGCTCTTCCTGCTCCAGTCCCGGCCCATCACGACCCTGCGGGGATACAACCCCGCCACTGGCGAATGGAACGACAGCCTGACCGGCGACTATCTGTGGTCCAACACCAATCTCAGCGAGGCAGTCCCCGATGTGATGACGCCGCTCACTTGGTCCATGTGGCAGATCTTTTATGCGGAAACTGCTTTTTACTCAGGAAATGTCCCCCTCGCTGGCAACATTTGCGGGCGTCCCTATGGCAACGCCAGTCTGGCCGCGTCCTTTTTCATGGCCATGGGAAAGGACCGCCAGGGGGCGCTACAGGAAGTGGAGGGGACGATGGGCCACGTTCCGGAAGGGATGGAGATCCCGCTGGTTCCCATGGGCAAGTTCTCCTTCTTGCTCAGCCTCATACCTGCGATTCTGGCAAGGATGAGAAAGGCCAAGCGGGTTATGGGAGAAATGCCCGAATATGTGGCTTCAACGCCGCAATGGTGCCGCAACATGCGGCAACAGATTCAGCAGGTTGGGACAAAGAATGACCTGGTTGCACTGTGGCGCGAAACACTGGAGCCGTACTACTACCGATCCTGCTGGATGTTGCGCGTCTCTGCCAAGCTGGCTATTGACCCTTCCAACAAGCTGCATCACGAGTTAGCAGAACGGGTAGGCCAAGCCGACGCCAATGCCCTGCTGTTACATCTGGGCCGCGGTTCAGACTCGAGCAACAGGTCAAGCCTTCTGGCGAGCCTCGGTCCAGTGGTGGGTGTGGCCGAGGTGGCAGGCGGCGAGATGAGTCGACAGGAGTACCTGGAGCAATACGGCCATCGGGGGCCGCACGAAGCAGAACTGTCCGTGCCTCAGCCAGCAGAAGACCCGGATTGGCTCGACCGGCAGTTGGCGGCATTCGCCAGGTCACCCTTTGACGTGGAAGCGCTTCTGGCAAAACAGCGCGCCGAGTTCGACGCCGCCTGGCAGCGATTCCAGGATTGCTGTCCAGACAAGGCAAAATCCATCCAACGTCGCCTGGAACAGGTCGCGGAGGCCGCTGGCAGGCGCGAAGCCGTCCGCTCCGAGCTGATGCGTGTTTTTGGCGTGATTCGCGCCTTTGCCCTGCGCGCTGGCGAATTGACCGGTCTTGGGGATGGTGTCTTTTTCCTGTCTCTCGAAGAGTTGCTCGCTGTCCTGTCCGGGGACACGTCGGCCGCGAAATATATCCCTGCCCGGCGGGAAACCCACGCCCGGTACAGTGCTTTGCCGCCCTATCCGATGCTAATCAACGGCCGCTTTGATCCCTTCCAATGGGTAGCAGACCCCAACCGGCGCAGCGACGTCTTTGACTCACACGCGCCAGTCACCGTTTCTGATTCGGATACCATCACCGGCTTTGCCGGGGCTGCCGGCCGCGTCGAGGGGGTGGTGCGCCGCCTGGACAGTGCGGAAGAGGGCGATCAGCTCCAACCGGGCGAAATCCTGGTCACCACCACGACCAACGTTGGCTGGACGCCGCTCTTCCCGCGCGCGGCGGCCATTGTCACCGACGTGGGCGCGCCGTTGTCCCACGCCGCCATTGTCGCCCGCGAACTGGGCATTCCGGCCGTCGTGGGCTGCGGCAACGCCACCATGCGCCTGCGCACCGGCGACCGGGTGCGGGTTGATGGCGGGCAGGGGATTGTCGAGGCCCTGGGGTCTGCCTGACACTACAGCCTTGTCATATGGATATGGGAAAAAGCAACCGCAAGAACATCATCATCCTGTCCTTCACCCTGGTCGTGGTCATGCTGGGGTATGGGATGGTCATTCCGATCTTTCCCTTCTACATCGAACGCCTGGGCGCGGGGGGCAGCGAGCTGGGTCTGCTCATCGCTGTCTATGCGTTTATGCAATTTCTCTTCGCTCCTGTCTGGGGAAGTGTTTCTGACCGGATCGGCCGCAAACCGGTTTTGATGCTGGGCATGGTGGGCAATGGACTGACGCTACTGCTGATGGGGCTCGCCACTCGGCTGTGGATGCTGTTCGTGGCCAGAACCCTGTCAGGGATCCTTTCTTCCGCCACATTGCCAACCTCAATGGCTTATGTCAGCGACAGCACCTCTGAGGAGGGCCGGGGAGGCGGGATAGGCATCTTGGCGGCCGGAATGGGATTGGGCGTTATCCTGGGTCCAGGTTTGGGTGGTTGGCTGGCAGCCGAATCCCTGACGACACCTTTTTTCATCGCCGTTGGCCTGTCCCTGCTGTCCTTGCTGCTGATCGCTCTCCTTCTCCCCGAATCCCTACCCGCCGAAACGCGCCAGCAGACAGAGGGGAAAGGGAAAACCCCCATGCGGATTGGCGAACTAGGGCGTGCCCTATTCAGCCCCATTGGGGTCTTGTTGTTCATGGCTTTTCTGGTCAGCTTTGGCCTGACCAATTTTGAGGCGATATTTGGGCTGTACGCGTTGGGAAAATTCGATTACGGACCTGAACGGGTGGGGACGATTCTGATGGTCATTGGGGTCGTATCTACGATTGTTCAGGGTGCATTGACCGGGCCCCTCACCAAGCGCTGGGGAGAAGCTGCCATCATCAAAATCTCCTTGCTGGCCAGCTCGGTCGCGTTTCTGGTTTTGTTGTCAGCCAACACGTACTTGACCATTCTGCTCACGACTGGCTTTTTCATCCTGTCCAAGACGCTACTGCGCCCGGCGGTGGCCTCGCTGACCTCCAGGCAGGCCATTGTTGGCCAGGGAGTCGCCATGGGATTGAACAACTCTTTCAGTAGTCTGGGGCGCATCGCAGGGCCAATCTGGGCTGGCTTTGTCTTCGATATCCACTTTGACTACCCTTATCTCAGTGGCGCCGTGGTCCTGTTCGTGGGTTTTTTGATCAGTCTTGTCTGGGTGTCCCAAGAGGGAAAAGAAACCACCGGTGCAGGAGCGCAACCTGCTGCTGACCCATACTGACACCCCCGGGGAAGCTCTTGGGGGTGTTTTCATACATCATGTGTAGGAGTTATCAGGTAAAATACTGGCTATTTGTCCAGTATAAAGACCCGCCAGATGGCGGATGCATCTGGCGAGTTTTTGTTGTATAATGGGGGCAGAGATAGAAAGGGAACCTTTTTGGCTCTCAACCCGTCTAGAATATGGTAAAGCCAATGACTGCAGAAAACCTTCCCGAAAGCTTCCAGACGCAATGAATTGCAAGAATCTGCCCTGAAGGCGTTATCCGCACACGCTTGTGCACCTTTTGAGCTTTCGGGAAGGTCACCAATAAAGTGGGGGGCTTTGAACGATGATAGTGAAACGTCTCTTGGATAAAAGTTCGCCAAGGGTCAAAATCGCGATGGTCGCAACCATAGCGATTTGGGCCATAATCTTTGTAACCCTTGTTGTGGTCGGTACCACCTTGCTCTTGGAAGGACCAGGGGAGGCCCTGCCGCCAACGCCCGGAGGGAGCACACCTGCCATCGTCCTGGAGCCGACGGCTGGCCCGGTAGGGACCTCGATTACCGTGCGAGGTGAGGGGTGGGACTCCGGCAGCATGGTCTTGATCTACCTGGTGGCTTCTGGGGAGATGGAAACTCCTGTCTACGGTGTGGCTGGTGCTGTAGCCGATCTGGAGGGCCAGTTCACGACCGGGTTTGTCTTTCCGTCGGAACCCCGCTGGGAAAACCGGGAATCAGCGACGGTCCTGGCCCGGGCTGCTGACAGTGGTGCGGCTGCCCAGGCGCTTTTTCACATCACGAGTTCGCCAGACCAGCCCACGGGGACACCAGTGACACCGGGCGGACCGACTGCCACAGTGGAACCGGTTGCGACACCCCAGCCCGGGCAACCGATGGTGACCGCCAACACCCATCTCAATATCCGGAGTGGCCCTGGAACGGCTTACTCCGTCCTGGGGGTGTTGGGGGCCGGGCAAACGGCCAAAGTCACCGGCATCAGTGCCGACGCGGGCTGGTGGCAGATCCAATTCTCGGGGGCAGCGGACGGGCACGGCTGGCTCTCAGCCAAATACGTGACAGCCCAGAATACCAGCAACGTGCCGGTGGTCCAAGCGCCCCCTCTGCCAGCTACGCCGACGCCAACGCCCACCCCGACGTCCACACCCGTGGTGATTAGCGACTGGCGCGGGGAGTACTACAACAACCCCAGTCTGGGCGGCGCTCCCGTCTTGGTGCGCAACGATGTCTCGGTCAACTTTGACTGGGGAGCGGGTTCGCCGGGTCCGGGCGTGCCGGCCGACAGCTTTTCCATCCGCTGGAGCCGGGGCTTGAACTTTACTGCTGGCAACTACCGCTTCCACGTGCGAGTGGACGATGGAGCCCGGCTGTGGGTGGACGGCAACCTGGTCGTTGACCAATGGCATGACGGTTTACCGACCACTTACACGGCCGATGTGACCCTGACCGATGGGTTGCATAATTTGAAAATGGAATACTACGAGAGAGGCGGTGGGGCGCTGGCCCAATTGGCCTGGGAGCGGTTGGAAAACTACCCGGACTGGAAGGCCGAGTACTACAACAACCCAAAGCTGGAAGGCAACCCGGTCCTGGTGCGCAACGATGTCTCGGTCAACTTTGACTGGGGAGCGGGTTCGCCGGGTCCGGGCGTGTCGGCCGATAACTTTTCCATCCGCTGGAGGCGGGGCCTGAACTTTCCTGCTGGCAACTACCGCTTTCAAGTGCGGGTGGACGACGGGGCCCGGCTGTGGGTGGACGGCAACCTGGTCATTGACCAGTGGCACGATGGCGCACCGACCACCTACAGCGCCGATGCGAACCTGACCAACGGCTGGCACACCTTGCGGATGGAATACTACGAGCGTAGCGGCGGGGCGCTGGCCCAACTGGCCTGGGAGCGGTTGGACAACTATCCGAGCTGGAAGGCCGAGTACTACGACAACCGGAAATTGGAGGGCAACCCGGTCCTGGTGCGCAACGAGACCCAGATTGATTACAACTGGGGATCGGGCTCACCAGCAGCCGGGGTGCCGGCCGACGACTTTTCCGCTCGCTGGACACGCAAACTTGATTTCCAGAGTGGGACCTACGCCTTCAGCGTGCGGGTGGACGATGGGGTCCGGCTGTGGATTGACGATGCCCTGCTGATTGATAGTTGGCAGGATGGCAAATCGCGCCCGATCCAGGCGGAGCGCCAGATCGGCAGCGGGAAGCACCAGGTCAGGGTGGAATACTACGAGCGGGGCGGCAATGCCGAGATCGAGGTGACGTGGCAGCGAAAGGACCAGCCGACCAATCAGGTGCCCCAGGCCGTGCCCGGCGGGCCGTACACGGTCAACGAAGGCGGCCTAGTGACCTTTGATGGCCGCAAATCGAAGGACCCCGACGGCAGCATCGTCAAGTACGAGTGGGACTTGAATTACGATGGCCGCGTTTTCACTGTGCGGGCCACCGGGCAGACTGCCAGCACCGGCTATCCCGATGGTCCGGCGACGGTCACCATCGCCCTGCGGGTGACCGACGATAGAGGGGCGAGCCATATTGCCACCGCCCAGGTCACGGTCGTGAACGTGGCGCCGACGGCCGAGGCCGGTGGACCGTATGTGGGGGAGGTGGGCAGCCTGATCAGTATGGCCGGGACCGCCATAGATCCAGGCCTGGTTGACCAGACCGGGCTGTCGTATCGCTGGGACTTTGGCGACGGCACGCAGGGCAGTGGTCCGATCGTCAGCCACAGTTACCAGCAAGCCGGTAGCTATACGGTGAAACTGACGGTCACGGACAAAGACGGTGCCCAGGCGACCGATACGGCGACGGTGGAGGTGAAGGAAGGCAACTACCCCCCGGCAGCGATCATCAGCGGTCCCGAGAGTGGGCTGGTTGGGGAGATGTTGAACTTTAGCGGGGTCAATTCCGCCGACCGCGATGGGCGTATCGTGCGCTATGTCTGGGACCTGGGCGATGGGACCACCGGCGGCGGGGTCAATGTGACCCACGCCTACAGCGTGGCCGGCAGCTACACCGTGACCCTGACCGTGACCGACGATGGCGGTTTGGACGACAGCGCGACGCAGACCGTTCGGGTTGACGAGCCGGTCACCAACCTGCCACCGACAGCGGTCATCAGCGGTTCCATGAGTGGGTTGGTGGGAGAGATGTTGAGCTTTAGCGGGGCTGGCTCCACCGACGATGGCCGCATCGTGGGCTACGCCTGGGACCTGGGCGACGAGACCATCAGCAGTGGTATCACCGTGACCCACGTCTACAGCGCGACCGGCAGCTATACCGTGACCCTGACCGTGACCGACGATGGCGGTTTGGACGACAGGGCGGTGCAGACCGTTCGGGTTGACGAGCCGGTCACCAACCTGCCACCGACAGCGGTTATCAGTAGTCCTATAAGCGGGTTGGTGGGGGAGGCGCTGAGTTTCAGCGGGGCCGGTTCCGCCGACGAAGACGGCCGCATCGTGAGTTACGCCTGGGACCTGGGCGATGAGACCATCAGCAGTGGGATCACCTTGACTCACGCCTACAGTGCGACCGGCAGCTATACCGTGACCCTGACCGTGACCGACGATGGCGGTTTGGACGACAGGGCGGTGCAGACCGTCCAGATTGACTAGCTCGTTTCTGTCTGGAAACACAGGTGTTACCCTAGCTGGGAAGCCGGAGTCCCGAACTTGTTCGGGGGTCGCCCACCTGACAGACAAAATCGCCCCCAACAAGTTGGGGACTCCCCATGACCTAGGGTTTCCAGACAAGAACTGGCCCGGAAAAGACGGAATCTCCTGCGGGGGATGGAAGCGAGGAACTAGAGGGGGGGACTCGATGGAAGTGCAGGTTGTCGTCACTTACGGTGGGATATTGGGGAGACTGGCCCGCTGGTATGGCCTCAAGTGGAACCACGCCGCGCTGCGCTACGTGCGGGACGAGTCGGAGGGTGTGCGCGTCATCGAAGCGGGGGCCTGGGGCGTCGTGGAGCGTTCCTGGGAGGATTTCGTGGCTGAGGTCGAGGAGTACCAGGTCCTTCAGGTCAAGGACGGCCTGCCCGAGGTGACGGTGCGCGAGGTCGTCGCCTACGCCTGGGGCAACGTGGGCAAACCCTACAACTATGGGTGGCTGCTCAAGATCGCCTGGGAACTGGTCAAGGGCCGCCTGGTGGCGGGGGTGCTCACTTACCCGGCTCACGTCTGCTCGAGCCTGGTTTACGATTGCTTCCTCTATGCGGGGGTGAACCTGATCCCCGGCCACGAGGGGGTGCTGGTCACGCCCGACGACCTGGCCAACAGCCCGCTGCTGGAGGAAGTAGGGGTTCCCTCTCGCTCTACCTCATGATCTCATCTAGGGCCAGGCCATCCACGATCTCGGCTGGAGGGAAGCCCAGGAGCCTGGCCACGGTGGGAGCGATGTCTACCACCCGCACCGGGCTGATGGTTTCCCCCTCCCTCACACCCCGGCCAGCGGCCACAAAGATGCCGTGCATCTCCCCCAGGGCCGAGTCGTAGCCCGCCCCTCCGTAGTCGCCCGCCGGCTGGAAGGCTTCCTCCTGTCCCCATTCGTCGGAGAGAACGTAACCGGGCTCTGCCTGGACAAAGAGGTCACCGGAGTAAGGTGAGGACAGGTGCAGGCCGCCCATCTCCTGGCGTCTGGCGATGCGGGCTAAAACGGGCTGGCCGTTGGCATCCCTGATTTCGGACAAAGTCCTGGCCAGTTCATCCAAAAGGGCCGGGTATTCTTCATGCGGCACAACGCCTGGCCGCTCCCGTCCTCGCAGGTTGACATAAATATGGGCCGAGCCGTCGGAGGCCAGGGCTTGGCTGATGGTCGTGTCAACAGGGAAACCGGGTGACTCTCCGAAGCTCAGAAAGCCAGCCTGCTCCAGGATGGTGTTGAGGTGAAGCATGGTGTGGACGGGAGCCAGCCCATGATCGGACACGACGAGTAGGGTCGTGTCCTTTAAATCTATGGCGGCCAGCAATTGGCCCAGGCCAGCATCGGCCATCTGAGCTCCCCGCTCGCGGTAGCCAGCATATTCTGCGGCCCGTTCCGGCGAGTGACCGGGCTGGCGTCCGTCCACCAGCAGAAACTGGCGGACGATCTCACCGAGGGAGCTCTGCCCGGCGAGCATCAGGTCCGGCTGGTAGGTGGTGTAGACGTGGATGGTCACCTCCATCATCCAGCGGGACTGGGTCTCGGCCATGGCCAGATAGTCCTCCGGGGTGATCCAGCCCTGCTGCAAGGCGTGGTGGTCGGGAGGAGGTGGGAAGAAGCCGAAGCGTTCGCTCACCTCGCGCAAGAGCGCCACCGGACTGGCCCGATTGTAGCTGACCTGGCTCTGAAAGACGGTCAGGCTGATGGGGGCCGTGACGGTGATGGGCACGGTCGGGCTGAGGGGATTGGTGAGGCTGGCCAGGTTGGAAGCGATGATCTTGAAGTAGGCACCACTCCTGAGGTGGGGGCTGACGGTGGCCGGGGTCCATTGGCCCTCAACCAGGGGGGCGCTGTCCGCGTCCATCTCCTTGAACCGGCAGAGGTAAAAGGTGTCATAGTTGGCCAGGCCGTCGTCCCGGGTATCCACGGCCAGGACGTTGATGGCCGAGACCAGGGCGTCTTCATAAGGATGTTCTGAGCCTTGCCCTGAGCCCAGCCTGCCCTGAGTCCTGTCGAAGGGTCGAAGCGCTGTCGAAGGGCTGGTGATGCGCAGCAGGCCCTCCTGGAGGGGGCTGAAGGAGCGGGGAGGGTTCGCCCATCCATTGGCTACGGTAAAGGTGATGGCGTGTTGAGCCGAGGGGGCATAGCTCTCCCCATAGGCCACGATGTAATCAGCGGCCTGTTCGGGGAAATCGGGTCCGGCTCCTGGCCAGAAAACGGCCGCCGTGCGCAGGCCGTGACGCATGGCCGTGCGCCAGACGGGCTCGACGGCCATGTCAAATCCGTCTAGGGCACTGATGGATTGGGTGAAATCGTCCTGGGGGCTGTGGTATTTGTCGGCGATGATGCCGGTTTTGTTGGGGAAGCAGCCGCTGCTGATGGAGGCATGGGCCGGGGAGCTCAGGGCGGGGTCCACGCCTTGGGCGTACTGGGCCCTTACCCCTTCTTTGGTCAGTCTGGCCAGGTTGGGCATGAGGCCGTCGGCCATGTATTGTTCGATGAGGTCGGCCTGCGCCCCGCCCAGGGAAAGGACGATGACTCCCGGCCCCTGGCGGCGGTAGGCAGCCTCAGCGGGAGTGGGAGCAACGGCTGGATTGGCAAGAGTCGGCGCGGGGTTCGTTGTGGCCGTCGGAGCACCGCAGGCGGAAGCGGAGATGAGAAACGCAATGAAAAAGAAGATAAACCCTAAGGGTCTCACAAAACCCTTAGGGTTTTTGCTACTGGCTGGTGGCCATGTAGCGATAGTCGCTACCATCGTCCAGTTCCTCTACTTCGATATCCAGATCAAGCATGGCTTCGGCCACGGCGTATGTGGCGTGACCACTGGCCTCGATTGCCGTTGCCTGGGCGTCTACCATATCGTTTCCACGTCAGCAAGTTGTATCTTGCGGTCTCGACTGATCAGGGGCGCGCCTAGATGTAGCGCGGTGGCGACAATGAGGCGATCTGGCAAGTCTGGCACCTGTTGGCGCGGCACCTGCTGTACGGCCAACGCTATAGCGTGAGTAGTCGGAATAATCTCCAACAGCGTGGGTTGTTCCGACAGGCTCTCTTCCAGAAGGGGAAGCGTCGCCGGCGGAATGCGACCTTTCTCCATCAGGTAAATGATCTCGACGATGCTGATGCTGGACACGCCCACCCTGGAACCCGCTGCTCGACACGTCTCAAACAGAGCCGAGGCTGGCGCAGACAGTCGCGGGGAGTCTAGCAGGTACCAGATGAGGGCGTGCGTGTCCGTTATCGCGCAGAGCATCAGATGTCCTCTCGTGGAAAGTTGGCCCAAGCTTCACGGCGCGCCTGATCGATCTCTTCGGCACTGATGTCAAAGTTCAGGTCTTTCCACAATCCCCGCAGTGATTTCAACGGACGGGGGGGAGCCGACAGATCGCGCTCCGCCTCAGGTAGTGCCTGAGCGATCACTTTCAATCGCTCACGCGGCGGCAGTTGCCGCAGCATGTTCAGCACGGTGTCAGCAGTTACTGTTGTTGTGCTCATCTTTCACCTCGTCGTTGTTTCTCACTTCAGGCAAAAACTGAGGCTTGATATACATGGCCTATATCCAAAGATGCAGGCAAGCTGGTCAGCTTGGTCTACATTTTACCAGAAATCATACCAACAAGCAAACAGGTCTCTGGGAAATTGGTTCACCTGATGGCGATAAGCCATAGGCCGTCAGCCCTCAGCCGTCAGCAGGCTCAGCATCCCGTCGTGGAGCAGGCCGTTGCTGGCCATGCAGCGCCTGGAGTGAGTTTGCCAGGGGTGGCCGGTGAAATCGCTGGCCGTTCCTCCCGCTTCCTGGACCATCAGGGCTCCCGCCGCTGCGTCCCAGGGCCTCAAGGAAAAATGAAAGTAGGCGTCCAACCAGCCAGCGGCCACGTAACAAAGGCCCAGGGCAGCCGCTCCCAGGGTGCGCAGGGTCCTGATCTGCAGCGCCATCCGGGCCACCAATCGGGCGATGACCTCTCTCTTCTCCTGGGCCCGGGCCCAGTCCAGGCCGACCAGGGCGCTGGCCAGCGATCCAACCTGGCTCACCCGCAGGCGCTCACCGTTCAGATAAGCGCCCTTGCCACGCTCTGCCTGAAAGAGATCATCGCGCAAGGGATCGAAAACCACGCCCAGGATGACTTCCCCCTGGTGGCTCAAGGCGATGGAGGTGCAGAAAAAGGGGAGGCGACGGGAATAGTTGGTGGTGCCGTCCAGAGGGTCAACGATCCAGGTATAAGAGCGGCCTGTCGTGGTCGCCTGACCCTTCGCACCAGGGTCAGACTCTTCCGAGAGGATGTCGTGGTCGGGGAAACGGGCCTGGATGATTTCGATGATAGCACGCTGGGCCTTCATGTCGGCGTCGGTGACAATGTCCCGTAGACCCTTTACCTTTGTCTGGCGCGGTTTTCTCAGGTTGTCCAACAAGATCGAGCCGGCCTCTCGGGCGGCCAGGACAGCCGTTTCCAACATCGAACCCTGCATCGCCTACTCCACCAGGATCCCTTCCGCTTCCTGCACAGCTCCGTATATCGCCTCCTCCGGGCTCATCTGGCCGCTGGCGACGCCCACAATGGCTCGGTAGAGTACGTCGTGGATCTCTTGCCAGCCAGCGATGGCCGGTTCCACCCTGGCGTACTCCAGGCGGTGTCCTGAGCTTTGCCCCGAGCCTGTCGAAGGGCTTGTCGAAGGGAAGCCAAAGGCATCCCCGTAGAGGGGGTTCTCCTCGAAATGGGCTTTCATCGTCTCTGTCTCAACGGCCGATCTGCGTACCGGGAAGTGGTCCGCGGCAATGGCCCAGCGGGCGGCCTGCTCCGGTTCGGTGAACCATCTGATGAAAAGCCAGCCAGCCAGTTGCTGCTGGGGTGTGGTTTTGAAAAGGCTGAGAGTGGGACCATACATGCCCACAATGGGCGTGGCCGCCTCGTGGGGGAAGGGGGCAATGGACCATTCGAACTCTGGCTCAACGACAGTTCCCTCTTCGGCAGCCGTTAGGTCAGGGCGCAACCCGTCCAGAGAGTCAAAGACAAAGAGCACTTGCCCCTGGCGAAAGTCCGATCGGTCGCCATCCTCTTCAATGGCCTGGTAGGCGTAGCCACTATCAATCAGGTCCCTCAGGAAAGTTAACGCCTCCAGACCCTGCTCCTGGAATACGACCCTCTGGCCGTCCTTGCTCAAAAGTTGGCCACCCCGGCTCCACACCCAACTGGCGAAAGTAGAACCACTGGGCGAGACGACGTAGCCAAAGGTGTCGTTGAGGCCATCACCGTCCGTGTCCCGGGTGGCGTCCATGCACATCGCCTTGAACTCGTCCCAGGTCGCCGGTGGGTTCTCATAGCCCAACTCGTTGAGCATGTCCACGTTGTAATACATGACTTCCATTCCGAGGCTGGGTGAGAGGCTAAGCAGTTCGTTGTCCAAAGCCGGGTAACGGTCTCCGGCCAGGAAAGCGGGAAAGTAATCCTGTAGCTCTTCCGCGGTCAGGCCGTATTTCTCGTTGGCGAGGTAACCGTCCAAGGGCTGGATGACGTCGGCCTGGGCGTACTCGGCCACCCGACTATGGTAAGTGAAGGTCATTTCCGGGGGGCTGCCGAAGGCAATCGCGGCCAGGGTCTTCTTATGTAAGTCATAGTAGTGGCCGCCGTATTCTGGCTTGACGGTGATGCCCCATTCGTTCTGGGCATTGAACTCGGAGACCAGCGCCAGCAAGGTCTGCTCTTCGGCTCCGGTGAAAGGGTGCCAGAGGGTGACCTGGGCGCCGGTGGGGTCCAGGTGGCTGATGGTGTCCGTACCTCCTCTCCCCCCTCCCCCAACTTGGGGGAGGGTTGGGGTGGGGGTTAGGGTGCTCAGCTCAGGGGTGGGGGCAGGTCCGCAACCAAAGAGGGTGAGTGCAAACAGAGCAGCGATCAGCGATAGGGCAATGAGTAGTTGTCTTTTTGCTCGCGGCGGATTGCAAATCCGCCGCGAGGCCGCTGGATTACAAATCCAGCGGGAGCAATTTGTGATCCACCGATTCGCCATTCAACCTAATGCTCCACGATGACCCGTACCTCACAGGGCAGGGGATAGTTGCCGGTGTTATCCACCACAGTCAGACGCAGCTTGTAGACCCCTGGTGGATAGGCTGAGGGGTCCCAGATGTCGAGGAGGCCGCCTGCGATCCGGGATTTGTGGATATCGCTGAATATGCTCCAAGAGGTGGGGTTCTCTCCCGGTCCCACTTCGACCTTGTAATACTGGAAATTGGGGATGTTAGCCGTACCCAGAATCTGAACAGGGCCGTTCAAGACAGCATCCATCCCCGGCGAAGTGATCTGAACGTCGGGGTGGGGGCATATAGAAAGGGGTGGGGCAGCCGTGACCGTCGGGGCGGGGGTCTCAGTGGGCTCCTCCTGGGGGCGGGGTGTAGGACGCACTCGGGTGGGAGTAGGTGTAGGCGTTATGGTCGGTGGCGCCGGGCTGGGTGATGGCGTGGGCATCAATAGCGCCGACGGGGTGGGCTCTTCGATAACAGGGAAATCCAGACTGGGCTCCAGCACCTCAGCGACAAAAAAGATGGCACCTGCGATCACGGCAAAGACCAGGGCCACGCTGAGGGCTCGATAAGCTTGCCCGGTGGTCGTCTCCCTTTCCAGGGTGAAAATAGTCCGCTCCGCCTCGCGCCTGGCCCGTACAGCCATCCAGATGTAATAGATGATGCCAAGCCCGCAGAGGCCATACAGCCAGAAGGAATATTCAGAGATTACCCTCACCAATTGAAATAGGATCATCCGGTAATAGCCTTTATGTCAGTATCCATAAAAGTAGGGAACGTCAGGATCGCTCCTCGTTCCCACGATGAACCGTTGGTAGATTGAGCCTAGCGTTGTTCCCCTATCTCGCGGAGGACTCCTTTGATGAGAGCGATGAGCTTGGGTACCAGAGTCTTGCCCGCCTCAAGCACTTCGTCATGGGTCGTCTCGTGGCCCTCGGCCGGCTCCGGGCTGGCCACGTTGCTGATACCGGATAGGCCCAGCGCCCTCATGCCAGCGTGGCGGGCCGCCGTGACCTCAGGCACAGTGGACATGCCTACGGCGTCAGCGCCAATCATCCGCAGGAAACGCAGGTCCGCCGGCGTCTCGAAACTGGGGCCAGCCAGACAGATGTAGACGCCCTGTTGCACAGCCAAGCCCAGCTCATCAGCTACCTTGAGGGCTGTCCGTCTTAACTCGGGATCGTAGGCTTGCGACATGTCGGGGAAGCGAGGTCCCAGGTCGGGGTCGTTGGGGCCGCGCAAGGGGTTCAGACCAGCCATACCGATCAGGTTGATGTGATCGGTGATGAGCATCAAGTCGCCAGGCCGAAAGGCGGGATTGAGGCCACCAGCAGCGTTGGTCACTATGAGCGTATGGATGCCCAGAGTATGCATGACTCGGACAGGCAGGGCAAGGCGCTGCATGGAGTAGCCCTCGTAGTAGTGGGCACGCCCCTGCATGACCAGCACTTCCTGCCCTTCCAATTTGCCGACCACCAAAATACCAGAGTGACCCTCGACGGTCGAGACAGGGAAATGGGGGATGTCGTGGTAGGCGATCCCGTCTGGCTCGATGATATCGGCAGCCAGGGGGCTGAGCCCCGATCCCAATATCAGGCCCACGGTGGGATTATGCTGTGTGCGGCTGCGGATGAGATCGGCCGCCTCCTCGAACTCTTTTCTGGTGAAAAATTCCATCTGATCCAAATTACTTCGCTCTAGGGTGTGACTCGTCATAGACTTCGCGCAGCCGCTCGCTGTCCACATGGGTATAGACCTGAGTGGTTGAGATGTTGGCGTGGCCCAAGAGTTTCTGAACTTCGCGCAGGCCAGCGCCGCCGCTGAGCATGTGGGTGGCGAAAGAATGGCGCAGAGTGTGAGGGGTGACCTCGGAACCCATGTCTAGCTCATCGGCGTAGTGTTTGATAATGAGCCAGAGCCCCTGCCGGGTCAGGCGCTTGCCCCGGTGGTTGAGAAAGAGGGCTTTCTCATTGGGATCCTTCATGAGACGGGGCCTGCCCTTACGCAAGTACTCTTCCAGGGCATAAACGGCCCGATCGTAGATAGGGATGATCCTCTCTTTGGCTCCTTTGCCGAAACACCGCACGTTCGCTGAGGCCAGATTGACGTCGTCAACATTCAACAAGACGAGCTCGCTGACCCGCATACCTGTGGCATAGAGCAGTTCGAG
>Ga0180438_10003697_pt1 | contig 22834 bp, 20 predicted proteins | sample SS_ome_12_FD_132455 | JGI IMG/M metagenome (GOLD analysis project Ga0180438, IMG submission 132455) | Hypersaline lake sediment archaeal communities from the Salton Sea, California, USA - SS_3_D_2 metaG | ecosystem: Environmental > Aquatic > Non-marine Saline and Alkaline > Hypersaline >...
GTCATCCAAAGGGAGCCTCAAAGGCAGGCGCAAGAAGGCTGGGTGGGACAATGACTACCTACTCAAGGTCCTGACCGCGTAAATGCGCTCGCCCTAGACCTCTTGGGATTTCCCTTGACAACCCGGTCACGATGGCCTATAATTGTGAAACAGCTGACTGACCGCCAGTCAGCTAGCTAGTTTCTGGTGCGAAATTGCTCCCGGGCCCGTCTCGGGGCCGGATCCGCGAACGCGTGCTCGGTGCACCATCGGGCTCGCTTTCTTTCGTCGATGCCCAACCGTTTGCCGCCTGGTTTGAGGACTGAAAGACAACAGCAATTGCGTGCCACCGTACTGGCACCAAGGAGAAGAGGAGTTGGGAGGTAGTAGAGCATGGGAAAACTTCTGATCATGGCCTGGCGCAACGTCTGGCGAAACTGGCGGCGGACGGTGATCGCCGTAATCGCCATTGCCCTGGGGCTGACCTTGATCCTCGTGTTTGACGGCCTGCTGGGCGGGATGGACGAGGCCCTGCACGGCAAACAGGTCAGGCTGCAGGGCGGCCACGTGCAGGTCCACGCGCCAGGCTACCGGGAGAAGATGAACCGGTCGCCGCTGTTGCCCCTGGCCAACCCCGACGCGCTGGCGCAGGCAGCGCAGGCCCAGCCGCAGGTGGTCGCCGTGGCCCAACGCATCAAGACCGGCGGCATGGTCAGCAGCCGGGAGGGGACGGTGCCGGTGGCCATCATCGGCATCCAGCCGGAACAGGAAACGCCGGCGGTGAGTATGGTGGCCGAGAAGGTCGTGGAGGGCCGCTACCTGCAAGGCGACGACGAGGACGTCGTCCTCATCGGCGCTGCCCTGGCCAAGCGGCTGGATGTAGGCGTGGGCGACCGCGTCACGCTGGTGGGACGCGCCACCCACGAGCAGATGCGGCGCCGCACGATGACCATCGCCGGCCTCTATGACCTGGACATCAAGGCCATAGAGGAGGCCCAGGTCTACGTCTCACTGCTGGAAGCGCAGACGCTCTATGACCTGCGCGATCAGGCCACCGAGATCGGCGTCTATCTCGAAGAGGTGGGGCAGGAGGCGGCAGTGGTCGAGAGGCTGCAACCGGTTTTGCCCGGCTACGAGGTCGATGCCTGGGACACCCTGGATCCCACGATCAAGGAGATGATGGCCATCGAGGATCAGGTCATGGGCGCTTTTGGGCTGATCATCCTCTCGATCGCCGGCATTGGCATCCTCAACCTGATGTTGATGGCGGTATTCGAGCGCACGCGCGAGATCGGCATACTGGGGGCGATGGGCCTGAAGCGGGGGGAAACCATGGTGCTGTTCCTGCTGGAGGGGGTGCTCATCGGCTTGCTGGGCGCCGCGATCGGCTGCCTGCTGGGTGGGCTGATAGGCGCCTATTTTGCACGGACTGGCATCGATATCATGTCCCTGTATGGGACGGACCTAAGTGACATCAGCGAATTCATGGGATTGTTGGGCGACCGGCTCTACTTCCGAATCGGGATAGACGTCTTTCTGCAACGAGCGCTGACCGTGGCCATCATCGCCGCGTTGGCCTCACTCTACCCGGCCTGGCAAGCCGCAAAGCAGGAGCCTGCCGAGGCTTTGCATTACGTGTAGGCCTACACGCTGTGTAGGGGGGCACCGGTTCTGACGGGCAGGACAGGATTCCGGCTTGGTAAAGGCTGAGGGGAGAAGTCATGTTCAGAATATGGAGGATTGCAGTTCGCGACTTGAGACGGAACAAGCGCCGGTCGGCATTGACCATGATCGCGGTGATGCTGGGCCTGGCGCTGGTCATTGCCCTTCACAGCTATGAGATGGGCGCGATGGAGACATCCATCAAGAACAACATTCGGGTGGAGACAGGTCACGTACAGGTGCGCGCGGAATCCTACGACGAGGAGAAGGTCAGCCTCAAGTGGGAGGATCTCTTGCAGGAGCCGCAGGCAGTGGCTGCGCAGGCGCAGGCGCTGCCCAACGTGCGAGACGCAGCGCCGGTGTTGTGGGGCAGCGGCATCCTGAATACGGTCGACGAGTCGGTTGGGCTGCGGGTCTATGGCGTCGACCCGCTGGCCGAGACGATGGCGCCCTTCCGCGCAGGGCTGGTTGCCGGCGCGTGGCTGGCCCCTGAAGACCGGAGCGGCATCCTTGTCAGCCGGCGGCTAGCAGAGACCATGGAGCTGGCCGTGGGCGATGGGATCAGCCTGCTGGTCAATACGTCAGACGAGCAGCCTGACGAGGCCATTTTCGAGATCCGTGGCCTGTACGACTCTGGCATCCCGGGCTTTGACGACGTGACGGTCTTTATGCCGCTGGCCAAAGCGCAGGCGTTCACGAGAGTGGGGGACCGGGCCAGCGCGGTCGTCGCCGTGCTGGACGACCAGGAAGGCGCCGACGCCGTTGCGGCCGCGCTGAGCGCCCCGGGGTTGGAAATCCTGACCTGGCGTGATCTGAACGAGTTGATGCTGACACTCACAGAATCGGCGATGGGCATTCTGTACCTGTTCTACGGGATCGTGATGGCCATCGTCGCCGTCGTCGTGGCCAATACCCTGCTGATGTCCGTCTTTGAGCGAACGCGGGAGATGGGGATCCTGGCTTCGTTGGGGATGAAGGGGCGGCAGATCATGGGCATGTTTTTGATGGAGTCTGCCACGCTGGGCCTGCTGGGCATTCTCCTGGGCGTAGGGCTGGGATCGTTGGCGGCGTATTACCTGGTAAACGTGGGCATTTCCTTGGGTGACCTGGATATGGCCGATCTTACTGGCACCGGCAGCGGATTCGCCCTGGGGAACACGCTCTATGGCACCTATGTCTGGGGGGACACGGCCATGTTGTCCGCGGTGTGCCTGGCCATCATCCTGGTGGCCTCGCTCTACCCGGCCTGGTTCGCGACCCGGAAAGAGCCCATCGATGCACTGCGAACCTTTTGATGGTACGAAAAGATCACAAGAAAGCCGGTTTCTGTGAAGAACCAGGTTTCTGGAGACAGGGAGGCATGAGATGAGCGTCATCGCACTACAGGACGTAACCCGCGTCTACAAGATCGGTGAGGTGGAAACGCACGCGCTGCGCGGCGTCGACCTGGCCATCGACGAGGGCGAATTCACGGCTCTCGTCGGGCCGTCAGGCTCGGGCAAGACGACCATGCTGCAGTTGATGGGCTGCCTGGACCGGCCGACCAGCGGCCGGGTGCACATCAGCGGGCACGACGTATCGCGGCTCAATGCCAACAAGCGCGCCGACCTGCGCAAGGAGTCTATCGGCTTTGTCTTCCAGTTCTTTGCCCTGATCCCCGGGCTCACGGCCTACGAGAACATCGAACTTCCCTTGCTGCTGTCTGGGGCAAAGAAGGCAGAGCGGCGAGAACGGGCAAACGAGCTGTTGGTGGCGGTGGGTATCTCTGACCGCGCTCGCCACCGTCCCGACCAGATGAGCGGCGGCGAGCAGCAACGCGTGGCCGTTGCCCGCGCCCTGGCTACCCATCCCGTGATGGTGCTGGCCGACGAGCCCACGGCCAACCTGGACACCGAGAACGGCCAGCAGATCATGGAGATTATGCGGCAGCTGAATGAGGACACGGGCACGACCTTTGTCTTTGCCACTCACGACCCACGCGTAATCTCTTTCGCCCGGCGCGTGGTCACCCTGCGCGATGGCAAGGTCGCGGAGAACAGCCAGCAGGCCCAGCCGCCTGGCGAAGGGGATTCGTAGTGGCTGTGTGCGCGCGCAGGCGCACGGCACTGCGTTGGCTGTGCCCCTACGGCAGCAGGCAATTGACGGGGCAGAAAAAGAGAGGCACAAACGATGTACAAGCGACTGGCAATACTCGTACTCGTGGCGTTGGTTTTGGCAGGCTGCGATTTGGGCCGGGAGGAACCGGCAACTCCCTTCCCCACGGTTCCGCCCCCTGCGGCTGAACCGGGCCGCAGCAGCAGCCGGGGCGGCGTCGTCGCCTCGGGCGAGGTCGTGGCCGTGCGCGATGCACAGCTCGGCTTCACGGTCCCCGGGCGAGTGCAAGCGGTGAGCGTTGCCCTGGGCGACGATGTGGAGCCCGGGCAGGTGCTCGTCACCCTGGAGACGGCCGATCAGGAAGCACTGGTGGCCCAGGCCGAAGCGGCCGTTCAGACCGCCCAGGCCAACCTCGACTTGCTGTTGGCTGACACCCCCCCGGGCGAGATCGCGCTCGCCGAGACGGCGATCTCTGCGGCGCAGGCGCTGGTCAGCCAGGCGGAAGCGGCACAGGAGAGCGTGGAGGCCCAATGCGCAGTTGCCCAGTCGGGTGTTGGGGCCGCCGAGGCGGCGCTCAAGGCCGCACAAGCGCAGACCGGCCAACTTGACACCGGCCCGCGCGCAGGACAGATCGCGGCGGCTAAGGCCGAACTCAAGCTGGCCGAAGCGCAACTCCAACTGGCCCAGGCAGCCTACGACCGGGTCAAGGGTGCGGCCGACATCCAGATGCGGCCCGAAGCGTTGGCCCTGGAACAGGCGACCATCGCCCACGAGGCGGCCAAGGCCCTGTACGATGCGCTTTTCGAAGGCGCGACCGCCGACCAGCGGCGGGGGGCGGCTGCCCAAGAGGAAGCCGCCCGGGTGCAGATCAGCCAGGCCCAGGATCAGGCCCTGTCGGCTTGTGCCCAGGTGGGCCAGGCGGCGGCAGCCGTGGAAGCGGCCAGGGCCCAGCAGACCCAGGCAGAACAACAACTCTCCCTCCTGAAAGAAGGCCCCTCGGTGGAACAGATCGCCGCGGCCAGGGCCCAGGTCGCCCAGGCCGAAGCCGCCGTGCAGGTGGTTCGTGTGGCGCTGGAGCAAGCCGAGCTGCGCGCGCCCTTTGCCGGGACGATCAGTGCCTTGACCATCAGCCCCGGTGAGACAGTGGTCCCCGGGCAGACGGTGCTGGCCCTCACTGACCTGCTGCACCTGCAAGTGGAGACGACTGACCTGAGCGAGCGTGACGTGGCCCGGGTTGCGTTGGGGCAAGAGGCCCTCGTCTACGTGGAGGCCCTCGGCGACGAGATCGAGGGACGGGTGGTCGGCATTGCGCCCCAAGCGACGACCATCGGCGGCGATGTGGTGTACACGGTCTATGTGGCATTGGATGAGCAACCGCCTGGCCTGCGATGGGGGATGAGTACAGAGGTCGAGATTGACACAGAATAGAGAACAGGGAACAAGAGAGTTTGGCCATTTCTGGCCAACGGGGCCGAACCTCCATGCCGGTCCGGCCTCTCTTCATACCTCGACGGTCAATTGTGGGTTCCACCACCATTTGCCAAACGAAGGGCCGTTTGTAGGGGCGCAGCATGCTGCGCCCCTACTTCAACAGGCAACTGGTATACACAGTTATCATGCCGGAAACCATCCCCGATACTTGAAAAAAGACCGACAGTGTGGTACGATACCTTGGGCTCTGGGCGTTCAGGTTGTACCTGAGCGGAGTGGGGCTGCTTCCATTTCACAGCCGGGGCGCCATGCCCTGGCGAGGAGAGAGGAGGACGTTTATGCTGCGGTTCATCGTGGGCGTATTCATTGTGTTGCACGGCCTGGTCCACCTGCTGTACTTTGGGCAGAGCCGGAGGCTGTTTGAGCTGCAGCCCGGCATGATCTGGCCTGACGCCTCGTGGGCATTCTCCAAACTGCTCGGCGAGGGAGGCACGAGATCCCTGGCAGGCTTTGCTTGTGTCCTGGCCGCCCTCGGTTTCGTGGCTGGCGGCGCAGGCATCCTCCTCGGGCAGGTCTGGTGGCGCCCGCTGGTCGTGGGTTCGGCTGCCATCTCTACCGCCATCTTTATTGTCTTCTGGGATGGAAAACTGCAGAGGCTGGCCAACCAGGGGGCGATTGCCATTCTCATCAACGTGGCGATCTTGGTGGCAGTGCTCCTGTTGCAGTGGCCCGATTTCGGCTTCTAGCGCCATGACGCTGGACGAATTCTTCTCTGGATACGAGATGTCGCGCCCCATCTTTGAGGCTCTGCGCGCCGCCATCGAGGCGCTGGGCCCGGTCGAGGTTCGCGTGACCAAGAGCCAGGTCGCGTTTCGGAGGCGCAAGGCATTCGCCTGGGTGTGGGTGCCGGACCGCTACCTGGGCGGCGGGCACGCGCCGTTGGTGCTCACCCTGCCCTTCGCCAGGCGGCACAGCTCGCCGCGCTGGAAGCAGATCGTCGAGCCGGCGCCGGGACGCTTCACCCACCACCTGGAGCTGTACGCGGAGGGGGAGATCGATGGCGAGGTCCGCTCCTGGCTGCAGGAAGCGTGGGAGGCCGCGGCGTAGCAGCAGCGCGTGGACAGATGGACCCCATATCCTATCCAGAACTCAACCAGGTGCTCGCCAGGCTGGTCTCCGAGATCCAGCAGATCCTGGACCATGACTTTGTCGGGCTATACCTGCAGGGCTCGTTTGCCCTCGGGGATTACGACCAGCACAGTGATGTCGACTTTGTCGTCGTCATGGAGGACGAGCTCCTGCCCCACCAGGTGGACGCCTTGCAGGCCATGCACGGCCGCGTCTATGACCTCGATTCCGAATGGGCCAAGCACCTCGAGGGGTCCTATTTCCCCAGGGAGGTCTTGCGCGATCAGGCCCAGCGGGGGCGGGAGCTGTGGTACCTGGACCACGGCGCGCGCTCCCTCGTCAGGTCCGACCACTGCAACACCCTCCTGGTCCGCTGGGTCGTGCGCGAGCGGGGGGTCCCCCTGGCCGGACCGCCCCCGGCAACGCTCGTGGAGCCGGTATCGGAAGCGCGGCTGAAGGCAGAGATGTACGAGGTCCTCACAACCTGGGGGCAACAGATCCTCGACGATCCGGCTCCCTACAACAATCGTTTCTATCAGGCCTTCATTGTCCTCAACTATTGTCGCATGCTGCACGACCTCTGCAGGGGCTATCCTGGGTCAAAGCGAGCGGGCGCCGAATGGGCCAAAGCCACGCTCGATCCCTCGTGGTCGGATCTGATCGATGGCACCTGGGCGGGGCGTCCAGATCCAGCGCGACAAGTCAGGGAGCCCGCCGATCCTGAGGCTTTCGAACGGACCCTGCGGTTCGTCGAGTACGTGATGGACCAGAGCCAGCGCTACATTTGAGGGTGCTCAGCGGGTGCGGGTGGTGACAGGGACCGCGCACGCATCATGGTCAACCCTGCCAGGAACTGGAAGACGCATTTGGTGAAGGAGCACCCGTCAACTAGACGCTACGCGCGTTGCCAGACGGTCTGAGGCTACACAGCGATCCTGTGCCCTCCCCGACTGGTTTCCGAACAGACGTGGATTCCCGACCAGGAGAGCCGGGCTCACCTGGCACACCAAAGGCTGGCGTCAACCGCGCCCAGCCGCGACGGTTGGCACAACCTACGCCAGGCGTCGAGCCAGTGCCCAGGTTGCCAGGCCGAAGAACAGGGCCGTGAACGCCGCCAGAACCCCCAGGTCCACAATGGCCGCAACAGGTGAGCCGCCAGTCATGGCCACGTCCAGCGCTTCGACAGCGTAGGTCAAGGGCAGGAGAATGCCCCAACTGACATTGGGTGGCTTGAGATCGTAGGCGCGGAGGTCCTTGAGCATGGTGTACCACATTCCGCGGAGAGCGATGGTCAGAGCTCGCTTCATGCCCCGTGAGAGTTTGGCAAAGGACGTGTCGCGCTTTTCTGCCAGCCGGAAGCGGTCCAGCAGCTCCGCGGCGCGGCACGCCATAGAGCTGCATGGAAAAGACCAGGTTGTCCAGCGCGACAACTCATCGTAGAGGTTGGATGCTTCGGGCACCACGCCAATTCGCCTTTTAATCTGCGGCATCTGGTGAGACCGATCCAGTCCCAACACCCGGGCACGCCCTGTGGTGGGATTTGAAAGTCCGGCAAGCAAGCGGATGGTGGTCGTCTTGCCTGCGCCGTTGGGACCTAGAAAGCCAAACACCTCTCCCGGCTGCACCTGGAATGAGATGTGGTCGACGGCGAGCAGGCCCGATTGGGGGTCACCGTAGCGCTTGGTCAGCTCCGAGACCTCGATGACTGGTTCAGGATCAGACTTTCGATTCACTTTCCTTCAGTCGCCCATTGGCGCCGGTAGAGGCGCCGGTAGGTCGGGTTGCTCTCCAAGAGCGCCTGGTGCGAGCCCTGGCCCACGATCCGCCCATCCTCGACCACGGCGATGCGATCCGCCTTGCGCAGCGTCGAGAAGCGGTGGGCAATGATCAGGGTGGTGCGGTCGCGCCGGATCTCGTCCATGGCTTCCTGGATCCGCGCCTCGGTGTAGGCGTCCACGTTGGCTGTCGCCTCGTCCAGGACCAAGATCCGGGGATCGGCCAGCAAAGCCCGGGCAAAGGCCACCAACTGCCGCTGCCCGCCCGACAGCGTGACGCCCCGCTCACCCACCTGGCTGTCGTAGCCAAGCGGCAGCGCGGCGATAAACTCGTGTGCCTGGGCGCGACGGGCGGCGGCCTCGACCTGCTCATCCGTGGCCCCGCGATCGCCGTAGCGGATGTTCTCACGGATCGTGTCGGCGAACAGGAACACGTCCTGCGGCACGAGCGTCACCAGCCAGCGCAGGTCGGCCGTTGCCATCCGCCGCACGTCCACCCCATCGATCTTCACGGTGCCCTGGTCGACGTCGTGCAGCCGGGCCAGCAGGCGGGCGATGGTGCTCTTGCCGGCGCCCGTCGCCCCTACCAAGGCAATCGTTTCGCCCGCTTTCACGGCAAGGTCCACGTCGTGCAGCACCGGCTCTTTGCCGTAGCCAAACGTCACCTGCTCGAAGGCAACGCCCCCCTCGAACCCGCCCGACGGCCGCTCAGGCTGCTCCGGCTCGACCACCGTCGGTTGGCGCGCCAGATAGTCGGCGATGCGGTCCAGCGAAGCGGCCCCTGCTTGGAAGGTGTTATAAACCAGGCTCAGCTCGCGCAGGGGTCCGAAAAAGCGGTAGACGTAGCCCAGGAAGGCCAGCAGCACGCCGACGGTGGTTGCACCCTGGATGACCAGCACGCCGCCATATCCCAGTACGAGGGCGACGCCGAGCATGTTGGTCACGGTCATGGTTGGGAACACGGCGGCAAAGAGCAGGCTCACGCGCAGGTTGGCCCTCATGTTGCGCAGGCTCAGGCTCTCGAACTGCTCCACGGTGAACGACTCGCGGGAGAGCGACTGCACGACGCGCATGCCCGCGACGCCCTGCTCCACACCCGCATTCACGTCGGCGATCGCCTGCTGCACCTGTTGGTAGGCGCGCCGCATCTGCTTGCCCAGATAACCCATGCTGAGCATCACGACAGGGATCGCCGTCAGCGTAACCAGTGTGAGGCGCACGTCGAGTAGAGCCATGATGGTGACGATGCCGGCCAGCGTGAGCAGGTCGTTCACCAGGTTGAGCGCGCCGCTGGAGGCCACCTCGGCCAGGGCGTTCACGTCGTGGGTGAGGCGCGACGAGATCTGCCCCACCCGCTCCTGCTCGTGAAACGCCACCGGCTGCCGCAGCACGTGGGCGTAGAGATCGTGGCGGATGGTGTGGACGACGTGCTGCCCCACCCATGTCGAGAGGAACCCTTGCCAGTAGCTGGCCAGCCAGTAGACGCCGTTGAGCGCCAGGTAAAGGAGCGAGATGAGGGTCAGGCCGCCCAGGTCGCCCTGGGCGATGGACGTGTCGACCGCTACCTTGGTCAGGTAGGGCATGGCCAGTGTCGTCGCCGTCACGGTGAACGTTGCCGCCAGGGCAAGCGCCAGCCGGCCCTTGTAGGCGCCCAGGTACCGCCATAACATCCTCAGCGCCTGCCGGTCCAGATCGGAGAAGCGGTAGCGTTCTTCCTGCCCTTGCATCCGGGTCATGAATCCGCCACGGATGGTCATCGCGCCCCTCCTTCCGCCTCGGCGGGTTCTCCGGCGGCCGGCACCTGCCCGCCGCCGAGTGTCTCGGCCCGAAACTGGAGCGCGTAGACCTGTTCATAGAGGCCGCCGGCCGCCAGCAGCGATTCGTGGGCCGACCGCTCCGGCGTGGAGCGCGCCCGCTCCACAATCTGCCCCTCGCGCAACACCAGGATCTGGTCGGCTTGCTGCACCGTCCACAGCCGGTGGGCGATGACGATGGTGGTCCGGCCAGCGCGCACTTCCTGCAGCGCCTGCTGCATCCGCCGCTCTGTGTCGGCGTCCACGCTGGAAGTGGGCTCATCCAGGATCAGGATGCGGGGGTCGGTGAGCAGCACGCGCGCTAGCGCGATGCGCTGCTTCTGCCCACCGGAGAGGCGCACGCCCCGCTCGCCGACGGGCGTGCCGTAGCCGAGCGGCAGGGACTGGATGAAATCGTGCATCTGCACCACCCGTGCGGCCCACTCGATTTCGTGATGGGTGGCGTGGGGACTGCCATAGGCAATGTTCTCGCCGATGGAGGCGTCAAAGAGAAAGACCGTCTGCAGGGCAATGCCGATGGCATCGCGCAGGCTCTGCACCGTCACCTGGGTGACGTCGTGGCCGTCGATGGTAATCCGCCCCTGTTGGGCATCGTAGAAACGGGGCAGTAGATGGACCAGCGTCGTCTTGCCCGCGCCCGATGGTCCCACCAGCGCCACCATCTCGCCCGGGGCCGCCTCCAGGTCCACGTCGCGCAGCGCGTCCGCGCCGTCAGGGCCTGCCAAGGCGCCATCAGGAGTCCCTGTGGCGTAGCGAAAGCTCACACCTTCGAACCGCACATGACCCTCGATGGGCGGCAGGGGAGTGGCGCCCATCGCGTCTTGCACGTCCGGCTCCGTATCGAGTACTTCGAACACCCGCTCGGCGGCTGCCAGTGCCTGCATCACGACGTTGAGCATCATGCCCGTCTGGCGGATGGGACGCAGCAACATCTGGATGTAGGTGGCAAAGCCGATGAGCGTGCCCAGCGAGATAAATCCGGCGATGACGTTGCGTCCCCCAACCCATAGCACCAGGCCCGTGCCCACGCCCATCACCACACTGGCGTAGGGCATCCATAGCGAGGCGATGCGCGCCGTCTCGAGGTTCGCCTCCAGAACCTGCCTGCTCTGGCGGTCGGCCCGTTCCTGCTCAAACGCTTCCCGGCCAAAGAGCTTGACGACCAGAATACCGGCCAGGCTCTCCTGTAGCGTGCCGGTTAGCGCCGCGAGCTGGCGCTGGACGCGCATCCAGGCCGGGCGCACGCGCCGGGCATAGGCCCACATGCCGAGGGCGATCAGGGGCAGCAGGCCCAGGTACACCAGGCCCAGCCGCCAATCCCAGATCATGAGCACGACCAGGATACCGGCCAGGGTCAACAGGTTGGTCAGGATAATGACTGCCGCCCGCCCAAAAAAGTTGTTCAGCACGTCCACGTCGGCCGTGACCCGCGACATCAGGTCGCCGGTGCGCGCCCGGTCGTAGAAGGAGAAGGAGAGGCGGCTGAGGTGATGAAAGATGGCATTGCGGATCTCAAAGACGATGCGCTGGCCGGTGTAGGCGGTCACGTACAGGCGCAAGAAATCGATGCCCCCCTGAAACAGCGAAAGGGCCAGCAGCCCGCCGGCGGCCCACCAGACCTGTTCCGTCTGCCCCTCCAGGATAAAGCGGTCGACCGCCAGGCGGATGATCCAGGGTGGGGCCAGCTCGACGGCCGTGGTCGCCAGCGCTGCCAGGACAACGCCGGCGAGAATGAGGGCGTGGGGCCGCATATAGCCCAGCAGCCGGCGCAGAATGGGCCATACCGGGCCGGCTGGGCCGGGTTTGCCACCGCCCGGTCTGCCTCTGCCACCGCCAGGGCCCCCTTTGTCCGAGGCTCCAGGCCCTTTTCCACCCGGGCCGCCGCCCGGCCTGGCGTGCCGCCGCGAACTGGATTCAACATTCTGGCCAGGCTTGTCGATGGCACCCTCGCCAGGCCGGCCCTCTTTGGCTCTCTGCGCTTCCACCACCATCTCCGACCAGGACGCAACCAGAAAGCCCGGCAAGGCCTTCTGGTGGTTGTGTCCCGATGATGCAAGGTGCTACTTTTGCTCTTTTGCCCTGCCCTCGCAAAAATGCTCTGCTAGATCCCCGTGGCACTTGTGGATCTGCTCCGGCGTGCACTCCTTTGGATCGCGCTGCTCCTCTGGGTGGGAGCGCCCCTCTCTCGAATCACAACAGCACATGCTCCTCATCTCCTCCCTCTACCGGCTGTCCTTTTGCGCGGGTGACGAAATCCTCGCCGAGCCGCTCACGGACGAGCTCCTGATAGGCGGCCAGGCGCTCCGAGTCGAGGAAATAGTGGAGGCGATAGCCGCGCCGCTCGGCGTGCACCAGGCCCAGATCTTTGAGCACGCGCAGGTGTTGGGATACGGCCGAGGCTGTGACCCCCAGCTCGCGCGCCAGCCGGCCGACGCACATGGCGCGCCCTGGCTCCTGTTGAGCCAGGAGGGCGACCAGTCCCAACCGCGTCTCGTCTCCCAGGGCTTTGAAAAAGCGGGCCAGTTCTCGCATGTCATCCACAATAATTAAGTATCTGCTTAAAGACTAAAAAATTATAGCCAAGCCTGGTTGTCTTGTCAAGTTACTGGAGGCAGGCGTCAGGCCAGAATCACGTCCTTGACGATGATTAGCGCCGCCACGCCTAGCAGCACCCAGCCAAAGACCTGCTTCACCGCGCGGGACTTCATCCGGCTGGCCATCAGCCGCGAGCCGAGTTGGCTGCCCAGCAGCACGGCGACGACCGTGGCGATCCATACCCCCCACTGGGGCTGGGCCGCCGTCGCCAGGTGGGAGATGAAACTCGACGTGCCGGAGCAGGTGACGATAAAAGCCGAAGTGGCCGCCGCGTTGCGGGCCTCCAGCCCGGCGATGTATAGCAGCGGTACGACGAACGAGCCGCCCCCGCGCCCGATCAGCCCGGCGACCGTCCCCAGGCCGCTGCCGGCGGTCAGACCCAGCACGACGCGCCCCTTGGGCGACAGATCGCCGCGCTTGGGTTTCCAACCGGAGAGCATCAGCACCGCCGCCGAGGCGGTGAACAGGGCGAAAAAGACCAGCAGTGGCTTGACCGGCAGTTGCACATTCATCCACACACCCAGCGGCGCAAAGGCGATCATGGTCACGGCAAAGGGGATGGCCACCGGCCAGACGATCAGCTTCTTACGGGCGTAGGTAATCGCCGCCGAGCTACTGTTGACGACGTTGAGCAACATGCCCAGCGGCACCGCTTCGGTCTTGAAGTCCATGCCCATCCAGAAGAGGATAGGGATGTACAACTGCGAACCGCCCATGCCCAGCATGGAAAAGACAAAGGCGATGACAAAGAAGATCGGCGGGGCCAGGTAGAACGCATTCACGTGGGTGCCTCCTTGCATTCCAGCAGCACAGCCCCTTCGCTGTCTTGTCGCTCAAAAAACTGAGCCGGCATCACTTTGTGCTGGGCCGTACCCCAAAACCTGAGGTCTAGCCCGCCCAGCCATTCACCGAATGCCTTGCTCTCCATTTCTCCTGCTCCTTCTGGGGGACGACTGCAAGGCTGCTACGCGGCGCCCCCCAGTTCGGCCACCCACCCTTTGAGACGTTCATCGATTTGATCCCGTATCTCACGAAACTTGGACAGCGTCTCCTCCTCGGACCCGACAAAGGCAGCCGGGTCCTCGAACCCCCAGTGCAACCGTTGGCCCATGCCGGGAAAGACGCTGGGACACTTTTCTTCGGCGTCGGCAAAGTTGTTGCTGGCCGCCGTGAAGGCGATGGTCGTCGTCTTGGAGTAGGCAGCACCCGCCCGGCGGCCCATCCAGAAGCTGACCAGGAACATCAGCACAAAGTAGATCAGCAGCGGGATGGCGATGCGCACCACGTCCAGCGGGATCTGAACGATCAGGTCTCCCTTCAGGCTGAACATGACGACGATCGTGAACAGCAGGGCGATGAGGGTCAGCGGGCTGATGCGGGGGATGAAGCGCGTCTTGTACCACGCCCGACCCTTCACCCGCAGCAGGACAAAGCGGGTGGCAAAGCCAGCGGCCATGGGGATGCCCAGGTAGACAAGGACGCTCCTGGCAATCTCGCCGATGCCGACCTGGACCTCGCTGCCTTCCAGTCCAACAAGAGGGGGCAAAACGCCGATAAAGAACCAGGCGTAGACGCTGTAGAATAGTACCTGGAAAACGCTATTAAAGGCGACTAGTCCAGCGGCGTACTCCCGGTCGCCTTTGGCCAGGTCGTTCCAGACGATGACCATGGCGACGCCGATCTCTACATCGTACGCCTGCAGGTCGGCGTTGGTCAGTTTCAGCGCGGCGATGGCCGCTACCTGGTCCCCGGTCAAAGAGGCCGCGATCTGTTCCTGCAGCGCTTCGATCTCTTCGGGCGCAGCCGTCGAGCTGGCGGCCAGGGCCTTCTGGCTCAAGTTGGCGTCGTATCCACGCCTTCAGAGATGGCCATGACCTTGTCGACCCGGAGGCGGTCCATGTCGACCACCTCGAACCGCCAGCCGCAGCAGTGAAAGTGGTCCCCGGCTGAGGGAATGCGTCCCAGGCAAAGCATGACCAACCCACCCAGCGTCTGGTACTGGGACCCTTCGTGAGGCAGTGAGTCGATTCCGAGCAGGTCCCTGACCTCGTCGATTGGCAGCGTGCCGTCCAGCAGCCAGGATCCATCCTCACGCTGCACGGCTTCCGGCTCGACGAGTTCACCAGGCGCCAGGATGTCACCGACGATGGCTTCCAGGATATCTTCGACGGTGAGCAGGCCTTCGAACCCACCGTACTCGTCGATGACCAGGGCCGCGTCGGTGTGGTTCATTCTCAGTTGCTCCACTGCCTCAAGGGCCGTGATGGTCTCAGGTAAATAGAGGGCCGGGCGCAGATTGGCCTCCAGGTCAAAGGGCTGCCCATCGAGGCCGTCGGCCAATAGGTCTCTGGCATAGACCATGCCCAGCACGTGATCGAGGTCGCCCCGCGCTACGGGAAAACGCGAGTAGCCGCCGGTTGCCACGACGCGACGCACCTCCTCCGCCGGATCGTCCAGGTCCAGCCACACAACCTCGAGCCGGGGGGTCATAAGGGCCTCCACCGTTGCATCGCCCAGGCGGAAAACGTGTTCGACCATCTCTTGCTCGGCAGGCTCAAACGCACCCGCCCGCGTGCCCTGCTGGAGGAGGAGCTTGATCTCCTCTTCGCTCACGGGGGCCTCCTGCTCCGGCCGCACACGGAGGAGGCGCAAGGCCAGGTCAGTGGACAGGCCGAGGAGACGCACAAGGGGTGACGCCAGGCGGGAGAGGGTCCGCATAGAGGGGGCAAGCCGCGCTGCTACGCGCTCGGCATTGTTGAGCCCCAGGCGCTTGGGGACCAGCTCCCCAATTACCAGGGAGAAGTAGGTGATGGTCAGGACGACTATCCCAACCCCAATGGCCTCGCTGTAGGGAGCCAGCAGTGGGACTTGCTCCAGCATGCCAGCCAACTCTTCGGCAATGGTGGCGCCGCCAAAGGCACCGGCCATGATGCCTACCAGGGTGATGCCGATCTGAATCGTGGCCAGGAACTGGTTCGGGGCGTTGGCAAGCTCCAGGGCCACCTGTGCTCTCTTGTTCCCCTCCTGGGCTTGCTGCTGAAGCCGTGTCTTGCGCGCCGAGACGACGGCTATCTCGGCCATGGCGAACAGACCGTTGACCAGGATGAGCACCACAAGGACAAGTATCTCGACTGCAATCCTACTCATGTTCTCTCCTATGGAGAGCGCCGGGTCATCACAAGCTCGACCTTATTTGCCCGCTTGGCCGGCCCAGTGCAAGCAGTGACGAGTGAGCACGTCGCACCGACGACTCAGGCCAGACGTGGGCCTATCAGGCTGACCATTGCCTCAACCTCCCTCCGGGTGCGACTTGTTGCAACCAGGCCCGCGTCGGGCTCTCCATCCAGTGCCTATTGTAACACTATTCCTGGGAACTATCAACTGTGTCATCTCCAAGTCAAATCAAATCCAAGCAAATCTTAGCAACTTTTGAACATCTATGTGCTATAGTGGAGCCAACCCCGACAAGCCGGGGAAATTCAAAAGAAGAAGAGGAGGAGTTCAACGTGTTGAAGCGATTTGGTGTCGCGATGTTGGTCCTATCGGTGCTGGTCGCCGGCCTGGCTGGCGTTGTGCTGGCCCAGGATACCACGCCAGAGGCGGGGGATCTATGCCCCTTCGGTGGGGAGTGCCAGGGGTATGGCATGGGCGGCTACGGCATGAGGGGCAATGGCTACGCCGGCTCCCTGCCCATCCTTCTGGCCGAGGCGCTGGGCATGACCACGGAAGATCTGGTTGCGGCGCAGGCGACCGGGCAGACCGTGGCTGAGATGGCAGCCGCCCAGGGTGTCGAACTGGCCGATGTAGTGGCGGCCGTCGTGGGGCCGCGCGCCGAGCGCCTGGCCCAGTCCGTGGCCGACGGTACCCTTACCCAGGAGCAAGCCGACGCCATGCTGGCGGCCATGACTGAGCATATGACCGCGCGCTTTGAGGAGCTGGGGGTCGGCTACGGCGGTGGTTGCGGCATGGGGGGCGGCGGCAGGTTCGGCGCTTCTGACGACACAGGGACCAACGGTGGATGGGGTCACCACGGTGGCATGCGGGGAGGGCGCTGGTCCGCACCCGCGCCCCAGGCTCCCGACGCGTAGGCTTCGGCCTCTGACCTCTAGTAATTGACCAAGATCTAGGAGCGGCTCCGGTTGCCAGAAGCGGCCGGAGCCGTTATAATGTCCAACGAGGTGCCGGGTGGTCCCGCCAAGGCCCGGCGTGATTTGTGATGAAAGTCCTGATCCGGTTGATCCTCAGTTTCCTGGGCGTGATCGCTGCCACCGCGGCGTTGGTGGTGATCCTGGCCAACCGCATCACCACCGACCGGTTCACCTACCTGGTCTCCACTACCGGTCAAATGCGCGCCCGCAACCTGGCGCCCCTCTTTGGCGACTATTACGCCCAGGCAAGCAGTTGGGACGGCGTCGAAGCACTCATGGACAGCTACATCGAGCCTGCCGCGGCCATGATGGGTCAGGGCCGGCGTGGCTGGATGATGGGCATACGAGGTGCCGAGGACTCGGAGGGAACCCCCTGACCCTCGACCGGCATGCGGTCGATGATGGGCATGATGGCCAGCGACGGCGAACGGCTGCTGCTGGCGGATGCCGGCGGCGAGTTTGCCCAGATCCCGGTCACCTCTCAGGATGAACTGGGGGAGATGGCCCTGGCTTTCAACACCATGGCCGCCGAGTTGAAACAGCAGCATACCCTGCGACGCCGGGTCATGGCCGACATCGCTCACGAGCTGCGCACGCCACTTAGCGTGCTGCAGATCGACCTGGAGAGCATCGAGGATGGCCTGGCCGAGCCCTCGCCTGAGGTGGTCACCCGGTTGCGGGAGGAGGTGGCCCTGTTGAACCGGTTGGTGGAAGATCTGCGCATGCTCTCCCTGGTCGAAGCGGGCGAGCTGCAACTGGAGGTCCAACCGGTGGATGTAGGCCACCTGGTGCAGACGGCCGTGGAGCGCGTGCACGGCGCAGCCCAGGAAAAGGGGGTGGGCTTGACGAGCGAGCTTCCCGAGGGTTTGCCCGCCGTGGCTGGCGATGCGCAACGCCTGTCCCAGGTGTTGTCCAACTTGTTGTCAAATGCCCTGCGCCACACGCACCAAGGGGGACAGATCGCCGTCGTTGCGCAGCAGGTTGATGGCAAAGGTGTGCGAATCACTGTGCAAGATAACGGCGAGGGCATTCCGATCGACGAACTACCCCACGTCTTTGAGCGCTTCTATCGGACCGACCACGCCCGCAGTCGCGACACGGGGGGCAGTGGATTGGGGTTGGCCATTGCCCGGAGCCTGGTTGAGGCTCACGGCGGACGCATCTGGGCAGAGAGTGTCGAGGGCGAGGGCAGCACCTTTGCCTTTTCGCTGCCCGTGTCCAGGGAGCCACAACCGATCTAGTGGGTTTGGCTGATCACCCTTCTTTCGCCACCTGCAAGCGGCACCAGGCTTACAAGGCATCGTACACCTCGAACTGGTGCGCCAGGTTCTCCAGATAGCTGCACCAGTACCTATTGTACACCCTGTTGCCGAGACGGGGCAATCGCTAGTTTTTCAGGAACACCCCGAACGCCTTTTGCAGATCTACCCACACTTCGTCGGCTGTGCCGTCTGCGGCCGCGGTCAGCAGGCAGGATTCGACGTGATCCTCCAGCACTACCCGGCCCACCTGGTTGACCGCCGAGCGCACGGCCGCGATCTGGACCAGGATGTCCGAACAGTCCCGCCCCTCTTCGACCATCGTCTTGATGCTGCGCACGTGGCCCTCGATCCGCGACAGGCGGTTGATGACCGCCCTGGTATGTTTGTGCTTGTGTTCTGATTCCGCCATGGAGGCTCTCTCCTCGCCGTCTATGCCGCCTGCTCCCTGGCTTCGGAGCGGCGGGGCTTCCAACTGATCAGCCGGGCCGAGTTGGCCACCACGGGCAGGGCCGACACCTCGTGCATCACGGCGCCGACCACCGGCCCGATCACGCCGAACACACTCAACAGCACCGACAGCACGTTCATGCTCATCGAAAACACGACGTTGTTGCGGATCACGCCCAGGCTGCTGCGCGAGAGCTCGACCAGGTAGGGCACCCGCTGGACCTCGTCGGTGAGCAGCACGATGTCGGCCGTCTCCATCGCCACCGCGGTACCGATGGCCCCCATGGCAATGCCCACGTCGGCGGCAGCCAGGGCCGGGGCGTCGTTCACGCCATCACCGACAAAGGCGACACTCCGGCCCTGCGCCTGAAGCGCGCGGATCAGGTCAAGCTTGTCCTGGGGCAGCACCTCGGCATGGACCCGATCCACACCCAGCGCCCGGCCAATGCTCTCGGCCACTGCGGCCTGGTCGCCGCTGATGAGCACCGTCTCTTGCACACCCATTTCCTTCAGCCGTTCCACCGCCGCTCTGGATTCGGGGCGCACGGTGTCGGCGATGACCAACAGGCCAGCGACCTGCCGGTCTACGGCCACGGGGATGACCGACTCGCCCCTCCCTGCCAGTTCTTGGACCTGCTCCTGGATGGCGTCGTCCAGGGGAATGCCCTCGTGGGCCAGCATCCGCTCGCCGATGGCTACCTGGCGGCCGTCGACGTGGGCACGGATGCCGTGGCCCGGCAACGCCTCAAAATCCTCCGGGACAGACGTCGCCAGACCCTCGTGGCGGGCAGCAGCGACGACAGCCCGCGCCAGGGGATGCTCGCTGGATCGTTCGGCGCTGGCCGCCAGGCTCAGGACTGTGTGCTGGTCAAAGCCGTTCAGCGAAATGGCCTGCGTCAGGCGCGGCTCGCCAAAGGTGAGCGTGCCGGTCTTGTCAAAAGCGACGACGTCCACCTTGCCGATTTGCTCCATGGCCGAGCCATGCTTGACCAGGACCCCGCGTTTGGCCGCGTTGCCGATGGCGGCGACGACCGCCGTCGGTGTGGCCAGGACCAGCGAACAGGGACAGATGACCACCAGCACGGTGATGGAGCGCATCACGTCGCCGGTCAGGAAGTAGGTGGCGACGGCGATGGCCAGCGCCAGGGGGGTCATGTATTGGGCGTAGCGGTTGGCCACTCGTTGCACCGGGGCCTGGGTGGTCCGCACCTCCGCCACCAGGCGGATCATATAACCGAGGGTCGTCTCTTCGCCGACCTTTTCCACCTCGATCTCCAGCGCGCCCCCGGTGCACAGCGTGCCGGCGTAGACGGAATCACCCGGCTCCTTGTCCAGCGGCATCGATTCGCCGGTGATGGCTGCCTGGTCCACGGCGGCATGCCCGCTCCGCACCCGGCCATCCACCGGGATCCGCCCCCCAGGCCGCACCAGGACCACGTCTCCCTGCCGAACGGCCTGGATCGGCACTTCGACCTCCTGCCCATCGCGTCGCAGGGTCACCGTATCAGGGACCAGGCTGGCGAGCTCCTTCAGGGCATTGTCGGCCCGGGCGATGGTCAGGTCTTCCAGCATCTCGCCCACCAGCATCATGAAGGCGACGAGGGCGGCGGCGCTGTACTCGCCCACGATGAGGGCCGCGATCATGGCGATGCTGACCATCACCCCGGCCGTCAGGTCAAAGTCACGGAGGATGTTCCCGGCGGCCAGCTTGAAGATGGGCGCCCCGCCGATCAGGGCAGAGGCCAGGTACAGCCATCGGGCGGCCTGTGGCTGGCCGCCCAGGCTGGCTACGACGCCGAGCAGCAGGAGGAAGGCGTTGGCCGCGGCGATGAGGGTACCGGGTGACAGCAAGAAGCCCCGGTAGCGCTCAAAGAGGCCTGGCGGGGTCGTTCTACAAGTGGTGCAGACAGCACCATTGTCAGAGACCGCGACGCGTTCAGACATGTTCTCCTCTCCATCGTGGCTGACGCTCAGGACAGCATCCTCCCGGGAGGGATGTCGAACCTACGATGTTCACCATGGCAATCGCACACAGCCACGTGGTTTTCTGTATATTATACACTGAAATCATTCGATTGCAGAGCACAGGGGCCAGGCGTTCTCAGCTGATACGGGCAACGCAACAATCAGTGAGATATCCCCCCAGGGGGGTATTATATATGGTGAGGATGTGGGTGTCAAATCCAGAGTGCAGACGAACTGGAGCGCGGTTGTGACTCCCTTTTGCAGGGATCCTGGCCGCTCAGCCCTCGGCAGCCATATCCCGCACGAACCAGCAGCCAGAGATTAGGCAGGCCTCTATCTCACCTCAAGGTATGTAGAGAAACAGGTGCCAACCACTCCCGGGTCAATGGAACAGAGTATCGTTGGCCCAATTGGCCTGATGGCGACACAAACATGCGCAGCTCAGGCCTCAAGTGAGCTCGACCCTGTGGACCCGCCGCCTCGGAATCAAGTGCTGGGTGTGCGACGGCCGGGAGGTGGCGGACCTGGCCGGCCGGGCGCGGGAGCGAATCCACCAATTGCTGGGCGAGGAGCCTGCAGAGCGGCCGTCGGCAGTTGGTTCGCCGCCCAGTCGGTGCCATGTCTCTGGTAGTAGGAAGCGTTGTGCTGCCCGGTGGCAGCGGTGGTGCCGAGGCAAACGTCGAGTTTGGGGATTTGACGGAAGCGCGAATGTATGCTATTATCGGGCCCATTGTGTAACCAGCACGCTGCTCCACAACAATAGTCTTCGGAGCATTCTCCACATTGTCTTCCCCCAGTGGCTTTTCGATCTGCTTGCCGTGCGATGGGTTGCCGTCGCTCCCAGGACCTACGCTGCAAGGAGGTGATGCTTTCTCTAAAAGAGGACCTTGATTCACGATGAAATAGCATAGTATAGTACAAAAAATTAAGAAATAGGGAAGGATGAGATAATGATCGGAATGAAGCACAGAAAGTCTCACTGGCAAGTGATCTTTCACGGTGCCCTGGCATTGGTTTTGCTGCTGGCTGCCCTGGTGCCGGTGACCATCGCCCAGGATCCGCCGCCGGGCGTGCCGGTTGTGGAGGATCCGTATGACCTGTTGGCCGATGAGTTTCTCGACTTTATTCCTCCCACAGAGGAAGTGTTGGAACTGGCGCAGCCAGATGGCTCGGTCTTTGACGCCCAGCTAACCGCCATGGAAATCGGCGGGCAAATGGAGACCGCGGACAGCTACACCATCCTGCAAAACGATGAGGGCTGGTGGACCTATGCCGTGCCGCAGGATGGCGCACCCGATCCGGCCACAAGCCTGGTCCCTTCCGATCTGATCGTCGGCACGGATCTACCCGCCGGATTGGAGAAGAAAATCGGCCGGCTCCCGCCCCGTTGGCTGGACGGAGAGGGCAACGATGTGCGCGACAGCGTGTTCCAGGCTGTCCACGACCTGAGCTCGCCGAACAACTCGGTCTTTACCGCGGGTGACGTCGAGACCAAGGTCTACCGCTACGTCGTGCTGCTCGTCCAGTACCAGGACGTCCAGTTCGAACCCTATCAAACCGCAGAGTGGTTCCAGGAACGACTGTCCGGCCTGGGCACCAGCCCCACTGGTTCGCTCACCGATCTCTATTTCGAAAACTCGTACGGCCAATTCATGCCCTTGATGGACGTCTATGGACCCATCACCAGCGACTATAACATGGCCCAGTTCGATTATCAGCTCCCTGGGGGCTGGAGCGTGTCGCGGGCCATCAACAACGAAATCGGGGAGAAGGCCAACGCCCTGGGCATCGATTGGGAGCAGTATGACAACGACAAGGTTGTCTACAGCCGGCGTGGCGAGTACTATCGTACTGTCGACATGGTCGTGTTGCTTCACGCCGGCCCCGGCAAGGAAGCCACTGGCACCCCCGGTCACATCTGGTCCCATGCCTCGAACGCGAACTTTCAGACCGGCCAGTTCGGCGACGACGGGCTCGAGCTACGCATCCGCCCGGCCAACACCTGCCCGGCCATCGGTTTCAACATCGGTGTGACGGCCCACGAGATGGGCCACAGCATCGGTGAACCTGACTACTATGCTACCAGCTACAATAGCGCCGGGACCGGCGATTGGGAGATCATGTCCGGTGGCTCGTGGATGGGCGACGATCCGGCCGGCTCCAACCCGATGCACTTTAATCCCTACAGCAAGATCAACCAGGGCTGGGTCGAACCGATGCTGATCTTTGACACGACCCCCGGCATCGAACTGGCGCCGCGTTCGCTGGCCCCTGACATTGTCGAGATTCCGCTGGGCGGAGATGGCAGTGGAAGCACAGGGGCCGAAGAGCGCATCTTTGTCGAGTTTGTCTCCAACCAGGCCCAGGGCGCCATTTTTGACAAGGCGGCCCACGGGTCGGGACTGCTCATGTGGCACTATGACCGGGGCGGGAACCAGAACAACCCGTCTCGCCTACGGATGGCCGTGCTGGAATACGACTACCGGGACACAAGCCAGGAGCTACGCCTCAATCTGAACCGGGGCGAGCCCACA
>Ga0180438_10003699_pt1 | contig 22827 bp, 14 predicted proteins | sample SS_ome_12_FD_132455 | JGI IMG/M metagenome (GOLD analysis project Ga0180438, IMG submission 132455) | Hypersaline lake sediment archaeal communities from the Salton Sea, California, USA - SS_3_D_2 metaG | ecosystem: Environmental > Aquatic > Non-marine Saline and Alkaline > Hypersaline >...
CGGCCGGAAGGCCGATTTCCGAAACGTCGCGCTGATCATGACGTCGAACGCGGGCGCGCGGGACCTGGCAAAAGACGCCATCGGATTCGCCGCGGCCGCGGACGACGCAAAGTCCAAAGGCCTTAAGGCCATCGAGAAGACGTTCACGCCCGAATTCCGCAACCGGCTCGACGCCATCATCGCGTTCAACGCATTACCGATAGATATTGTGAAGCTTGTCGTGGACAAATTCATCGGCGAGTTGCAGCGCGCGTTGACCTTGAGGAAAGTCGCGCTCACGCTCAGTCCGGAAGCCCGGGCCTGGCTGGCCGAGCACGGCTACGACAAACACATGGGGGCGCGACCCCTTGCAAGGCTGATACAGATCGAGGTCAAGGACAAATTGTCCGACGAACTACTCTTTGGAAAGCTCGAGAAAGGCGGCTCAGTCCACATCGACGCCAAGGAGAGCGGGATCGTGCTCTCCTTTCAGGCAAGAGGCTGAGAAACACAAAAGCGACATCCGCACACAGCGGGACGGTATAGAGACAATGCCGGTATTTCAACTAACAAGCCGAATAGCTTTTCCGCCGCCCGAGCTCGCCGACGAGGACGGGCTCTTGGCCGTCGGGGGGGATTTGCGCCAAGAACGCCTGTTGCTCGCGTACCGCATGGGCATTTTCCCGTGGTACGTCGAGGGCGAGCCGGTGCTGTGGTGGTCCCCGGACCCGCGCCTCGTGCTATTCCCCGACGAGTTCCACGTGTCAAGGCGTTTGGGCCGCACCATCCGCAAAGGTGTGTTCACGACCTCGGTGGACAAGGCGTTCGATGACGTGATTCGGGCCTGTGCGGACATCCGCGGGCCCGGCCGCGACAGCACCTGGATCACGCCCGCCATGATCGACGCTTATTGCCGTCTCCACCGGTCCGGCTACGCACACTCCGTCGAGAGCTGGTGCGACGGCGAACTCGTGGGCGGAATCTATGGCGTTGCATTGGGCCGGTGCTTCTTCGGCGAATCCATGTTTTCCCGGGTGTCCGCCGCATCCAAAATCGCCATGGCCGCGCTGCTCGATCACATAAAAACATGGGATTTCAAGTTCCTGGATTGCCAGGTCACCTCCGATCACCTGCTTCGGCTCGGCGCGCGCGAGATCCGGCGCGATGAGTTCCTGGAACTGCTCGATGTCGGACTCGCCGCCCGCTCGCCTCGGGGCGCCTGGCCCGTCCAGCCGCCGCGACCAACATTGACACAAGACGTGCGGTGCAACTAGCCGCGGCCGGGCAACCAGCCGCGCTTTGCTGAGCGCAACCACGAAAGATACAATCGAGAAGCCGCCGTCTCTGCGCGGACGCGGCACGACGGATGGATACGCGGTAGACGCGGGCATTGGGAAAGTGACCGGGGTCGCCGCGCCGCAGAGCACGTTTTGGTCGGGCAACTGCCCAAGGAGGTATGAGCTATGGCGAGATATAGTCTAGCGGATTTTGTGAGTGCGACAAGCGAGAGAGATCGCGGGGAAGGACTGTTTGAACTCGAAGGCGAACGCTTGCTTGAGATCAACCTAAACGGACGGGCCTGGATGAAAGCCGGTGCAATGGTGGCCTATCGCGGCGATATCAAGTTCACGCGCGAGGGCATTCTCGAGCACGGAATAGGCAAACTTCTCAAGAAGGCCGTAAGCGGCGAAGGCGCGCGACTCACCAAGGCGGAGGGACGCGGCGCCTTATACCTGGCCGACTCGGGCAAAAAGGTATCCGTGCTCGAATTGCAGGGGGAATCCGTATTTGTCAACGGAAACGACGTGCTCGCGTTCGAAGACGGGATCCAATGGGACATCAAACTGATGCGCAAGGTCACGGCCATGTTGGCTGGCGGATTATTCAACGTCAGACTCGAGGGCCACGGCATGATCGCGATCACAACGCACTATGACCCGCTCACCTTGACAGTTACCCCGCAGAATCCCGTGACGACCGACCCAAACGCGACCGTCGCGTGGTCCGGCTCGCTTACGCCGGAGTTCAAAACCGATATCTCCTTGAAGACGTTTCTCGGTCGGGGCAGCGGCGAATCGATCCAGATGCTCTTCCAGGGCGACGGATTCGTGGTGATACAACCTTACGAAGAAGTGCAGTTTCAGGCCCAGAGCGGCACCCAATAGCGCCGGCGCGACCCAACGTCGCGGGGACTCGCCAGACGTTTCGGCTTCCCGATAGGTGTCGCAGAGCGTTGCCTTGAACCTCTAACCTATTGTATAGATGTGAGTTAAAGACCTCTCGTCAGGGATAGCCGAACGGATCTTATACAGCGAAGGTTGACAAGATCTCGAATTTCGTGTAGAGTCTTTTAGGAGGGAGACAACAGCGCTGCGGCACAAAGGCGAGCGAATCGCCCCGGCTGTTTCGGCCGCGTAAGCGACTCACTCGATATTGGGGGATGCATTTGGGGACCCAGCCATGAAGGCTTCAGTGCGCGGGGGCCGATTTTGCCTGCGCTGCACAGGGCAACGCTCGCGTTCAAAACCAAGGGTATGTTGTGCACTCCTGTCGTTCTTTCTGTTGCCAGCGGTTCTTGTCGCGTCTTCGAGTAATGTTTATGCCCAAACTCAAGTTGTCACGGAGGGGAACATTGGCGACGCGATTCTTGAGCGTCAGCCGTTTTCTGCTGAGGATCTCGACTCGCTGGACGTAAATCGTGACGGGCTTGTCAACATCGCCGACCTTATTCTCCACATGTTGCGCGTTGCGGACGTGCTTCCCAGCGTGTCCTTTGCGAGTTACAGCACGAACGTGCACGAAGGGGACGGCAACACCGACGTTCGGCTGATTTTCACCAAGGCATTCGAGGCAGATACGACGCTGTGGTATGCGCTGGGGGGGACGGCGGCCTATGGGGCGAAATCGGCCGGCGGGGATTATACGATTGCCGGGTATGATCCCAACGCGGGCGTGGGGTTCGTGGATGTGCCCGCCGGCATCGCCGAGGCGCACATCCCGGTTGTCATAAGCGATGACGCCGTCTTCTACGAAGGAACCGAGACGATCACCTTCTCACTATTGGGGGATGTCGCCTTCACGTACTTCCTCGGAGGCCAGCAGAACCATATCCTTTACCTCGAGGACAACGACGGCCTTTGGACGGCGGGCCTCGACTTCCCCGAAGGTGGTGGGTATGAGTCTTTCAAACTCGAAATCGCGCAAGAGGACGGCGTCTTTGCAGGGCGTGTCCTGGCCGATGGGGCACTGATTCCCATGCCGCAGGCCGGCGACGCGAACGGCGGGAGCGGCGACGGATGGGACGCGACCTTCCACACGGGGTCGCGGGCGCTGCGGATCGAAATCGGGCCAATTCCTGTGGATAAAAGCTTATCCTTCTTTGATACGGACTATTCCCGATACTACGTACTCGAGGTCGGGCCGGGGCTGGGTAATTACGTGTACGACCCCTACAACCAATTCGCGGGTGTGGCGACGGAAAGACTCGAGCCGGTCGAGGGCCGTCTAGGACAGGTTTGGCACAGACGAGCCTACCTGAGGCGCGAATCGAGAGGGATAGTGGCCTTGTTGAAGCACCCGTCACAAACTGTCGTCGAGGAGGTCGTCCTGCAAGATGCCGGGTAGGATTACAGCGCATTGTCAACGCCTGAGCGATCGCCGGATGGGCCGTGAGTGCGCCGTCGCGTACGGCCTCGCCGTGGTGTTGGTGTGGGCTTTGGCGTCGGTCGGTGCATGGGCGCAGGACGAGGCGGATCTCGCAGCAACCATAGACAACAATGAGACCTATCTATTTCCCGCAGAAAACGTTACTTATGTAATTACCGTTCTGAACAATGGCCCCGACGCCGTGACCGGAGCGGGGATTACGGCAACCTTTCCAGCCGAACTGACCAATATAGTGTGGGTGGCAACCGGTATAGGCGGGGCCGTCTCGGCTCTGGGCTCGGGGACAGGCAATATTGCCGATACTGCCGACGTACCCGTTGGCGATATCCTGGTGTACGTCGTGGCCGGCCTTGTGGATCCTGCCGCCGTCGCGGAGTCATTGAGCGCCACGGTCATCGTTGAGCCGCCCGCCGGCGTAGCCGATCCGAATCCGCTCAACAACACTGCCGTTGACGAAGACGGACTCGAGGCCGCGGAAGAGATCGCGCACGTTCGTCCCGACTACGCGAACGCATGGCCGAGCCCAAACACGTTTGCTGAGCCGGGCGGCGCCCCCCCGGAGAATGTCGCAGCGGCCTACAACGGCCACGTGGGCGATCGGAGCGCGCCGGTCACTGAAACCCAACCGCGCTACGTGCTCAAGACGTCTTCTTTCGGCCAGCCGCTTGCCCCCTATCGAGCGTCCCCGACGTACGTCCGTGATACGGCCAATAGCGCCTACAACCGGCTCTTCTATGTAACGGGCGGTTCGTCAGGGGATAACAACGCAGCGGCTTTTCGATACGTCAACACACTCTATCAAACCGAACCCGTCAAGGAAGGCGCCGTGGCAGAAGCCATCAGGCGTCTCGAGAATACGTTGTCCTACGATTATGTTGTTGACCCGGATGACGGTTACGAGTCCGACGAGGAACGCGCGTTGGCGGCGGAGGAGGACATAATCGAAGCCCTGCAGCAGGAACCGGGCGATCGAGAGTTGCGCAATCTGCTGCTCGATATTTACTACTACCGAACCCTGGGCCGGCAGTTGGCCGCCAAAGATAAAGTCGTCGAAGCCTACGAGATCAACTTCTCCGCCGTGGTCTCGGCGGACGCGGCGTTCGGCACCCCTATTAATAAGGAAATCGAGGCGTTCGAAACCGCCGCCCAAGCCCTCTCCGGGGTCCTTGACCCGTACAAGGAACTCCTTGTTAGCGATATGGGCGTCGACATCACCGCGATCGATCCCTCCTATTCCGGGAACCTGCCTTTTGGATACTATTTGTTCGTGCACGAGGTCCCCTATCGGTCGGCCTATGCGCCTACGTTTGCCGCCTTCAATGAAGATACGGGCGAACTCTCCGGCGATCCCGAGCCTGTTGACCCCGGCGACGAGCGGGAAGCGCCCGTGCTGTTTGTCACGCCCACGGGATTCAACGTGGACGAGGACGGCAATCCGCAAGGCATGGTTCAGACGCTCCAGTTCACCCTCCACAACTACGGGGCGGGCACCGACGGGGCCGGCGACCTTCATTGGCAGGCGGCCGTGACGAACCCGAACGAGGCGGCCGGCGAAGAGGCCGATTCGTTTATGTCCTTTATGACCGATTCGGAAATGGTTGAGATCCGATTCCCCGGCGGCGGCTGGGATACGACGCTCACGAGCGGCAGCACGCCTATTCCACCCGGGGGAACCCGGGTTATCGAGATCGACGTGGACGAGAACAACGAGACCCCTTTGCGGCGCTCTGCCACCATCGAGGTCAGGGACACGTCCGGCAAACCCGACGCCTTAACGTACAACATCACCGTCATCCAGGATGGGAGCAGCCATCCCATTCTTCATGTCGAGCCGCTCGAGATAGACCTTTACTATACGGATTTCGCCAATGAGATCACCGGCCTTTTCTACGCGGAGAACCCCATCTACGTGCGCAACAAGGGTAGAGGCACCTTGAACTGGACGGCCGAGGTCATCATGTCGAATTGCTCGGGCGATTGGGTGACCTTTCGGAATCCCGAGATGTACCTGGACCTGTACCTCCATTCAGTTTCGGGCTCGAATGCCGGCATCGCCACCTCAATCTATTGGCTGCCCATGTTCGACGCGATCCCCCTTATCCCCATTCAGGACATTGACATCTGCGACGACATCTTCGGCTGGGGAGACATGCCTAACTTCGAACGGTGGTGCAACGCAGCCGAGGACTGGTATACCGGCGCGTGGGAGGATCTCGTCGTCGGCGAGGCGTTCTGGGCGACGATATTGATCTCGAGCGACGACGAGGCCAATCCCCAGGCCGAATTAGTCGAAGTTTTCTATAACGGTGCCGCGGCAGGCCGCGCCAAGAAATCCGCCGGGCCGCCCTTGCTCAGCGTGTACCCCCAGGAAATCACAGTCGCCGCCGACGCACAAGTAGACCTTTTGTTCGTCCGTGACGTTGAAGCACTGGACGACTTATCGGTCACAGCATCCGCATCGTGGCTAACCGTCGGCTCGCTGGATCCGGACTCAGGACTGGTCGAGCTGTCGATTGACGAGAACATCTCCGCCCAGGAGAGAACGGGCGCGGTCGTTATCACCGCTTCAAATACGGTTCCGGGGTCGTCAACCGTTGCCGTCACCCAAGGCGGGTCGGCCGTAGGCGGCATCACGGTGAGCCCGCCCCAACGCTTCGTGCATCACCTGACGGGCCAAGCGGAAGCGACCACCGGAGAATCGCCCGGGACGGGATTCTTTGTGACCCCCGTGGGCAATGGCGGCCCCGTGGCTTGGACGGCCCGGGTGACAACGGGTCAGGACTGGCTGTCCATTGTGTCCGGGGAGTCCGGCGAAGACGAGGGCGAAATCCTGTTTGCCTACGACACGAACGCGCGGATCGACGGGCGCACCGGCGAAATCCTGATCGAATGTCCCGACGGCATCACGGGGCAGAACGCGTTCACGGTTCGGGTGACGCAACGGGGCTCGACGGGGGCGCCTTCGCTTACGGGCGGCTTCAAGGATCTCGCGTTACTATTCGACGTGATGCGCGATGACGCCCAGGTCAACAAGGAACTCGCCCGACGTTATGCCCTGCGCCGCTTAGACGACGACGTCGACAAAGCGTACGCGTTGATAGACGAGACGATCACGCGCCATAACGCCGCATTGAACGACATCGGCGGCCTGATCCCGGGCTGGCACGAGAGTGTCGAGCCGAATTCAGATCTAGTTGCGACGTACATGAGTTGGCAACAGGCCATCGAAGAATTGAGCACGGTCAAGGACTTTCTGAACGGCGACACGAACATCCTGGGCTTCCGGGAAGATTTCCTCTTTCTCGTGCAAGAGTTCCAAGGGCAATCCCCGGACCTTTTCGATTCGTTCGACAAGCTGTTTGCATATATGTTCGACGGCGAAAGCAACACGGCGGTCTTGGCCTCGCCTCTCGGCCAGGCCTATGACAAGTTCCTGACGGCCCGAGAGCAGTATGCCAACTTCGTTATCACGCAAGACCAGTTGCGTGAGGAACTGCGAACGCAGAACCTCGAACACCGGAAGTGGATGTATGACGTCATCGGGATCGACCCCGGCAACGACCCGGACAATCCCGAAGACGCGGAGGAATACCGCAATCCCAGCGGCAACTACGGCGGCGAGATTTGGATGATCGACCGCAGTATCGACCGGGCGCGGCAGGCAATACTTCAAAACGACGCGGAAATCGAGCGCGTCCAGAATGAGATTCAGACTGAACTCTGGCGCCGCAGCCAGGAAGCAGACATCAACGCGCTCATCGGCGACCTCTACGTTGCCTATGGCGATCAGGTGGCGACCATCGAGGGCGTTATCGGCGCCATCAACGGCGTCCAGGAATTCAGCAGAGAACTCGCCGAAGCGACCAGCGCCGAATCGCTAGGCCCCGGGATCCTCTTCCACGGAATTAACATGTTTACTTTCGCCGGGTTCGAGGTCGCCAAGGGCCAACTTGAAGCCCAAAAAGCCCGGTTGGCGGCACTCGAAAACCGGGAAGTCCGCCAGCTCGAGGACGAGATTCTCGAGGTCAACAGCCTCGCCCTCATGGAGAACCTGAAGGGACAAATCGCGGTTCTAGGCGTACAATCCGCCAACCTCGCCCTCGAACTGATACAGCAAGTCGGAACGCGCCAAGCAAATATCGACGAGTGGCATTACCGCGAAGACCGCATGCGTGAGAATAACGCGGCACTGCTTGGCCGGGCCTTCGCCAACCCGGTGCACCGCCTGCGCAAACGGCGTGCTATGCTCGAGGCCGAGGCGGCTTTCAAGGTGGCGCAGCGCTGGGTGTTCTTCACGATCCGCGCCCTCGAATACAAGTGGAACACGCCCTTCGCATACAGCAACCCTGCAGGGGATTGGTCGATGGACTCGCTATTCAGGGCGCGGACGGCGAAGGATCTCATCGACCTGATGGCCGGAGTGTACGATTTCGATGGGCTCATGCAAGGCAGCGCGCGCTTTGACGACCGGTTCGACTGGTTCTCGTTTAAGAAGGACTTCATGGGGCTGACGCCCGTGTATGACACCGACGGCGTCACCGAGTTGGCTGTCTACACGCATCCGGCCACCGGTCTTGAGGCTACGGCCACGGAGGTGTTCCAGGCACGTCTCGAAGCGGCCTTTGACCCCGACACCGGCATCGTCGAACTGCCGTTCAGCACGTTTTTTGACAACGGCCAGACGTTCTTCCGCGGGCCGCGCCGCGACCCGAGCAACCTGCAGAACATCTTATCGAGAGGCCAATATCTGGATAAGATCTTCTGGATGAAGGTCAATCTGTTGGGCGACTTCACAGGGACCTCGTACGAACGCGCAAGCGGCGCGCTGACCTACTCGGGCGGCTGCTACCTCAGAAACGCGCGTGTGGGAACCATGCCCGATCCATCGCGGCCCGACGTCATTGTAGACGAATTTACGTATTGGCCGACCAAGTGGTGGTTCTATGACAGCGGCGTACCAGACGCCGATCCGCCCATTCCGGGCGGGTGGTGTTCGAGCGACGAACAGACCACCGAGATCCCGCTCGGCCTCGTCGCGGAGTCGGGGATCGAGATGCCTGATTCCGTTTCGATGATCGACGTGTTCCGCGAGCGCAGCGTGGCGTGCGACGGTTGGGTGCTCCGCATATTCACGTACGATATCGATGGAACGCGAATCATGAGGCCGGACCAAATCGAGGACATCGAGATTTTGTTCTATCACCTGAGCAAGGACAGGCCGGAAATCGTAAAGGCCGAAGCCAGCCTTTAGGGCTGGTGCGGCCTTTTAGGAGACTGACTGACGTGATGAAACACGGAGTGGCGATCGCGGCCTTGGCCGTCATGACGGCGGCAATGGGCGGTCATGCCCACGCGCAAATCGACCCCGTACCCTCGACCATTAACTATCAGGGGACGCTCCATGATGTCCGGGTAGGAATCCAAGAGGTCGGCCCGAAAAACCTCCGGATCCGCGCATACGCGGCCAAGGACGCGGCAGTCGCCGATGCGATTTGGGGCGAACTTCATAGGGACGTGGCGCTTTTCGAGGGCGTGTTCAACGTCGTCCTCGGCGCCGGTGAGGTTATCAGCGGCGTTCCGCACCCCCCGCTTGAGGACGTATTCACCGGCGCGTCGATCTGGATTGGCGTAAAGGTCGGGGGTGAAACCGAGGAAAGGCAGGAGCGGCAACAATTTGGGTCCGCACCATACGCCTTTACCGCAAACGCAGCAGTCACGGCCGTTCACGGTGTGCCGGCCGGTATGATCGCGCCGTGGTGCGACGCCGCCGCGGCCGTGCCGGAAGGCTGGCTCCCCTGCGATGGTCGCGTGCTGGACGCGACGGCCGAGTCAGGGAAATACGACGCTCTGTGGCAGGCCATCGGCACAACCTGGGGCGGCACGGACGAAACGGCCTTCAATGTGCCCAATCTCGGGGGCCGCGCCCTCATGGGCGAGACGCCAGGTGGCGGAGCGCTCAGTGAACACGTTCTGGGCAATCTTCTGGGCGAGGAACGGCACGTCTTGACCATTCAGGAGATGCCGAGTCACACGCACACTCACGAAGATCACCACTTCGGCGGTACATACAAGAACACGGACTTGAATACGGGTTGGGACTTGGACGACGTCATACAATACGTCAGCCCGCAGCGTTCCACTCGGAAGACATTTGACGCAAGCGACAATTTGATTCACAACGAAAGCGCGACCACCGCTGCGTCGCACCAGAACATGCAACCGTCGGTAGTGGTGAATTTCATTATCAAGTATTAGAGAGAGGGCACGTGGCAGGCCACGTAACCTTGGACACGGAGGAAAAGGAAGCGGCAACGGTGAAAGCTAGGAGCTACAGATACAGACGCGCATGCTCCCGCCTTTATGCGTGTAGCGCAGCGGCCGCGTTGGCGTTTTGGGCGGTGGCGGGCGTATGTCGCGGCGCGACCGCCCAACCCATGCCGGCGCCGAATCTGATGAGCTACCAAGGGGTCCTGTATCACGCGGACGGCATAACGCCGTACGCGGGCCTTCAAGATATCGAGTTCCGGCTGTATGCGAACGAATCGGACCTCCTCGAAGACGCCGTCTGGGGGGAGAAGCATAGTGAAGTCCAGGTTTTGAACGGGGTCTTCAGTGTCTACCTTGGCGCTGGCGATGTGATCGAAGGAACGCCCCAAGGAACCTTGGCCGATGCGTTCAGGGCCTCACCGTTGTGGTTAGGCATCAGGATCGGCGCAGACGACGAAATGGCGCAGCGCCAGGAGATCCGCTCAATCCCCTATGCCATGACGGCGACGAGCGCCAACAGAGCGACCCATGGCGTCGCTCCGGGCACCATCGTGATGTACGCGGGCCAGATTGACGTCATAGCGCTTAAAGAATCCGGCGGAAAGGCGTTCGAATACGTCGGCCTCCCCGAAGGCTGGTTGTTGTGCGATGGGGAAGCGTATCCTCGAACGGGCGAGTACGAAGCGCTCTTCAATGCCGTTGGCACGGTTTGGGGCAGCGGCGACGGTTCAACCACGTTCAATGTGCCGAACTTCAGCGGGAGGACCCCAATAGGCGCCGGGGCCGGGACCAACGCAAACACCGATACGCGATTCGGTTCGCAGGCCGGGATCAACGCGCGCAGTCTGGGCACAGTTACGGGCGACAAAAGCGTCGCCCTCTCGGTTAGCGAGTTGCCGCCGCACACACATACGTACGACGATAGGTACGGTACGCCACAGCTTCACTCGTGGGGCGCGTACGGCGTGGCCAACAGCACGTTGCGTGATGATGAGCGAAAGACCGACCTCGCCGGCGAAGACGCGGCTCACAACAACGTGCAACCGTCGGCCTATATGCATTTTATTATCAAGTACTAGAAGGAAAGCAGCCAACCTGTTGGTACACGACAAGATGGCGCTGAGGAACAGAGACGAGCGTAGGGAAAACGAAACTCACGGCAAAGAGAGCTGAGATGCGAAGTCTAATGGTGCTCGCGATAGTGCTAGCGGCCTTTGGGCTGCTCTCGCAACCAGTGGCTGCTGGGGCAAACCCCGTACCCGATCTGGTTGCCTACCAGGGCCGCGTTTACCTGGGCGATGGCTCGACGGATGTCAACGGCACCTACGACATCGAGTTTCGCCTCTACGACGCAGCAAGGGAAGGCGCGTTGCTATGGGCTGAAGGGCACGCCAATGTCCCCGTCGCGCGCGGTATGTTCAGCGTACTATTGGGGGCGGGCGCCGAGGTGGAAATTGACGCCACCCCACTTCCGCACGGTTCACTTCGCGACGTGTTCCGGCTTGACGAAGTGTATGTCCAACTGCAGATTGGGACGGGCGAAGAATTTCGCAGTGTCAGGCGGCGCTTTGTCGCGACCCCGCACGCGTTGCGTGTGCAGAACGCGGTCACGGCTGTGCACGGCGTGCCGCCGGGCACCGTCATGCCGTTCGCGGGGGGTACGGCGCCGTACGGCTGGCTGCCTTGCGAAGGCGCATCGTACGCACAGAGTCAGTATCCCGACCTGTATGCCGCCATTGGCGTCACATGGGGCGGCGGAGACGATCCGCCGAATACGTTTAATGTGCCAAACCTCGGCGGCAGGATTCCCGTGGGCGCGGTCAACGCGGACAGTGCCCGGGAGCTCGGCGACACCGAAGGCGAAGAAAAGCACACGCTAACCACGGCCGAGATGCCCCGGCACAAACACGAGTTTCTGGACAAGCGCTATGACGGCGCCACGTATGTTGGCGGGCCTTTCTTAGGCGACTTCAATATCGCCGACGATGTGGACACCTATACCCCCGAGACCACGGGCTCTACGGGCGGGGGCCAACCGCACAACACCATACAGCCGTCGGCGGTGGTCAAATACGTCATCAAATACTGAGGTCTCAAAGCGCTCTCGGACGAGGCTTTTGGAGAAGAAGGAAAGCGGCATGCAAGTTGCAGTGAGAACGGCGGGCATCACGGTCGTTGTTGTCATTCTGGTCATGCTGCCCGCGGGCGCGGAGCCCGAGTTGTCGTTTGGCCCTGTCGGTGCACTGCCCGGCGACACGACGATCCTAAGACTCAACGCCGAAGGCGCATCGGCGGCGTACGGCGGCGTAAACGTCAAGTTTACGGTGCCTCGAGGGGTGACGGTCCTCGGCGTCGAACCGGGCAACTTGCTCTCGGACGCGTTCGTCGTTGATTCGCACACCTACGTCGACGATGCCACGACCATTCAGACGGTGTATGCCTACTCGATCACGGAGACAGTGAACCCGCGGGCGGGCACCCTGTTCGTATTTCCCATCGGGATATCCAGCGACCTTGCGGAACTTGGATTGGACAGCGCCGACCTCGCCGAGAGTCCGTTCGTGTTCTTGGACTCGGGCATGGCGCCGCCGGATGGCGAAACGTCTCTGAGACACACAACGGCCGACGGCGTGATTGTCCTTTCGCTAAACATCGCCCCGATTCTGGCCGTTTCCCCGTTGTCGCGCAGTGTCGCGGCGTCGGCGGGCGCCGCCTCGTTTTCGGTGGTGAACGTCGGCGTGGGCTCGTTCTCATGGGGCGCCTCCGTAACCGAGGGCAGCGAATGGCTCTCGATTTCGTCTGGTTCGAGCGGCACCGATCCCGGCATGATTAGTATTACGTTCGCCGAGAACACCTCGGAGGACACTCGCTCGGGCACGATCACGGTCGATGCCGGAGAGGTTCTTGGCAGTCCGGCGACTGTAACCGTGACGCAGGCGGTTTGGGGCGCCGAAGGGGAAGGGGAAGGGGAGGGCGAAGGGGAGGGTGAAGGCGAGGGCGAAGGGGAAGGCGAGGGCGAAGGCGAGAACATCGACGACCTAGTCTTCATCCATCATTCGGTTGGCGAGAACTGGTTGGCCCACAGCCTCGAGGCCGCGTTGGCCGCCGAGACGTACATTGACGAGCGCAACGATATTACGTACGGCACGGACGTGCTGCCCGACGTCGACCGGCCGGATTCACTCGGCTATCCTGCCGGGGACAGCACGGACATGCACCACTGGATTCTGTGGTTCAACGACTACCTCGGCGGCGTGCAAATACAGGGCTGCTCGGACGGCGTTAACCGGATTATCATGTTCAAGAGTTGCTTCCCGAACAGCCATATCGAGAGTGACGGCACGGAACCGGGCGATCCGTTCACTGATTCGCGCACGTTGGCTAATTACCGCGCCGTGTACCGCCACCCCGACGGGGCCGGACACGCCTATGAAAACGGCGGCTACACGTACTGGCCGCTCGAAGACATTTTCGAGGCGAATCCGGATACGCTGTTCATCCCCGTAACCGCGCCGCCCGAGTGCTGGGATGACACGAGCAACGAAATCGCCGCGCGGGCCAGGACATTCAATAACTGGCTCAAGGGCCAGTGGCTGACCGACTATGTTGCCGCCACAGGCCTGAACAACGTTGTCGTGTTCGACCTGTTCGATGTGTTGGCTTACCCGGCGAACGACCTGTATCAACCTAACCAGTTGCGCGAAGAATATGGCGGGAACTCCGGAGATTCGCACCCGAATGACGCGGCAAACGCCGCGGTTACTCAAGTATTTGCGACCGACTTGGATAGCTTCCTCGACGAAGCGTGGGCGGCGTTTGGCGGCGAGGGCGAAGGCGAAGGTGAAGGCGAAGGCGAAGGTGAAGGCGAAGGCGAAGGCGAAGGCGGCCGCCCCAGGGCGTGCATGGGAGGTCTCGCGAACCAGGCGCCGCCGCGCGGGCCGTTGGGCGGACTCGGCGGCGACGCGCTCGTGCTTCTGGCGCTTCTCGTGGCGCTGCTGGCTGTAAGGCGAAGGCAACAGGCTTCCTAAGCTTGAAAACGGACCCTTGAGCCGCCGGGTGGGCGGCGCCGCGACAGGAACGTGGCGCGCGGCCATACGGCGCCCCGAAGTGTTATGTTCCGTGCCGCGCTGCGTAAACCGGCAGAGCTGTCCGCTCACTCCCCAAGCAGTTCGGCAACCGTTTTCTGAAGCTGTGCCGGGTCGACGGGTTTCTCGATGTATGCCTCGGGCTGTTTCCCGAAATACGCCCCCATCGCTTCGCCGGAGAATCGGATGCCCGATTTCTCGGCCACGCCCGTGAGCATAATGACTTTAATAGTTTCGGTGGCCGGGTCTTTCTTCAAGTCGTTGAAAACATCAAACCCACCTTTGCCCGGCATCTGCACATCCAAAACGATCAAGTCCGGGACGGTTTCCTTCGCCTTGGCCAGGCCGCTCTCGCCGTCCGTGGCTTTCAGTATGGTGAATTCGCCGACGTCCGCCAGCGCCGCCTCGACGAACTCGATGGCGTCCTCCTCGTCATCCACAATCAGGATCTTCTTGTTTTCCGACATGCCTTCCGTCCTCCTTGCTGCATTGCCCGAACACCGTTCCCCAAAGAAAACCGGCAGCACTTCGCGCGTGCGCGCCGTCGCGCCCGGATAGCTCGCACGGGAAGGCCCAACTCCCCTGACTATATAGAAAAGCCCACTATCGGGTCATCCTGAGCGTAGCGAAGGATCTGGCCTTCGCGCAAGTCCCCGCGATTCGCCGCGTTCCGGTGAGCGATGCGGGTTAGAGAGCCTGTGCTCCATTCCTGGCTTCCGTGCGGTTATGTGCCGCCGCCCACGTCCACCCCGGCTATAATACACGAACAAAGGCCCCTCTGCCTCTCTCGTAGCGTATAATAACGGGATGTAACCGGCGTGCCGTTACGCGCCTCTTATTCTAACAGAGGCGGTTCTCGGGAGGAGAGGAGGATGCTCGGACCAGGAACAACGGACGCCGCCCTGCTGCAGGCGTCGCTCGAGGGCGACCGCCAGGCGTTTGCCGGGATCGTCGAGCGCTACAAATCGCTCGTCTGCGCGATTGCTTACAGCAGCACAGGCGACCTCGGCCTGAGCGAAGACCTTGCGCAAGAAGCGTTTGTGAGTGCATGGACGCATTTGGGCAGTCTTCGAGACCCGCGCAAACTCCGGCCGTGGCTGTGCACCATTGCCCGGCGGCTCGCCAAGCGCTCCGCAAAGAAGAGACGCCGCGACGTCATAACCCATGCCGCGCCGCTCGATGCCTCACAAGACACGGCGGCCGAAGACCTTAGCCCGCGTGACCTCGCGATCAACAAGGAAGAAGAAACCGTTCTCTGGCGTTCGCTCGAACGAATCCCCGAGACGTACCGCGTACCCCTGATCCTCTACTATCGCCAAGGCGAATCCGTCCAACGCGTCGCGGAAACGCTTGGGCTGGCCACCGCCGCCGTCAAACAGCGCCTCGCGCGGGGCCGCAACCTGCTAAGAGACGAAGTCGCCGGCTTCGTCGAGCAATCGCTTGCGCGGACCCGCCCCCGCAAAACCTTCGCCCTCGGCGTGTTGGCCGCCCTTCCAAAGGCTTCTTCCGTCGTTTCCGTAACGGCGTCGCCCGGGGCCGCCGCAATGACGTTGGGAGGACTGTTGGCCATGAAAAAGGCCGGTAATTACCCTTGCGGCGGTCGTTGCCGCCGTGGCCGGAATGTGGGTGCTGACACAGACCCACCAACAGCCCGAGACGCCCGAGCCTGCAAAGATGACGAGCGTGGCAGAGCCTGAGGATCCCCCTGTGCGCGTTGCACCCAACGAAACGTCGATGAAGGTCGCAACAGCCGACAGCGAAGAAACCGCAGACGCTTCCCCCGAGGTCGACGGCGGGAGCATTTCCGGACGGGTGATCGATGCCGGTTCAGGCGAAGCCCTGCCCGACTTCGAGATACGGGCAAGAAAGGGCGATTCTTGCATCGCCGCATCCGCTACCGATCATAACGGCGCCTTTCAGTTCAGCGGGTTGGTCGCGGGCACTTACGTATTGTCTTTGCCGGACGGCGCGTATCTTCTGGATGGCCCGCAGCCGCGTGTGACCGTTGCGCTTGGCGAGGATACGTCCGGCGTGGTTGTGCGTGTCAGACTTGGCGGGGTCGTCACCGGCCGCGTATTCGATGCCAAGACGAAGGCGCCGATTCCGGACATCAAAGTCTGGTCACTTCGACTCGATGGCCCCTATGGTTATGAAAGGACCACATACATTGTCCCCTTTTGGGGGCCGCCGACACGGTTCGAGACGGATGCCGCCGGCTCGTTTCGGATTGAGGGATTAGAAACCGGGCGGTATAGGGTGGGGGTCCGATCCGATGAGGCCCTTGTTACAGAAGGGCCAGGGCGCGGGCGTTACGAGAAAGGCTCAGGTTCCGGCCGGCGCTACATTTTCCATATGGATGAGGGCCAAGTCGTGGCGGTCGCGGCGGGCCAGGTAGTCGAGGGCATCGAATTCCCCGTGTGGCCGGGCAAACCGATCTCGGGCGTTGTGCTCGACGAGCGCGGCATCCCCGAGCCTGCGGCCATGGTGGATCTACCCGGACGTGAATTCCGAGTGCAAGCGGACGGCTCGTTCCTCCACTACGCTCATCACAACGTAGAAACCGTTGAGATCAACGCGTACACATGGGAAGGCGCGGTGAGCAACACCGTTGGCCCGGTTGACCTGCCTGCCCAGGGACTCGGCAACATAGTGCTCCGACTGCGTCGGGGCGCCAGCATATCGGGCCGCGTAATCGATGCTGCGATGCGGCCAATGCCTGGCGCCGTGGTAGAGGGGCCTGGCCCCAGGTCGCCAGTAAGAACGGATGCCGCCGGGGAGTTCCACTTCAAGGGACTCGAGGGGGGGCGCCATGAAGTGGCCGTGGTCAAGCCACCAAAGGGCTACGAGCGCGCAGCCCCCGTTTCCACCATTGTCGATGTGCGCGAAGGTCAAGACGTAACCGGGATTGTGCTCGAGACTGGCTGGCAAAATACCAAAATCGACGGCAGAGAGGTCGCCACGAATCTCACGATCTCAGGGTGCGTGACTGATGAGGCGGGCCAGCCCGTGGCTGGCGCAACGGTCAGCGCTAAGCCGGAAGGCTCCGCAAGCGGCAGTTGGAACGTCAAGCGCACCAAGACAGACGCAAGTGGAACCTACGCAATCGAGGATCTGCTCGAGGGCGCCTACCGCGTCGCCGTCAGACACAATGTCCTCACGTCTTTCGAGCGTGCCGACGTGGCCGCGGGCCAAAACGGCGTAGATTTCGTCCTGCAGGCACGTGGCGCAATCGAAGGTCAAGTCGTGTGTGCCGCCACGAATGACCCCATAGAAAGCTTCGCGATCGAACGCGACGGCGAGACCCCTGAGAAACCTCTATGGTTCTATGACAAAGCGGGCCGGTTCCGCCTCGAGGGCGTCGAAGCGGGCCACAGCAGCGTCACTGCCCGGGCGCCAGGTTACGTCGACTATTCGGGGCCTGTTGGCGATGTGCGGCCTGGCGAGACGCTGTCGGACGTCATTATCCAGATGCAACCCGCAGCCGCCATTGAAGGAATCGTCGTGACGGAACGCGGGGCGCCCATCGAAAACGTCCACGTTTACCCAACCAGGGGGCCGCAACTCAGCCTCTACTTCGGCGACTCGCTTGCCGGTGTAACTGCCGCAGACGGCATATTTACGCTCGAAGGGCTCACTGACGACACTATCCATCTTCTCGTCCGGCACGAGGACTATGCGCCGCTCACAACATCGATCACCCCAACGCCAGGGCGGACCACGCCGGTGCGCCTGGTGCTAACCCACGGCGGCAGAGTCGAGGGCCGACTGACGCTCGACGGCGAGCCCGTCCGCGGCAACGTCAGCGTGGACAGGGTCAACACGGATGAGGGCGACATACACGTTCGGACACATCCAGATGGCTACTACTGTATCACAGACATAGCGCCAGGCGAAGCCAGGGTGGGCGCCGGTTCCTTTACAGGGGGCAGCTACCGGAGTATCGAGTATGCTGCCGAGGTCGCCGAAGGGGCGATAACGACGGTAGATTTCGCATTCGAAACAGGCATAGGCAGCGCCGCCGTCGAAGGGCAAGTAACCGTAAACGGCCAGCCAAAAGCCGGGGCATCCGTCGATCTGGATGCCAGCACGGTTGACGGCGGTCGTCTGGTGCTATATACGAAGTCCGATGAGGACGGTATGTACCGCTTCGATGCCCTGCCGGCCGGCCGCGCCGAGATTCGTGCGTGGTCGGATGGCCGCTCTCGCGAACGGCTGACAATCGAAACCATGAGCGGCGAGGTGACCCCGTGCGGCATCGAACTGTCCGCCGACTAAGCGGCTGCCGGCAGAGAGAAAGACTGATCCGCGTGCGGGAAAGCCAGGCGCGGGTCAGGGTCTGGGTCATGGGATCTTCTGTCTTCCCATCTTCTTGGCGGCTACGCCGCGATAGGCTGGCAGAAAACGTGCGGCATTGGCTGTACATCGAGAACGAACCTCTCAACGCAATTGGTGTTACAGGGTAATGAAGTGTAGTTGCTCGACTGAATACGCAGACGCACGTAGTGCGTGAACCTTGTGACCCCTCGAACGTAATATGGGGCAGGTGCAGCGGCACAAGGCTTGGTGTGTTTGCTCACATTGATTCCCGACCAAGCGTGGGAGGGTAGAAGGATGGGGCTCGTGTTACCGTTGAATCGCTGGATTCGGGCGTTCTTTCTTTGCTTGCTGTGTTGCGCCGTGTCTGCGCCGTTACCTGCCAGCGCGAGCAGGATGTGCCAAGTCGGGCCGGTCGAGGAAGCGCGCTCGCCATACTGGCCCATCGGGGAACCGCTGCTGCTGTCGCCTCATAGGGTGCTGTCGGCGGATATTAACGGGAATTGCTATGTGTATTTTCGCGGCGACATTCCGGCCATTAACGGGCTGCTGGCGGACTTTGCCAAGGTTGCCATGCCGGTTCATGACGTCGTGTTTTGTGCAGCGGCGCCGCTCGAAGGCGTCAGGTCCGAACACGTAATTCCGTACAACGCCAAACTTCATATTCCCGGGGGCTTTTACCTCGATCATGCCAAGGAATATCCGAACGAGGCCGTGTACCCGACGTTTCCACGACTCACCGTGTACGTGGATACAACGCTGGCCAGCCAGCTCGATCAGTTTCGAATTCCCGACGGCGTCAGGGTGCGCGGCGTCGCAGACGACTTGGATTTGATAATCGAGGCGCTGAAATCCCCTGAGAAAGAGTTGCGGCGCGCGGCGTCTCAAAAACTGGCTAAAGTCGGCGGGTTCGCCGCAGCGGCGGCCGAGGAACTGATTGCCGCCGTTCGCGACGAGGATGCCCACGTTCGCGGATATTCCATAACGGCGCTCGGGAACTGTTGGCCCGCCATCGAAAACAGGAAAGAAGAAGTCACTGAGGTCTTATTGCAGGCTTGCGATGACGAGAAACCCCGCAACCGCGCCGCTGCCGCTCGAGCGCTGGCCGAGTTGGGCCTCGCCGATGATGCGCGTGTCGCGCCGCGCCTTGCGGAAATACTGGACGAGGCCGCTCAGGGCCTGAAAGAGGGAGATGAAAAAGCTCGTGTAAAAGCGGCGGGCCTTTTGCGCGAGATGGGGGCCAAGGCCGCCGCCCCTGTCTTGTCGCTGCTGCTCGACGTCGCTGCGGAAGACGAGTCCGTCGGCGTGCGCCGGGCCGCTATTCGCACCCTCGGGCACGTCGGCCGTGCGGACGAGCGCCTGCACATACTCCTCAACAGGCTCGCACAGGAAGAGGCCGACGAATCCTTGCAGTACGAGGCCCGGTATGCGCTGCAAGCAATAGCGCGGGACGAGGCGCTTGGGGACGTTGCCGCCGTCGAAGCTGCGGTGGCGGCTTTCTGCAAGCGTCGTCGGCCTACACCCGAGCAGTAAACGTGCTCAACATCGAGGTGCGCCGAAGGAGACGGAAATGAAGCTACCGTCGGTAACAAGATATCCTCTCCGCATAGCTCTTGCGCTCATCTGTCTACTGGGCGCGCACGTAAACGGACATGGCTCGCAGGAGATACAGGCCTATGTAACCCGAGAACCCGTTGAAGACAAGGGGTGGCCGAAGGGCGTGGTCGAGTTCGCGAACCTGCCGTCCCGCTTTCGCTGGGTGCATTGTGTCGGTTTCGATTGGGAAAGCTATCGGTTCGAATACCAAGGCGATACGGAGGCGTTCAAAGAAGTCCTGAAACAGTTTGCCGAAATCCGCGCGCCTAGACTCGAACTCTTCGTTTGCGACGCCCCGAGAAAAGTGTCCTGGGGCGAAGAAGGGGACACGACACCGGTGGACTGGGCTTTCCATCCGACGAGCCCGCGCAGCCATCACCGGTCGTCCAACAATCCGGCGCGCTATGACTTCGCTCTTCCGAGTCCACCCAAACCTGTGCCGCCGCCGCGGCTTTACGTCTACGCGAGCAAAGGGCGGATTGATTGGGACAAAGTCACCGTGCCGCCTGGAATCCACGTTTACGACGAACGCGCGGCGAGTAAGCCAAAGACGCCTGTCGAAGGCGGCCGGCTCACCGGCAGCGTGTGGGACATGGGCACGGGCAAACCGGTGTTGGGCGCCGTAGTTTGCATGGCGCCTCGCAGAGCCAGCGAGGAAACCGAAGCCATTGCGCCGTGCACCGTCGATGAAGACGGCGCATTCCAGTTTGACGGCATCCCGAAGGGCCGCTACTCGATTCACATCGAGGCGGAGGGGTATGCGCCCCGCGACGCGGGCAACTATGGGGGCCAGTTCGACTGGGAGAAGATTGTATACCTGGCGCCTGCTGTGACGGTGTCAGGGATCGTCATCGACACAGAAGGCAAGCCCGTGGCGGGCGCTCGGGTCCGCGCGGAAGACCCCTATGGGTTCGATGCGGAACCGTATCCCCTCGTTAACAAGCTGAAACCCGTCGAAACCGATGAAAACGGCCGGTTCAAATTCATCGGGCTCCCTGAAGGCTACATCCATCTCGCGGTCGACCAACGCAGCGGCTGGTACTCGTTGTCGGATGAGCTCTGGCCCGCGCCTGCCGGCGATGTGCGGCTGATGGCCGCACGGACGGGCACGATACGCGGCAAGGTGGTCGATTATCAGGGCAATCCGGCTGGTTCGGTGGAGGTGCTGTTTAGGCCTCGCGGCGATCGGATCAACAAATCGAGCCCCGTGGCGCGCTCGGGCGAGGACGGCGTCTTTGAACAAAGCGGAATCGTTCCCGGCGAGTATGTCGTAACCGCCGAGCCGTTGGACGGCCGCAGCTATTCGAGCAAAGCCCAGTATGTCCTCCTCAAGCCAGGCCAAACGGTCGAAGTATATCTTGAACTTCCGCCGCCGTCCGAGGACGCACGCGAAACGGCTCGATAACCGCCTGAACTGCTCGACAAGATTATGCACTTTACAGGCCTGCCCGGCGCGACCTACGGCGCCGTTGGGTCCTGCGATCCCTCCTGGCACGGCCCTATGTCTATGTCTGTTTGCGCTCGAGGGCGATGCGTACGCAGGCGTCGTAGGCCATGTCCGGCGTGATGCGTTCGAGGCGCTCGCGTGCGCTGAGCCTTCCTCCTTTTCCGTGGCGTTCTTTCTCGGGGTCGATCCAGAGGATTTCATAGGGTTTGCGGTATGGCGCATGTTTGACGGGGTCGGTGCCGCCGAAGACGGCGACCACGGGTGTCCCCATGACGGAGGCGATATGCATCGGGCCGGTGTCGCCGCCAAAATAGAGGTCCGCGCGGTGAATAAGCCACGCATAGTGTTTCAACGAGGTCGTTGCCGGGGCCACGACGGGGTTGCGCCGCGCCTTGGCCAAGACCTCCTCGATCACGTGAAACTGGCCCGGACCCCAGGTTAGCACCACCTCGAACCGTCCGTCCGCCAACAGCGTGTCGGCCAGTTTGGCGAAGTATTCGGCCGGCCATTGTTTCTCGGCGCGGTCGACGGGCGCATGCATGGCAACGACCCGTTTACCACCGTCGAAGGTCTCCTCGTAGAACGCGTCTACATCTTGTTGAACATCCGCTGGTACGTAGATCAGCGCGTTGACGGAAGAACGCTTCGTCACCACCGCTTCGCATAAAACCAGGTTCTCGTCGACGCGGCTCAGCCTGTTCGATGGGAGGGCCACTCGTTTTGTCAGAAACCACCGACTGCCTTCCTGACTCCTGGGACGCGCAAAACCTATCCGTTCTCGAGCACCCGAGACACGGGCCATGAGTCCGCTTTTCAGTATGCCGTGGAAATCGAGCGCCATGTCGTACCGATTCGCGCGGAGTGTTCGGCAGAACTGCCAAAACCGCGCAAGCCCCGACAGCGCCCCCTCAGGCCGCTCGAACACCAAGACGTCATCCACGGCCGGATGCCCATGTACAATGTCCGCGGACTTGTGTTCGACGGCCCAGTCGATCCGCGCATCCGGAAACGCCAACCGCAACGCGTGCACTGCGGGTAGAACCCGGACGACGTCGCCCACCGCGCTCAGACGGACCACGAGGATCCGCGGCCTTCCATCACGCATCGCACTCTAGCCTTGGCCATCAAATCCGCATAGAAACGTGAAAACGTCGGACCCGCACCGGCCCAATACCTGGCGCCGTCCCCCGAGGCAGGATCCAAGAATGGCGGAGAGGGCGGGATTCGAACCCGCGGTACGCTCATCACGTACACACGCTTTCCAAGCGTGCTCAATAGGCCACTCTGACACCTCTCCGAAGCGCATTGCAGATTATAGGTTTGCCCGAATCTCGATGTCAACGGAACTATGCTGCATGGGCCTGCGTCAGATTCTGGGGTTTTCATGCTGTGCGTTGTTCCCAGAAGTCTTCTTCTCGATTAGAGAGTTTCGTGCAACGGAGTGCCAGAATGGCGTTTGCGCCTCGGACGGTC
>Ga0180438_10003700_pt1 | contig 22824 bp, 12 predicted proteins | sample SS_ome_12_FD_132455 | JGI IMG/M metagenome (GOLD analysis project Ga0180438, IMG submission 132455) | Hypersaline lake sediment archaeal communities from the Salton Sea, California, USA - SS_3_D_2 metaG | ecosystem: Environmental > Aquatic > Non-marine Saline and Alkaline > Hypersaline >...
AAAATCTCGGCTCGGAAGAAAACGTGCTTGAGTTTTGAGCAAAGTGAAGCTATATCAAAAGAAACGGGCGCTGACCTATTTTGAACGCGCCCATAGTGACCTATTTTGACCCGCCCATTGACATTACACTTCGTTCCAACATGGATTATTTATTCTGATTCTAATCCATTAGTTAGGTGGGGATTATACATTATAAAAAGTTAGATGTCAAGTTAATTTTTTATTGGCCGGGGAGATTGCTGATTGTCGACGGTGGATGCTTGCGTATAAGCAAGAAGGGGCTCGGTAAAGCGGCGGGCTGAATATAAAGGACGGCGGACGTTTAGTTCCCCAGGCAAAAAAAGTACCGCAGACCTTTAATTCACACCAACCAAGGGACGGAAGCACTTCGGGCAGATTATATCCGTGTCCACCCATACATACGCACAGATTGCAACGAAGTGGGTGGTGACGTTAAAATAGGCTAAATAGTGTGTCCACCCATACATACGCACAGATTGCAACTGGGATGCGCCGGACGAATCGAGTTATATCGATATTGTCTCCACCCATACATACGCACAGATTGCAACCCCGCTTTCAAGGAGGGAGATCACTTATGCGTCAGTGTCCACCCATACATACGCACAGATTGCAACATGTAAAAAATAGCGTATATGGGCTGTACGTATGAGTGTCCACCCATACATACGCACAGATTGCAACACCACCGGCGCCGATGGTGAGGACATAACCGTCAAGTGTCCACCCATACATACGCACAGATTGCAACAGGCCCATGTCGCCGCGGAGCGACGGGAAAAAAGTGTCCACCCATACATACGCACAGATTGCAACGACTGGGGCGTAATAACGCTGCGCCCAAGCAAGGAGTGTCCACCCATACATACGCACAGATTGCAACAGGATTTGTACGAAGCATACCGTGAATGGACCAAGGTGTCCACCCATACATACGCACAGATTGCAACATAATGTCCATGATGTTTGTCTGCTCACCACCGATGTGTCCACCCATACATACGCACAGATTGCAACCAGTTTCGGCCTGGCAAAGGTGGTGATAACTACAGTGTCCACCCATACATACGCACAGATTGCAACCACCACCAGGAATATCGCGGATTCGGTCAAGCCGTGTCCACCCATACATACGCACAGATTGCAACAAATCACACCGCGGACGCAGGAGATAATTGACAGGTGTCCACCCATACATACGCACAGATTGCAACACGCCGTCCGAAGTACCGCCCGTGTCGTTTGTAGTGTGTCCACCCATACATACGCACAGATTGCAACGAGCTTAAAATAAAAGGCCGCCGTGTCCATCTTGGTGTCCACCCATACATACGCACAGATTGCAACCCCGCCCGACATCGGGTGTTTTCAATACGACGAGTGTCCACCCATACATACGCACAGATTGCAACGTCATTTCTCATGTCAAAGCATTGGTCGGTATAATGTGTCCACCCATACATACGCACAGATTGCAACCGCGCCATATCTAAGTTGAATGATTGCAGTAGGTCAGAATAGCCAATTCGCGAACCTATCCTTTCCGACCGCAAGATAACCACTCACCGAGGTTGAGGACAGCATAAATCATGTACCAAAAAGTAGATACGGGCTCCGCGAACCTCTTGGTGTTCTCCTGTGCGCTTGGGGTTCGCGATAGATTCTATGCGTATGTAAAAGAACAGGTGTTCCCGGCGTAGCCTGCCTCCGGCATGCCCCGTACACCTGACCCGGCTTGCAAGCAAGACGCGGATGCAGGGCTAAGCAGACATCGACACTCTCTTCCGAGAACTCTGGCCCCCGGCAATGCCAAAAGAGGGCCCGTCCGCAGCCTTGATTTACATCGGTCATGTTGACTTTGGACGAATTTATTCTATTCCAACTGCCATTATTGTCAATAGTTTTTTCGGGCTAAAAAGGACTGTCTCCCATAAGTTTGCGGTTTCTTACGTCGAGAGCCCATTCCAGAAAGGTTTTTTTGGCATCGAAGGTCTTGGGCTGGTTCTCTTGCCACGTATATACCCATTGGTCTCTTTTAAGCCCGTCAAGTCCAGACCACAATCCAAAGAACTTGGCTGCTACGTTACATGCCGCATTTATGTCAGCATTGCACTTGTATTCGCAGTGTGGACACCGGAAAAGGTGTCCACCTGTATCCCAAACAGGATAACCGTAATCCCGACAGTTCTTCCGGGTGAATCGCTCCCCGTAAGGGTTCTTCCTCTTTATCGAGAACCGCCAACCCGGCTTGAAGCACCTTGAGCATATATGGCTTGTCATCCACGGACTAATATCTTCCAGGCACTCAATCCCGAACTCTCTGGCCTGCAATTTCACAGTATCAACGATTTGTCGGCGGTTCATATCGCGGAGCTGTCTGTTCATCCATCTTTCATCAAATGCTGTCGGGGAAAGATTGCCCAACCTTTCAAAAAGAATCAGGTGAACATCATATTGTCTGGCAAGTTCGACAATGGTGTTAGCTGCCTTTTTGAAACGGTCATCGGCCATATTAGTTCTGTGGTCCTGCAACTCAATAAAGCTTTCCTCTCCTTGCACGGGCTTGCCGCGCTGACTTCTGGCTTTTCTAAGTTGCCTGTCATGTTGCCGAATTTCTTTGAGACCAGGAACGGCGTGGCGACCTGTTATTCCCTTGTGCTGCCATGATATATCCCAGACACCACGGTTGCGACATGCTTCAGCGATTACATAGGCCCCGATGTGCCTGATTCCCAAATCAATAGCCATAACCTTCAAGGGTATCTGGCTGCCGTCTTTAGCGAATACGTTATCTCCCCGACAGGTTCTTTGCTTAGTCTTTTTCCAACTGACCTTTCGGGGACAATCCTGCTCAATAACTGTAAAAAACAACTCCTTTCGCCTTTTGTTCAAGACAAGCTTTGCGCCTGCGTAACCAGCCTTTCTGTTTTCGGGCCTTTCGGCAGGTCTGTTCAGCTTATTCCCGACCTTTCCTCCAATGTACGGCGGATAGCGCCCCTTTGTCGCAAATACTCCCGCACGCACACAAGGACGCAGTCTTGGGTCACACTGAATCTTTGCATCAAACCACCGGAAGAACCAACTGCCCTCCTCGGTTTCATCGACCAAGAGAAGCTGAATACTGCCCTTGTCAAAATCAACATTCTTATAGAACTGGTTCAACTCGAACGTGAACCAGTATGGGTGTTTGTTCGCGGACGGCAACGTCAATGTTGGAGGACGTCTGAACCTTAAGTAATTACGCACATAAAATCTTCTTCGAGAATCGAGGGCCTTAAGCTCAGGATTGTTTTCTTTCAACCAGTCGAGAAACTTGGTGATGTGCTTATCTTGTCTGGGATACTTGTTCTTAATTTTTTTGTGTACGGTAGGCGGCACAGGGCGAAATTCCGCTGCCTTTGCTCTATTTCGCCATTCTATAATTTCGGGGTGGGTTATGACCCAGTTGTACCATAAGTGCCATCGGCTCATTCGTTTACCCCGGTCGCGCCTATGTCGCTTTTTCTCAACAACTTTTTGTCCCTCGAGTGCCTGTGATTCTTTCCTTTTGATTTCGCACGTTTCCTCAAACTCTTGGTAGGAACCATTCCAGAATCGCATAAAATCAGCATTGGCTGATTCCCAGTCTGCTTTTTCCTGAAGCCATTCCTTGCGACCCTGTCGCCAGTTCTCCAGCAGTTCGTTGTTGGACTTCAAAAATGCTGAGGCGCTGTCACAAACCTGATGCCAGAACTTCGCATTGACTGGGAGCCGTCCGGGCATTGGTGAGACCTTGCCGTGCCTTTTGGTATGGAGCATGACACCGTCAACCTCTGCAAAACCATCATGCTGGAGAAACAGGGGACCGTGAGATTTGTGAACTGCCCTGGCCAAGTCGACCCACTCGTCAGTCAGTCCAGAAGTACTTATCTCACGTGTCAACTGGTCCATGACGCCGTGCGCAAAAGTATTTGACCGGGTCAACATTATGTCTGCCAGCTTCTTGCATTCCTGACCGTATTTGCCCTTACGCATGTCGATGTATCGTCTGACCATCTGGTTCAAGGCTTCGGCAAATAAGTAATGAGTACGTTCGAGAGCTGCCCCCAGTCGGGGTGATATTTGAACAATCCGTGCTCTGTACGTTTTGGTGGCCATAGATTTTCATGTATAATCTTAACTATCTAAACAAAGAAATGGAAGTAAAATATTATTTTGTTACCTACCTGGAAGAAGTTCGGCCAACGAGAAACCTGCAAATTATTGACCTTTCAAAAGATATGAAAAATAGCGCTTACGAAGCGGTGTTTCAGGTCGGGTCCTGCGAGTGCGGCGAAAACGACAGGCGGAGATTTTGGCAATTGTGCTGCACAATTTCTTAGGTGGGGCTTTTCTTGAGTTTTGGGTGGGTTTGTGGTATAGTATGGGGAGGTGGAAGTTTGTGAGGAGACTATGGCTGTGAAGAGGAGATGTCTTTTTTTGGTGTGTGTGTTGTTTGCAGGGGGGCTGGTGCGCGTGTTTTGGCGGAGGGTGAAGCGGAATGTTGGCAAGGTAGGGTGGATAGGCGGATTGTTCGGGTGTTGGTCCCGGTGAGAGAGGGATGCGCGATCTCAGGGGATAAAATTTGGGCCTGGGCAGCCATTGGGAACCCCTCCGGATTTATGATTTACTCCCGAGGTTTCGGGATTTACACTTCGTTCCAACATTGATTATTTATTCTGATTCTAATCCATTAGTTAGGTAGGGATTATACATTATGGAAAGTTAGATGTCAAGTTAATTTTTTATTGGGGGGTAAGATTGCGGACTGTCGATGGTGGATGCTTAAGTATAAGCAAGAAGGGGCTCGGTAAAGCGGCGGGCTGAATATGAAGGACGGGGGAGCTTTGATTCCTGCCGAAAGCGTTGCGGTTGAATGACCTCTTGAGCAGGTCTATTTCGTCTTTGGTCCATATCACAATGACATCAGTATATCCAAGATGTTTTGGGCGACAAAGGAAAGCGAAACAGAGGGTTCAGGGCTTTCGTCTCACGACCGCCACACCGAGGGGATTGACCGAGCTACTACGGGCTCTCTACCCAATAGCCATTGCTGGCGTGGGGCAGCGGTTCTCCGACGGATAGAGTCGAAGGCCTCTGTTTTTTCGATACCGGTCCCGCCGGTTCCGAGATGGGGGGCGGGGCTTCGCGAGATATAAGTTACTCTCGATAGACAGGGTGTTTGGAGGTTAGATTTTTGGAGGTGGAAGCTCGGTACGCACAACAGCAAGTCCTCCGTATTGCTTTCTTGATGTAAAATGAACCATTTTCTCAATTTGGCGTATTTTCCTATGTAGGAAAATAGCCAGAAATAAGAAAATAACTGCTGGCATTTTTCATAAAAGGACGATATATCCTATATAGGAAAATGGCTATTTTTAGGAAAACAGCATGAGACTTACCGAAAAAGAAATAGTAAAACGATTGTTGGAATCAGCGGAGGAATACAGACCCTTTATCTTTATGGGATTTGAAGAAAAATTTCTGCTCCCCAAGGGAATAAAGACTGATGCTATCGTGCAAATTTCCACGGAGAATGGACTTTCTTTTAAGGCTATTGTTGAAATCGCAGCAGTAGCTAATCCAAAGGCCGTTTTTCAGAAGTGCAGAGTACTTCGCGATGAGCTTAAAAGAACAAATGAACCGGATTTGGTGCCGGTAATAGTAGCACCCTACATCAGCAAGAAGCAGGCCAAGATTTTGGCAGATGAGGGTATTTCATGGATAGACCTCTCAGGAAATATGCTGGTTCAAGTCCCAAACCAACTATACGTTGAGCGGAGTGGGAAGCCGAACAAATTCCCCGACATAGCAGCGATAAAGAAGATTTTTCAAGGTGTATCCTCGCTGGTGAGCAGAGCTCTCCTTTTGAAACCGGACGGTTTTTCTTCTTTGTATGAAGTAGCTGATTTCATAAATAGCCGAAATGCAAACATAACAGTCTCAACAGTGTCAAAGGTACTGAAATCTCTTGAGCAAGAACTGCTTGTAGACAAAAGCAAATCACTTATTTCTGCAAGAGACCCCGAGAAACTTCTTGAGAGGCTTACGGAGGGCTATATTAGTTCGACAAAAAGAAAAGCGAGAAAAACATACAGATTTGCTGGCGATAGTACTAAAAGGCTTTTTTATACTTTTTTTGAGAAGCAAATAGATTATGTGGCTTGTGGGTTCTATGCTGCAAAACTTAAGGGCCTGGCCGTTACAGATCAGGTGACGATATTCGTAAAAGACATAGAGCAGGTAAGAAAGGCGGCTGAGTACAATTGGATCGCAATTACACCCGACGCCGAATTTGGCAATATTAGTATTACCGAGAACAATGACCCCGGTGTTTGGTTTAATGCTCCTTTGCTGATGTATGATGCGGTTGTCGATAACATAGAGCTGTATCTTGAAATGATGGCTGACACTCCGAGAGGGCCGAAGATTGCAGAGATGTTGAAACAACATATTCTAAAAGGTGAATGAATATGATTGACAAGAGATTAGCCAATCAGCTATTTGAATTAGCGCAGGCTTTCAACAAAATTGGCATTACACCAGTTATCTGCGGAGGATTAGGCGTCTATCTTTGTTTTCGCACGTATTCAACCGAACAGCTTCGTGCCACAAACGACATCGATTTAATGCTCACTCAAAGCCAGATAATTGAACAATCTCAACGTAGCGCTATCGCTGAGATAATTATAGAAGGATTGCATTATATGGTTTGTGACGGCGGTGAGCATTTTCGATTCTTCAAGAAACCTGACCAGAGATTAGATATATTAGCACCACGAGTCGATGATATAGAAACCAACATTTTTAGGATTAAGCTGGTGAAATCAAAATTACATGGACACATCACAGATGAAGCATGTTTTATTGAAGAAGATTTGAGAACTATTTCCTTATTCAATATATTACAAGACGATAAAGTAGCTACCGATCTTAAAGTCGCAGTGCCTTCGCCAACAAACCAGTTGATTTTGAAACTTTGTGCTTTTGAGGACCGCAACCAAAGTCAAAGACAGGACACGGAGCGCGCACAGGCTCACGCTTGGGATATATACACAATAATAACACTATCTGGGAGAGAGGATTATCTTGAAGGTCAAAGGTTTTTATCTCGACACAAGAATTCCGATATAGTCCAAAGAATTGAACTTATAGTAACAGCCGACTTTTCTTCTGTTGACAAAGATGGCTGGGTGCGAGTACTTGAAACATCAGCTTTCTATCCTGACTTAAACATTCAGCAAAAACGCAACATGCTGGACAAGGCAAAACGCCGGTTGGTACGATGGTTCTCCGTCTGAGTATGTAATAAGACTTTTCTTGACCGATTTGGCTCCTGTACTTCCCTCGTTGCCTTGTGAAGACAGTTTAGCGTTTTGTTCTCATCATCACCGCACCAAAGCCGAGAAGTAAGAGAGTTGCTGGTTCAGGAACGGCAAGCAAGCCATTTACTTCTGCTAAGCCCGTACTCCCTAAATTTGTACTCATACCAGTTAAAGGGTCTATTCTATAAAGGTCCGCAGCTTCATATGTTGCGTCTGTTGCATACAAGTACCCATCCGGGGCGAAAGTAAGAGCATCAATGTCAAGAAGAGCTGTCTTTGCGATTAGCGACCCAATACCAGTGTCAATGTCTAATTCGTACAGCTCACCACCATCGTTTCCGACGTAGAGAATGCCACCAGAAGAAAATGCAATTGATTCTATCTCAAAAGCTATATTATTAACATGAGTCAGAAATGTTGTTATTCCAGTTTGGGGGTTCACGGTTCGCAGTTCATTACCTCCAAATATTCCGTAGAGAATACCATCCGGTGAAATATCTAATCCACGACCGTTGACCTGCATATCCCCGTCTAACTGTACCGAGGCAATCATAGAAGCGTCATCCAAGCTCACTGTGTATAATATGTCAGTGAATCTCTCAGTCATATAGGCTGAATTTTCAGAAGCTTTGACAAGCCCACCGTTATTGGTTGCCGGATAAGTCTCTGTTTGAAGCGTTCCTATTTTGGTTGATTGCAATGCTGGCCCCGATAACCTATAAAGGCTATTATCGCTATGCGAATAAACGACAAATTCCATATCCCAGGTCGCGTTTGACTTACCAGAAAATATAGATAGTAATGCGCACAACACGGCTATTCTTCTCATTTTTCAGTCTCCTAAAATTTCCCTAATATTTTAGTGTGCATCCAGACGGTGCAGACGCTTTTTCTGCGAAACATCGGGACGCCCTTTCTTGAGTGATTCCCTCACCATGAAACTACCCAGGCCGAGCAGCAGGAGCGTGGCGGGTTCGGGGGTTAGAACAATTTGGGCGTTGTAGCTGATATAAAATTCATTATCTATCGGCTCGCCACTGAGCAAGGTTCCCGTTAGCCGTCTATGAGGTTCAGAGTGCCAGTCCCCGCCGAGTAAACTGTAGAGTTCAGTGTAACCTACGGGTGTGCCATCGACAGCAAAATCAGACCCTATTATTCTTAATATACCATCATTTTCAGCCACAATCCGGTTTTGCACTAATCCGCCTGAAAAGGTGACTTGACTGTTCTCTACAACTTCGAGGGTATGGCCTAACGTCCCACCTGAAAAGTTAACTTGGCTACTGCCAAAGGCAGAAATGTTATTTATCATTCCGTCAGAAACACTAACGTGGGTGCTATCATAGGAATAGATACCAAGCATTGAACCACCCGAGATAATAGTCTGGGTGTTGCCATAGGATTTAACGTGTCCCATCGTTCCATCAGAAACATTAACTTGGCTATTATCATAGGCAGTAACGTCCTGTCCAATCGAACCGCCAAAAACGTCAATCTCAGCATTGTTGTAGGAATAAATCATACTACCCGTCGAGCCACCAGAAATACTAAACTGACTGTCATCATAAGCAGCAACAGATGAATTGATATACCCATCAGACATATCCACTTGACTCCTATTATGAATCAAAAAAGAAGCTCCCAAGGAACCTCCGTTTATGTTAATAACACTGTCCTCATATGCTCGCATTCCATAATCGTGGGGTATGTTTCCACATCCCAGTAAATTCACAGTAGTTCCCATACTCGGCGTCTGCCAATCGACCCATACATCATCATTGATTGTGGTGGTAATGTCGTATGTTCCACCATCATTGTACTGAGTCAAGGCCATTACCTGACCACTTACACATAAAACCATTACCATTACCCAAATTGTTACACTTCTGCCTTTCATTTCTATTCTCCTTAAAAGAGCCTTAGACTTACGGCGCATCTGCACGGCGCGGATGCTTTTTCTTCGTACACTCAAACACGGGGCCGTCCCTTTTCTCGTGGGTTTCCCCTGTCTTCTCCGGCTCTTTCCCCCAAATATGGAATGGCACAAAACTGATTCGATTATATGGGTTGATGCGTGGTTGTCAAGAGATTTTTATTGTTGCCGTCGCAAATACGTAGTTTCCACAATGCCGGATACGCCGATAAAAAAAGGGCCGAGCTTTATGGAGAAAGGGGATGAGTACCCGCCGGCTTTTAAATGGCCGTGGTTGGGGGGAACCACGGCGCAGGTGCTTGAAAAAGCAGGGTATCGGAAAAAGGCCGGGGCGTAAAGGGGATCGAGCAACGGCTGGGGGGGAAGGAATTGAAGGCGGGGAAAAGTGGAGACGGCGAAAACGACAGGCGGAGATTTTGGCAATTGTGCTGCACAATTTCTTAGGTGGGGCTTTTCTTGAGTTTGGGGTGGGTTTGTGGTATAGTATGGGGTAGTGGAAGTTTGTGAGGAGACTACGGCTGTGAAGAGGAGATGTCTTTTTTTGGTGTGTGTGTTGTTTGCGGGGGGCGTTGGTGCGCCTGTCGCGGCGGATGGTGAGGACGCATTTGTCAATTCGGTTGGTATGAAGATGGTGCGGATCGGGGCGGGGAGTTTCTCGATAGGCTCAGAGGAGGGTGACTTCGACGAGAAGCCGGTGCATAACGTTACGATCAGCCGAGCGTTCTATATGAGCGAGTGCGAGGTGACCAACGGACAGTATGAGCAGTTCGACCCGGAGCACAGGCATCTTGACCACCGCGGTTTCACACATGAGGCGGGCGAGGCGGTTATTTTTGTCAGTTGGGAGGACGCGAATTCCTTCTGCGAGTGGCTGAGCGTGCGGGAAGGGCGCATCTATCGGCTGCCGACGGAGGCGGAATGGGAATACGCGTGTCGTGCGGGGACAGATTCGCACTATAACACGGGGGAGGAACTGCCGGAAGCGCATCATAAGGACCAGTCGGAATACTGGGGTCCGCATCCGGTGGACCTTGGCGTGGGCAACGGCGCGTCGAATTCCTGGGGACTCTACGATATGCTCGGCAACGTTGAAGAGTGGTGCTACGACTGGTACGGTCCTTACGAAGGCGGCGATCAGATTGATCCGGTGGGTCGGGCCGACGGAGACTTCCGGGTGTGCCGCGGGGGGAGTCACTCGACGGACGTAGTGTATCTTCGTTCGGCCAACCGGATGGGGACGCTTCCGGAAGATAAGCACTGGATGACGGGATTCAGGGTTGTGGCGGGGGAATTTCCAGATACGGCGCCTCTGGCGCGTGCTTCTGCGCCGCTGCACCAGACAAATGTCAATCAGGAGATACCGGGTGACATCGAGCAGGGGCCGGACCGGAACGTGCCGTATTTTGCGGAGCCGCAGGGTTATGTTAATATTCCGGAAGGGTCGAACGGGCCGATTTTTTCGCAGCATAATCATCAGCCGGCGATAACGGTCTGTCCGGACGGCGATGTTCTGGCGATCTGGTACAGTACAATACGAGAGCCGGGGCGGGAACTGGCAGTGGTGGGGAACCGGCTGCGTTACGGCAGTGAGCAATGGGAGGAGGCTTCGCTTTTCTGGGACGGGCCGGACCGGAACGATCACGGCAGCTCGATCTGGTGGGACGGAAAGGAGACGATCTATCACTTCAACGGTCTGGCGGATGCGGCGACGTGGGGGGGGCTTGCGCTTGTGATGCGAACCTCCGGCGATAACGGTGCGACCTGGTCGAAGGCAAGGCTGATAAGTCCGCGTCATGGGCTTCGACATCAGGTTATAGCGGGCACGTTCCGAACAGCGGAAGGTTACCTGGTGGTTAAGGGCGACGCCGTTACGGGCGGCAACGGGGGGACAGCACTGCATATAAGCCGAGATGAGGGGCTGAGCTGGGTTGACCCCGGCGAAGGCAGGGCTGCGCCCGTATTCGATGCGGGCGAAAGAGGCGCGTGGATTGCGGGGATTCACGCCGCGGTTGCACAGTTGAGGGACGGTCGGCTGCTTGCGTTCGGGCGGGGCGATAATATATACGACATGATGCCGATGAGCGTTTCGGCGGACATGGGCGAAAGGTGGATGTACTGTCAGAGCGAATTTCCTCGAATAGGCGGCGGCCAGCGAGCGATTCTGAAGCGGCTTGAGGAGGGTGTGCTGTTGTTCGCTTCCTTCAGCACGAAGTACGGACGGGTGACAATCGAAGATGCTTACGGCAACACGGAGCGCGTCGATGGGCTTTATGCGGCGGTTTCGTTCGATGATGGGGAGAGCTGGCCGGTGAAAAAGCTTGTCAGCACGGGCGGGCCGGGGCGTGAGGTTTGCGGTCTGAACGACAAAGGCTGCTTCGAGATGGACGAGACACATGCCGAGCCGGGAGGATATATGGCGGTGACGCAGGCGCGCAACGGTGTGATTCATTTGATATCGAGCAAGATGCACTATCGGTTCAATCTCGCCTGGCTTGGAAGGACGGGAAACCGCGCGCCGGTCGTGGACGACTTCGAACTGTACGGAAGCAGCGAAAGGCTTTTGGGCGTATGGTCGGGCGCGGCGAACATGACCGTGGAACTTGATACTGTGAGGTATGACGGCAGTTATTCGATGCGGTGTGAGTACGGCGGCGGGGCGGAGCAGAAGTCGGAGGCGGTGTTTGTGTTGCCGCAGCGGCAGGACTGGACGGTTGGCGGTGCGAAGGCTCTTTCGCTGTGGTTCAGGGGATACGAACCGGGTACAGGTGGACAAATGTACGTTACCGTCGAGGATGCGAGTTCAAAGAGCACAACGGTTGGGTATGATGGGACGGGTGATTTCATGGCGGGCCAGTGGTATCAGTGGAACATCAATTTGCAGGATTTCGTCGATGCCGGTGTGGATGTGACGAATGTGAGCAAACTGGTGATCGGTTTTGAGGGTGGTTCGGGGACAGTTTATTTTGATGAGGTCAGGCTTTACAGGCGGAGGTGTGTGGTGAAGCTGAATTCTGCGGGAGATTTTAATGATGATTGTGTGGTGGACCACAAAGACGTCGGGATACTGGCAGGGGAGTGGCTCGACAGGTCGCAGTGGCTGAATAAGGAGCAGCCGGATTCGGGGCGACTGCTTCTGTGGTACAAATTCGATGAAACGGAGGGCGAGACGGCAGCGGATTCTTCGGGGAAGTCCCATGATGGGGTGGTGATTCGCGGGGGCGGGCCGGTATGGGAGGGCGGTGGTTTCAGCGGGGGGTGTCTGAATTTCGACAATGACACTCGCGTTGAGGTTCCTTCAGGGGCGCTGCACGATGTCGGCGATGCGATAACTATCTGCGTGTGGCTTAACGGTCGGGAGCCGGTTCGCGGCGCCGATAACACGGTATTCGAGGCGGGCAGGGACGGACATTTCCTCCGGGCCGATGTCCCGGATGCGTGGGATATAATCGGCTGGCACGCGGCGGGGGAAGCTCATGAGCGTGTGACATGGTACAAGCCGGACCCGTCGAACTGGCGGGACGGGTGGAATCACTTTGCATTTGTGAAAGACGCGGCGGCTGGTTACATGCGGCTGTATCATAACGGTCTGGTTGTTGGCGAAGAAACGGGCGAGTTCGGGCCGCCTTCGCTTGCGGGCGACGGGCCATTCCGGATAGGTTCGCGTATCGACCATGCCGATGATTACGTCGGAAGGATGGATGATTTCAAGGTTTACGGCTATGCCCTGTCACCTGGTGAGATAGTCGGTGCGGCTACGGGCGGGTGGGCGATGTATGTTTCGCTAAACTCGCGGGCCGATTTGCACAAAGACGATAGAATAGACTTCAAGGATATTGCGGTGCTTGCGGATAAATGGTTGCACAGCGGGATGTGGCCCTGAGGCGTTCAAGGCGGGAGCGGACAAGGGCCGGTAGAAAGCGGGCACAAACGAAACGGCGTTTGACCGGTCGGTATCGGGGTGGCCGAGAGGTGTAGTCGCCGTTTTCAAGGTCTTTCGAGGTATAGACAACCCGCTTTTGATATTATGCCTTAGGGGGTTGTGTCATGTTCATCCAATCGACGCCGACCTTGTTGAGGGCGTAACCGAGCTCTTTAAGGTAGTTGCCGTATGAAACCATCCAGTGGAAGCCTTTTGTTTCGGCAACGAGCTTTTCACAGTCAGCGTTTATGCGGACGTCGATCTGTGAGCGGCAGATATCGAGGAAGGGATTGTCGATAATCTCTCCTTCGAAGCCCAGCCATCGCTTAGAGGCGAAATCCGGATCAATGACGGTAATCTTCTGTCCGAGCTTCATCTCGACTTTCGGCGCTGCTCCGTAATCCGATTCGAAGTGGGTAAGGATTCTCGCTGGTTCGTAATGTTGACCATCCATTTTGCGCGGCGCGGTGCAGTGCGCGAGGGTCACGAGGCCATCGTGCGGAAATGTGGGGTCATTGAGGAACGCCGGCTTTCCGGCGATGTGGTGCAGGAGGATTCCGCTGGGAATGACCACGAAGTCGGACTCGCAATAGGCCGTGTAGCCCGAGTCATTGAGCAGAGAAAGCGGGAGGCACGCGGTGGTTTCGGAAATGGGTATGATTGTGCCCATGCAGTGATTTATGGTGATGGCGTCGGTGCCGGCGCGGTTCATCAACTCTTTGAAAATCTCGTTTAACAGGAATGCATTGTCGACGAACACCTTGTCGGTCTCCAGGGAGACACCGCTTTGTTTGAGGTAAAGGTCGGCCTGGTGGGTGCAGCGTTTGACCAGGCTGGCGTCCCGGCGGGCTTTCTTGATCATTTGCCCGAGCGCGGGGTAATCGACGGTTTGAATGTCCATATTCCAGAGGCTGCGAGTTATATCCGGGGCATGTTTTCCACCTTTACCCCAGCCGCTGGGGCCGCCGACGGCGACAATCTTTTTGCCCAGGGTGTTCTTCAGGCCAAACAGCGCGCGCAGGCGCCAGAGGACTTCATCGAGCCTGTCGACGACGACGTCGCGGTAATCGACGCCGGGCTGTCCGTATTCGTCGACGGTTTTGCGGAGATAACGGTTGTGCGCGACCTCGTACCAGAGGTATACGGGTCCGGATTTGTGGCGCAGGAAAACGATGGTCCATCCGGCGGGGTCTGTGAGGGCTTCAATGGTTTTTGTTCGTGCGTTCGCGGCGTACATGAGCAGGACATCGTGGTGGCCTTTTGTCAGCCTGGCGGCTTGTTCGGCGTCGCGGAGCATTACGAGGGGGAGAAATTCCAGGGCGAATTCGGCGTTTGCGGTGAGCTGCTTTAGCTCGCGGGCGATTCGCTGCTTCTCGTCTGCGATATCTTTGTCGGTATGGAATCCGCCCCACGGCCGCCAACTGGTCTGCTTTTTTCGCCTGTGCAGTTGGATCGCGAGAACCGGCTGGACCTTCAAAGGCATCGGCGGAGGCGGCTTGTGGTCCGTTTCACCAATGCGGCCTGAGACGTCCGCCAGTGACGCTGCCGCAAATCCGCCAGTAGCCACGCCTGCGGCAACACCGGCCAGAAATTCACGACGAGTTACTGCGCTGCATATCTTCGATATACAACAACCGCAAGGGTTCGTATGAGAATGTGAGTATTTTTCAGTCATGGGTTTACCTCCCAACCCGGCATAGCCGGAACCAAACACGATTCCAGATTCAAGGACGGGTCTAACGAATCCGGCGAATCTTGTTTTTCGCCGTCGGTTTCTTTTCACCGCCTCAGTTTCTTACGAAGGCGGCGAAAAGCGGAGACGGCGAAAAACAAGGAGGCCGGATATAACCAATTTTGAAAAAGTTGGACACTTACGAAAACCACTGTAAGTTATTTAAGCACAAATAGATACAATCGCCACTAAGAATATTGTGCGCGCCGCGCGTTCAATATTAGTCCTAACGGACCAAAATACAAGTCTGATGCTACCTGATCTTTAGTGCTGCCTTGTGCCCGAAGGATTTTTCTCTCAACATGTTTGCGGACCACTATTTCAGAGGTTCAGGGGTTTTAGTTCGAAGTGGTCGATGTCGAATCCGGCGTTCTGGGCAAGTATTGCACAGCCTACTCCTTCGGTGAACGGGGTCTTGAGGTAAATTCCGTTCTTGCTTTTCGGCAGTTCGTTGACGGGCTCCTGGCCGTTTAGACCGTAGAAGACGCGCCAGCGTTTGGTTTCGAGATTCCAGGTGGTCCTGATTTTTACTATTTCGGGTGTTTTTTCGTATTTGATGTCGGCGCCTTCGCTGAGGCCGATGTCGTTTCTTCTGATATAGACGCCCTGTTTTGCGAGGAGTCCGTCCTCGAAGATAAGGCCCGCTCCTTTGAATCCTCTGGCGCCTTCGGGATGAAAGCGGAAGTTTTTCAATACGAAATAAGCCTCGAATGAGCCTTCACCAACGGCGCGGTTTATTCCGCCGTTGCGGCCGGGGGCGTATATCGAATATGTGCCGTCGCCGTTGAAGCGGCCCGTATAGCTTCTGTAGTCAATCCACCCGTCGTTTTGGAGGCGTGGGCCGTCGAAGTTTTCTACGATGTTCTTTACGGGCATGGGGGGATAGTCAAGTCCCGGCGCCGGGGTCATGGCCCATTTGAGGTTGAAGGTGTAGTGCTGGCGGCTGCTGATGAGGTGTATCAAGCCGTTTGTGGACTGGCAGACGGCGAAATAGCCGAGGTGCTCTCCGGTTCGCCGGCTCATTGTGAAGACGTATCCGTTTGTCGAGCCGACGCCCCTGCCGGGACCATCGTCGGTGACGAGGCGTTTGTACGGCCAGGTCCTGCCCTGGTCGGTGGAGACGGCGGCGAAGAGGCCGCGTACGGAGCGTTGGGCGCCGTCGGCGTCGGTGATGGTAATTCCGCGGTCGGCGAGCGAAGCGAAAAAGAGCGGTCCTTGCCTCAGTCTTAACAGTACAAGGCGCTGTCCACCGTGTATTGGCGGGAAATCGCTCGGTTTGTAATCCCACGTTTTTCCGTTGTCGTTTGAAATGACGTAGGGCATGCTGCCTTCGGTGACGACGTCACGGGTGAAGGCGTAGAGGCGTCCGTCCTCCAGTTGGGTGACGCCCGGGTGATTGCCGCCGATTGCGCCGCCGCAGCTTTTCCAGGTGAGTCCTTCGTCGCGGCTGAACCAGAGCGTTGGCGAGCCGTCGGAGGTTAGTGCGATAGAGTTGTCCTGCATTCGAAAGACCGATTCAACGGGCATGTGTCCCTTGGCATGGCCGGGGATTGCGATTCGTGCGCGGGACCACGTTTCGCCGTTGTCTTTGGAGGTTCGCAGAATGACGACCATGGGGCCATATCCGGCGCCGAAGGACATACCGCTGAAGTGATAGATGGTGTCTTTGTCGTCGTACCACATGGCAGGTGCGTGGTCGTTTCGGTCAGGCACATCCCAGAATGGCGAAGCCGGCTGCCATTGTTCATCGCCCCATCGGAGGCGGCTGGCGGCCTGGGCAAGCTCGCGGTTTTTCTCTGCAAGGCACGTGTACCAGCAGGCGATGAGGTCGCCGTTGGGACATTCGACAATGGCAGGGTCATGATTGTGCAGGGCAAAGACGGGTCCGGATGAGGAAGGCGGCATGACGACAAAGGGTTTTGGGCCTTCGAAATAGGGCTTCTCGGGGTCGGGGCCTTTGATGACAGATGCGGGGTCTCTCTGGACGACGTGGTGCTGATTGAGCGGTTTGGGTGGGGACGGGAGCGGGTCGGTTTTCGGCGGCGGGGCGAGAACGACCCTGAAGCCGATGAGCCAGTTGCTGTCTTCGGGCATTGCGGCGAGTCTGTTTGCGGATCTGAGGTAGTAGATGCAAGTCGAATGGCTGCCGCCTCGTGTGACTCGGAATTCACCGTCGGGATAGCCGACGGGGTCCACCTGAGCGGCCTGCGTGTAGGGACCGTACCAGTCGGAGCACCATTCTTCGACGTTGCCGTGCATGTCGCAGAGTCCCCAGGTATTCGGCGGGGTGGCGCCGACGCGCAGGTCGGCGTACTCAGCATCTCTGATAAGCCATTGATTCTTGTGATACTCTCTTGGGAGGCGCTCGCCGGAATAGAAGTTGGAGGTTGTTCCGGCACGGCAGGCGTATTCCCACTCGGCCTCTGTAGGGAGGCGGTATGGCAGCTTTTCCTGGTCGGAAAGCCATTTGCAGAATGCGTGTGCGTCGTACCATTTGACGTTGATGACGGCATCGTTGTCTTCTTTGCTGAGGCCGTCGTTTTTTCCTCGCAGTTTTTTGTGCTCCGGGTCGAAGAGTTCGTATTGGGCGTTTGTCACTTCGTAGACGGCCATGTAGAAAAGCTTGGTGATGGTGACGGAGTGGACGGGTTTTTCATCGAAGTCGCCAAATCGGAGATGGTCCATTCGGATTCCGGGTCCGCCGTCCTGGGGCATCATATCGAAGGGCAGCGACTCGGAGAGGTTTCCCATTTGGAATGAGCCGGGATTTATCCGTACAAAGTTCATACCGATGGAATTTGTGTAGGTTTGAGCCGTCGGCATCCGGGGCGGGCTTTGCGCGTGGGACAGGGTTGACAGAGATAGTATGCACAGGACAGGAATCGTTTTTTTCATTTTCTTCCTTTCTTAAAACCAACGCTTTTTTTCGAGTCTTCTATTCACGGGGAAGCCAGGGATATGGGCCAGCCCGGAAAACCTTCTTTGATGGTTTAGAGACAACCATAGGCCTGCCTCCGGTAATGATATTAGCAAACGGTGTTGGAATTGCAAGGTTTTTCGGGAGTTTTTCGGAGTGCTGAAGCCTTAACGAAACCGCGTTCAAACTCATAAACATCCGTGTGATTCGGACGGTTTTAAGCTCTGTAACCGGCCTCTTTCGAGGAAGGGAGGTTGCCTGCTACTCCATGGTTGATTCCTGGTAGAGGTGCTGTTCGAAGCTGCCGCCAAACAGGCGAGGATTTGTGATCAGCTTTGAGGCAGCGTTTGAGTGTCGGCGGCAGTGCGTTTATGGGAAGAACAGGGACGCGTCATAAGGCGGGCGGGATTAAGCAATCGGTGAGAGAGTATGCTTTGGTTGAGGTTAGGTGACAGTTCTGTAATTGAAGTAGCGCAGACGGGATAGGCGCAGCAAAAAGGGAGGCAGAGGCCCTTTTTACGTATCGCGTTTTTGTCCGGCCTGTCTCCCTTATGCCAAACGTCGTCTTTTTTCGATCACCCTCGCGAAGCCGACGTCCGTTGTCAGCTTGTCCCTAATTAAAGTATGCGCAAGTTTTTTGGACGTGTTGAAAAAAAACAAGAAAAGGTTCATATTCTTGTGAAATAACAGTGGAATGAGAACATGCAGATTGGAAAGAGCTTACCGAGCACCGGAAGGTAACATGGCCCCATGTTGTTCATCCTTTCCAGCTTCGCCATATTAACAACGTGGGGTGGTTAGGGTAGAGCGGATTGACTCTTTTCAGAAAAGGGGTGGGATTTGTTTTTTGAGTGGTGAAAACGGGAGGCGCGCAATTCGAGGTTTTGGGCTGATGCTTCGGCGGAAGGGCCGTGTGTGCTCTAAGGGACCGTTTTATCCACAGCAATCTCCCTCCTCGTCATCTTCCGAAGGAGGGAGATTGCCTTGTTTGAGGATTCTCGCGTTGACCGGGCTGGTCAAAGCTGTCGCCAAATAAAACACGATTTGTCACCAGCTTTGAAACAGCCCTGGGTGTTAGTGGGGCTGGGGTTTTGCAGGCAAGTCAGCAGAAGGCTGATGCCTCGGCGGAATGGTCCTTTTGACTGATACAGAGCCACGTGTTTCAGATGTGCGCAATCTCCATACGCGGGGCTCTTTCGCGGCAAGGAGGTCGCCTGGTACTCGACGCTCGGTGGTTGGTGGTGGATGTGGGGAGGTGGGCGAAGCGGGCGGCGAACGGACGAGGCGTCGGCATCACCTTTGAGGCGGGCGCTGGAGAGCGTAGTTATTGCGTCGAGCGGGCGGTTGCAATTTGTCGGGGGGCGTGGTACTATACGGGTAGGTTTATAAGGCTTTTGGGTTTAGAATTCGTAGTTGAGAGGCATTTTCCTTTGTTGCCGGAAAGGAGCATGTTGTGTTCGGAGGTATTGGAAGGCGCTATTTGTTCGTTTTTGGGGTTGTTCTTGGGGTGGGTGTGTTTGGGCTGTCAGGGGGTGGGTGTGCGAGACGGGGTTTGGTCGGTTCGGTTGGCGTTGGCGGGTGTTCGCCCGTGAGGGGGCAGAAGTATGAGGCGAACTGGGAGTCCATGAAGCAGTATAAGGTACCACGGTGGTACAACGACGCCAAGTTCGGGATATTTATTCACTGGGGCATTTACTCGGTGCCGGCTTACGCGAGCGAGTGGTATCCCCGGCAGATGTACCAGAAAGGTCACCGCGCCTACAATTATCACCTCGAGCATTACGGGCCGCAGTCGCAGTTCGGATACAAGGATTTTATACCGTCGTTTAAGGCGGACAAGTGGGACCCGGAGGCGTGGGCGGAACTTTTCGAGAAGGCAGGGGCCAAATATGTTGTTCCCGTGGCTGAGCACCATGACGGATTTCCCATGTATGCGTGCAGCTATACATCGTGGGACGCGTCTGAAATAGGGCCCCGGCGTGACGTTTTAGGGGAATTGGGTGCGGCGGTACGGAGGCACGGGATGAAATTGGGGGCTTCGAGTCACCGGGCGAAGAACTGGAGCTACTACTTTTATGAGGACGGTTTTGATACGGTGGATCCGCGGTATTCGGGACTTTACGGGCGTGCGCATGGTCACGATGAGCCTGCGGACGAGGAGTTTTTGGAGGACTGGTACGCGCGGACGGTTGAGATTGTTGATAAGTATCAGCCTGATTTGATGTGGTTCGATTTCGGTTTTGAGCGGCCTGAGTTCGAGCCATACAGAAGGAAATTCGCGGCTTATTACTACAACAAAGCGATCGAGTGGGGCAAAGAGGTTGCGATAAATTACAAGCACGATGCGTTTCCTTCGTGGGCGGCGGTGCTTGATATCGAGCGCGGCAAACTGGATAGTATACGCGAAGCATTCTGGCAGACGGACACGAGCGTATGTTTGCGCTCGTGGGGCTATATCCAGGACCACGAGTACAGGTCGGTGGACTCGCTGGTTGACGAGCTTGTCGATATCGTGAGCAAGAACGGGTGTCTGCTGCTGAATGTTGGTCCGCGGCCCGACGGCACTATCCCGGAGGAGCAGCAGAGAATCCTTCTGGAAATAGGCCAATGGCTCGATGTCAACGGCGAAGCGATTTACGGGACGACGTATTGGCGAACTTTCGGCGAAGGGCCGACGCGGACAAAGGCGGGATACCATCGGGAAAGGCGCCAGAAGAAGTTTACGGCTGAAGACATCCGATTTACGAGCAAAGGCGACAAGCTGTATGCGATTGTACTCGACTGGCCGGGTGGGGAGCTGGTGATCAGGACGCTCGGCTCAAGATCGCAGCTTTGCCCGCAGCAAATCACGGAGGCGGCGATGCTCGGCAGCAGCGAAAAGCCGGGGTGGAGTCGCGACGAAGAGGGCCTGAAGATAACAATGCCGTCCCAAAGGCCGTGCGACCATGCGTATGCGTTCCGACTTACGCTGGCGAACTGATGTCGAACAGGAATTTTAGCTGGAGATGAGAGTATGAGCCGCGCGGTGAGCCTGGCAATGTTGGTGTTGTCGACTTTGAATTTTTGCGTGAGTGCACGGGCAAAGCCGCCAAGCCGAAGCGGTGAGCCGAAGGAGATTACGAACTCGCTCGGAATGAAGCTGGTTCGTATTGATGCAGGGAGCTTTCGGATGGGGTGTCTCAATCCGACACCGCTGGCAAAGCTGCGGTCGGGTTTCGAGAGCGGGCACCATGAATACCTGCCGAACGGTGACTGGGACGAGCAGCCGGTTCACAAGGTGACCATCAGTCGGGCGTTTTACATGTCTGAGACGGAGGTTACGCTGTCTCAGTTTCGGGCGTTCCGCCCGAAATTCAAAGGTTCAGAGCAGTACGTTCCCTATGTATCAAATGTAAGCTGGAACGATGCGAAAGCGTTTTGCGAGTGGCTGAGCGAGAAAGAAGGAAAGCCGTATCGACTGCCCAGCGAGGCTGAATGGGAATATGCGTGTCGGGCCGGCACCGAGACGTGGTTCTGGTCGGGCGAGAAGGTTCCAAAGGCCGGGGCTGCGAATGCGTGGGGTCTTAAGAATATGCATACTGCGCCAGTCGAGTGGTGCATGGATTGGCACGGGGTCTATCCTGATACCGAGCAGATCGACCCGGTTGGGCCTTCTGAGGGCCTTTGCAGGGTGATACGGGGGGGCGGTCTTGATCGTGTGTCGGAGCTTTACCATCTGCGTTCGGCCAACCGCGCCGGTTTTGTGCCTTATTTTCCATCTTGTGAGTTGCTGGAAAAATCGACTCTCGGATCGAAGGCGCAGTTGCCCGTCGGTTTCCGGGTGGTGGTGGGCGCGATGCCTGCAACACAGCCGCTTCCTTCGACAAAACCTTTCGTGCAGCAATGTGTCAATCAGGATACTCGATATGCGACCACTGCGCCTGAGCCCAACAAGCCGTACTTCAGGAAGCGTTATCTGCATCCTGTTCCGCCGGAGAATATTCCGAAAGTGAATCGCCGTCGTGCGATGCTGCTCGCGGGGCTGCATCCTGGTCTCCAGGACCACAATCACAGTCCGGGCATGACGGTTTGCTCGAACGGCGATGTTCTGGCGGTTTATTACAGCGCCGACCACGACAACGAAAGCGCGCCAGAGGTCGGCCTGATAATGTCGCGGCTGCGTTTCGGCGAGGAGCAGTGGGACATGCCCGATATGCTGATCGATCTTCTTGATTCGAACGATCATGCGCCTTTGTTGTGGAACGATAACGGTACGATTTATTTGTTCTGGGGGGGCGGCAGGCACGGTGTGGAGTTCAAGTGGTGCACATCGAGGGACCATGGTTCGACTTTCAGCGAGATAAAGTTTCCCGTGATTGTCGGTGCTACCAAGGGTGGCGACGCTCAGCCGGTCAACAGCGCCTTTCGCGACAAAGAGGGCACGATTTACTTCGGCTGCGACGCCGGAGGTACGATGCTCTGGGCCAGCAAAGATAACGGGAAGACGTGGTTCGACACGGGCGGACGCACCGGGGCGAGGCATACGACTTTTGCACTGCTGGGAGACGGCTCTATTATCGGGATGGGCGGGAAAAACGGTATTGCGGAGGGCTTTAATCCAAAATCTGTTTCGTGTGACAAGGGTAAGACGTGGGAGATAAGCGGTTCGGGTTTTCCGTTCCTGAGTTCGAACCAGCGTCCGAGCCTGATACGACTTTCGAGCGGCAGGTTGCTGTACGCGACGGATTTTCAGAACAAGTGGGCGGACGAGGAGCAGGTCGACAAGAGCCAGCGAGGCGCCTGGCTGGCGTATTCCGAAGACCAGGGCGAAACATGGATACTCAAGAAGCTCGGCGGTGCTGAGCCGCACGAGCAGGCACACGTAGCCCGAAAAGCAGGCGGCGCATGCACAATCGGATACTCTGTGCTTCGACAAGGCCCCAATGGTTTGATTCACCTGGTCACGTCGGTAAACCATCC
>Ga0180438_10003701_pt1 | contig 22822 bp, 32 predicted proteins | sample SS_ome_12_FD_132455 | JGI IMG/M metagenome (GOLD analysis project Ga0180438, IMG submission 132455) | Hypersaline lake sediment archaeal communities from the Salton Sea, California, USA - SS_3_D_2 metaG | ecosystem: Environmental > Aquatic > Non-marine Saline and Alkaline > Hypersaline >...
CAGGCGATAGGCCGGGTCGGGGCTGGTAACGACGGCCAGGCCGAGCTGCGCGCCGTCTTCGACGAGCGTGAGGTTGCAGCCGCCCCAGGTGATATAGTCGCCGGCTGAGGTGACGCCGTGGACCACAAGCCAGTAAGCCAGGCGGTTATCGGTGGCGGCCGTGAGGTCGAGGTTGAGGTCGGCGGCGGAAAAATCGAACTCGGCGTGGCGCTGGTCCTCGGCGTCGGTCTGCCATTCTTCCTCGGTCATGCCGGCGTCGAGATCGCCGGGGGCCAGGATCTTCTGGACCAGGGGGGCGCTGTCGCGGTCGGAGCCGGTGTGAATCTCGCAGGTAAGGGAGGCGATGTTGGACAGGTCGTCGATGAAGGTTCCGTTCCAGTAGAGCGCCACCTCCACCTGCAGGTCCACGCCGCGCCAGATCGAGGGAGCCTTGCCGCGCAGGCGGCAGGCCAGGGGGTCGGTGGAAATGGCGTCGCACTGCAAACGCACGCGGTGGCGGGCAAGCGCTAAGGTCATGAGATGGCCCCTCCCGTTATCTGATAGGCGATATTGACGCTGACGCCCTGGTGGGAGATCTCCGCCAGCGTCAGCACGCAATTCGAGACGGTAACGCGCGTGGTGTTGCCGTTGCCGGCCTGGGCGTCGAGATAGACGGTGTCTTCGCGCACGACGCTTTGAGCATGGGTCAACAGCCAGTACTCGGCGTCGAGTTCGCTATCGAACTCCCGGTAGACGCGAAAGGCGATCTCAGTGCGGGCGTTGCCGCGGTTATAAACCTTGGCATTATCGGCCCGCAAACGGTCGGCCACCTGGGCGTTAACGGCCCCGACAATCCGCAGATCCGCGGGGCCGATCGACTTGCCCGTCCCGCGGGCGGATCCGCCGTCGGCCAGGATTGTCTCCTGGCCGCTGCCGCCGACGTTCTTGATCGTGATCTTCATAATTTCGAACAGAAGGCAACAAAGAAAGCCAAGATCTTCTATGGTGACGATGTAACTGCAAAAAGCGCCTGGGCCGCGCCGGTCGTGAAGCGGCGGATCGGCTGCAGCACGACCTCGCCGGTGCGCAGCGGCGTACCGAATACCAGCGAGCCGTCAACGATGTTGGCGTCGTAGACTGTTACGTTTGGATATCCGCCGGACAAGGCCGCGGAAATGACCAGGTCGTCGGTATTACTGAGAACTGTGCCGCGCAGCACATTCGCGCCCTGAATGCTCATCTTCGTCAGCCACTGGCTCTCGGAGATCCCCACGGGGATGAAGCGGGCCTGGACGTCGACGGAGTCGATGTACTTGTCCAGGATGCCGGCGCGATCGGTGCGGCGCTCCGGAAAGTTGATGTTGAACTGAATGCGCACGCCGTCCTCGGTCTCGATGGCGTCCCAGGGCGAGGCCGTGCCCCAGGCGATATCGTAGCCGCAGACTTTGATATCGGCCGGGTCAAAGGACGTATCCGCAAAGGCCACGGCGGCAACGGCGGCGCGCTTGGCGGCGTCGCTCCAGGCGGTGTCGTCGGTGCCGACGGCCTGCATGGTGACCTGGCCGATGACCGGCCCGGAGGCCGAGAGGTTAAGCTCCGGCATCTGGGTTACGGCGCCGGCCTTGAGCGTGATCTGCTGGCCGGCCAGGGTCTGAATCACAATGTTCTTGTCGGCCGCGCCGAAGACGCTTGTGCCGCGCGTGGGGTTGGTGTAGGGCCACAGAACGCCGATGTGCCCGGCGGACCATTGTCCCGACGGCGTAAAGGTGAGCTCCCACAGAAAGGTATCGCGCGCCTGGCCCACGATGCCGAACATGGCCGTCTGGATCGGCGTAAGCTGCAGCAGCGGCACCAGGCGGATATCGCCCTCGGTGTAGATGGTCTGGGAGTCGAAGGTGACGATTGCGGGGCCGGCGATGATGTCTGAGCGTGCCATTGTCATGGTGTTGTCTCCTTATGAGGAGGCTATGCCTCCCTGGATGTTGAACGTGCAGTGATAGGTTACGGTGGCGCCGTTGGGGTTATCGGCCAGGCGGATAGCTTCCGGCGCGCAAATAAAACAGGTGGAAAGCCCGCTCGGCGTATGCTGGTGCACCAGGTTGCAGATGCGGTGGGCGGCCTCGCGGGCGGTCTTGCCGGTGCCGGAGTCGCCGCGGTTGATCAGGGCGTTCTCGGCGATCTCAATGACATACTCGACCTCGTCGAAGTACGGGCCGGGAATGTTCGGCCGCCGGCACCAGGCGCGGCCCATCATGATAAGGATGCAGATCCCCACCCGCCCGACGGCAATCGAGATCTGCTTCTCAATATCGCCCTTGTCTTCCTGGACAATGGCGAAATCTTCGAACCAGTCGTCGCCGGTAACGCGGTTGTAAAGGCCCGTCTGGGCTAACTCGAGTATGTCGGTGGCGGGCATGAGCAGGCGTTAGGTGTTAGGAATCGGATTTTTTCTCTTTCGGCTTTGCGGGTTTGTTGGGTTCTTTTGGGCTTTGTGCGGTTTTGGCCGCGGCGGCGGCTTTGGCCTTCTCGGCTTTTTCCCTGGCGGCTTTGATGGCGCGTTCACGATCGTCCATCATCTGGACGGTGGCAACGTCGCGGATAATGAGCAGGTCGCCGAAGTCGGTGACCGAGTCGAAATAGAGGTTGGCGTCCTGCAGCACGCCGATGGCGGCAAAGTTCTTCTCTTTGTCGAGCAAGGAGCTTGGGGCAAGCTGCAGCTCTACGATCGTATGCGCGCCGCGCTCGCGCGCGATCGTGCGCACGGTTGTATAGCCGGCGTCTTTCAAGGCTTTTTCAACGCTCTTGATAGTGTCTTGCATGGCGGTTTCCTTTCTGGCGGTTGGGTGTCAAATTCCTTCCTGGTCGGACCGTTCGAAATTTCTTGTTCGTTCCGTAAAGCTTGGCGAGGGGGTAACGTCCGAGCCGGTCGAGGCGTCCTCGATCGGGTACTTGCAGTTGGCAACCAGGCGCATCAGGGACAAAGCCTGGTCATAGCGCTTCTGGCGCTTTTCCTCGACCTCGTAGCCGGGGACCCGGCCGATGATTTCCACGATCACCATAATCACGGCGGCGCGCATAAGGCGGTCGGGAATCTTGGTGGCGTCGTCGTCAAGCGTGTTGGAGCGGCAACCGGCCACGTAGCCGCGGACTTCGTCGGTGACCTGCTCAATAGAGGGGTCCACGGGGTCGTCCTGACCGTCGGCCAGCGCGGCGGCGCGCAAGGCTTCAAGCTCGTCGCCGGAGATCTGCGTGAGCAGCTTGGCTTCAGTTATGGCGCTCCAGGACATTGTTAAGGTTTCAGGTCTTGAATTTCAGGTTACAGTTAAAGGCGGCCCGGTTTGCGGCCGGGCCGCCGCAATGCTTACGCCTTTCGGTTTTAGTAGAACTCAACCACGCTCATGATCTCGGCGGACGAGAGGTCCGTGGGCGTGTCGTTTTTTGTGGCCTGGAACTCGAGCACGTCGCCGGCGCTCAGGGCCAGGTACTGATCGGCTCCCAGGTCATAGAGCGCATCGCCGGTAATCTCGGTGGCGCTGGTGGCCTTGGCGGAGCTGAGCAGGTTGCTCGACACCGTCAGGTTGGAGACCTGAAACGACCAATTGGTAACAGCGTCGGAGCTGGTCGTCGCTGTGTCGCTGACGATGCCGATCGAAACGATCGTGCAGGCATACGGCGCAACGAAGATGTACTCCTGCTGGCTTGCGTTGAAGCCTTCGATGTCCTTGCAGCAGACCTTTGTCTTCAGGGCCGTATCGGCCTTTGATGGGCTGACTTTGCCCGCGCCGATCGTAACGGCGCCGTTGGTGGCGATCGTAACGTCTCCCGAAACGGCAACGGCTACCGCCTGCGACGAGGCGCTACCCACCAGCAGGTAACCGGGCTCGACTGCAGCCAGCTTAGTGTGCGCAATCGACGCGTCGACGACACCATTGGTGCCGATCACCGCGCGTACAGCCTCGCGCCAGGCGGCGTCGGGGTCGGCGGCCTGGGCGGGCCGCGGCCACATCGCAACGGTAGCGAACACCACAATCAGCGCAATCACGGCCAGCAGGCCGGTAAACGCGAATCCGTACTTTCTCATTGTGTTGATTCCTCTCTGCCGGTTTAAGGCCCCGGCGGGCCTGGCCGGCCCCGGCGCGTTGCCGGGACCGGCAGGTTAGTTTACAGGTCAGCTTGCGCTGATATTGTAGCGGACCGCCGCGGACGAGTTGGTAACAACCACGTCCTCGGACCAGTCGAACTTGGCGACCTCCACGCGGCCGTCGTCGCGCGTGTAGGAGCCCGGCACCATCCACTGCCCCATGAGACGGAAGGTCTTCATGAAGCTGGGGTCGCGCCGCGTCGGCGTGGCCTTGCGGGCGAAGACGAGCACGGCCGTGTCCAGCAGAAAGCTGATGGATTCGGCAACGCCCTCGGCGGCGGTGTCGTAAACCATCAGCGAGACGCGCGTCTCCGGCTCGGCCAGCAACAGCGAACCGAACTCCTGAACGGTCGGGGTCTGCGATTTCGAGGCGGTGCGGCGGTTGCCCACGATGTACCGCCCGCGAACCGCGGCCTGGTTCTTCGTGATCTTCCAGGCGCTGGCGCCGAAAAGCACGCCGACGCCCATCAGGCTGCCGTACTTGGCGGCCTTGATCACGCTGATGATTGCGTCATCGAGGTCGCTGACCGGGTCGGCCGAGCTATCCCACGTCTTGTCCGTGCCCGCGCCGATCGCGGCCAGGGCCGCGTCGATGACGCTTTTCTCGTGCACCAGGCCGGCGACTTCGGCTACGGCGACGGCGCCTTCCTGGAGGCGATTCTCCAGGGCGGCTTCCTCGAGCTGCTCGAGGTTGTCGACCGGGTAGTCGAGCGCGTTGGGCTCGCAGTTATAGGTGGCGTCGGTTGCTTCGAAACGCAGCTCCGTCGCCCGCCCGCCGATCGCGCGCAGCGTGTTGGGCAGCGCGAAGCGGTTTTTCTCGGTGTAGACCTTGTAGCGGCCCGTGGAGGTCGCCACGTCTACAGTCGGCGCCAGGAAGTCAGCCACGGGCTGCACCGCCGACTGCGCCGCGCCCTGGGCAAAGGTCCGCAGGGTGGGGCTGCTTGAAATGTTACTGAGTCTGCTCATCGGTGATTGTCCTTTCGTTTTGAGTTATCCAGCCAGACTCGTTTGGGTCTCTATTGCGCGGGTCCTCCCGGTCAGCCGACCGTGATGTTGCCCTGCGGGCTCCACCGCACGAGGGCGGTCTGCCCGTCCACCGCGATTTCCTCGAACCAGCCAAGGCCGCGGTAGGTGCCGGCCACCGCCGGCAGCGAGCGGATCTTGCCCTTGTCGGCGGCGACTCCTTCGCCGTCTGCCAGGCAAAACACGTCGCCGGGATTGGCGGTGCCTTCGGTCTCGATCCGGTAGTTCTTGCCGCCTTCCAGCGGCAGCAACGTCACGTTATCGCCGGAGGCGTCGCCGCCGTCCTGCAGGACGTAGAGCGGCTGCGTGTCGTTGGAGTTGGGCAGTCGCGCCTTGGCGACGCCGGAATCGTTGTAGAGCTCGACCAGGTAATCTTCCTTGCCGGAAAGATCCGCGCCGGAGGGGACTACGATCGCGCCCTGCTGTACATTGGTCTGCATCTTTCAGTTTCCTTTCTGCATGGATTCAACTTACGGGGCTGATGGTCTTACTGGCTGCCTGCTCCTCCTATTCTTCGGCCGGCTCTTCGGCCTTGGCCCGGTTCCAGGCCTGAGTGAAGGAAATGCCTTCGGCCTTGGCGATCGCCTGGGCGCGGTTGTGGATGCGGGCGACGCGCGCTTTCTCGGCCGCGGTCGGCTGGTTGTCCTGGGTCGGACCGTTCTTGGGCGGCTTGCCGTCGTCGCGGTTGAGCACGCGCGTCGGCTTGCCCTCGGGCTCTTTCACCAGGCCGATCGCCTCCTCGGCGGCTTCCCGGTTCTTGACGAAGAGAGCCTTCATCTTCTCCGGGTCGGCGATCTTGGCCTTGTGTTTCTCGACAAACTCATCGGCCTCGCGGTTGAGGACCTTGGTCTTGAGCTCGTCGCGTTCGGTCTCGGCGTCGGTGGCGCGCTTGGTGAGCGTGTCGACTTCAACCGAGCGGTTCAACACCCGCTGCACTTCGGACGTGATCTCGTCCTCGGAGGCATCGGGCTTGCGCAACAGAGTGCGCAGCGTGTCCAGCAGTGGCATTTCGCCCTCCTGTGGGTTGCGGTCCCGGTTACGCGCCGGAACCAGGGTTTTGAACATGGGCTTGTTGGTTAGCCCGATGTCCTCGATCGTTATGGGCCGGTACCTGTTCCGGCTCAAATGTTCGAGATCGTTGACGGTCGAAAAAAACTTGTAGACGGAGCCGATGGCTTTTTTGCCGAGCTCGGTCTTCTCGAGACGCGCCCAGACGCCGCGCTCGCGTTCGGGGACGGCCTCGGAGTTGCGCACCTGCAGCTCCATGCCCCAGGCGAACGCGGAGCTGTCGCCGTCGGGGTCCTGGGCAAAATGTTCCTTGCCGACGAGGTAGCCCTCCCACTCCGGGTCGGCTTTGAGGCCGTTGAAATGCTCCATGATCCGGTTGAGCGCGACTTCGTCGATTACCTGGGTGATCTTGACACTCTTTCCGTTGCCGGTTACGGCGATTCCGGGGTGCTCGCCGACGGGCATAATGTGGTACCACCCGTCGCTGTCCGGGGCTCCCGCACGGTTGAAAACGATATATCCGCGCTGATTCATGCTGTTTCCCTCCGGGAACTGTTTTCTAATCCTTGTGCAAACCCTTGTGCATTCCGTGCATTTTGACGATCGCCCCCTGGGGCGGGTGTTGATACCCCCTGGGGCTTGCGATCGATTCTCGCGCGATTTAGAGCGTTGTTTACCGCGTTGGCGGGGTAGCCGTTGAGGCCCGCGCGGCCGGCGGCCTCCTCGATGCGGCAGAGCTTGCGCCAGGCGGAGCTGGGGGTGACCTCGTCGAAACGGCGGCGCGGATGGTTCAGCAGGTTCATTTCCGGCCAGAGGATCCGGGCGACGGCCTCGGAGCATACGGCCCGCTTGGGGCTGCGCCGCAAGTGCCAGCCGTAACGCTTGCCGACCCGCTCGAACCACCACATTCCCAGGAGCTGCCAGGCGGCGTAGCCCAGGCGGCCGACGTGGGCCTGGGCAAGCACGCGCTTGCGCTCGGAAATCTCCGGAGAAAGGTCCAGGCTGCGCCGCGCCCACTTGCGCTTGGGATGCTTCGCCGCCCAATCGACAACCTTGCACCACGGCTTGGGGCCGGTGAAGCCGTCGCGAAAGAGGCTCTCGTAGTAGACCGGGGCGCCGTCCTCGAGATCGAAGCCGATGCCCATGTGCGACCACGGGCCGGTGACGCGCCTGATCAAAGAGGAAAGCAGGCTTTCGCCGCGCGTCCAGAAAAGCCATGTGCCTACGGCTTTGGTCATGCCTGCTCTCCGTTCTGATCGGCTCGCAGAGCCGATGCCACAAGTTCTGTGGCAGCCGCTCTCTGAGCGGCTCCCTCGGCATAGCCGTTAAGGAGCGCTGCGCTCATAAGGTCTTCCAAGACCTGGGCGGTCTCGGGCTCAGCGTTGATGGACTGCAGAAGCTCAGGCAGTTCCACGTCTCGGAAGCGTTCCAGCGCAACACGCAACTCGTCGGGATCGGCGTCATCGGTGTCGGCCTGGTTGTAGATGGCATTGAGGCGTTCGGCCACGGGCAAAAGCGCCTCGCTTTGCGCCTCGGCAAGCTGGATGCGGGCGCGCGCCAGCAGCTCTCCGGCGGCGGAATTGTCGCGGTTGCGGGCGCGGGCTCGGTTCGCGGCGGCAGGCGGCGTAGTCTCGTCGCCCTCGGAAATCAATTCGGTTGTTCCCGCGATTTGCTGAGCTTGCTGACGGTGCCCGAGGATCTTGTAGCCGGTGCGCTCCTGGACGTCCGACGGGTCGAGGATGAAATACTGCGAAAGGTCTTTGACCTGGGTGACTACCTCGCCCGAGTCCTGCTCCTGTTCCTCCGCCAGGTCGAAGTATGCCAGCACCGGCCGGCCGGGGAAGGCGCGCTCCAGTATGTAGCGGTCGGCCGTGCGGCGCATAAACGCGCTGATCTTGTTGGCGCGCGAGCGGGCGATCTGTTTAAAGACCTCCATGTGCGCGCCGCCGGCCAGCGTGCCGCTGCCGCTCTGGGTAAGCATCGTCAGGAGGCCGCCGGTGCCGGCCAATACGAGCTTCTTCGTGAGCCACTCGAGACGGACCTCGAACGGCTGAGAGCCGCGGGGGGTATCCGCGGCCTTTGCGTCCGAACCGTGCGGCAGGTAACCGGAGCCGCCGGCCGCCACGTCCTCGGCGGCGTCGCGGTATTCGGCCTCCTTGTCATCGGGCACGTTCTCGGGGCCGACGATGATCCAGGAAGGAATGCCGTAGATCTCGACATAGGCGTCCCAATCCTTCTCGGAGAGATTCATCCGCACGAACTTGATCAGCCCGATGCGGTCGATCGGCCGGCGCACCTCGTAAATCATCAAGGCCGGGTTAAAGTTGGCGATGTTGTCCTCGCCCGGCAGCGACTTGGCGCCGACGCTTTTGGCTTCCGGGTTCCAGACCCAGTCCCCTTTACGGCCGTCGCGCGCGAAGTTCCACTGATCAAGCGGCTCGAGGTGGGCGATATCGCCGTTGTCGTGCAGGTGCGGCTGCACGTGAGCAAAGCCGCGAAAGGCTGCCATTTCGAAGTGCTCGATCGCCTCGTAGAGATTGTCGATCCGCCGGTACGCCGCGCGCAGTTTGGCAACCTGGTCTTCGGCCAGGCTTTTGTCGTAGCCTTCCACGTCCTCGGCAACCTGTTTGTAGTTATCGGGCAGCTCGCAGAGGGCCGCCGTGCGGCGTTCGACCAAGGTCAACAGATCCGGGTCGGTCTGCTCGATGAACTCGTAGGTCCACTGAAGATCCGCATACTCCCCGCGCTGGCCGGCCTCGAGCAGCGAAATCGCCCGCGCGATCGTCAGCGAACGCAGCGGGTTATACGCATCGCGCCAGCAATTGGTCTGCGCCACAAGCTGCTGTGTGTTTTTGGCCATCAGGCAAACACCTTCCGTTTGCGGCGTTCTATCACGGCCCGCGCGCGCCGGCCGCGCTCGAAGGCGTGGGGAATAAAGAACGATTCATTCGACGGTGCCCCGGCATGCACCGCCAGGGCCAGGGCCCAGAAGCGGTCGGCGTGGCCGTTCTTGCCGCGGTCGGCGGTAAAGCGGATGTTGCCGGCGGCGGTGGTTTCCTTCTTGATGGCGCGCAGATCCGCGCGGACGGGGTCGTCGTTGGGGATGCGGATGGACTTGTCTTCGAAGGCCGCGCGGACGGGGTAAGCCAGCTCTTCCTTGATCGGCTGCGTGAAGTTGACCGCCTCGACCTTGTAGGCGCGGAACCGCTGCTGTGCGCGCTCGGCGAATTGTCGCCCGAGTCCCGTGTTGTCGATGCAACAGCGGCGGACCTGCGGCAGCGCGAGCAACGGATAAAGCTCTTTTTCCTGCTCGTCGAAGGTGCGGTTCTGCATGCAGATAACGCGCCGCGTAAAATGCACGCCGCCCACCTTCTCGGTCAGCCAGATCACGGTCAGGTCGTGATCGCGCCCCACGTCGACGCCAATGTATAGCGGGTTCTTGGCGTCCTCGAGATCGGCCCAGGTCCACTCCCATGGCTGGTCGAGCTTGTACTCGCAGGAGGCAATCAGGTCGTAAGACAGAAACGCGGCCTTGTCGTCGGAAGGCACGCACATGTACTCCTGAAGGAACGTTTCCTCGTCCGGGCACCCGGCGCGAATGAAGTCGAAATACGCCGCCTCGTCCATGGCCTGGCGTTCGTCGTCTTCGGGCAGCTTGGCCTTGAGCTTGTCGAGAAAGCCCTGGTCGAGCGCGTCCTGGAGAGTGACCGTGTGAAGAGAAAAGCCTTTCGGGTTGCCCTTGTGCTTTACCTCCTGGACCAGCTCGTTGAAGTGGTTGGCGCTGCCGCGGTGGGTGGAGATGATCGCAAGCGTGCCGCCCCAGGTGATGCCGGGATAGGCGATGGCGTAGAGCTTGCGGTTGTCGGGATTGAGGGCGTACTCGTCGAGCTTGCGGTTGCCGCGCTTGCCGGCCTGGGCGTCCGGGTTGGAACTCATGGAGTGGATCCGCCGCCCATTGTCGAACTGCAAAACGTAAGCGTTGGTCTTGGCCTCGTCGTCAAGCACCTGCTGGCCAAGGTCTTTTGCGGCCAGGTGCAGTATGCCTGCAAAGGCGCTGCAGTCCTCGAGATAGAGCCTTGCCTGGATGATGTCGCGCGAGGAAATCCACGTGTCGTAGCGCGCGCCTTCGGGGGACGTGATCGTGACGTCCTCGTAGGCGCTGGCCCAGGAGATCCCGATCTGGCGCGATTTCTCCATGAGCTTCAGGCGCGAGCGGTCTCTGATCCAGCCGCCCTGGTACGGCAAAAAGAATTTTTCGTCGGCCTTGGTCATAGCAGCTTGAGTGCCTCCTCGATCTCGGCAATGCTCTGCTTGCTGATGCCGCCGCCCTTGACGGCGTGCTCGAGCTTCTCGCGGGCCTGGTCATTGCGGGCCTGCTGGTCGGCAAACTTCTTCTCGGCCAAGTCAATGGTGCGCTGGTCGATATCCTGGGCGCGGGCCTTCAAGACCAGCATGAAGAGCCCCTTCACGTCGCGCGGATCCGCGTTGGGGTTTACCGCCAGTTCAAATGCCTTCTGCTTGAGGGCGTCGATTGTGGCGGCGTCGAACTCTCCGGGGCGGGCGGAGGCCTCCGCGGCGATGTCGTCGGCCAGGCCCACGGCCTTCTGCCGGCGCGTAAGCAGCGCGGCGGAGCAGCACTCATTCCAAAAGTCCGTGAGGCCGGCGTTGGAGGTGGAAACGTCGAACTCTTCCTGGAGGCGCTTCTTGACCACGCGGTAGGGTGTGCCGGCCAGGAGCCAGTCGGCCAGGGCCTCGTACTGGTCCGGCGGCAGGTTCTTGAGCTTGGCGTCCGACCGAACTTTTCTCACTTCGCTACCTTCGCTGCCTTCTGTTCAGATTCTTAATGCCCTGGGGCAGCGGCCGGGCCAGCCGCTGCCCCATTAGCCATGTCAGGCGATCGTTACAGCGGATCTCTCGTCAGCACCTTCTGCCACTGATAGGTGTAGCTGTTGGTGTTGGCGTCGGTGATTGTCACCTCGATGTAAAACCAGTCCATGCCTGAAGGTACTGTCCCGTTGCAGTAGTAGACGCCGTTGCTGGCATCAGACGCATAACCGGTGTAGTCGGTGGCGCTGGACTCGTTGCCCATGGAAACGGAGATATCCACGTCGTTCAGGCCCTGCGGGGAGCTGTTGGTGTCGGCGCCGGCATACATTACACAGTTGGTCAGGCGTATGCTTGTGCCCTGATAATATTCCGTCGTGGTGGGCTGTGGTATGCTGGCCGTATCGCGGAAATTGGTAAACGTAAGTGTGGCCGGCTGCACCGCATCGCCCGCGATAACCGATCCGATCACCAGGCACACAACAGCGGCAAGTAATGAGAAACGCTTCATTTTCTTCTCCTTGGTTTGCTTCGCTTCCTTCTGTTCAGATTCTCTCTAAGTCCCCAACAGCGCCCGGCCGCTGTCGGTGATCTTCCACTTGCGCGGGCCTCCGAGCTCCGGGTTGACCCCGGCGATATAGCCGTTGCTGTCCAGCCAATCCATCTGCGCCTGGCACTCCACGCGCGTCGGCGGCGGCGCCGCAGCCAGCTCCAGCGAGGTGATCAAAGCCGGCTCCGGCAACAGATAGCTGCCGCAATCCGCCAACGTCCTCAAAATCCCCAGGCGAATAAGAGCTGTCCTCTGATCGCTATTCACGCTTTCCTCCCTCTCAGGCTGTGCACCTCGCCGCGGACCTCGCCGACGGCCTCCAGAACTCGATTCGTGTGCGCCGTAAAAAGCTGCTGCATGGCGTCAATGCGTTTATGCACGCCGGTGCAATCGGCGCGGAATTCGCGGCGCAGGGCCTCGTCGTGATTTGCCGCGCCGGCCTCGACGTCGTTGATACGCTGGTTCTGCGCCGAGTGGATCGCCAGGCAGTCTTTGCGCAGGCGCGGGCGCCTGGCCTCGTCTTCTTCCGGCTCGTGGGCAAAACCGCCGGTCATGCGCCGCCACATCTGGCTAACCTGGTTAAACGCGATTGCCGCCAGCGTCAGGCCCATCAGCCAGTAGACCAGCACGGGCATATCCTCTCCCCACAACGCCAGCGTCATGGGGGCCATCGGTATCAGCGATTTGACCAGGCTGTGCGTCATGGCGCGATCGGGACGGTGACAACCTCGGGCCGGACGACTTCGGGGTTAACGACCTTCGTATCGGCCAGGTCTTTCATGACCTCGCCGGCAGTGACGATCCCGGCAATGCCGAGCGCGGCGCGCACGCCCTCGCGGATGGCGGTCTCGGCCACGTTGGGGTCCTTGGGCCAGAGCGAAAGCGGCTGCATCTCGGCCCGGACGGTCAGCGCCACGTTCGAGCCGGCCAGCTCGACGCGCTGGACGCCCGAGATCGACAGCACTTCGTAATTGCGGGTTTGGCTGTAGTACTTCTCGGCCAGCGCCTGAGGATCCAGCTTCGGCGCGGTGGCGCAACCGGCCAGCAAAAAGACACAAATGACGGGGATGTACTTCATGCGACACCTCCGGAGGGAGTGGGAATTGAACAGAAGGCAGCGAAGGGAGCGAAGGGGGATTGAGAAAGGGCGGGAGCAACGCGCCGGCCGACGGTGAGACCGGTTATGCGTCTGCGGCAACGAGGGCGGAACAACTTCCCTCGTGCTCCCGTCGCGCTTTGCAGCGCGAGCCGCCGGGGACCGGGTTGGGGTATGATAAGGGATTGCGCGTGCGGTTACATGACGACCTCCGCTGACGATTGCAGTTGCACAATTCACGCGGGCAGATTAGCCCACGCGTGTTAAAGGCAGGTAATTCTGAGCGGATCCAGCGGAATAAAAAAGGCTCGGCGCCAGTCACCGGCGTTTCTCAGATAAACGCCTCTCAACATACCCCAGAAAGTCAAAGCCTTCCCGGACCGCCGCCTTGAACTCGACAAAGCCTATGCCTTCGGCAAGCACATATGCGGGTATTGTGCGGCTGGCGCCAGTGACGGTGATATACTCATACTTGCCGGAGCGCTGAACAGTGACTCTAAGAGATTGATCGTCCACGAGCTTGGCTGTGGCAATATTTGTAACCGCGAAATGTAAAGTTCTGCTGAAGGGCTGTAGGGTCGTCCGCATTAGAGCTGTATGCTCGCCCACAACCTGCGTAACGGTGGCGCAAAACATATTCAGATGGACTATCTCCCCATGCCGCAGGTCCAGCTGGTTCTTAACGTGCTCGTCATAAAAACCCTCGAGATCGTTCCTGAATTGGCTTCGCAACTTCGCGGATTCCATCAAGCTGCGCTGTTGCTTGCTTCCGCCGATCGGGCGGTGTTTTCTTGGGCCCCCTACAGCATGAGTTACCAATAGGCACGCCGCCACAATAGGTAAGATAGTCTTCATCCTGCTGACCTCCTTTTTAGCAATAGTTCTCGTCGTGATTGCGCTCGCGTATGATCCAGTCCTTAAGCTCAAGCGGCATCACAACTCGGCCTCCGTGCCGCTCTGCGTATGAAACGTATTCTTCCAGCATCAGGCGAATCACCGTCGACACCGACTGCCCGTTCCTTTCGGCCACTGCTTCGACCCGTCGCTTTAGATCAACGTCGAGCCGCACGTTGATATTGTCATCTTTTCCCATGAGTGCAATCTACCGGATTTGACCTTGTTTTGTAAAACATAATTTTTTAAAAAATTCCCCTTGACTCAATGTAAAACAATGCTTTACATTGCCCATCATGATGAGTGCGCGTAACACCGAGTCCACTAATGTTAGGCTTACCAGCGATTTAAAGGGTCGTGTTATACAGATTGCCGAGGCGAATGAGATGAGTCTGTCAGACGTTGTGCGCCTCACGCTGATTACTTACCTGCCGGAGATGGAGCAGGGAGAATTTCGCCTGCATTCGCCAGGCAAACGTGCGAGGGCACAATGACAGGCACCGGGACCGCGCAAAGGGAACTGCCGCTCTGGCCCGCAAATCTGATTGCCGAATTTTCCGACGCCGAACTTGCCGAGCGCTACGGAGACGTGCCGCTTAAGGCCCGCCTGCGCATCGACGAGGTGTGCCTCGCCCTGAACTGCGAGCGCGACCTGGTCTACCGCATGATCTACGACGGCACGCTCGATGCCGTGAACATCGCTCGCGACGTAAACACCCGCCCCCTTTACCGGGTGCTGCGCTGCAGCGTTATCGACTTTCTGGAACAACGCCGCGAAGGCGCATAACGAAAGGGGACCGACATGGCGAAGCGAACAGAAGCCGCAATCGGGCGCAATGCGCTGCGGGTGGTGCAGGCCCTGGGGCAGCTTGCCGCCGCGGCCGAGAGCCTCGGGGATGTCTGCGACGACCTCAACGTAGAGGCCGCGCAGATCGACGATGCCGACCTGGAGCACGAGCTCATCTCCACCTGGCTGTGCAGCGCGGTGCGCTGCCGCACGGCGGTGCAGAACGCGCTCTATTTTATGCAGCGCACGGACTGGCTGCGCTTTCTGCCGGAGAGGACAGTCGGGGCAGGCGAGGTGATCGACCGCGTAACCGGGAGGGCCACGGCGTGAGCGTTACCATGGGCATGCTGCTGGCCGCGATGATCCAGGTTGAAAGCCACGGCAATAACCACGCCGTAGGCGACGAGGGCCGGGCGATCGGCTGCCTGCAGATTACCAGGGCCGTCCTGGCCGACGTGAACCGCGCCTACCGCACGGAGTATATCCTGCGCGACTGCTACGACCGCGGCAAGTCAGTCAAGATCTGCCGCAACTACCTCACTCTCTGGGGCCGCAAGTACGAGGACGAGACCGGCACCTCCGCCACCGCCCAGGTGCTGGCGCGGATCTGGAACGGCGGCCCGCGCGGCTGGAACAAGCCGGAGACGCAGGCTTACTGGCACAAGGTCAAGGCCGAGCTCGAAAGGATGCAAGCATGAGCGCATTCCATGCATTCGTCATTACCGCAAGCGCCGCGTTCTCCCTGGGATTCGTATCCGGGGCGGTCGTGCAGTGGCGCAAGATACGCCGCGAGTATCACCTGAAGCCGAGGAACTGGATCTATCACAGGGGGACATAAAGGATGACCGAACAGAAGGCAGCGAAGGAAGCAAAGGCGATCGAGCCGGAGGTTCTGCCGGCGGAGCCGGCCGAGACAAAGCCGGCCAGGCGGGCGAACATCCTGGCGATCGCGCCGGAGCGGAGTCTTCCGGAGCGCGCGACGGTGATCGTCGACTATCACAACGCGGCGATGACGGCCTATGCCCAGAGCGCGATGTATGCGCTCCTCTGCGGGTTTGAGCTGCATGCGGCCCGCGCGCAGATCGCGCATGGCCAATGGATCCCGTGGGTCGAGGAGCACTGCCCGTTCGACCGTACTACCGCCTGGCGGTACATGGAGGCGGCCAAGCGGAAATTCAAGGAGCTGCCAAATGTTGCACGCGTTCAACATTTCGCCCTGGGGGTGTCGCCCCTGGAATTGCCGGCGGATCGGCGCGCGGAGCTGATTGAGGCGGTCAAGCAAGCCACGGACGGCCAGACATGGACACAGCTCGGGCTTGAGCTCGGAGTCATCAAGCAGCCCAAGACCGGCTACCAGAAATACCACCCGCGCAAGAATTTGACTGCCGAGGAGCAGGAATCGGCCATCCGCGCGGCCGTCGGCAAGTCGTGGCACGATTTGCTCCGCAGCCTCCAGATGCATGGCATCGACGAGTGCACCTGGGGCTATCTGTCGGATGTCGAGAAAGAAGTCGTCGTCGGCCTGCTTGACGAGGTTTCCAAGACGATCAAGAAGGCGCTGAGGGGGAAGAAATAATGGACTATACAATCCCGGCGGATGAGGTGCCCGAGCTTTGTACGTTGCCCGATGACGTACAGCAGGACGTTCGCCTGGCGCTGCGGGTGCTTTCGCGCATAGACAGCACTGCAAAGGGCGTGCAGGCGCGTATCAGGACCGAGGCAAGAGCCCTGCACGGCAAGCGCGGTTTTAGTGTGGCCAGCATCAACCGCAAGCGCTCTCTATATAAGGATAGCCGGGGCGATTGGCGCGTGCTGGTAGACGGCGCGCGGGCGCCGCAGTTTGCCGGCCCGACGCTGCCGCCGGAGTTTGTGGAGTTCTGGAAAGGCCTGGTCGACGAGAACCACCGCAAGTGCCGGCCGGCCTGGCGCAAGCTGGTGCGCCTCTGGCACGCGGGCGAGCCGGTCCCAGGCTACGGGGCCTGGCCGGAGTGGTTCCTCAAAGCCCACCGCGGCCGGTCGCTGCCGCGCTCCTGCCCGCCGGATCTGCCGCAGGGCTGGAGCTATCGCAACCTGATGCGCTTCAAGCCCGCGACGGCCGAGCGCGCGCTTACGCAGCGCGGAGTGAACGCAGCGCGCCTCGAGCTGCCGACGGTGATCGGCACGCGCGAGGGCTTGAGGTTCATGGAGTGGGTCGTGCTGGACGACTGGCGCAGCGACTTTCGCGTGGTGGATCCGCGCGCGCAGAAGGCGGTGCAGCTCAACGGAATCCTGGCGCTGGACGTAGCCTGCGCGCTGGCAATGCGTTTCGTCGTGCGGCCGGCTGTGCCCCAGGAGGACGGCACGGAGGAGGGCCTCAAGCGGCGCGACGCCAAGGCGGTGATCGCCGGGATCCTGCTGACCTACGGATATCCGCTCGACTACATCTGCAACATTATCGTGGAGCGCGGCACGGCGACGATCTCTCCGGATGACGCCGCGGCGATCGAGGAGGCTACCGGCGGCCAGGTCAAGATCCACTATACATCTATGATCTCCGGCTCGGTCTTCGGCTATGCCGACCGGCCCCTGGGGAACTTCCTGGGCAAGGCGTGGCTGGAGAGCTACTTTAACCTGACCCACAACGAGGCCGCCGACCTGCCCGGCCAGATCGGCGCGCGCTACGACCTGGCGCCGCAGTCCACCGAGATGAAGATGCGCGAGGCTGCCGCCCTGGTAAAGGCGGGTCAATTCCTGCCGCCGGAGGCCCGGCGCGAGCTGGCGTATCCTTTCCTGGACACGAACGAAGCGCGCATTTCCCTGGAGCATATCTTCCGGCGTCTGAACAACCGCGTCGAGCACGAGCTCGAGGGGTTCGAGCGGGTTATGGAGTGGCGCGAGGCCCGGCTGGAACAGTGGCGGCCGGCGCCCGAGGCCCTGGGCATGCCGCGCGAGGTGCAGGACCTGCTGGAGTGGCGCACACGTTCGGAAACGCCCTGGGAGCGCTACGAGCGCATGGCGCGCGAGGCCAGGTTCGAGAAGCTGCATTTTGCCTGCATGCCGCGCATCCTGGAGGAACATAAGCGCGTGTCGATCGATAAGCCCGGCGAGCTGCGCCTGACGATCCGCGGCAAGGCGCGGGTCTACCAGGATCTCGACAACGCCGCGCTGGAGGCCGGCGCAGAATTCCTGGCCTATTACGACGGCGCCGATCCGGACTGGATCCACCTCACCGACGGCCGCGGCAGATACGTGGCCAGCGTGCGCGAGGCAAAGGGCGTGCGCCGCGGCGACCACGAAGCGCTGGCCGAGGCCATCCGCGCCAAGCAGGCGCAGCTCAACCGCACGCTGACCGCCGTAGAAAAGCGCAACGCCCCGCGCCTGGCCGGGCGCCTGCAAGCGATCGAGCACAACCAGCGCCTGCTGGACGAGGCCACCGCCGACGAAGAGGCCATCAATCTTGTGCCGGCCGCCGCCGGCGGGGCCGGAGAAGCGCCGGTATTCGTGCGAGCGATCGACGCCGTTGCCCACGCTCAAGCCGACATTGCCGAGCAGACCCGCCGCACGCGCGAACGCATTGCCGGCACGCGCGGCTCGCTCGACGACGTCCTCGGCCCCGCGCCCGTTGCCGTTGGCGCCGCGGCCGATGACGAAGACGATCTCTCGGAACTGGACCAGATGCTCTAACAACACTGTAGCAGCCGCTTTTTGAGCGGCTCAGAAAGGGGACCGATATGACAGACCAGGCTATCGATCAGACGCTCGAACAGCAGGGCAACACGCCGCGGGCGACGTGGCCCTTCGGCGGCGACCACGTAATGCAGGCCACCGCCAGGATGAAGCCCGCGCATCGCGACGCCGTGCGGTGGTTCTTCTTCCACTGCATCGAACAGGACCTCACGATGGACGACGCCTCGCGCGCCATCCACTACGACCGCACCACGATCTACCGCGTCTGCCGCGGCGAGTATAAGGCGGACCTTGCCAAGGTGGTCGATGCCATCCGCTCCTGGAAGAAGATCTGCGAGCAGCGCGTCGGCATCATCGCAAGCACCTTTGTCGAGACCGCCACCGCCCGGAAGATCTGGAAGGTGTGCGACGCCGCCGTGGCCTATAACTCCATTGCCTTCATCTTCGGCGACTCCCAGATCGGCAAGACCTGGGCACTCGAGGAATACGCCCGCCGACACAACCACGGCCAGACGCGCTATATCCGCATGGCGGCCAGCTCGGGCACGCAGCTTATGATGAAGCTCCTGGCCGAGGCCTGCGGCTTTAGCTCGAGGGGCTGCTTCGAGAACCTGCGCAGCCGGGTGCTCAAAGCGCTCGACGAGAACACTCTGGTGATCGTCGACGAGCTGCACCTGGCGTTCTTCACGTATCACAAGCAGGCGCGGCTTTCCTGCCTGGAGGTCCTGCGCGAGCTGCACGACCGCACGAAGTGCCCGATGGTGCTCTGCGGTACCAATGTCGCCAGCGAAGAAATCAACCGCGGCCCGCAGAAGGAGTATCTTGAACAGCTCCGGCGGCGCGGGGTCTTCAAGCTGCAGCTCCCGAAGTACGCCACGCAGAGCGACCTCAACGCCATTGCAAAGTCCTTCGGCCTTGCCGCGCCTGATGGCGACGCCGCCGAGCTCGTCAAGCAGATCATCCGCGCCAACGGGCTCAAGGCCTATGTCTCGTATCTCCAGGCCGCCAACCGCATGGCCGCCAACACCAAGAAGACAATCTCCTGGAAGCACTTCATCCAGGCTCACGACGTGATCGCAAAACTCAGCGCAGCATAAACGAAAGGAACGGAACCATGGCCAGACGCATCAAGCCCACCAACAAGTACAACGCCGAGACCCGCCAGGACGCCGAGCAGCTTGTCTACCGGCTCGCCGTCCAGCAGGCCCAGGTCAACACACTCACGCTCCAGATGGAGACCCACATCCACGACGTGCGCGAGCGCTTCGCCGCCCGGATCGACGCCGGCCAGGCGGAAATTGACGACCTCGCCCGCGGCCTGGAAGCCTGGGCCGCTGCCAATCCGCAGGAGTTCCCCAGGGACCGCAAGTCGATCGACTTCGTGCACGGCGCGATCGGCTTCCGCACCGGCACTCCCAAGGTCAAGAAAGGCCGGCGCTTTCCCAACCTGGAGGCCGTGGCCGAGGCCATGCGCAAGCTCCCCTGGGCGCGCAAGTACGTCAAGCAGGCCGCCCCCACGGTCAACAAGCCGGCCTTGATTGCCGACCGCGACAAGCTCACCGCCGAGCAGCTCAACACCCTGGGCCTGGCGATCGTCCAGGACGAGAGCTTTTTCGTAGAGCCCAAGTGCGAGGATCTCCAGCAGGGCGTCAGCGTCAGCGACGCCGCGTGAGGCGGCCATGGGATACCCTGACGACAGCGGAATAGCCGAGGCACAACGCTCCCCATGAGCCGCAACGCGATAGCGGCGTCGCGCTCGATGGGGTTGTTGGAACTCTGAATGGAGGTGACCAGTGAAAGACATTAGGAAGACGTTTGCATGGAAGACGCGGCAGATCGGCTGGGCGTGCGAGACCATGAACCGGGCATCGGATGCCATCGGGTGGATTGACCGCCACGCGCCGACTTGGCTGGCCGATCTGCTCTACCACGTCTACTGGAATGTGGACGCCTGGGCGTCGGCCTGGTTTGCGTGCGCGTACCAGGGTAGCCGCGAGGAGATCCACGACGCATGGGAGCACGAGGACGAGGACTGGCTGTCCCCGTTTCAGAGGATGGTGGCCGATGGACGCATACTTCCTTTGTAGTTCCAACGTGAAGGTTGACCGGACATGAACAGCGCGACACACAGGCCAGCCTCCAGCGACAGCGTTCGCCGCGCTGTTCATGGTACGGTCGGACCGCTGGTTGGCGATTGCCGTGACTACCACCTCGGCTATTGCCGGCCCAAGTTCCCCCGTATGTGCCGGAGAATGTTCTTTTTGACTTGCGAGAGACAGCGCGTGCCAGGAACTCCCGCCCAGGAGTCCCGAAGCACGGATGCACGTAGGGCGGCGCGGGAAGGATCACCAGCCGCGCTGTCTCTCCCTATCGCCAACAAGGCAATATTAAAACAAGAGCACTAACGAGCTATGCGGAATTGGCGTAAATGGCGGGAGGGTGAAAAGCTGCGCAGCCAACGGGCCAGCTATGCGGCACAGTGCCGCTGGGCGCGGCATCACGCGGATGCGCCCAAAAGGGATGCGCGTAGAATCGTGATTGAAATCCGCGATACCCATCGGCCAACACAATTGATACGCGCCGAGCAATGCGAAACCACCGATGGCCGCTGGAGCAGGTGGAGAATTGCGGGTTGCGGTTGCAGACCCGTCGCAGCGACGGGGCTGGCGCGGTTGATTGCGGAGGCCGTAAAATGAGGATTCTTTACCGCACAACCGGCCGGGCCGCGGAGTATGCGCCGTATAGCGCCAACCTTTATACGACGTGCCCTTATGCCTGCGACTACTGCTATGTGCCGAGCACTCCGCCCTTTCGAACAAAGGGTCTGACCGCCGCCGACTTCCACGCGCCCCCGCGCCTCAAACCCGGCGCGATCGCGCAGCTTCGCAAGGAGCTCAGGCGCCACTGGCCGTGCACGGGCCACGTGCTCTTTTCTTTCGGCTGCGACCCATACGCCGCCGGCCCGGACGGCAAGCGCCCGCTTGCCACGCGCGAGGCTCTCTTCGAGTGCGGCCTGGCCGGCGCCAAGGTGGCCATGCTTACCAAGGGCGGGCTGCAGGCCAAGCTGGACTTCGACCTCTATCAGTACGACTGGTGGTTCGGCGAGACGGTCGTGTTTGTGGACGACGACAAGATGTCGTACCCCGACTGTGCCAACTGCCCGAAAAACGACGGCGTGTGCCTGGGCGATGACAATTGCCCGATGGGCGGATGGGAGCCCTACGCCGCGAGCTTTGCCGATCGTGAGGCCGCCTTGCAGATCGCCCGCGACAATGGCATCCACACCTGGGTCAGTCTCGAGCCGGTTGTCTATACGTCTCAGGCCCTGGAGGTAATCGACCGCCTGCTGCCCTGGGTGGACCACTGGAAGATCGGCAAGCTCAACGCCCGCAAGCCCGAACATAAGCGGATAGAACAGTCCCAGGACTGGCCGAAGTTCCTGGCCGATGCGCGCAAGCTTCTTTCCTCTTATATAGAGGACGGCGATCCCGGCGAATTTCGCCCCAACACCTACTACGTCAAACAGAGCCTCTTGAAAGCCGCGTAACAAGCATGACCGACCGCGAGACAGAAGCCGCCCTGGCCGATCTTGGCCGCCTGCTGCTGCGGGCGGTCGGCCCGGAGCACGGTGTGACGATCGACGAGATCACCCGCCGGCTTTCTCTCTCCGACCGCCGTGCGACCGAGCAGCTCATTCAGTTTAACCTGCGCCGGCTGCCGTGTCTGGTCGTGGCCGACTCCCATGGCTACTACCGCCCGACCTGCGCCGGCCAGATCAACGCCTATATCGGCAACCTCCGCAAGCGGCACCAGCCGCTGGTGCTGCGCGAGGAAGTCACCGTGCTCAAAGCCCGCGCGGAAAACTGGCCGAGGGAAGGCGACCTTTTCGTCGATCCCCCGTCAAAACAGGTGGAGCTTTTCGCATGAAGCACGCCCAGGCAATCAAGCTGATCGCCGACCGCCTGGCAATGAACGCGCAGAATCTTGCCAATTACGCCGGCGCGCCGGAACCCTACGAGGGTTACCTGGACGAGCTCAAAGCACACGATGCCTCACTGCGCGAGAGCCTGGCATTTCTGCGAACCGACAACACCGCGCCGGCGCCGGAGGATCCGCATGCTGACTAAAGCTCAACAGGCTCAATTCCGCCCCCTGGTCAAGCGCGCCTGGCTGGCGCAGTGCGGCCTTTCGGGTACTCCCCCCAACAGCCGCCACGCGCAGGACGCCTGGTACCGGGAGCAGCTCTGGGCCGCCTGCCGGCTCCGGACCACCAAGAACGCCACACAAGCCAACTATAAGGCGCTGATCGCGCGCTTTACTATGTTGAGCGAGGCCGGGGACGTTGTCGCGATCTCGGGCCTTACAGAGGCCCAGAACGCGGTGTTTTGCACCCTCGTGGAAAAAGCCTGGCGCGCCGTCTGCAGGCGCAATGCAAGCACGCTGCAATTCCACGCCTGGCTCGACCGCGAGCTGCAAAGCTGCGGGGTCCACGGCCGCTACGTCCGCGACCACGTCCAGGCCTTCGACGAGATCATGAGCCACTTTGCCGTCACTGCCGGCGACCTGTTCTGGATGGAGCGCACGGCCGAGGCGTCCGAGCGCCGCATGCGTTACCAGCTCCGCATCAAAATGGACGAGATTGCCGAGCTCGAGGGCCGCCCCGTGGATTGGGAATACTGCCGGGCGATCTATACGCACATGCACCTGCCGCTGTCGATCGAGGAAGCCGACGCCCGCTGGCTCTGGAAGGTCTACCAGGCCCTCGACACCCACGCCCGCCGCCTGCATAGAAAGGAACCGCAACCATGCCGCTGAAGACCGCCATCTGCATCGGCACCAACGGTGACGGCGTGC
>Ga0180438_10003702_pt1 | contig 22821 bp, 15 predicted proteins | sample SS_ome_12_FD_132455 | JGI IMG/M metagenome (GOLD analysis project Ga0180438, IMG submission 132455) | Hypersaline lake sediment archaeal communities from the Salton Sea, California, USA - SS_3_D_2 metaG | ecosystem: Environmental > Aquatic > Non-marine Saline and Alkaline > Hypersaline >...
CTCCAATCGCTACTATCCGGTTGTTTATTTATTGCACGGCTACACCGACAATGATATGGGGTGGATTCAATTCGGAGAAGCCCATTTGCTCGCCGATGAGGCGATTGCCACGCAGCAAATCCCACCAATGATTCTGGCCATGCCTGACGGCGGAGTCACCTGGTACATTAACAATTATGATAATTCAGTGCGATATGAAGATTTTTTTATTCAAGAATTTATTCCTCATATCGAATCGAATTACCGAATTCGGGGGGAAAAACGTTATCGCGGCGTCGCCGGCCTTTCAATGGGAGGATTTGGGACGTTGATTTACGTGCTGCACCATCCGGACCTGTTTGCAGCCGGTGCTGCTTTTAGTGCGGCTATTTACACGGATGAGGAATTCATAAGTCGGAGCGAAGAGCGCTGGGCCCGCACCGAGAGCGTGGTTTATGGGCCGGGTTTAAAAGGCAAAGCCCGCCTCACCGAGCATTTTAAAGCCCATAATCCAATCCATATTGTGAAAAATTCTGATCGGGAGAAAATAAGAAGTGTGCGGATTTATCTGGACTGCGGGGATGATGATTTCTTATACAAGGGCAATTCGACCTTCCACATTCTGCTCCGTGACCTGGAGATCCCGCATGAATATCGGGTTCGTGACGGCGGTCATCGCTGGTCGTATTGGCGCAGTGGCTTGATTGATGGGCTGAAATTTATTGGGACCAGTTTTCATCAGCCATAAAATGGGGTATCGTATAAATTTTATTTGATCGAAATCTGGCCATTACGGCTATTTATTCGGATTTATTTCGATCAGTAGCTAAATTCTCCGAGATTCAATTTTTCATCGTAGAGTTTTTATATTTCGTTCTGCTGATGATTTTTATTAAATTTTTCTTAAAAGATAAATGTTTAATTTTTAAGTGAGATACTCATCATAAGAAAAAGACACAATATTCATTAATCTGATGAAAACTTGTTGACGACAATTTTACATAAACTGGCATGATAATTGTTGTGCCCCAAAAATAGAAAAAATTAGCAATAAATTGTTTAAATTTATAACACTTTGGGGTGGGTTGTTTCCCAGACCACAATTACAATTGGCTAAGCGCTCGAATGGGGAGTGATTTTGTCCAGGCCAGATTCAGGGAGAGAGAATCAATAAAATTTGTTTATTTAGTCGGTCCAATTTAGAAAATCGCCCACCTGAAAATACCTTTCAGAGATAAAAAAATGCTTGCAGATGAGAAAAAAACTTCGCTCGTGCACAAACTAATCGGATTATATGGACACCTTATCTCCAAAAAAAGCGCCGTTTCGCCTGGTGGGGTGGAATATAATCCAATAATTTTTAATGATTCAATTAGTTTATCCATCGAACTTAGAAATAAAATTGAAGCGATTGAGAGTGAGTCGGAGGTGCGGCAAGACCTTTATCATTTAAAGCAGCAAATTAATTCAATTACAAAGGATGCGAATCAATCGATTCTGGAAATATATGCCATTTTACAACGAATTGAGCAGGTGCTCAATCAATATTCCAGGGAGTTGAAAAACAGTGAACGACACGACCCTAAGCAGCCAATTCAACAGAAAACGCTGGGGAGTGGAGAGTTGTCGCTAAGAGGAAAATTGGCGCAGGTTAACCAATTTAAGAAGGAAATCAATAAATATCGGCGGGCGCTGCTTTCGAAGCAACGTAATTTAAAGAAAATACTTCTGTAATTAATCGTGAAAAAAGGAACCAAAGCACCTGCCACGAACCGGTTCGTCGTCGCCTCCCCCAGCTAAATCCCCCCCCATTTACATCTCACTCATCATGACCGCTAACGTTTTGGTGGCTTCAAAATTTTCGAAAATAATCCGAATGGTGGCTAGAATCGGAATCGAAAGTAACATCCCAATGCTTCCCCACAACCATCCCCAAAACATGACCGAGATCAAAACAATCAGCGGACTTAAATTCAACCGTCGGCCGGCAATTTGTGGTTCAAGAATACTACCCATTACATTTTGGATGACAATCAGGGCAATCATCAGCCACACCGCAGTCCAGGCCGAATCATATTGTAAAAAGGCAAATAAAACCGGTAGCACCGTCGCGATAATAGAGCCGATGTAAGGAATGAAATTAAGAATAAAAACCAGAAATCCAAAAAAGGCATAAAAATCAAGTTGAAAGAATGCCATAATTGCCGTCGCCAGCACGGCCGTCCCCAGACTTATGAATAGCTTAATCAGAATATATTTTCGAACGCTGGCACTTACATTCTGAATAATTTTTAGAATCGAATTCGCTTTTTCATTCCCGTAGGCTTTGATAATTCGTGTTTGAAAGAGATGCGTTTCGGCAATAAGAAAAAGCATAAAAAAAGCCACAATGGTTGAATTGCCCAGTAAATCAAAAAAAGAACCCAGTGAACGGCTGAAAAACGCCGACAGTGACCCCGTAGGCAGCCATTTCAAAAACGAAAAATCACGTAATTTAAATGCAGAGGTACTATCAATAATTCCGAATCGCTTTAGCATTCCGCCAAACAGAGTATTCAGTTTGTTCTCATAAGCCAGTGAATTTTTGGTAAAGCCCTCCAGGTTCGCATAGACCAGCACACCCAGAAAGTAAAGACATAAAAAAACGATCAAAATCATAATCAGGTAGCACAGGGCCCGAGGAATCTTTTTGCTGGAGAGGAATGACACCCCTGGTTCTAAAATATTAACCAAAAATACGGCAATCAAAAAGGGCTTTAAAATTGATGCCAGTTGTTTTAAAATAATGCTAATCAGAACAATGCTCAATAAAATGGCCGCAAAAAGAAGAAGCCGTTTTTGATTGGCGCTAAATAATGGTGTGGTCGTCGTTGGAATCATAGTAATCTACCATTTACTGGTTTCAAATACAATTTAAGGGTTTTCAATCAAATAATTAAAGTTATGTTGTAATTATTCAGGTATCTTGCCACAGAGAGCGTTACCTAACCCCACCCAAACCCTCTCCGTCGGCGGACGGAGAGGACTGGGGAGGGGGGTTGTATGGATTTATTCCCCCGTTTTTTACTGAAATTCTTTTCATAAATATTCTGTGTGCTCTTTGTGGCTGAATAGTTACGTTATGTTTTTTATTTCACTCCCAAAGCCTAAAATCGCTCAGGAATGATATTGTGAAGTCCCAGCAATAGTTAATATTTCCCCAAAATAAATCCGATGATAATCGCTTTGTGAATAATTATTTTCAATCGAAGCGTCCAGAAAACGAACGGGTTCAAAATCGTCCCAATAAATTTTACGACATTCGAGGATTAATTCGGCTTCGGCATAAGCCGGTGCCGTAACTTGAGTGGCAGGAATTGGTGTCAGGCCGGACGCGCCAATTTTATCGCCATCCCGGCCGGACCTGGAACCCAGCAAGGTTAATGCCTGGCGATAAGCTTTCGGGAAGGCGCACAAAGTAAAAGTGTCATATTCATTCATAAATTGATAGGTATATCGGGTGGGACGCACAACGACCTGGACGAACGGCTTACTCCACATCACGCCAATACTACCCCAGGCGACGGTCATTGAATTAAAATGCTTACGGGCAAAATTACCGGCGGTTAATAAAAACCATTGGTTATCCCACTGCTGAACCGGTCGTAGATTAAAATGAGTGAAATCAATTGATTTTAATTCCATGAAATTCTCCTTCGTTAAAATTCTAAACAGAATGTCGATTCAAAGAAACGGCCTAAAAGTACGGTTCAAATCGATTTTAAATTCGGTTTTGTTTACCAATTCAAAATCGCCGCTGTGAATATTAAATTTATATGCTGTTTGCCAGCGTTCATAATTTTTCAGCACCACCCGAATCGCCTCCAGAATGTATTCAATCTCCTTAGATGTCATTATTGGGTGTAGGGACACTCTGACCCAACCCGGTTTTTGACTTAAGTCGCCCAGCTCAATTAAATTGGTTATTCGTTTTGATTCATCATAATTTATGTGAAATAAAATATGTCCGTAAGTACCGGCGCAGGAACAACCACCGCGCGTTTGAATTCCAAATTGATCATTTAAAAGGCGAACCATCAAATTATGATGAAGTTTGGGGGAATGGAATGAAATATAACCCACCCGGTTTTTAGACTCGCCTTCAAGGATTGAGATTAAATCCAATTTTGAAAGTTCATCCATAAACCACGTTGTTAAATGATGCTCTCGCTCCAGAAGTTTCTCGGTTCCCATTTCTTCCTTTAATAAAATCGCCAGGGCGGCTTTTATTCCCTGGAGAAAACCAGGCGTGCCGCCATCTTCGCGAACTTCGATGTTTTCAAAAAATCGATGCCCGCCCCAGGGATTCGTCCAGGTAACCGTTCCGCCACCGGGTTGGTCGGGAACCGGATTATTGTAGAGGGCTTTGTTGAAAACAATGACCCCCGAAGCTCCGGGACCTCCCAGGAACTTGTGTGGTGAAAAAAAGATGGCGTCAAGCTGCTGTTGCGGATTCGGCGGATGCATATTAATTTCAACATAAGGCGCGGAGGCAGAAAAATCAATAAAGCAGTAACCACCAAAAGCGTGGACCAATTCAGCCATTTCATAAAAAGGTGTTAACAGGCCGGTAACGTTGGAGCAGGCCGTGAAGGCGCCGATAATCAATTTTCGCTGGCGATTGGATTTAAGCATATCCTGTAAATGATTCAGGTCAGGCAACCCGTTTTCATCACGCCGAATGATTAATACATCACAAAGACACTCAAGCCAGGTTATTTGATTCGAATGATGTTCCATGTGGGTAATAATCACCAGGGGGCGGTCATTCCCCGCCGGAGCAATCATTTGCTTATATTTAGTGGGCACCCGCAATCCCAATATTCGTTGGAACTTATTGACCACCGCCGTCATACCAAAGCCGGCAAATAACAACTGGTCCGCGGCGGAGGCGTTGACGTGTTTTTTAATGATCTCGTGGGCCTGCAAATAGGCATTCGTCATCACCTTACCGGTGAGGGTGGTTTCGGTGTGGGTGTTTGCCACGTACGGCCCTAATTCATTGATAATATAATTCTCAATCGGTCGGTAAAGCCGCCCACTGGCCGCCCAGTCAGCGTAAACAATTGGCTTTTTTCCGGCTTCAAAAGGATGCTCGAAATCAATGCCAATAATATGCTGACGAAATTTTTGAAAATAGTCCTCCAGGGAATTCATATCCACCTCAAAGATAATGTTGGTTAGTGATTTTTATTTATTCAATATATTATGTAAAATAAAAATATTCATGTCAAGTTTTTTGTTTTTTATTAGTAATCTTTTCTCTAATAGCAGGTACTTTTTGGATATTGTCGCTTTGGGTAAAAATAACGTTTCAGATTGGTATAAAATGAAATCCTAAAAAAGCTCTGATTCTAAATAGCGCTTGACTTCTGAAATTTTTTTTGATATTTTAATTTAACTTGAATGTGTTTCCCGATTGATTTTCACTTTTGACATTTATCCTGGTATTACAACGTTAAGTTAAATCAACGAAGAATCTTAAAACGCAGAGAGGCGCAGAGGCCGCCGAGGCCGCTGAAGCTACCGAGGTTCGCAGAGAGATTCTTTAAGAATGTCAAGTATTTAGGCAGTGGAATTTATATCTTGACGATATATATTGAAAACGAATCGTTTCATTGGACATAAGAATTTTTCTCTGTGACCTCGGCGCCTCTGCGTTAGAATGAATTTATCAATATCAACTTAACATTATAGTACTGGACATGACCAATTATTTTTTCTTACGCCCCACCGGAATAAGTAACACGAAGCAGAAACCACTCACTAAAAATTAAACTTTATTAATTTGACCGATCCCCCCTGATATTCATAAGCTATTGATTATTATTATTTCCGGGGATTTTCAGTTGGTATAATTTGATTAATTTAGCATTTTATTCGATCATTATTTCTTGTATTTCTTGATTTAAATAGTTATCTTTTTCAAACCGGCGATTATGTGTTCAATTAATCTAAATTAATCAAAAATTTTAATTTATTATATAAAGTGTTATATTTATAAGGAGAACAAAATGATCGATCAAATGGCGAACCTTAACCTATCATTTCTGATTGAGCTCACGAAAGACGGCAACAACTCGACCACCCAATTCGACAACCTGATTCAGTTTCTGATTCAAGAAAAATGCACGTTTAAAGATAAACCCATGCCAACCTTACTCAAGCCTAATTTTATTTCCCCCCGACAAAGTCGTAGACTGCAATATACCGTCGAAAAAATTAGCAGTGCTCTGAATAAATTAATTGCCCTTTATTTAGAGAACGAGGAGGTTCGGCAAATAATGAAGTTTAGTGAAATAGAAAACGACTTATTTTTTATAAACCCGGGCTATAATACCCCGCTGGTAATTGCCCGTCTGGACGCGTTTATGAATGATTATGAAGTTAAATTTTTAGAATTTAATTGCGATTCTCCGGCCGGTACTTCTTACTCAGACATCCTTGAAAATGGCTTTAAAGCGCTTTTAAATAAATATGAATTTTTGAGCCAATGGCGGATTGATTATACCAATCGCCAGGAACGCTTTTGGGAAGCGTTAAAAACCTGTTACCGCGAGTTTCGGGAAAATCACCCTTCCTTCCCGATAACACCCACCATTGCTATTGTTGATTGGGACGATGTTTCCACCGCCTCGGAATTTGAGTTACTGAAAAATTTCTTCGAAGCCAAGGGCTACCACACCATCATTTGCAGTCCACAAAGCTTTAAAATTGATGGCGCCACCCTGGTCGTAAACGATGAGCCGGTTCATTTAATTTATCGGCGAGTGATTACGCGTGAATTAATTCAGAAAATAGATGAAGTTCAGGATTTCGTGCAGGGCATCAAACAAGGCCTGGCTTGTGCCTGCAATCCTTTCCGCTCGTATATCGTGGGCAATAAAAAGATATTAGCAATTCTGACCGATCCGCGCTTTCAAACGATTTATGATCGGGACGAACTGGATGTCATTCAACGATCAATCCCCTGGACAAAGGTACTCGCCAACGCGAAAGCCAAATATCAGGGATTTACGGTTGATTTACCAGCCTTTGTCTCGGATAATAAAGAAAAATTGGTGCTCAAACCGGCTTCTTCCTACGGTGGTAAGGATGTTTTTCTCGGCCGCGAAACCGATCAAGCCACCTGGGACAAAATCATTCAGGAAAATATTGAAAATGAAGAGTGGGTGGTTCAGGAATACGTTTCAATCCCGGAAGAAATATTTCCTGAAATTGGGAGTACGGTAAGTTTGCGTTTGAAAAAAGTGAATATCAATCCATTCGCATTTCTGGGAAAATACGGTGGCACTATTTCACGGGTTTCTGACAAATCAATCATCAACGTCAGTGCCGGTGGCGGACTGGTGCCAACCATGTGTGTGGTCCGAAAAAGAGATCTGGACTAAATTTAGAACGTTCTTTAATCCTACCGCTTTAATGTAGCTTATCAAAAATCTGGGGGAAGGCCTTCAAGGTTTTCAAGTCCGAAACCAGGAAACGTCGAGACTCACAAAGATTTTTTTAGAAAATCTTGAAGGTCTGAAACCCTCCCTAAAAAATTAAGTAGAAACGCTTTGGTTGAAATAAAACTGAAAATCAGGAACATCATTATGAATCAAGCCCCGATTCTTTCTTTGCAGGAAATTGAAAAACGTTTGAATAAACAGGAGCTCCCTTTTTCTGGCGTGACAGAACTTGGATCGGCTTATTTTAATTTTATTGAACCATCCTTTTACGCGGCCACCGCGATTCATGCCGGACACCGGATTCGGAATGAATTGCACAGTGCCTTAAAAATCAGTGCGCCGGATCGCTTGCGCGAAGAAGATCCCCACACTGAACGCTTTTTGCGCGACTTTCCGCTCCAAATCATTGCCAATGATTCACGGTTTGAATATGACATAAATCGTGCGGATTATCGAGCAATTTATACCACACCGGAAATGGCCTGGGGATTGGACGTCTGGAATCGCACGCTGACGGCTGAAGAAATGAATTTATCGTTAAAAAAGCATAAGGAATTTCACCAACTCCTGGATCTGTTAACGGATTATCTGATTCGTCAAAATGAGTTTGGGATTATTTTTGACCTCCACTCCTACAATTATCAGCGTGAAGCGCGTTTACCCTGGTTTAAAGATCCGAAGCCAGCCATTAATATTGGCACCGAGGCAGTTAATCGAAATCGGTTCGGAAAAATCCTTGATGATTTGATGGACCGGCTAAAAAACATTTCAATTAATGGCCATGCGATTCCCGTGGCTGAAAATGAAGTTTTTAAAGGCGGTTATCTGGTACGAAGAATCAGTGCCAGAAATTTTAATCAGGTGCTGACATTGGCGATTGAGTTCAAAAAAATTTTTATGGACGAATGGTCGGGTGAAGTTAACCAGGCCGTTCTTGAAGACTTTATCAATCAATTTTGCAAAGTTGTTAAAGAATTCATACGAAATATTGAAAAAGAAGGTCTTCCCTGAATCAGTCAACCGGAAGTCGTTTGTAAGCACATCATGCCAAGCAATCTCCAATCAGGGAGACCGCCGGGAGGATAAATGGCAAATATATTCGATTTCAGAGGAATCGTCGTTCCGATTATTACTCCGTTGCATGAAGATGAAACGGTGGATAGGCTTTCCTTTCAAAAATGTATTAACCACGTCATTGCCGGTGGCGTGCACGGTCTGTTTGTAAATAGTACTACCGGTGAAGCCACGTCACTTCTCGATTCAGAACGAGAAAAGGTCATTCAAAGTGCTCTGCAGACGGTGCAACAGAAAGTACCCCTGTTAGTCGGCATTAGCGATACCAGCACTCGCCGCGTGATGCAGCACCTTGAAATCACCAATAGCCTGCCAATTGATGCCGTGGTGCTCCACCCCTTTTTTTTCTATCCGCTGAACACACCGAATGAGCTGGTACGTTTTTTTAATACGGTTGCTTCTCATTCCAGGCATCCGCTGCTGCTGTATAATATTCCGGGGACCACCAAAATCGCCATCTCGCTGGAGGTTGTCCGCCAGCTTATGAAAAATGAGAATATTATTGGTATTAAGGATAGCTCGGTTGATTTTTTAAATCTGATTGGATTGATTGAATTAAAGCAAATACGTCCGGATTTTAAAATTTTCATCGGGAAATCCCACCTCTGGACAAGTGGCATTCTGGAAGGAGCCGACGGCGGTCTGGATGGTCTTTCCAATCTGGTGCCGGGGCTTTGTGTTCAACTTTATAATTTAATCAGCGAACAGAAAACTGTCGAAGCGTACGCACTTCAAAAAAGGTTGAACGAAATCTGGAAGATTTATGAGGGCCAATCCCAGATTTCGGCGCTTAAAACAGCGTTGAATTGGATGAAGCTGTGCCCGGCGGTGGTAGCCCATCCGACCGTATCGGTAACCGAGGAGGAAAAAGTAAAAATCAAGCAGATTCTGTTAGCGCATCAATTGATTTAGAACCTGTCACCGATTTTACCTAAACGCAGAACCCAAACCCCGGTTGCCCTCTACGTCAGCTGACGGAGAGGGTAGCGGGTGGTGGAGTGGTTTTATTGTTTTTTGAATAATTTATTGACACCCGGTATCCTCGCTGTACTCGGACAACCGGGGTTTGTAAGTGTTTTCGTTCAGCCATTACCTATTCGTTTGAAAGCGCATTGATGCTCTGGGATGAATCATTCGATTGCTTCATTGGTTTTAAAATAATCGTCGCTAAGGGTGGCAGATTCAGGTTAAGGGAATAATTTAGGCCGTGCCAGGGGATATCATCACTCCAAAGTCCGCCAAAATTACCTTTGTTACTTCCCCAATAAATCTCCGAATCAGAATTAAGAATTTCCTGATAAAAAGCCTTGCGTTCTACACCAATCCGGTAATTCTCTCGATAAACCGGTGTAAAATTACAGACGAACACGAGACAATCGTTCTCGGCATTTTTGCCTTTGCGCATAAAGGCGATGACACTACTATCCGCATCCATGAAATCAATCCACTGAAAACCCGAATAATCGAAATCAATCTCCCAAAGCGCCGGTTCATTTTTATAAAGTTGATTGAGGTCTTTTAAAAAGGCGTGCAATTTTTGATGCGGTTCATATTGCAATAAGTGCCAATCCAGGCTCTTACTTACATCCCATTCATCCCACTGGCCAAATTCCGTTCCCATGAACAGGAGCTTTTTGCCCGGGTGCCCAAACATGAATCCAAGTAAGGCGCGAATATTGGCAAATTTTTGCCATAAGTCACCCGGCATTTTATCTAATAAAGAACGTTTCCCGTGAACCACCTCGTCGTGTGAGAGGACGAGGACAAAGTTTTCATGAAATGCATAAAGGAAGGCAAAGGTAATCATATTGTGATGATACTTTCGGTGCACCGGGTCTTTTGAAAAGTAAGTCAGAAAATCATTCATCCAGCCCATGTTCCATTTAAAATTAAAACCCAATCCTCCTAAATAAGTTGGTTTGGTAACACCAGGCCAGGCCGTTGACTCTTCTGCCACCGAAAGCGCGCCGGGATAATAGCTAAAAATCAGTTCGTTCAGCCGTTTCAGAAAATCGATCGCTTCCAGATTTTCTCGGCCGCCATATTGATTGGGAATCCATTGCCCTTCTTCGCGGGAATAATCCAGATAAATCATTGAGGCGACGGCATCCACCCGGATACCATCGACATGATATTTTTCAAACCAGAACAGGGCATTTGCCATTAAAAAATTACGCACCTCATTCCGACCATAGTTAAAAATTTTAGTCCCCCAATCCTGATGCTCCCCCTTGCGGGGATCGGCATGTTCGTATAAAAATGAGCCATCAAAATGAGCCAGACCATGCCCATCTTTGGGAAAATGAGCGGGTACCCAGTCAATAATGACCCCAATATTGTGCTGATGACATTGATCGATTAAATACATCAAATCTTCAGGCGCGCCATAACGCGAAGTGGCAGCAAAATAACCAACTGTTTGATACCCCCAGGAAGCATCTAGCGGATGCTCAGAAACAGGCAGCAGTTCGATATGTGTATATCCCATTTCGGAAACGTATTTAACAAGTTCTTCGGCCAGCTCTCGATAATTTAAAAATCGACTATCTTCTTCAACCTTCCGCCGCCACGAACCGAGGTGTACTTCATAGATTGAAATGGGTTGCCCCAGCGGGTCAGTCTGACGTCTTCGCTCCAGATATTCTGCATCATTCCATTGATATTGATTGAGATCAACCACAATTGAGGCTGTCTTAGGACGCACTTCACTGTAGAAACCGTACGGGTCCGTTTTCTCTAGAATATGACCAAGGTGATTTTTAATTTCATATTTATAAATCGTACCAGTTTCAATATCAGGAACAAATAATTCCCAGATTCCTGATTGTCCCAACACGCGCATTTGATGAGCACCACCGTGCCACCCATTGAAATTCCCTATCACACTCACATTACGGGCATTCGGTGCCCACACGGCAAAATGAATCCCTTTGACCCCATTTTTTACCTGGGGATGCGCTCCCAACTTTTCATAAATTTTGTGGTGATCGCCGTGGGAAAAAAGATACATATCATAATCAGAGATGGTCGGCAAAAAGAAATAGGGATCATGAATCACCCGCTGATGACGACTCGTGCTAATAACTTTAAACTGATACATAAACAATTCTTTACTATCTTCGATGACCAGTTCAAAGAAATGCGCGTTATGTACCGCCGGCATTTGATATTCTTTTGTATGCGTTTTATCGATCAAATAGACTTCAGTTGAGTCAGGAATAAACGCCCGAATAATCCATTTCTTCCGGCCATCAATCTCGATTTCATGCGGTCCGAGTATTTGAAACGGATCATAATGCTCATTCCGAATAATTTTTTCCACCATTTCTTTCGTGACAATTGGCGCCATAGTAATCCCTTTTATTTAGTAAAAATCAGAATCCTGTTGAAATGATTTTCAACATTATAAATAAGATAATCCGATGAGATTCGGTTTATACCGATAAACATATTACTTTTACATGAAAGAATCAAGTACCAAATTATATTTTTTTAACATTTATATGGCAATCGTTACTTCCGATTCGAGTACCGATTGATTGCGATTTCTACTTCCGGTAAGGACTATTATTTAATTACCCACTCGCGGTTTTTCACCAAATCCTTTTTATGAATCATTTTTGTTCTGGTAACATCTAAAACATAAAGATGGGAAGCGTGATGCGTAAATTGTGACATGTAAGAATAATCATGAATTACGCTTTACGTTTTACTCATCACGTTTTATAAAAAGTAAAAAAGATATAAACACAATTTATACGCAACTTCTCAGATTAAACGGAGGCTAACATCATGTATCGATTCGCGCTTGGATTATTTTTATTGATTTCAATTTTCGTTTGGAATTGTTCATCTGAAGCCGATATTAATGAAAAACCAAAACAGGATTCTGACACCTCTACTCAAGCAAAAGCTAATCAGCAAGTAGTATGGTACAACTTTGATGAGGGTCTGGCCAAGGCAAAACAGGAAAACAAAGCCGTGCTCATTGATTTTTTCACCGATTGGTGTCACTGGTGCAAGGTAATGGATGAAAAGACTTTCAAAGATGCCAAAGTTGCCGAAAAATTGAATAATCGTTTTATTACCATTCGATTGGATGCTGAAGATAACACCAAAAAGGTCACCTATAAAAGTCAGACTTTTACCAATCTTGAGCTCACCCGTGCTTTTCAGGTTAGGGGTTTTCCCTCTCTGGGCTTCCTGACGGCACAAGCAGATTTAATAACCGTTATACCTGGTTTCATTCCGCCGGAGACATTCATTAATATTTTGGGATATATTGATGAAGAATGTTATAAAAAGCAGATTTCTTTCGAGGAATATTTAAAGAAGAAAGGCGAATGTAAATAAATCTTTTTTCACGAGCGGAAAGCATCGAAGTTAAAAATTAATTTTCATTAATAGGATATCTGAAAGTCAAATAGCTCTGGATGATTTCGAAATAATCATCAGCAAAAATTTGAATATATTGGCCGTTTGTTCCGGCTAGCTGGAATCGCAGGCCAACGACAACGGTTTTCGGTTGGTCAGTATCATTTTTGAATATTTCAATTTCTCTCGCATTCAATGGGAAAAAGAGGGTATCTTTCACCGCACGAATGGTTTTCCCCTCACTCGTCGCTAACACAGAACGAATAGCGGCACTTTTTTCAACAACACAGGTACTGTCACTAAAAATCCGTGAAACGACGGTGTCTATTTTTAAAATAGCATTGATGGCCAGTGGCAATTTATTCGCGGTGACTGACCAGAATTTTCCATCCAGAATTTTATTTGTTAAATCACTATTGAGTTCATAATCCACGCCGGACATTTTCGGTTGATTCCAGTCCGGCGGATTAATCTGCAAGTAAGTCGTATCAAAATTAATAATCGTATCTTCAAGCGCAAATTCAAAGGGGGCTTTTAGTGAATACTTACCGTAAATGTAATCATTTTTAGTAGCTTGTCCCACAGTTCCGAATTGGCCAATAAAGCCATGTCCACTCACCTCAATTTCTTCAGGAATGATGTTGATCAGGCGATCCAATTGTTCATCTTTAAAATGAAAACGGGTAACATTTTCCTGGGAATCGAATTGGTCTTCAATCATAATCGCGGGTTCTACGACCTTCTGTCGAAACTCAAATTTTTCCTCCTTTCCCGATTGCCGCCGTCCCAGAAAGGAGAGGTTCAATTCAATCGGAAATGCAATTTTATTATAAATATCTAATTGGGCTTCAGTATTTCTAAATTTCAGATCAGGGATTTCATAATCTAAATCAACTTCCTGAGCCGAAGAATCCAGCTCTACTTTCAGTCGATTGACAATTCCCCGAACATATTCTAATTTTACGTTATCTAAAGTGGCCGTGACGATTAAAGAATCTTTGAAAGATACCGTGGCCATTTCTTTACCGGTGCTATCGGTCAAACCGTCGGCTTTTATTTTTATTTTCGGATTTAGGGTCCCTTCGCTCAGATCGGCTTTTAAATACCAGCCATCCAGATTTTTTTGGGTCGAGACGGAATCATTTTTCGGTACATATAAAGGAAAGCCCAAGGGATTGTTTCGCTGGTCAAAAAAATGCTCTACTGTCACCCAGAATGAGGTATTAAGATTCCAATAGCTTTTAACCGCCAGTTTCAATTGAGCCGTAATGAACCGCGCTTCATTCATAATAATCTGATTTTCTTCATCATTTAACTTCAGCCAATCTGATTTCCTGACTTCCAGTTGGGACAAACGGGCCGTGGCGTTCTTTGCCAGTATTTCAGTCAAATTTAAATTAATCATAAGGCGCTGTTGTGCAACCAGAATTGGCACCGTTTCGCCACTACTACCAGGAGAATCTCCCCGAATCTCAATATACAATCGATTGGTAATTGTATGTCCGGACAAATCAACCTGCTTCTTGATAGTTTCTCCTGGTTGAATAGAAAATTCATAATCAATCATCGTAATGTCAATTTCAACATTTGAATTTCCCTGATAGTCTTTAAGTGTGGCTTGCAGGGGCAGTCCCAGCGGTACGGGTAAGTCATTTGTCAAGGAAAGCGTGGCCCACCCCGAATCGATTTCAACAAATAAAAAATTTTCAAAATTTTGTGCACTTGCTTTACCAGAGGATACATTAAATTTAAAGGAAGGAATGGTAACTTTTTGGCCGTTAAAATTGTTGGCTGCCGGCCAGAAGGATTGAAAAGTTAAAGAGGAGTCATCAAACGAATTCGAAGCGCTTATTTTAAAAAGGCCAAAATCGAACTTATCCTCATCTGTCAGGGATTCATCATATTTCAACAGATCGATGACGTTCACCGTGTCCAAATCACCTTCCAACAAGAAACCAAATCGATTGTTTTCATCGGCGAACAGGTTATCATTTTCTTCGGCCAGTTGGCGCATCTCATATTTTTTGGCCGTAATCGGAATGGAAAGCTCAGAGTCAAAACGGGGCGTCTTCGGATTCTCAATTGAACAGCGGATTAAACCGATAAACAGAATCAGAGCATTAAAGAAAATTATTCTTCGCATTAATTGTGGCATTTTATTCCCCTTTAATTAATTTAAAATAAAATAATACTAATCGTAATGTATAAAAATAACATCAAAATGTCAAGTGTATTGTTGCTTGTAAAGGAGGATGAGAAAAATGAGTGAGTCATTTTGTGGGAAGCATTCTCGACAGTTTAAGGGGAGAGATAAAATAACTTTCTCATACTAAAACAGGCAGGTGTTATTTTTATTTGATATCTATTTCAAATGAGAAAGTTATTTAATCTCACCTCCTAATTGATACCCGCGCAGTAGAGAAATAAAAAGGCAGTTACCACAAAAGATAACTGCCTTTTTTAGGGTGGGTAAAAAAAGAATACAAAACTTTTAGAATTGGCGAAGGGAACTAAGTTTGACAAAAAGTGTTATTGCTTGCCACCGGCATCACTCTTTCATAATACCCCAAACAGGTAATGACCTCACTACACGGAAGCTTAACCTTCCTCTTCAATAAAATGAAATGGATTTGCAGGCTGATTGCCTTCTCGAATCTCAAAATGCACATGAGGTCCAGTAGATCTTCCGGTAGAACCTAACAGCGCAATTGTTTGGTAGCGTTTGACTTTTTGCCCTTCCACAACTTTCAACAAAGAACAATGACCATAGTAGCTGTAGAATCCATTTTCGTGATCAATAATCACCAGGTTTCCGTAGCCAGGCATACAACCGGCAAAGAAAACAATTCCATCGGCAGCAGCCTTTAACGGTAACCCAATCGGCCCGGCGACATCAACTCCCCGGTGATGTTCCACACGCGGACCACCAAAGGGAGACCGTCGCTCACCAAAATAACAGGTAATTGCACCTTCCGCCGGAAGGATGCTTGGAATATGCGACCATTGGTCAAACTTCGTTTTCATATCCCGATAGCAGTTGTCAGCCCACTTAAAGTGAAAATCCATGCGATTTTCAACCTGTCGAAGTGCCTGCCACACTGCATTTACCTTATCGCTGGCGGTCTTTTCAATCCCCTCCACCGGGAACAAATGAGTTAATTTAAAAGCATCCGACATATCTTGCATTTCTTCCCAGGGAAAAAAGGATCGATTTAAGACCCGCGGTTCAACATTTTGAGTTAAGTTGGTTTCAGTGATTATTGAAATTTCTTTGAGTGTCTGCTCCTTCTCTACCAGATCGAGATACATAAGTCGGGCATTTTCGCGGAAACAGTAAAGCGAATCTAACAACCCCACATGGTCTTTGTTCAAGTTTGCAAGCTGCCAGTTGTGATATAAATTGGTAGCTTGATCCAATAACACGTAGGCACTCAAAATTAGAATCGAAAGAAGAGAGAGAAAAATAACTCCAATCGTCGGTTTAGAAAGATTAAAATGACGGGGTAAGCTTTTCGTCGCAAAAGGTAGGAGAATAAATTCTACTTTTTGCATTTAGCTTTTTCCCTCCCAAACGAAATTTTAAACTTGAACAATACCGATTAAAATTAACTTAAGCTATTAAATGGATTAATTTAATTAATAGCTTTTAAATTCATGTTGACCTTGATAATTGCCTGTTATTGAGAAAATATAAATCATTCTCAAAATGACCAGGAATTTTAAATAATGATTCAGATTTGCCACCACTCCCCCAGGTTAATGGCTCCTCTTACTTTATCAATTTTTCAAAGATCGAAATACCGAAGATGCAGAAATATGTTTGTTGACAGTAAAAAGAAATAAAAACAATCTTACTCCTTTTCGCGACAACAACACTTTTGGTCAACATTTCCAGAATATTCCTCCTCCGCCAGGTGGAAATTGTTTCCTCCCTCCTACTATTTTGGCTAGTAGAAAATATATACAATTTCCCCTAAAGAGTTCATCAACCCTCTTATTTGGTGGATTATCACCTCCTTTAGAAAAATGTTCATTCGTCGGTTATTGTTTATCTATTTAATTAGAATCCTTGAAGAATCGTACAACTGTAATTATCATTATGATAATGAATTTTCAATTGAACGCATTATCTCATTTGCAGAAACAGTCTCGGTAAAACAGGCAAATGCACCTGCTTTCAATAAATATTCTGGTTTTGCTTCACTATTATTTGAAAGCACAATAATCACAGGGACATTCGGTTTAATCTCTTTGACATTTAGCATTAATTCGAAATCATCCAGATCACCATTATTGCCTAAATGGGAAATTACTGCATCGATTTGTTTTTTTTGAAAGCATTCCAGACCTTCGATACTATTCTCTACAAAAATAAATTCATATTTTGGCTGGTGTATAAAATGGTTTAACTTTTTTAAAAAGGTGAGTTTTGAATCTATGAATAGAATTCTTATCATATGGTTAGTTCAATACATCGACATGAAAATTAACATATTGTTATTGCTGAATTGTAATTACTTATCGAGGAATTAGAACCTGCAAACAATATGCCACTGCCGAATCGACGTTCAATCCAACCACATTAGTACAATATAAATAATATCTTAATAAAATTAGAAATAAGCGACAAAATTGTAATAGGTCAATTTAAATGTGATTCATATCACGTTTGGGTAAATATTATACACATTTTGGGTGAATGTCGATGGCCACTTGTGTAAATTATATACACAACGTGATCCGGATCAAGTTTTTGCTTCTGAGGAAATGCCGACACAATCATTCTGTATAATATTTATACATCATTTAAACCAAGTTTCTCAAGCTTATTGTAAAGTGATTTCCTGCTGATTCCCAATAAATGCGCTGTCTTTTGTTTATTGCCATTTGTATAGGCAAGAGTTTTTAAAATAAGCTCTTTTTCCGCATCTTTCAAGGTACTGCCAACTCGAAGCTTAAAATAAGCATCCTCACTCTCCGAAGCCTGTTCAATAATTCTGGATGGGAAATGGCTGATATTCAAAGAATCCTCTTCACAGATAACAACTGCGCGATGAATAACATTTTTAAGCTCCCTGACATTACCAGGCCAATCATATTCACACAATTGTTTTACTAAATCTTCAGATAATCCTTTAATTTTCTTCTTATATTTTTTCGAAAAAAAGCGCATGAATTCGCTTGCTATTAAACCAATATCATCCTTACGATCTCGTAACGGTGGTAATTGGATACTAAACACATTAAAGCGGTAATACAAGTCCTCCCGGAATATCCCGGATTGAACCAATTCATACAAATCTTTGTTGGTTGCACCAATAACTCGTACGTCAACCGGAATGGAACTACGCGCACCAATCGGATGCACCTTTCGCGTTTCTAAAACCCGAAGTAAACTTATCTGTGTTCGATGATCCATCGAGCTGATTTCATCCATGAACAATGTTCCGGTATTTGCACGTTCAAAACGGCCGGCTTTTCTTTCAATCGCCCCGGTATAGGCTCCCTTCTCATGACCAAACAGCTCGCTGATTACTAATTCCGGTGAAATTGCCCCCATATTCACGGCTTCGAAAGGCTTCTTGGCTCGAGTGCTGCGGTTGTGAATTGAAGAAGAAACCAATTCCTTGCCGGTTCCGCTCTCTCCCAGAATTAATACCGTAACATTGGTTTTGGCAACCTGTTCGATTAATTTAAATACATTTTGCATGGTTGGAGTTTTACCAATAAGCCCGTCAAAAGAGCCTTTGAGAGATTTAGGTGTTTCTGAAAAAAATTTCATGGTCGTTGTTGGGATGTAATATTGGAGCTTGATATATTTAAAATGCCTGTCTTACGTGAAGTTAAATATATACTAATTTAAAGGTAAAATCAAGTAAAAATTTATAATTGATGTAACAATTGTTCAAATCCTTTTTTGACATTAATCCTGTTAAAATCAATCAACTTGTCAAAACATATTTATATTCAATATCTAATATAAATGCCTGCAAATAGCTTGATTATGAATTATTTATTTTCTAATTTTCAGGCTCATCGCGCTGAATGATCGAATAGGAAAGTGAACGACAGTCTGATTTTTAAGCAGACACATTCATTTTAATTAAATACGGGAGACTGATTATGTTAAATTACATCTGGTTAGGCTTAATCGTTATTTCAATAATTTTCGGTGCCGCCAATGGAAAGTTACCCCAGGTTACGGAGGCAGCTTTTGAATACGCGAAGATCAGTGTGAATATCGCTATCGATTTAATTGGGATTATGGCCCTCTGGTTAGGAATTATGAATATCGCTCAAAAAGCCGGTCTCGTTCAACTGCTGGCAAAGTGCTTCAATCCAATCGGCAAGCGATTATTTCCGGAGGTGCCCCCTGAACATCCGGCGATGGGTTCAATGATTCTCTGTATTGCCGCCAGTTGGCTGGGCCTCGGGAATGCCGCCACCCCACTGGGATTAAAAGCAATGGAAGAATTACAAGACTTGAACCCACACAAGGAAATCGCGACCAACAGCCAGGCCCTCTTTTTAACCTTAAACACCGCCTGTGTCACGCTGATTCCGGCAACGATTATTGGGGTTCGGGTCTCAATGGGCTCAAAAAATCCCCAGGAAATAATTGGGACCACTATTTTTGCTTCCGGCTGTGCGACAGTGGTTGGGGTGATTGTCACGAAGCTCCTCGAAAAGTTACCAATTTTTAGAATTAAAAACAACCAAAACTTAAGCAATGCGAAAAATTCAGATCGGGAGTAAAATCGTGAGTAGCCACTTTATCAATCTTATCAAAATTGTATCTGACTGGGCGATACCCTTTTTGTTGTTTATTATTCCCATATTGGCAATAATAAAAAAAATAAAAGTATACGAGGCTTTTGTAGATGGTGCAAAAGAAGGATTTGAAATCGCGGTGATGATCATTCCTTATCTGGTGGCAATTCTGGTGGCGATTGGGATGTTTCGGGCGTCAGGTGCCCTGGAAATGATCACCAAGGTGCTTTCACCACTGACAAATGCCATTGGAATGCCAGCGGAAGTTTTTCCGGCGGCAATCATGCGCCCCCTTTCCGGCAGCGGAACGCTGGGAATTGTAACAGAACTCATGCAAACCCACGGGCCTGACTCCTTTATCGGCCGGCTTGCTTCGACGATTTACGGGAGCACTGAAACTACTTTTTATGTGATTGCGGTTTATTTTGGTGCGGTTAATATTAAAAAAACACGTCATGCCGTTGCGGCCGGGCTGATTGCGGATGTTGTCGGAATTGGCGCTGCCGTTTTTATCTGTCACGCGGTTTTTGCCTGAATGAAAATGTTGAATGCTTGATAAAAGAAATTTATCTTCTGGCAGAATAATTTTTCTTAAAATTTAATTTAATGAATATACTTATTTCTGGTTAAAATGTAACATTCAATTGATCTAGATAAAAAGACTTCTTCTGTGGATTCTAATTGTTTTTTTACCCTCACCCCAACCCTCTCCCAAAGGGAGAGGGTTGGGGTGAGGGTAAAATTCGATTAAGGTACAAGATTTCAATGTTACAAAAGAAGCCTTAACAAGTATAACTGTGAGTTAATTGTAAAGGTACTTCCAAAATTATTGGTTTGAACCCAACGCGAGACATTAGTTCAGATTTAACTCGTGACTTAAAAATTGGCCCGTGTACGACTTATTATTTTTAGCCACTTCTTCGGGGGTTCCGGTACAGATGATTTGGCCACCGGCATCGCCACCTTCGGGTCCTAAATCAATAATGTAATCTGCCGTTTTAATGACGTCCAGATTGTGCTCAATGACTAAAACGGTATTTCCTTTATCGGCGAGGCGATTCAGAACATTTAACAGCATTTTTATATCTTCAAAATGCAGACCCGTAGTGGGTTCATCTAAAATATAAATTGTCTTGCCGGTACTGATTTTTGAGAGTTCGGTGGATAGTTTAACCCGCTGTGCCTCCCCTCCGGAAAGCGTGGTGGCCTGTTGGCCCAAATGAATATAGCCCAGACCAACGTCAGCCAGCGTCTTCAATTTGCGTCGGATGCGAGGAATTTTATCAAAAAATTCTAATGCCTGATTAACCGTCATATCCAGGACCTCAGCGATGGATTTACCACGATATTTAATCTCTAAGGTCTCCCGATTGTAGCGCTTACCTTTACAGGCCTCGCAGGTGACGTAAACATCAGGTAAAAAGTGCATTTCGATTTTGATAATGCCATCGCCCTTGCAGGCCTCGCAGCGACCGCCTTTCACATTAAAACTGAATCGCCCCGGGGAGTACCCACGAATCTTTGCTTCCGGAAGTTGGGCAAATAAATCACGGATATAAGTAAACAAGCCGGTATAAGTGGCCGGATTTGAACGCGGCGTTCGCCCAATCGGTGACTGGTCAATATCAATCACTTTATCGATATTTTCCAGACCCACGATCTGTTCATATTTCAATGGAATTTCTTTACTTTGATAAATCCGGCGCATTAAAATCCGATATAAGGTTTCATTAATCAAGGTGCTTTTCCCCGACCCGGAGACCCCTGTAATACAAATAAACAGTCCCAGCGGAATTTCAATTTCAATATTTTTTAAATTATTTCCCTGGGCACCGCTTAAAATTATCGATTTACCGTTACCATTACGGCGTTTTTTCGGAATCGGAATAAATTTTCGGCCCGCCAGATAATCCCCGGTAAGTGATTTCTGATTGCCGGCGATTTCTGAAGGCGTACCGATGGCGACTACCTGCCCCCCGTGTTGTCCGGCCCCGGGGCCAAGATCAACAATAAAATCCGCATTTTCAATCGTCTCACGATCATGCTCCACAATAATGACCGTATTTCCCAACTCACGGAGCCGCACTAAGGTACTGATTAATCGCTTATTATCGCGTTGATGCAGCCCAATTGAAGGTTCGTCTAAAATATAAAGCACCCCCACCAATTGCGAGCCGATTTGAGTGGCCAGCCGAATTCGTTGTGCTTCGCCACCGGAAAGGGTACCTGTGGCTCGATCAATCGTTAAATATTCCAATCCCACATTCATTAAAAAAGTTAATCGCTCACAAATTTCTTTCAAGATTTGATGCGAAATAATTTTTTGTTGAGGATTCAGTTTTAAATTATGAAAAAAATGGAGGGCACTTTTAATCGACAATTGGGTAGCCTGAATAATGTTTGTATCACCAATTCGAATCGAGAGACTCTCCGGACGTAAGCGAGCACCGTGACAGGCTGAACATTCGCGTTGATTCATATATTTTTCGATCCAATCACGAATATAATTTGAATTGGTTTGCTTGTAGCGCCGTTCCATATTGGGAATAACGCCCTCAAACTGGCCAACAAATTTGTGAGACATACGGCTGTTTTTAGACTGGTAGGTGAATTCGTATTTCTCTTCCCCCGCCCCAAAGAGAATTAAATTTTGAATTTCCGAATTGAGTTCTTTAAATGGCACGTCCAGACTGAAACCAAGTTTCTCAGCAATTTGCTGCAATTGACTGAAGAAAATACTTTCCCGAGCTTCGCCCCAGGCACTAATGGCACCCTCATTCACTGAGAGGGATTTATTGGGAACCACTAACTCCGGGTCTACTTCCAGTGTGGTTCCCAGTCCGTTACAAACGGGGCAAGCACCGTAAGGACTATTAAAAGAGAACATTCGTGGTGCCAGCTCCTCGTACGAAACGCCACAATCCACACAGGCAAAATGCTCGCTAAACAGCATTTCCTGACCATTAATCACATCGACCAGGACAATGCCACCGGCCAGCTTGAGCGCGGTTTCCAATGAATCAGTGAGGCGAGTCGCCACTGCCGAATCCACCACCAGGCGGTCAACCACCACTTCGATATTGTGCTTTTTAAATTTATCCAATTTGATTGGATTCGATAAATCCTTAATGTC